>ENA-UOJV01000431-UOJV01000431.1-human-gut-metagenome-genome-assembly--contig:-C82-NODE-431-length-62445-cov-12.113961_pt1 | contig 62445 bp, 81 predicted proteins | sample MGYA00242356_ERZ723903 | MGnify/ENA metagenome assembly ERZ723903
CCGGGTCCGGTCGAGCAATCGCCGGAACCAGAACGCCATACTGCTTGATACTGTCAGCGGTCTCCATCATGGCTTCGTCATCCTTGACTTTGAATGGGTGGTTCTTAAAGGGATGCAGTTCAGACAGCGGAATCTCCTGAATCTTTTCCAGCTTTGCATCCTGACGGCCTTCTTCGGTGGAGAACAGATCATCTACCGAGGCCAGCTCTATTTTTTTCGCGCTGCTTTTCAAGTTTCAACACCTCCTTCGTCAGATTTCGATACCCCTCTGCCACCTTGCCGCCAGGGTCATGGGCGAAAATACTTTTTCCCTCTGCGCTGATTTCCTTTGCACGGACAGAATGGGGGATCTCTGTGCCGAATACTTTGATCTTGCTGCCATAGGTCTCCCGCAGGAGCGCGGAGATCTCTTTGGCAAAGTTGGTTCGGCTGTCCACCATCGTCAGCAGGATACCGTCTATCTGGAGCTTGGGGTTGATCTGCCGCTTTACCTTGTTTACCGTGGAGAGCAGCTGTTCCAGCCCTTTGGCGGGCAGATACTCCGCCTGAACGGGAATAATGATCCTGTTCGCAGCGGCCAGCGCATTGACCGTGAGCATCCCCAGGGAGGGCTGACAGTCGATGAGGATATGGGAGTATTGCCCCTTCAGCGTGTCCAGATATTGCCGCAAGATAGTCTCACGGCTCATGGCATTTACCAGGGATACCTCCATACCGGATAACTGGATGTCCGCAGGCATCAGATCTACACCCTCTGGATGGTGCAGGACACCCTCGCCGGGACGAAGCGGCTCATCCATCAGGATACGCCCCATAGCGTCCGACAGCGTAAAGGGCAGCTTGTCCGGCTGTGGATTGCCCAGGCTAATCGTCAGACTCCCTTGCGGATCTCCGTCGATCAGCAGGACTTTCTTTCCGGCCTGTGCCAGCCCGATTCCCAAGTTGGCACAGGTTGTTGTCTTGCCAACACCGCCCTTCTGGTTGGCGATGGCGATGATTTGCGTGTTCATTGACTTCACCTCATTTCTGATTATTGCTGTTGCTTCTGGAAATAGAAAAAGCCGCCACTTCAAAATTAAAAGTGAAGTGACGGCTCTTTCTATCGCCGGAATGCGAGTTCCTGAAATGAAAAAAGCACCCAGTCATTTATACTGCGTGCTACATCAAATTCATATTCAATTATTCAAATTAAGTCAAACTATGCCAAACTGCCACAGCCCAAAACAAGGGGAAGGCTGGCTGAAAAGTAGCCCCCAAAACACCCACAAAATCGGCTCTCGGTTAACCACTTTGGGCACCACTTGACCCTCTTTATGCCCTCTTTTGGGCCGGTTAACCACTTGCGGACCACTAAAAATTGGGTGAAAACGGCTCTCGATTTGCCAAATTTGGTCAAACCATATCAGCCCGTTTAGATATAGTAAAACCCCGGAAAACCTTGATTTTCCGGGGTTTTTGAACCATTTTGATACGGTTTGAACAGCAGATTATCTCTTGCTGAACTTATAACAACGTATTTAAGCACTTTTCATAGTCTTTGAGTGCTATAGCCGTGTTACGCATTTCTATTTTTATCTATTTTCAAACACTCATAGCCTTTTTATACCTCTGTTCCAACTCTGCCCGTTGCAATGCGATATGTTCAACTATCGAATCTCCATGCTTCTTAAATCCGCTAAATCCAGATCGATATATTGACGCTTCTGCAATCTCGCATTTCTCTCTGATTTCTCGTAATGATTTACGATTTCTGAGTTGTCTAAGTCCTGCTTCCCGGTACTGACGTACACGCTCTAAGCTAATCCCGGACTCTCTGGCAATCTCGGATAATGTCTTACCCTCTTTATAATACCTTCTAATAATCCGTTCCTGTTGATTGTCTGTATAACGTTCTACTATGCCCCATAATTCGCTCTTCCGGTATTCATTGAATATTTTATCAACTGTATCATCTTCAAGGCTGAAATCATCCGATACAGTATCAGCAAGTGACAATTCTTCATCTGCCTTTATTGGAGCATCCAGACTAACAATTTCCTGCATATGTATTTTAATCTTCTGTATCTCAGATAAAGGCAACAGGCTATAATCCGCTATTTCCTCATCCGTAGGCGTGCGTCCGTATGTCTGTTCAAACTCCTGTACGTTTTTCTTGTAACGTGCTATTTTCTGCCTGTATGCACTTGATATTCGCAGTATAGAGCCGCTATTCTCCAAATATCGCTGAACACTCTGCTTAACCCAATACTGGGCGTAGGTCATAAACAAAACATTCTCAGAGCGCTCATAATGTCGGACTGCCTCCCACAATCCGAAATATGTCTCCTGTAATAAATCTTCCTCCGGTTCATAATATGCATATGGCTTTATGAACTTCTTGATTAAAGGAAGATTATTTTCATAAAGTACCTGCATATTTTCCGTTACATGATAACCGTTTTTAATCTGCTCAACAAGTTCCTCGTTACTCATTGCATTAACATCCACCTTCCCATATAATATAGGTAGATGTATCGTGATGGGAAGTCTTAGCATATGGCAGCAGGGCTTCCCTTTTCTTCATTATAGCAGAAAAAGCGGCACAATGGCCGCTCATTCTTTAAATCTCTGTAATCTTATCTTTTCTCTTCCATGATCTCCACCCTTTTATTATACCTTTACTCATGTTCTAATGAGCGATATAGGCGTAAAGCTGAATCGAACAGCTTCAAGCACCATGTACGCCTACTATATTGACCCTTATTTCGGCATTTCAGCCGATACCGGGAAACGGAATTGAACCGTTTAAAATGCACCATGCCCCAGCTGTACTGTTTTTTGTTATCCCTCCCTTAAATACAAATATTCCAATAGCTTATAAACTCGCTTTAATGTATATTCGCTTTGCACCTTGTCCAGTAATTCAACAATCATTTTCTTGTAATCCATTTTCTTTTCCCTCATTCTCTCTAATATAAGGAACCAACACAAAGTCCCTGATAATTTCAAGGGCTTTTTCATCTGTAATTTTGTCCAGCATTTCTTGAATACGCTTTTTATTGTCCATTTTCCGGTTTTTCCTCCCGTCTATGCTTTGCCAATATGTAATGATAAATCTTGAAAAGACAATCCTCATTATCCATATTCTGAATCATTTCAACCGCCAGCTTTTTATAATCTTTATCATTTCCCCCTTCCTCTCGAATTTCCTTGTCTTTTTTTCTCTCTCGAATACTCATGTCATAGATAGCCGTCTGAATATGTTTGATATAGTCAAAAACAACGCTTAAATATACAAGCGAACTTTGTATATTGGAATACTGCACCAGTCCATCATCTAAAGTTTTCGGCTCCTGCATAGATTCCATAGTTTCTTGAACCCCAGTAAGCACAAACGCCGCTTTGTCAAAATCAACATCTAAACACTCCAGTTCCATCAAAATTGTACTTTTTTCATTCAGAATATCTTTAATAATCTCGCTAGCTAAAGAAGTTTCATTGTGCATTATCTTAAATCCTCCTTGATTTTCTGCCGGATAAACCGTATAATCAAGGCATATCCGGCTTTTATGTGTGTGTCCGGGTTACTCTGCCTTTGAGGAGTCGGTCAACTCTTCAAAGGCTTTTTTCAGTTTTTCCAGTTCCTTCATGGTGTTATCATAGGTTTCCAGCATTTTGTAATATCGCCATTCTGGAATCATAATCATCTTTTGTGTGTTCATGCTTCATCTGCCTTTCTCATATATTTCTCATATAAATCCATAACCGAATCAGAAACGCCGCTGCTATATATCTTCCGAATATCATCTATTACATTCGGATGCAGCATCTTCAGCCATTTCAATAAACCAGAACGGCTATTCACAGCTAAACTTTTTCGTTCTCCGACAAAATCAATTCTGTATCTCATGCCGCCACCTCCTGCACCTGTGACCGCCCAAAGAACCGGGCTTTATATATGACTCCGTCCCCTTTGCTTCCCCAGATTAACTCTGCTCCGAATAATGCTTTGCATCCGTGGACTACTTCATAACCTAAAGCCTTCCAACCGCTCCAAGTATTTACCTCTTCTGTAACGCCTGCTGCTGATCTGGCTCTCTCAATGCGTTTCTGGTTGATTTCCTCAGCCTTGGCAGATAACCATGATCTGTGAAGTGCTTCTGCAAATGTAACCTGTACTTTACGGAAAATCTTCCATGCCTTTTTCATTATCAGGCTTAAATTGTACTTCATCTTATGACCTCCTTTGTATTGGAACAAGCCCCGGCAGGCTTTAAACATCTAGCGGCTTTTGCGGCTTCTCAATCTCTCTTATCCTGTTTCCCGGTGTTACGTTGTACTCTTGCTTTCCCTTTCGGTACTCCCGTCCACCTTCGCTTGTTCCTTTGTTTTATCTTATGGTCTTATTATATCGTATCTAGTCGTAGATATCAATAGGCAAACCATACAAATATCTAGTCGTATATTTGTATATTTTATATCTGGTCGTAGATTGAAAAGTGTGCTATAATATATTCATAATGGAAAAGTTGTATTTATTTTTTAACGCCCCAATTTACTTTAAAAAGAAAGAAGGTATGAATATGCCGGAAAAAAAGACTAAGACCGAGGCACAAATCAGAGCGCAAAAAAAATATATGGAAAATTTTGTTGAAATTAAAGTCAGAATGACCGCCGACAAGCGCACCACCGTACAGGAACACGCTGCCAGTATGGGCGAAAGTGCGACTGCTTTTATTAATCGGGCAATAGATGAGACCATGGAACGGGATTCTAACAAATAACCGTTACAAAAACCGTATAAAATCAACACGTCTATTCTGGTAACGGAATTTTTGCTTGCGTCCTGCTGTCAGATGTGCTATATTGAGAATAGAAAAGGGAAAGCCAGAGACACACGGCCTACCCGACAATACGCAACTTACCTCATATGAGGCCAGCCGTCACTACTGCGAATAGTGGCGGCTATTTCTTTCCCTTGAAGATCGTATAACACAATCCCACAAGAGCGACAATGAATATACCAATCTGAATTGCGTCAGAATATGTAATATACATTGGCATCGCCCTCCTTTCGTCTGGAGGGTTAGCCCCTCCATTTAAAACAGAGGGTAGGCCGCCTTTATGTGCTCTGGTTTCCCATATCGACAATATACCACATATTTTTATATCAGACAAACCTTTTTTGTTTTCAGCGAATTTTTTAAAAGAGCCTTTTTAAATCTTTTGAGTGATTCCGGGTGTTACATCATCTATCCGTTTACCTATATTAGACCCCTAGCCGCCCTATCTCCTGCTGCCATAAGGGCATACAAAAAGGACGGTACACAATGTACCATCCTAATTATTAAAATTATTTACTTTCATATCTCCTAACCAAGCTATAAAATGTTGGTTTCGTTAACCCTGTATCTTTCATGGCTTGTACTGCTGTAATGTTCCCGGCTCTCCATGATGTATAAACACTATCCCAATTATCCGGAAACGTAGCTCTCGGTCTGCCTACATCACGTCCTGTCTTTAGACTTCTGCGCTTTCCAGTCTTTGGATTGATCGGCATCTGCTTTATTCCCTCCGCCTGCCTTTCCTTTATGGTCTTGCGCTCCTGTTCTGCTAATGACGTTAATACCTCAATCAGAATATTATTTATCATCTCAATTATCCATGATTGGCTTTCTGTTTCGCCTATGTCTATCATAGTAGTTGGAATATCCAGCACCTTTAAGCGAATACCATTATCTTTATAGTATTGTAGTTCTTTTAATGTTTCCTCTTTATTACGTCCCAATCTATCAAGGCTTGTAATATAAAGTTCATCACCTTTTACTAATTTCCCTATTCCATTTTTCAAGCTGCTATATCCTTCCCTTTCAAAATCCTTACCAGACTTTTTATCAGAGACTATCATATCTTCTGGTAAATATTTTAACAATGCGGCTTTCTGCCTTGCAAGGTTCTGTCCGTTGGTTGATACTCTTATATATCCAACTTTCTTCATGTTCTTTTCCTCCTGTGTATGGAAATATCTATTTTTATTCAAACGTCTTTAAATATATAAAAATAGTGTATTACAAACACATCAGAAAGTCAATCTTAAAAGTTAAAAAAACTATACATTTACAGACCATTCTAGGAAGTAAGATCAGACAGTCCACCCGGAAAATAGAAAACAGATTTATTCTTAGGCTCAACAGGTTTAAAATAATCGTCCGGGTTTTCTCCTGCTGTTATCAGTTCTTCCCTAGACTGTTCAATCTGAGAAACAACCCACTCTCGGCTTTCTCCTGTGACCTCCATCACGTCCTCAATGCTGAACATTTCGTTCTCCCCAGTCTCCGCTGCCAGAGACATAGCCATACCACAATAGGCTGCACGAACCGAAAACCCATAATTCATGATTCCTTTCTGTAATTGATCTGATAAAAACTTTTTATCAAATCCATACTTTTCATATTTGTTTGCTAGTTTATTCAGTGCTTCATTAAATGTCATGCTCTTAACCCTTTCTCTACGTGTTTATTTTTGCGTTATTTTCACTAATAACAACCGTTACAACAAAAGTATCGTGTAAGCCATTAAAGCGGCTAGAATCTTGAAATATCATTACTCTATCTTTAATTTAAAAGATTCCAACCGCCTTATTATTCAGCATTTATTGTGGTATAAATGCTTCTGGTGTCATGCCAATTCTTCTACACCCTACTACTTGTCCATTTATTTTATGAAGTTGACAGTCAACCCACATTCCGGGCTCATACTTAAACACTTCAAAATCTTTCGGCATTAGTTCAATAGTCTGGTTCTTTGCGACTTCAAGCCGGATTCCAGACTTCGAATCAACGGCTATAATCTTACACGCCACTACATTATTGAGTCTTCTGCTTACCTCTGTAATTTGAATATCATCATAATTAAAATTCATCATAAATTTATTTCCTCTCTTTCTTAAATTAAAATTCTGGTTTCTCTGGCTCTGCTGCTCCAATATATCCGGCGTGTCTGGCCGCGATCTCCTCCCGGCTCTGTTGTGGGATGCCTATGTTATTTGTCGGTTCAGCCAATGGGGTTGTTTCTCTCATCTGATAAGCTGCTTTAGCAATAAACATCTTATTTATTGAAGCTGTATTCGAGTTGGATAAATCATCAACCAAGACACTTTTGCATGTATCTAACCACCTTTTTACAGCTTCAGAGTGTCCAGTAGTGGCTCTATACTCTTTATTTGCCCAATCGGTAAAAGTTGCCCTATTAATACCAACCAAAAAACTAAAACACTCTAGTGTTGGTAAGCGTCCGTATTTAACACATAACTTCACGAATATGTCAAACAAACCATCCAACAACTGTATATCATCATTACTAGGTTTTTCTATGTTTTCTCTTATATAAAATATCATCTGTACAAAATTTTTATTTATTATTTTCTGATAATCTGGATTATCCTTTGTCATTTGAAGTTCGTTACAAATAAAATCGTCAGCAAAGCGGAATATTGCGTTTTCATATACCTCTATACCTTCTTTAGTTAAAGTAGTGTTGTCTCTCATGTCAATATCACCTCTTTTTTATGTGTTGCCATTATGAACATTGGTTGCCCCTTTCCCTCGAATCACCTTTAAATACTCCCCATTAAATACAGACGGTTTGAACAATAACTTTCTCTTTTCTCCACTATCTGGATTTTGCATAATAATCCCCGGCTTGTAATCCGATGTGTTAATCTTCCTAATCTCCCATCCCTCAAACTGTTTTAAATCCTCTGGCGCAAATATCTGTCGCATAATTGTTTTACTTCTTCTCATTCTGATTCCTCCTATAAATCCTCTCCAGCTCGTCCAGGACATTAAGTACCAACTGCTTTGTAAATTCGCTTTCCGGGAAATTTTCATATTTTTTGAAAAGCACGCCAGCTTCATCAACCACCCGCTGCCAATAATTATCATCTTCTCTGACATCTACAAACTTTCTATGATAATTCACAATATCTGCGTATAATGTCCAATAAGTTGATTCTTTAAAATTCACGCTGTTTGCCTCCTGTTATAGAACTTATGAATCAATCTGTGACAACGTGGACAAAGCGAAACTATTTCTCTAAGTATATCCTCATCACCTAAATGTCGGTATGAAATATGATGCATCTGCAATCCATCCTTGCACTTTGATTCCGGTCTATCGCACATGGCACACTTGTGATTGTCAATTTCTAACCGCTGCTGTCGCTTCTGTTCCCACTCCTTAGAGCGCATATACTTTTTATAAAATTCAGTCTGCAATTTATTAATCACCTCCAACCTAAAACCGTTACAATGAAAAGCCGTTTCTACAAAGGCTACAAACTACAACTACATTCCAAAAGACTTTTATATAACTGTATATTCCTCTTTCCTTATTATTTCCTATAACTCTTTTACTTTATTGTAGAGAATGTAGTAATAGTAGATATATAGGAAAATCAAGGGTTTGCGCCGCCTACAATCATGCTACATTCTCGTCTACAATCTCAGTCAAACGGTAATTCTGAAAGCTCCGATTCCGATATCTTCATAAAATCATTGCTACAATCTCCCGATTTACCACTACAATCTTTTTCTGGTAACGTGTTTGTAGTCTTTCTTTGAAAACCTCTCTGGCTTCCAAACTCTCCGAATTTTGTAGGGTTCGGTATGCGTTCCCACTCTGGCAGACTCAGAATAATATTGCTAATTTCTGACGCTTGCCATTTTGCCGGACGCCCCTGCTCCCCTAATGCTTTTTGCCATATCTCGATCGCACATGTCCTATGTTTGTCTGACAGATATTCTTGAATAATGCCAATCTTGCCATCATCACTCATGCTCTCCGCCTGTAATTCCTCGGCCTGTTTTCTGCACGACTCTGGCAGCAGTAAAGGCGGTTTTTCTGTTTTATAAATATGAACTGCCTCAGCCCATGCCGCTTTAATATCGTTCATTGCCTCTGGATTAAACAAATTCTTCTTAGGCTCATGCACTCCTGTTTGAACAATTAAGAATCTTCGGTTTCCGGTTTCATCTTGTAGAAAGTCGCTTTTATTTGTGGTTCCTGCAAAAACTGATTGTCGAAGAAAAATGTCTGCTCTGCGCTCATAAGGAACTCGATATTTATCTTGTGTCGCCGTCAAAAACCGTTTCACACTATCAACCCCTCCGGCTGTCCTTGCAAGTGACTTAAGCTCTGCAAGCTCAATAATCCATGAACCCATAAGAGACTGTGCTGCTTTATCTGAATCCAAACTATCAAGAGAATCATTAAACCATCCGTCATTTAAAGCCATAAGTTGAAGAAATGTTGACTTTCCCAACCCCTGCCTGCCTTGAAAAATAACTGTATAATCGAATTTGCACCCCGGATGAAAAATCCTTGCTACCGCTCCAAGCATCCATAAACGCATAACTTGGTATACATACTCTGTATTTTCACATCCCAGATAATCAGGAAGTAATTTTCTTATGTGATTTTTTCCATCCCATTTTAAAGAATTAAGAATATCCCGAACCGGATGGAACCTATTTCGCATTGCTACATTTTTAAGAGCGTCAAAATAATCATTTCTACTGTTTAGCCCATAGTCTGATTGCAAGATAGCAAACAAAGCTGAATCATCAAAGGAACTCCAGGCTCTATAGTTGTTTCTTGAAGTCTCCCACGGCGCACTCCCCATTAAATAAGTCTGTTGAGAAAATTCATCAAATTTTATCTTGCCCTTAAATCTGCTGTCATTGTCCAGCACAATCTCAAAATTCTTTACACTCTGGATCAGCTTTCTACTTTTCTCGTTCCCGTCTTTGTCATATTCGACCTTGTACATCAGCATTTGACGGACATCATCTAAATTTAAGGGTATGCTTTTAGGTATGGGACCACCTGCGGCTATATCTGTAACGACTGTATTTTCTGCTATAAGCCTTTGTAAATCCTCTTTTGTATGATTGCTCATGTAATCTGTAATATCGCCCTTTTCTGGCACATCTGGTGGTATGATGACTCTTGCATGTCCAACTGTATTTATCAGTCCGGCAATTCTGTCAGCATCCGCACGCCCTGGATTATCATTGTCTCCAAATACAATGATGTTAGAATCTTTTAAATAAGGAAGTATCTCCTGTTTGAATGTTCGCACCGCTCCACAAGTGAAACTAATATAACCATATCTCCATAAAGTGAGACAGTCTTTCTCTCCCTCTGCGTAGCAGATCAGGCTTCCTTCCTTGATTGCCTGCTGAAGCTGTTTAATGCGACCGTTACAAAAAACCGATAGGGATGTATCTGCTCCACTTAAACCGTCAATCCAATCATTATTATTGTCATAATGACCTTGTGGGAATTGTTTCTTGCCGTCTTGGTCTGCAATCCTGTATTTTGTATGAGTATACCTTCGTGTATTGATATTGTGAAAGTCATAGCGTGCCTGTGAATATTTTTCAAGCCAATACTGTTTTTTAGATACTCTCTTCGCTGTTTGTTGTGAAGATTGATAATCTATCCATAGTCCGGCAGCCTTCTTGCATCTGTGATAGATACTTCCGCACACATGGCAATAATGAAGAACCTTTTCATTTTCTAATGTCAGAAATGCACTTTCCGCTTTATCATCATGATATAGGCAACAATATCGAATACCGTTTTTATATGGAATAACCTTTTTACTTTTTGAGCGAATATATCTTTCTGTATCTCGATATTCTTCCTGCGCTGTCATTATCCATCCCACCGCCCTTCAAGCAAGCCTCGAATGTGTTCGGCTTCATCATTCAACCGCTGCATTTGGCTTTCAGCATAACTATAGAAATCTGTATCATAACTGAAATCTCTCTGCATAGCTTCATATTTTTTGTAACGGCGCATAAGGATTTTCTGTTTCTGTTCAAGTGCTTTTTTCTCTGCTTTAGTCATCTTCAGCACCTCCTAGAGCAACGCCCGTAGCTTCATAGAACCCCTGCGGACTGATCAAGTAAGAATAATGCCTGCTGCCCGGATGCTTCCATGCTTTGCCCCATGAGACTACTCCGCTTTGGATCATGACTCGTATTGTCTGCGGATCAGTGTGCATTGCCGCTGCTACCTCAGACACACTTAAATTCGCTTTTTTAAATTTCATCTACTCACCTGCCTCTGCTGACAGTCTGTCAATCCTGCTATATATATCTTGTTCCTGCTCTGCTGACAGTGTTCTAAGTTTTCGGCTCAAGTTTCCATCGTTAATCCCCATATCAGCCGCAATTTTCCACAAAGGAATATTTTTATTTTTTGAATATTCTTTAACAGCATCTCTACGCTTGTCAAAATCACTAAATAACATCTGATTGCTCACAATTATCTCCTTTCTTGAATTGTTGTTGACTTTAGGTAAATCACATGCCATTATGAAATCGAACAAATTTGTTGTTGTTCGTTACAAGAACATCTTAGCACATAATTCTTAATGCGCAGAAAAAATAATAGATTTTGTTCATTTTTCGATATTTCATTATTTTGTTCGTATATAGAACATTTTTCAAAAAAGGGAGGGTCTTCATGGAAACTAAATTCAAAACCTTGCGATTAGAATATCAAGAGGATTTAAAAGACAAAAATCACAAACAAAACTTTACGCAAGAAGATTTATCAAAAGAATTTGAGAAAATAGGATATTACATTTCCCGGCAGAAAATTGGTAAGTTAGAAATTGGCAGTTCAGAAGTTCAAATAACGAAAGAAATTCTGTTAGCTTATCATGATTTTTTTGGCGTTACTACTGATTGGTTGCTAGGTATATCGGAGACTCGTTACGAAAAAGGGGATTTATCACTTGCATCTAAAACTGCTGGTATATCTGAAATAGCAATTAGAAAATTACAGGATTTTTCGCAAGTAGAAAAAGCCATTTTGAATCTATTGATTGAAAACAGCTCTATCCATTATGTAATTGCAGCCGTATATGACTATTACCCGAATCGTTTTGACCAAACAGGGAAAAACATATCTGATAAAGTGGGGTATAAATTCAATCGTTTTTTATCTATGGAGACTTTGCAAAAATTTCTTGATTTTGTTCATTCTGATAAAAAATTTTTTGATATTGTTTTTGAATCACAGTCAAAAGATTTTAAAAACAAAACCGCAACAGTTACTGCCAATATATTAATGGAGACAATGTCTCAAGAAGAATATGAAAATTATCAAAAAATAGGAAAAAAATATGGTTTCTTCTTGCCTGATTATAAAAAGGACGGTGATTAAATGGCACTCCTAAAATGCCCCGAATGTTCCGGGAACGTCTCAGACAAGGCTCCAACCTGTCCGCATTGTGGCTATCCAATGAATACCGTTACCACATCAAAGCCACGTTCTAAACGTCAAAAACGCCCGTCCAGAGCCGCCAACGGTGCAGGCAGTATTTATAATACCGGCAGACCACATAAGCCATTCCGGGCAGTTGCAACACTCGGTTTTGAACTTGATCCAGTCACATACAAGTCCAAACAGATTAGAAAAACCGTAGGATATTATGAAACTCGTGAAGAAGCAGTTGTAGCCCTTGCCAGATTTAAAATAAATCCTCTGGCACTCCCAGAGACAACTACTGTTAGAGAAGTTTATGAGCGTTGGTCTGCAAAGCATTTTGAGAACAAAAAAGACGGCACAATCAAGAAATACAGAGCCGCCTTTAATCTTCTTGTTCCGATATGGGAAAAGCCTTTTACTAATGTGCATCTGGATGAATGGCAGGCTATAGCAGACAACTCAGAGAAGAATGCTCCCACCCTCAAAGACTATAAAATTCTTGTCGGCCAGCTTTATAAATTTGCTATTATGCACGATATTGTAAAGACGGAGCAGGATAAATCCAAATATATTGACCTTTCAAACTTCGGCAATCCAAATGCCAGAAAACGGGAACGCTTTACTTCTGAAGAAATAGAGACTCTATGGGCACTCAAAGACTCGGATATTTATTATACGGTCATTCTCATACTGATTTATACAGGTGTCCGCATATCAGAGCTTCTCGAACTAAGAAAAGAAAATGTAAATCTCATAGAACGGTGGTTTGATGTAACGGCCTCTAAAACTTCTGCCGGAGTTCGCAAAGTTCCAATTGCAGAAAAGGTATATCCGTTCTTTGAATATTGGTATCATTTGAATGGCTGTGAATATCTGTTATCTACACCGGACAGAGCAGGCTTCAAATACAGAAATTATTACGACAGCTATTGGACGCCTCTCATGGATGTTGCCCAGATGGATCACACGCCGCATGATACCCGTCACACCTGTATTTCATTATTGACAGAAGCAGCAGTTGACGAACGACTGATTCAGCAAATTGTAGGGCATAAAGGTGCAAACGTCACACGTTCTGTCTATACTCATGTAGATATGGCCAACCTGTTAGAAGCAGTAAATAAAATATGACCGTTACAAAGAAAGACACAGACATAAAAAACCGCTACCCTCCTACTTTGGGTAACGGTTTTTTGATGCACTTATGCAGAATAACAATCTGTGTTAATATTTTATCTCGGCTTTTTCATACTCGCCCTTGATAAATTCTTCAACATCTTCCAAAGTCCAGAGATGGTCATAATTGGAATCATAACATCCCCAAACAAGAAAGCCTGTGCTTAAATCTTCAACAATATATCCTGTATATGGTTCTCCATTGCAATCTCTGCAAACCGCACCACTACACAAATAATGCTGAAAACCTTTACTTACTCTGTAACCTGCTGCACGAGCTTTATTTTTGATTGTTTTTAATGAATACTTTGACATAATACATACCTCCATAATCTGAAAGCCAATAGTTTCAGTAGGATATATGCTGTCTTGTTTTATACTGTAGTGTTCTGTGCTATTCACTCCTGCGCTGTGCCTTGTAGATGCATTGTAAAGGATAATAAATTAAATTGCAATCATTTTTTATGTGACCTCACTATAATCCTTCTAAGTTCTGCTGTCTTATCGCACTGTATCAGTCTGCTGCCCGTCACATCATTTATATATCCCTTTTTTAATTCTATTGTGTAGTGCTTGTTCATCCCGTTTATGGTATCAATATGCATTCTCTGGATCATATCCCGGTATTTTTGTGCCACTTGCCATTTATCAAGTAAAGCCTGCTGTTCCTCTGTAAATTCCTGGTTCAGTTTCTCTCCCAGTCTGCTTTTACCGGATACCAGATCATCACAAACAAGGGCATACAGGTATTCATTAACGGACATCTCCAATTTACTGGCCGCCTGCTTTATTCTGTCCTTTTCGCCTTTTGGGAATACAAATAAAATAGAATCATAGTGTTCTTTCCTGTGCCTGTTCTTGTATTCTGTACGGTTCATATTGCACCACCTTTTAATCCTTTTCTCAAGTATATCATAGTCTTATATAAGACACAAGTTTTCACGATTTCATTTTTGGGTGCTATTGAGTGCTATAGACCACTTTTCCGCACAATTTTCAGCAATTTAAGAACATTGCAGGCATAAAGAAAACCCTTGAAAACACTGGATTTTCAAGGGTTTACTAATTTCTTTAATTGTAGAAAAATTATCTCTTGCTGAACTGAGGCGCGCGACGAGCCGCCTTGAGACCGTATTTCTTTCTTTCTTTCATACGCGGATCTCTTGTTAAGAAACCAGCTTTCTTTAATACCGGACGGTACTCAGCGTCTGCATGAAGCAGGGCTCTGGAGATGCCGTGACGGATAGCGCCAGCCTGTCCGGAGCATCCGCCGCCGCGAACGTTTACTAATACGTCGAACTTGTCAGCTGTCTCAGTAGCAACAAGCGGCTGACGAACGATGAGCTTTAAGGTCTCAAGACCAAGATACTCGTCGATGTCTCTCTTATTGATAGTGATCTTACCTGTACCCGGAGTAAGATATACTCTGGCGATAGATTTTTTTCTTCTTCCTGTTCCGTAGAATTTTGCGTTAGCCATTGTGATTTCCTCCTTTCAGACCTCGATTAAAATTTGATTTCTAATACTTCCGGCTTCTGTGCTGCCTGCTCGTGGTCAGCGCCAGCGTATACGTGAAGCTTAGTCATCATGCTTCTTCCTAACGGTCCCTTCGGGAGCATACCCTTAACTGCTAACTCAACAACCTTCTCGGGCTTCTTAGCCATCATCTCTTTTAATGTGGTCTCTTTCATTCCGCCCACATAATCGGAGTGGCTGTAATATACCTTCTGGTCTAACTTCTTACCTGTTACTTTTACCTTGGAAGCATTTACTACGATCACGTAGTCGCCGCAGTCGATGTGAGGAGTGAAGATCGGTTTGTTCTTTCCTCTTAATACCTTAGCTACTTCAGATGCTAAACGTCCTAATGTATATCCCGTAGCGTCAACTACATACCATTTTCTTTCGATTGTTGCCGGACTAGCCATAAAGCTCTTCATGGGTTGACCTCCTGTTTGTGCTTAACTCAACTTTGTTCATTTATCGTAAAACACTGCTTCCGGGGCTTTGGTAACAGTATTTTCAACCGATGTCACAGTTATACATTATATTATACTCTTCCGGGTGTGTCAACCATTTTTTCTCGAAATCCAGCCGAAAAATCAAGGTTTTTCCGGTTTTACTCCGCCTTCCTCTTCCGGGTCTCCAGGTATCCGTTGAGCTCAGAATTTTTAATATCCGTGATAAACATATGTCCGGGCGCATGGGTAATGACCACCGGCGGCTTTGCATGCTCCACTGCTGCCTGAGGGGTCACGCCGCAGGGCCAGAATACGGGGATCTCTCCCTCATAGAGATCCACTGCATCGCCGTAATCCGGCTTCATGATGTCCCTGATCCCAATCTCCGCCCCATCTCCCATATGGACCGGAGCACCATGGACATTGGGCATCTTTTCTGTGATCGCATACGCCTTTTGGGCATTCTCCGGCGTCATGGGCCGCATGGAGCAGACCATGGGGCCCTCAAAGGGGCCGGCCTTCACAGTCTCTATATTCGTCTTATACATGGGCACGTTCCGGCCCTGGGCAATGTGGCGTACCTGGATCCCAGCCTCCATCAGCGCCTCCTCAAAGGAAAAGGAGCAGCCGATGAGAAAGCCCGTATATCCCTCTTTCCAGTATGCAGACGCGTCTGTAAGCTCTTTTGTGAAGACTCCGTTTTCATAGACCCGGTACCTGGGGATATCTGTAACGATATTGGCTCCCTCTCCCATATCATGGGTCTCCGGCGTTCCCCGGACGATCTCCAGAACGGGGCATGCAAAGGGATTCCTTCTGGTAAACTCTTCAAAATCCGCCGCATACTCCGGCGGCAGGATCACCAGGTTCGCCTGGGCGTATCCCCGACACATACCGGCAGTGGGAAAATCGATCACTCCCTCCCGGATCAGCGCCCGTACCTCTGCCGGGGTCTTATCCACATACGGTGTAATATCAAAAGCCATCTCTTCCTCCTTTACCGGAACCGCTCTGTTTCCCGCTTAAGCTCCACCAGGAATTCTGTTCCATTGACCACCACCCGGTAGGTCCCATGGTCTCCCCAGTACCTCCGGTCCTCGTTTACCGCTGCTGCCAGTCCCACTGCCTGTAACTCTGATGCAGGCTCCGCAGGGCAGTTCAGCTCTTTCTCCAGCTGTTTCAGATAATCCCGCCACTGACAGTATAGCTCCTGGGCCTCTTCGATCCCTATCTTCTTAAAGCGGACCGTATGGCCGGGCATACACTGGGCCAGCTCCGGAAGGTCCACGGAGATCACACAGGCGATCTTTGTATATCCGCCGGTGGTCTGGTGGTCTGCCATCATCACAATGGGGTTTCCATGGGACGGCACCTGGACCGCGCCGAAGCTGATGCCGTCAGTGATGATGTCTCCGCCGTTTTTATGGGCAATGACTGGTCCCTCCATCCTGCAGCCCATACGGTCATACTCGTTGGAAATGGTATAGGCGCTTCCTAAAAACGTGGAGATCCCTTCCTCTGTAAAGCAGTCGTCCTGGGGCCCCATGACCACCCGCAGCGTATGCTCTCTGGAGGAAAGCTCCGGAAGGAGAAGCTTTCTGGCGGCCATGTTGGGAAGCCAGGTCTTTGGCGACCGGAAGCCGATCTCATCTCCCGCTCCCAGCTTTCTTCCTTCGATCCCGCCGATCTTCGCCTTCAGGTTGGTGGAGCGGCTGCCCATGACCACAGGCACGTCAAGACCGCCTGCAAACGCCACGTAAGCCCGGCTTCCTCCATACATGCCGCCGAAGCTTACGGTCTGCCCCGCCTTTATAAGGACCGCCTCATACCGGGGCAGGGGATTTCCGTCCACCTTTACGCCCAGGTCGCCGCCGGTAACAGCGATCAGCTCATCCTCTGTAAATTCCATTATGGGTCCCATCATAGTCACTTCCAGGACCGCCTCGTTTTCATCGTTCCCCACCAGAATGTCCGCCAGTGCCGCAGCCCTGGTGTCCATGACGCCGGACACAGCCATTCCCGTTTCCTGGCTGCCGTACCGGCCCATGTCCTGGACCGTTGTGAGAAAACCTCCGTTCAGGATCCGGATCCCCATTACTCCACCTCCTTATGGAAGACCACATACTGGTACGTGCCGGCCTCCACCTGCTTTTCGATGGCTTCGTACTCCGCCTCGTCCACTGCGCGGAATTTTATATACTGGCCGGCCTCCAGGAGTACCGGCTTTTCCCGTTCTGCATCGTAAAGCTTCAGAGGTGTCCGTCCGATCAGCTGCCAGCCACCGGGAGACGCCACCGGATAGATCCCGGTCTGCTCCCCGGCAATGCCCACAGAGCCTCCCTCGATCTTCACCCGGGGGCTTTTAAGCCTCGGCGCTGCGATCTCCCGGCTCATGCCTCCCAGGTACGGGAAGCCGGCGATAAAGCCCAGCATATAGATCAGATATTCCCCGGATGTATGGATCCTTACGACCTCCTCCGGGGTCTTATGGTTATGGGCCGCCACAAATTCCAGATCCGGCCCCATGTCCCCGCCGTAGAGCACAGGGATCTCGATGACCGACGGAGGCGGGATCTGGATACTGTCCATGGTCTCCAGGACTGCGTCAAACTTCTTTGTCAGTTCCCCGAACCGGATCACCTCCGGCCTGTACACCACCGATAAGGACCGGTAAGTGGGGATGGTCTCCACGACTCCGTCCACGGCTTCCTTTTCCAGGGCGATCTTAAACGCCCGGATCCTCCGGTTGATCTCCGGGCTGATCTCATTTCCAAATTCCACGCAGACCGTGCAGTCGCCGGAAACCAGATATTTTATCTTTTCCACAGCAGAATCTCCCCTTTCTTTCCGCAGGCCGTCCGGCTTTCCCAGGCCGCCGGTCCGCGTCCCCGCCTGATCTTATCGCTCCGCCAGGCTCCGTACCTCCACGCCCTCGGCGGCCAGGGCTTCCCGGATATTTTTCACAAATTCCAGGGCCTTGGGATTGTCCCCGTGGACGCAGATGGAGTCGGCTCGGATGGCGATCTTGTGTCCGTTTATGGTCTCCACGGTCCCTTCCTTTACCATACGTACCACCCGGCGGATGGCCAGCTCCTCATCCTTGATGACAGCGCCGGGAAGCTTTCTGGACACCAGGGTCCCATCGTCATTGTACGCCCGGTCCGCAAAGACCTCGCTGGCTGCCTTAAGGCCCGTTTCCTCCGCTGCCTTCACCATCCAGGAACCGGCCAGCCCCATGAAGATGATATCCTTATCCACCTCGTATACGGCCTCGCACATGGCCCTGGCCAGCTTTTCATCCACTGCCGCCATATTATAAAGGGCGCCGTGGGGCTTCACATGCTGGATCTTCATTCCCAGGCTCCCGGTAAAGGCCATGAGAGCTCCCAGCTGGTATTTCACATAGGCCTTCGCCTCCTCCGGCGTCACGTTCATGTTCCGGCGGCCAAAGCCCATAAGGTCGGGAAAGCCCGGATGCGCGCCCACCGCGGTTTTGTATTCCCTGGCCATGGCCACCGTCTCTGCCATAACCATGGGATCTCCGGCGTGCCAGCCGCAGGCCACATTGGCGGAGGACACATACTTTAAGATCTCCCGGTCCATGCCGATGGTATAATTTCCAAAGCTCTCTCCCAGATCACTGTTTAAATCCACATAATACATATACCTGTCCCTCCTGTTTCGCTCTTTTTTTCCTACTGCTATTTTATCCGACTTTTCCCCGTAAATCAATAGGACAACGTCCAATGTCCCCTAAACCAGGCGTTTTTCCACAGCCCTCCACCGGCCGTTCTCCGCCTGTACCAGACGGTAAAAGCCATATGTCTCCGCTCCGTTCAGCCCGCAGGCCTCCGGCGCCTCTATGAACACAGTCTCTGCGCCGTTCCAGTACGCCTGGTGGACCATGCGGCGCACCAGCCGGATCACCTCCTCCGGCTCGCAGAAAAGGATCTTAAGCACCGAGGTCTTCGATGTTTCCAGCTCTGCCTGGTCCAGGATGTAGCTCCAGTGCTCATTTTCTCCGGTCACCGTAAGGGCCGGTTCCTTTTCATATTCGATCCCCACCATGGTGAGCCCTCTGGCCGGGGCCGTTTCCCCTGCCTCCTTCCTGTCCCTGGCCTCCAGGATCTCCTTCACATGCTCCGGCGGCCAGACTCCCATGCCCACCTTCATTAAGGTCCCGGCAATGATCCGGACCATGTTGTAGAGGAATCCGCTGCCCTTTAACCGGATGGTGATGATATCATCCGTTCCCCGGTCCACCGAAATATCATAAAGAGTCCGCACCGTCTCCTCCGCCTGATGGCCGGAGGAACAGAAGCTGGAGAAATCATGCTCTCCCAGAAGATATGCGGCTCCCTGGCGCATCTTTTCCACATCCAGGCTGTAATAACAGAAATGGGCGTACAGCCGCCGGGTGGGCACGCTGATGCGGCAATTTAAGATCTTATATTCATACGTTTTTACGCTGTTCTGCTTTCTGGGATGCCAGTCCAGGGGCACCTCCTCCGACTCCAGAACCCGGATATCCTCCGGCAGCTTCTGGTTCACCGCATAGCACAGCTTTTCTCCCGGGATCCTGCTTTCCGTGTCAAACACCGCCACATTTCCCAGGGCATGGACGCCGGAGTCCGTCCGGCTGGCCCCGATAACGCAAACAGGCTCTTTCAGAAGTTCTGAAAGAGTCCCATTTAAAATTTCCTCAATGGTAACGCCGTTGGGCTGCAGCTGCCAGCCGCAGTAGCCCGTTCCGTCGTATGCCACAGTCATTTTTATCCGTTTCATAAAATGATCCCTCAAAATATTCTATATCGATCCCATCTCCCGTTACGCTGCGGCTTTGGCCGCCAGGAACAGAAGGAAATATCCGGCATAGACCAGATATGTGATCCTGTCTCTCTTCTCATAACGGAGAGGCTTCATCTTTGTGCGCCCCTCGCCGCCGCGGTAGCACCGGGCTTCCATGGCCATAGCCAGATCTGTGGCCCTCCGGAACGCGGAGATGAACAGCGGCACCAGGAGAGGCACCATGGCCTTGGCCCTCTGGATCAGATTCCCGCTTTCAAAATCAGCCCCTCTGGCCATCTGGGCCTTCATGATCTTATCGGTCTCCTCAATGAGGATCGGAATGAACCGCAGGGCAATGGACATCATCATGGACACTTCATGGACCGGAACTCCGATCTTTCCCATAAAGCCCAGGCTTTTTTCCAGACCGTCGGTCAGCTGGTTGGGCGTGGTCGTAAGGGTCAGGATCGTGGAGCCCAGCACCAGGAAGATCAGACGCACCGCCATAAAGGCCGCAAATTCCAGGCCTTCCCAGGTCATCTGAAGAAAGCCGATCTTAAAGATCGGTGTTCCCGGTGTCAGGAACAGGTTGAAGCTGACGCTGATGAGCAGCAGGATCACAATGGATTTCAGCCCGCGCACCATAAATTTTACCGGCACCCTGGACAGGCGGATGGCGGCTGCCAAAAACAGGGCGGCCAGGCCGTAGGCCCATACAGAATCCGCAATGAACAGCGTCACGATATATACCAGGGTCCCAAACAGCTTTGTCCTGGGATCCATCCGGTGGAGCACCGAGTCCACCGGGTAATACTGGCCCAGCGTAATATCTCTTAACATGTCTTATCCTCCCCGCGGCAGCCGGTCCCTTTGGCCTTTTTCCACAGGGCCAGGATCGCATCCCGCGCTTCCTCCACCGTGGTGATATCCTCATCCACCGGGATCCCCCGCTCCCGCAGGGCATGGACCACATAGGTGATCTGGGGAGCCGCCAGGCCCATGGCCTCCAGCTCCTTATAGTGGCGGAACACCTCCCTGGGCGTCCCATCGAAAACCTTTTCCCCATGGTTCATGACCACCAGACGGGATACGTACCGGGCCACGTCCTCCATACTGTGGGACACCAGGATCACCGTCATGCCCTGTTCGGCATGGAGCCTTGCCACCAGGCCCAGGATATCGTCCCGTCCTTTGGGATCCAGGCCTGCTGTGGGTTCGTCCAGGATCAGTACCTCCGGCTTCATGGCCAGGACTCCCGCAATGGCCACCCGACGCTTCTGGCCTCCGGAAAGCTCAAAGGGGGACTGCTTATAAAAGCTCTCGTCCAGGCCGGTTAAGGCCAGAGCCTCCCTTGCCCGGGCTTCTGCCTCCTCCTGGGACAATCCCTGGTTCTTCGGTCCAAAGCATACGTCGGTAAGCACATCCACCTCGAAAAGCTGGTGCTCCGGATACTGGAACACCAGGCCCACATGGCTCCGCAGCTCCTTCATGGAAAAGCCTTCTCTGTAAATACTCTCTCCATTATAGAGGATATCGCCGCTGCTGGCCTTTAAAAGCCCGTTTAAATGCTGGGTCAGCGTGGATTTTCCAGAGCCTGTATGGCCGATCAGGCCGATAAACTCCCCGTCTCTGATGGTCAGATCCACGTTTTTCAGCGCGTACTGTTCAAATATGGTATCCTGTCCATAGATATGGCACAGGTTTTTTACTTCGATTGCCATTTAAGCCTCTTTTCTTTTTAACAGCGGCTCCAGGGCCGCCACCAGCTCGTCAATGGTCAGGATCCCGCAGGGGATCTCCATGCCGGCAGCCTTCAGTTCATCGGCCAGCTCCGTCACCTGGGGCACGTCCAGGCTGTATCGTTTCAGTTCCTTCACCCGGGAAAACACCTCCCTGGGCGTTCCGTCCATGACCACATGGCCTGCATCCATGACCACCACCCGGTCCGCGTCGATGACCTCCTCCATATAGTGGGTGATCAGAAGGACCGTGATCCCTTCCTGTTTGTTGAGCTCATGGACCGTTTTTATGACTTCCTTGCGGCCGTTGGGGTCCAGCATGGCCGTGGGCTCGTCCAGGACGATGCACTGGGGCTTCATGGCCATGACGCCTGCAATGGCCACTCTTTGCTTCTGGCCGCCGGAAAGCTTATTGGGCGACTGGAGACGGTACGCCGTCATTCCCACAGCTTCCAGGCTCCGGTCCACCCGCTTCCAGATCTCGTCTGTGGGCACGCCCATATTTTCCGGTCCAAAGCCCACGTCCTCTTCCACCACATTGCCGATGATCTGGTTATCCGGGTTCTGGAATACCATGCCGGCGGTCTTCCTCACGTCCCAGAGATGCTCCTCGTCGCTGGTCTTCATGTCGGAAATATAGACCGTTCCATCCGAAGGAAGGAGGATCCCGTTCATCAGCTTGGCAAAGGTGGATTTTCCAGAGCCATTATGGCCCAGAATGGCCACAAAGCTCCCCTCCTCGATATCCAGGTTCACCCCCCGGAGGGCATGACTCACCTCGTCCTTATCTGTCTCTTCATCGTGTCTGATATAGTCAAATATCAGATTTACTGCTCGTATGATTCCCATAGCTGGCCTTTCTTTCCAGGCAGGTCCCGGCCGGAACGCCGCAGGCTGCCTGTCTGATCCGTTTTCCAGATTGTTTACTCGTTCCTAAAGTGTAGTTGATAATTTCCGGTTCGTCAAGAGATTTTACAAAACAAATCGCAACAGTGGGCCGCACAGCTTCCGCCATACCGCCCACGATCTATTTTTCATATTTCCTTATTCCACCCAGAGGCCGCTGGGATCCAGCCTGCAGCCGTCTATTACCGTATCTGCCGCCATGGACCCGTCACTGTTTAAGTAGTACCACTGGCCTGGAGAATCCATGATCCATCCCACGGCCATGGAGCCGTCCGGATTCAGATAATACCAGACGCCGTCCACCTTCTGCCACCCGGTGAGCATCACGCCCTCCGGATCCAGCCGGTACCAGATCCCGTCTATCTGTCTCCAGCCGGTAGCCGCAGTTCCATTCTCATCGAAGTAGTACCACTGGTTCATGATCTTATACCACTGGTCCTTTACTACCTCACCGTCCGCGCCTTCATATTTCTTCCCATCCGTATAGTTTCTCCAACGGCCCTCCGTATCTCCCATATCGTCCAGAAGCTTTCCTGATGATGTAAGATATTCGCTGGACTTCATATATTTCCCATCGGAATCGTCTTTAGCCATGGAACGGATTTCATAGTAATAGCTGCCCTCTTTTGTCATATATTCCGAAAGATCCTTTGACGTTCCTGTGGCAGTGATGTTCCGAACCAGATATCCGTCCCGGTAGAGACGGATCCCATAAGCCGTGGCATGATCTGCTTTCTTCCAGACTGCCTTCTGGGGATTTTCCGCACTCCATCCGGCCTCCTCCGGGGAGTCCAGCTGGACCACCGGGTAATAGCTTGCCTTTATAATGGCCGTATCCCCGTCTCCCTTTGCAGAGGTCAGCCTGGCTCCGGAGATCTTGCAGGACTCCGCTCCATAGCTGGAGAGGAACTCCCGGCCGCCGTCACTGGAGACCTCAATGACAGCCGTTACCTTCTTTCCAGGCTTCCACTGATCCGTATCCTTTTCCCAGGTAACGGAATCGATGGAGATCCCGGCGCTCACACAGGTGATCTCCGGCTCCACGATCACTCCCAGCTCATACTGATCCTCAAACCTCAGGTTCAGAGAGCGGACCGTTCCAGCCGCCAGCACCGGTACTGCCGCACAAAAGCAGAATACGCCGGCCAGCATAATGCTGGCCAGCCCTTTTATCCTAAATCCTTTTACCATTAGTTGAAACCTCCTATTTTACGGCCGTTTCCACACGCCGTTCATATCCACATAAAAGCCGTCGATGACCTCGTTGACCGCCTTATGGCCGTCGGGATAGAAGTAATAGATCTGGTCGTCGATGGTCTGCCAACCGGTCACCATGGCTCCGCTTCCATTCAGATAGTACGCCTTATCGCCAAGCTGGATCCAGCCCACAGCCATGGCCCCGTCATCCTTCAGGAAGTACCAGACATTTTTATCCAGAAGCCAGCCGGTCCTCATGGCTCCGCTGGTATCCATATAATAGTAAATCCCACTCCGGAGCTGCCAGCCGGTCAGCATATCGCCGTTGCCGTCAAACAGATACCAGACGCCGCTGATCTTTCCCCAGCTGTCACGGATGTAGGTCCCGTCGGGATACCGGAAACGCCACCGGCCATTTCTTTCGATCCAGCCCACCTGGTTTCCAACATTGTCCCAGCCGTCCCGGTCGTACCAGTCTTCCCAGTCGTTTTTATCATCCTTATCCTGGCCGGAGCCATCGGATACCTCATCCTCATCCACATAGAGCTCGTCAGAGGTCACCCAGTCGCTTTTTTTCGCATATTTGGAAACCGAATCGTCTGCCGGCACGGCCCGTACACGGAAGGTATACGTTCCCTCAGAGGTCATATAGGGATAAAAATTGTAGGAGGATGTGTGCAGGTCCGTCACCTTTTTCACGTTCTTGGAGCCCCGGTACAGATATACGTCGTAGGCCGCTCCCTCTACCTTCTCCCAGTCTGCATAACCGAATTTAGAGCTGGTGTATTTTCCGCTGCTCCAGTATACCTCTTCCGGCTCATCCAGGCTGCCTTCAGCAGGATCCGTCTTTACCGTCACCAGGAGCTTGCCGCTCCCCTGCCGTTTGGCACTGACAAAGTCTCCGCCCCTTACGGTCACCTTGGAGGAAGAATAGCTGGAGCTGAACCGGTAGTCGTTGAGCGTTTCCAGAGTGATCTTAATGGTGTAGGTACCGCCCAGCTCTGCCTCGTCTATCTTTGAGCCCCATTCTGCTGAAACAATCTCATATCTTTCGTTGCTTGGGATTTTTACCTCATAGCCCGTATCACCTGTATATCCATAATGAAGGGCTGGAAGATCCTCTCCGGGAACCGGAGCTACATCCAGGGTAATGCTGATGCTCTTTACATAATCCGTAGACGCAAGGGCCGTCTGGGCTCCCAGGGCTGTCATAAGAACTGCGGCAAAGAGCACTCCCATCCATTTTCTGATCCTCATATTTTTTAATGTCTGCTTCATGGTCGTCCCCCCTGTTCACTGGTTATCCTTTCCTTATTTTCTACAATCATTATACCTTCCAGGGCCGTACTCCGTCAACTTAAGATATTCTTTCATTCCTGTGGCAAAAGTGTGAAAAATCGTGGCAAAAATAAGGCAGACGGCCTCCGGGAAGCATTTCCCAGTGAACGTCTGCCTTTGATGGTACGATATGAACTATGATTAAACTAACTCAAGAAGAACTGCCATAGCGCCGTCGCCCTTACGCTGGCCGATCTTTACGATACGGGTATATCCACCGTTGCGGGAAACGTACTTGGGAGCGATCTCGTCGAATAACTTAGCCGGAAGATCAACCTTCTTTGTGTTTCTCTTTCTGCCTGCTGCAGCAGTCGGAACATTTGTTACACCGTACAGAGTCTTTAACATCTGTCTTCTTGCGTGAAGTCTGGACGGCATATCCTTCTTGATCTCCTTCTCAACTTCGTCGTAAACGGTTACTTTCTTTCCGTCAACAACCTCTTTGACTCTCTTGCCGTCTTTGTCCTTGCGGGCAACCTTGGCTGTAACCTTTACAGTCTCGAAGTTATCTTTTTCCTTCACTGCCAGAGCGATGATGCCCTCAGCAATCTTCTTTACTTCTTTGGCTCTTGCCTCAGTGGTAACGATCTTTCCATGATATAAAAGATTTGTTACCTGGCTTCTTAACATAGCCTTTCTCTGATCAGAAGTTCTTCCAAGTTTTCTGTAACCTGCCATGATTTTAATCCTCCATTTGTGGGACAGCCATCCACGCATCTTCTGGTCTTACTGGACAGCCGCCGTATTTCCATAAATTGTCCTGCGCCGGGACGCGCATCTTTGGTCTTACCGCCCCAGTGCTGTTTCTAAAAATTACTGCTCGTCGCTGGAATTGAGCTGTAAGCCCAGCTCCTTTAACTTTGCCAGTACCTCTTCCAGGGACTTTCTTCCAAGGTTTCTCACCTTCATCATGTCCTCGGAGGTACGGCTGCAGAGCTCTTCAACTGTGTTGATGCCTGCTCTCTTGAGACAGTTATAGGAACGAACGGAAAGCTCCAGCTCGTCAATGTTCATCTCAAGAACTTTTTCTTTTTCATTATTCTCTTTCTCCACCATAACCTCTGCGGTCTTGGCGTTTTCAGAAAGATCGATAAAGAGATTCAGATGCTCGCTTAAGACCTTCGCTGCAAGGCTCACGGCCTCATCCGGATCAAGCGTGCCGTTGGTGTAGATCTCCAGTGTCAGCTTGTCATAGTCTGTCATCTGACCCACACGGGTATTTTCAACAGCCATGTTGACACGCTCAACTGGTGTATAGATGGAATCCACGGCGATCACGCCGATGGGAAGGTCGTCGCTCTTGTTCTTATCAGCACTTACATAGCCGCGGCCGTTGGTGATGGTAAGCTCCATATAGAACTTACTGTCGGCTCCGCCGCTTAAGGTGGCGATGACCTGCTCCGGGTTTAAGATCTCGATGTCAGCGTCCGTCTGGATATCGGCGGCTGTGATGACACCCTCGCCCTCAAACTCGATGTAGGCGGTCTTCGGCTCGTTTGTATCGCTGTTATTCTTGATCGCTAAGCTCTTAACGTTCATGATGATCTCAGTCACATCTTCCTTGACACCGGAAATGGAACTGAACTCATGCAGAACTCCGTCGATTTTCACCTGGCTGACAGCAGAACCCGGTAAAGAAGAAAGCATGATTCTTCTCAGGGAGTTACCCAGAGTTGTACCGTAGCCCCTCTCCAGCGGCTCTACGACAAACTTCCCGTATTTCTTATCTTCAGAAATTTCAGCAATCTCAATGTTTGGTTTCTCAAAATCGAACACAAAAAGCCCCTCCTTTTGGGTATGCTTTGGCTCAAAAAAGGCCCGGAGGACCTTTTTTTACATGCTGGGCAACAAAATGCCGCGAAGCGGCGGCCCACAGAAACCAGGCCCGTATAAAACAGGCCGGGCCCCGGCAGCTGCCGCTTCGGTGAATCATTTTTATTTGGAGTATAACTCTACGATGAGCATCTCATCAACCGGAACGTCGATCTCTTCTCTTGTGGGCAGAGCTTTCACTGTACCCTTTAAGTTCTCCTGGTCAACCTCTAACCAGGCCGGGATCAGACGGCCAGCAGTCACGTCAAGGATCATCTTGTATCTTGTGTCGCCTTTGTGCTTCTCTTTGATTTCGATCACATCACCGGCTTTTACAAGATAAGACGGGATGTTTACGCACTTGCCGTTTACAAGAACGTGCTTGTGGTCAACGATCTGTCTTGTCTCTTTTCTTGTTCTGCCGAAGCCCATACGGAACAGAACGTTGTCAAGTCTGCTCTCTAACAGGATCATCAGGTTTTCACCAGTCTGTCCGTTTAAGCGCTCAGCTTTCTTGTAGTAGTTGCGGAAAGGCTTCTCAAGCACACCGTAAATGAATTTTGCTTTCTGCTTTTCTCTTAACTGAAGGCCGTACTCACTTACTTTCTTGTTGCCTTTTTTGGATTCTCTGTTGGATTTTTTATCTATTCCTAAATAAATGGGATCAAGACCAAGGGATCTGCATCTTTTAAGAACAGGAACTCTATCAACTGCCATTGTTTTTCCTCCTAATTAGACTCTTCTACGTTTGGGCGGGCGGCATCCGTTGTGCGGAACCGGTGTTACGTCCTTAATGCTTGTTACTTCCAGGCCACATGCCTGAAGGGCACGGATCGCAGCCTCACGGCCAGAGCCAGGTCCTTTTACCATAACGTCAACGGACTTTAAACCATGTACAAGAGCTGCCTTAGTTGCAGTTTCTGCAGCCATCTGTGCTGCATATGGAGTAGATTTCCTTGAACCTCTAAATCCCAGACCGCCTGCACTTGCCCAAGATAAAGCATTTCCCTGTGCATCTGTTAATGTCACGATTGTGTTGTTAAAAGATGACTGGATGTGCGCCTGTCCGCGTTCAACGTTTTTCTTAATACGCTTTTTTGTCACTTTCTTTGCAGTGGACACTTTTTTAGCCATTTTAAACTAACCTACTTTCTCGAATATTGAACCCTGTTTCCTGTCTTTAAAACATGCAACGTGATTCATTTTCACCTACTGGTTACAAAACTTATTTCTTCTTGTTTGCTACTGTCTTTCTCGGACCCTTACAGGTTCTTGCGTTTGTCTTGGTCTTCTGACCACGGCACGGAAGGCTCTTTCTATGACGGATTCCGCGGTAGCAGCCGATCTCCTGCAGTCTCTTGATGTTTAAAGCTGTCTCACGACGTAAGTCACCCTCAACCACCTGGGTCTCTGCGATCACTGCTGCGATGTTCTTCACTTCGTCATCGGTTAAATCCTTGACACGGGTGTCCGGATTCACACCAGCCTCAGCAAGAATACGGTTTGCACTTGTTCTACCGATACCGTAGATATAAGTTAAGCCGATTTCGACACGTTTTTCTCTTGGTAAATCAACACCTGAAATACGAGCCATGAGTGTACCTCCATTTAATTTAGTAGAAATAAAAATTTGCCGGCACGAACAACGCATCCTGGCGCGTCATGCCAAAGCCGCGCGAAAAAATACAGATGATCTGCGGCGATCAACCCTGTCTTTGTTTGTGTTTAGGATTCTCACAGATTACTCTGATGCTGCCTTTTCTCTTGATAACCTTGCACTTTTCGCAAATCGGTTTTACTGATGATCTTACTTTCACAGTAATTCTCCTTTCCTTCGTAGTCCATTTCCTTCCGGCTCCAGATACACACCACATTCCGGAGGCCCTGGGATAACGGCATTACGGGTTGCATACCTGTATATAAAGCTCTCTAAAAAAGGGCATAATACAAGCGTTCCAACAAAGTTCGCTTGAGCATTATACCATCTTTGTCCTGGAAAATCAAGTGTTTTTTTAAATTTTCAGCCTACTTGTCTCTCCAGATGATCCTGCCTTTGGAAAGATCGTATGGGGACATTTCCAGAGTCACCTTATCTCCGGGAAGGATCCGGATATAGTTCATGCGGAGCTTTCCGCTGATGGTGGCTAACACTTTGTGTCCGTTCTCCAGCTCTACCTGGAACATGGCATTGGGAAGCTTCTCAACAACAACGCCCTCAATCTCGATCACATCTGCCTTAGACATATTTTCTTATTACCTCCTATATGACGGTTCGCCTTATTTTTTTATAACCTGAATGTGTTTCTTGTTCTTCCGCTGTATTTTTCCGTTTTCATCCGACAGGAAAACATATTCCCCGCAGTCTTCCTTTATGACGTATACCCGGCCCTTATCATTTCCGGCCAGGGACACCGCCCTCCATCCGGCGAGCATTTCCATGGAACCCCCTCCAGTTTCTGCTATTATAAGGACAGGATCTCCGGCTCGCCCTCTGTTATGAGAATGGTATTCTCATAATGGGCGGACAGGGAATGATCCTTGGTCACAACGGTCCAGTCATCGTCCATCCAGACCACCTCATAGGTCCCCATATTGATCATGGGCTCCACTGCCAGGGTCATGCCCGGCTGCAGCAGAAGTCCCTTGCGCTTCATGGCAAAATTGGGCACCTCCGGGTCCTCATGGAGATGGGTGCCGATGCCGTGGCCCACCAGATCCCGGACCACACCGTAGCCAAAGCTCTCGGCGTAAGACTGGATCGCCGCAGAGATCTCTCCCAGGTGGCAGCCTGCCTTCGCAAACCGGATCCCCTCAAAAAAGCACTGCTTCGTTACATCCATCAGCTTCTGCGCTTCCGGAGATACCTGGCCTACGGCCCAGGTCCTGGCTGCGTCAGAATGATATCCCTTATAGATCACGCCGGCGTCCAGACTGACGATATCCCCCTCCTTTAAGATCCTGTGACGGTTTGGGATCCCGTGGACCACCTCGTCGTTGACGGACACACAGATGGAAGCCGGGTATCCGTTATAATTCTTAAAAGAAGGAATGCATCCGTGGCTGCGGATGATCTTCTCTCCCAGCCGGTCGATGTCCAGGGTGGACATTCCAGGCCGAAGGGCTGCATGAAGCTCCTCGTGGGTCTTTGCCAGGATCTCCCCGGCTTTTCTCATCAGTTCAATCTCTCTCGGCGATTTAATCGTTACTGCCATTTTCTTAAGCTCCTAAAGTCTTCGTGATATCCAGAAAAACCTTCTCCATATCCTGCGTTCCGTCCACGGTGCACAGGACATTTTCCCTTCTGTAATAATCGATCAGCGGCTTCGTCTGTTCGTGGTAAACAAGGAGACGCTGTTTTACGGTCTCCGGCTTGTCATCCTCTCTCAGCACAAGGCTGGCTCCGCATTTGTCGCAGATCCCCTCCTTCGCCGGCTTCGCATATACAGTATGGTACGTGGCTCCGCATGTAAGGCATGCGCGGCGGCCGGACATCCGTGCGATGATGCTTTCATCGGGAACATCCACATCAACGGCATGATCGATGGACGTTCCGCGGGCCTTTAAGGCCTCCGTAAGGCTCTCTGCCTGGGGAATGGTCCTGGGGAATCCATCCAGGATATAACCGTTCTTACAGTCCTCCTGGCTGATCCTGTCCATGACCAGATCCACTGTCACGTCATCCGGTACCAGGAGTCCCTTATCGATATAAGCCTTTGCTTTTATGCCCAGCTCAGTTCCCGCCTTGATGTTCGCCCGGAAGATGTCCCCGGTAGAGATATGCGGGATCCCGTATTTTTTCGAGATCCGCTCTGCCTGGGTCCCTTTTCCAGCGCCAGGGGCGCCTAACATAATTATTTTCATGCTCTTTCCTCCTGAACTTCACGATCAAGAAACACATTATCTAAAAAACGGACGAAAAAAGTATTTCCGTCCGTTTTTGACTGCTATCCATATTGAACTGCCGTTTTCCAGCTAGTCGTTTAAGAATCCCTTATAATTTCTCACCAGCATCATGGAATCCACTGCTTTGATGGTCTCCAGGATAACGCCGGCAATAATGATCAGGGATGTGCCTCCAAAGGAGAGGCTTCCAACGTTGAACAGGCCGGATGCGATGATCGGGACGATACATACGATCACAAGACCTGTGGCTCCGATGAAAACAATGTAGTTCAAAATATTATTCAGAAAATCAGACGTGGGCTTGCCGGGACGTACACCCGGGATAAAGCCGCCGGATTTTTTCATATTGTTGGCCACTTCCAGCGGGTTGAAGGTAATGGACGTGTAGAAATACGCGAACAGTACCACCAGCACGATGTAGATCAAGAGGCCAACCGAATAAACCGGCATTTCCGGTCTGAACCAGTTGGCGGAACTTAACGCCATAAGAATCTTTCCTCCAAATGTGGAATAGTCCACATTGAAGAACTGGGCGATCATTACCGGCATGGACATGATCGAGGATGCAAAGATCACAGGGATCACGCCTGCGGTGTTGACCTTTAAGGGGATGTGTGAGGACTGGCCGCCGATCATTCTGCGTCCCTGCATTTTCTTTGAGTACTGCACCGGAATGCGGCGCTCAGCACCGTTTAATACAAGAACGAAAACGACGGTTGCAACCACTACTGCAAGAACGATGATGGCTGCCACTGTTGCCACTGCAACAGACTTGCCGGCCATAAAGCGCTCATACAGCATCAGCACATCCTGCGGGAGACTGGAAACGATATTGATAAGAAGCACGATGGAAATACCGTTGCCCACTCCCTTTTCTGTGATCCGTTCACCAATCCACATAAGAAGGGCAGAACCTGCGGTCATTGCCGCGATAACGGTCATATAGCCCCAGACGTTCTGGGCATCCTCATAGAGAAGGCCCTGCTTTCCGAAACCAATGGCCATGGCTGAGGACTGGAACAGGGCCAGCGCCACAGTCAGATATCTGGTATACTCTGCGATCTTCTTTCTTCCATCTTCGCCTTCCTTCTGCATCTCCTCAAGCTTGGGGATCGCAATGGTCATAAGCTGCATAATGATGGAAGATGTGATATACGGGGTAATGCTCAGTGCAAACAGCGACATGTTGGAAAAGGATCCGCCAGTGATCGCGTTGACAAAGCCCATGCCGGAATTCTGAAGATTCGTGAAGAACTCCTTCAGAAAGCTGGCATCTACCCCCGGGATCGGCAGACAGGAACCGATCCGGATCACAATCAGCATCATGAAGGTGTAAAGAAGCCGCTCGCGGACTTCTTTCACCTTAAATGCTTTTTGTATCGAATTTAACATATTAGATCACCTCGCAGGTTCCACCTAATGCTTCAATTTTTGCTTTTGCAGCTTCGCTGAACGCATTAGCCTTCACGTTAAGTTTCTTTGTTAACTCACCGTTTGCAAGAATCTTAACGCCGTCCTGCGGGTTCTTTACAAGACCGCACTCCATTAAAGTCTCAACAGAAACTGTGGAGTCGTTGTCAAATCTCTCAAGTGCGCTTACGTTGATACCTACGATCGTCTTAGAATTGATATTCTTAAAGCCTCTCTTCGGAATACGTCTGTATAAAGGCATCTGACCGCCTTCAAAACCGGGTCTCGGTGCTCCGGAACGAGCCTTCTGGCCTTTGTGTCCCTTACCAGCTGTTTTTCCGTTTCCGGAAGCGTGGCCGCGGCCTCTTCTGAAATTATCGCTGTGCTTGGATCCTTCAGCAGGATGTAAATTAGATAAATTCATCTCTGCACCTCCTTACTCTATATCAAGATTAGATTTCTTCAACTTTTACCAGATGTCTTACATTCTGGATCATGCCCCTTACTGCTGCATTATCCGGTAATTCAACTGTTTTCTGAAGCTTCTTTAAACCAAGGGCTTCAACAGTCGCTCTCTGCTTCGGAATAGCTCCGATAGGGGATTTTACTAATGTGATCTTTAACTTCTCTGCCATTTTTCTATCCTCCTATTAGCAAACAACTTCTTCAACAGATTTGCCGCGGTTCTTAGCAACCTCTTCCGGAGTCTTTAAGCTGAGAAGACCCTCGATGGTAGCTAAAACAACGTTTGTCTTGTTGTTGGAGCCTAAAGATTTTGTACGGATGTTCTTGATACCTGCAAGCTCAACTACGGAACGTACCGGGCCGCCTGCGATGATACCAGTACCTTCCGGAGCTCTCTTTAAAAGTACGGATGCGCTTCCGAACTTTCCAAGGAAATCGTGGGGGATACTGTTGTTCTCGTCCATGGGGATCTCAACCATGTTCTTGATGGCTGCTTCCTTACCTTTGCGGATAGCCTCCGGAACCTCGCCTGCCTTACCAAGACCTGCGCCTACATGGCCATTGCCGTCGCCTACTACTACCAGAGCGGAAAATCTCATGGTACGTCCACCTTTTACAGTCTTGGATACGCGCTTGATGGCAACAACTTTGTCATTCAGTTCTAACTGACCTGCATCAATGATTGTACGCTTCATGCTGTATTCTCCTCTCTACTAGAATTTCAGACCAGCCTCGCGGGCTGCGTCTGCTAAGGCCTGAACTTTACCCTGATAGATGAAACCGCCGCGGTCGAAAACAACTTCGGTAATTCCCTTTTCGATTGCTCTCTTTGCGATCACTGTTCCAACGTATGCAGCTGCATCAACGGTATCTGTGTTCTCTAACTCAGCCTTGATCTCCTTCTCAACGGTGGAGGCGGAAGCTAAGGTGTGTCCAACGGAGTCGTCGATGATCTGGGCATACATATGATTATTGCTTCTGAAAACTGCTAAACGCGGTCTCTCTGCTGTACCAGCAAAGCGGTTGCGTAATCTATAATGCTTTTTTCTGCGGATTTCGCTTCTTGACTGCTTGCTAACCATTTTTACACTCTCCTTAAATTATTTTTTACCAGTCTTACCAACTTTACGTCTGATAACCTCATCAGCATATTTGATACCCTTGCCCTTGTACGGCTCCGGCTCTCTCTTGCTTCTGATCTCAGCCGCATACTGGCCGACTTTCTCTTTGTTGATGCCCTTAACGATGATCACGTTCTGACCTTCCAGAACAGTCTCAATGCCTTCGGGATCTTCCATCTCTACCGGATGGGAATAACCAAGGGAAAGTGTTAATTTCTTGCCCTGCTTAGCAGCTCTGTAACCTACGCCGTTTACTTCCAGCTTCTTCTCGTAGCCTTCTGTAACTCCGTGGATCATGTTTGCGATTAAGGTTCTTGTGAGACCGTGTAAAGATTTCATTTTCTTTAAATCGTTCGGTCTTGTTACGATCACATTACCGTCTTCCTGCTTAATTTCCATTTCAACCGGAAGCTGTCTCTCAAGTGTTCCCTTCGGACCTTTTACAGTCATATAATTGTTTACGATCTCTACTGTTACGCCAGCGGGGATCGCAACCGGCATTCTACCAATACGTGACATGCCATATACCTCCTACTTAGATTTTCGGAGCACGCTTTTACGTGCTCTGTTTTCAGTTTCTATGTTATATTCGGGACAGGCCGCAGTCTCCTGCGTCTGTCCTTCACCCGCCGCCCTTCCTGGGATCTCCCAGGCTTTGCAGGCGGTGGGGATAACATCCTAAATTACCAAACGAAAGCGAGAACTTCTCCGCCTACGCCCAGCTCACGGGCTTCTCTGTCAGTGATCACACCATGGTTGGTGGATACGATGGCGATACCAAGTCCGCCAAGTACCTTCGGCATGTCTTCCTTGCCGGCATATACACGAAGACCCGGTTTGGAGATCTTCTTGATGCCGGAGATGATCCTCTCGTTTTTGTCCTTGCCATACTTTAAGGCAATGCGGATGGTCTGGAAGCCACCATCCTCAACGATGTCGTATTTCTTGATGTAGCCTTCTCTTACAAGGATATCAGCGATAGCTAATTTCATCTTGGAAGCCGGTACGTCTACTGTATCGTGTTTTGCAGTGTTGGCATTACGGATTCTTGTAAGCATATCTGCAATCGGATCGCTCATTGTCATGATTAAATTTCCTCCTTATGGATGTTGGTTTGTCACTGTGGTTCGCAGGGATCCTGCGCTGCACAGGAGTGTTCTTCGCCGGACGGCGAAAAGTTTCCCTGTGAAACGCCTGGGGCGTCACAGGGATGTTCTTCTACCGTGGGGTGAAGAACGGGCCTTGCGTCTTAGTAAGAGCCACCGGCCACGACAGTTCCCTCAGCTAAACTCAGCTGTCGCCTTTCGGCTCGGCTTCGCTAAGATTCGGGAACGGCCTCGCACTAAGCTCGCCTGTCGCCTGCGGCTCCGGCTCACTAAGTTGCTTTCGGCCTACCAGCTAGCCTTCTTTACTCCCGGGATCTCGCCCTTGTAAGCGAGCTCACGGAAGCAGATACGGCAGATGCCGTATTTTCTCAGATATGCATGCGGACGGCCGCAGATTCTGCAGCGGTTATATTCTCTTGTGGAGAACTTTGCCGGACGCTGCTGTTTGATCTTCATTGAAGTCTTTGCCATGGATAAATCCTCCTAAATTACTTTGCAAACGGCATGTTGAATAATGTTAAAAGCTCACGGGCCTCTTCGTCCGTTTTAGCGGTTGTAACGAAAATAACGTCCATACCTCTAACCTTATCAACCTTATCATACTCGATCTCCGGGAAGATGAGCTGCTCTTTGATACCGAGTGCGTAGTTTCCTCTGCCGTCGAATGCGTTTGCATTTACGCCGCGGAAGTCACGTACACGGGGAAGAGCCAGGTTGATGAGACGATCAGCGAACTCATACATCTTCTCGCCGCGGAGAGTAACCTTACATCCGATTGCCATGCCCTCTCTGATCTTGAAGTTTGCAACGGACTTTTTAGCTTTGGTCAGAACTGCCTTCTGACCAGTGATGATCTCCAGGTCACGAACTGCAGAGTCAAGGACTTTCGCGTTGTCTTTTGCTTCGCCTACGCCCATGTTGATCACGATCTTGTCGAGCTTCGGCACTTCCATAACGTTCTTATATCCAAATTTCTTGATCATTGCATCAACGATCTCGTTCTGATACATTTCTTTTAATCTAGCCAACTTGTTTTTCCTCCTCTCTGCTCTTAGTCGATTACTTTGCCGGTTGCCTTTGCAACACGAACTTTTTTGCCATCTTTTACTTCAAAGCCAACTCTTGTAGCTTTTCCGTCTACGAGCAGCATAACGTTGGAGATGTCAATGGCAGCTTCCTGATGAACGATACCGCCGGTCTGGTTTGTCTGGCTCGGTTTGGTGTGCTTTGTCACCATGTTGCAGCCCTCAACCAGAACTGTGTTCTTCTTTGTATCTACATCAAGAACCTTACCGGTCTTGTCTTTATCTTTACCAGCGATAATTTTTACCATATCGTCTTTTCTGATCTTATGCATTACCTGGCACCTCCTTATAATACTTCCGGAGCCAGAGATACGATCTTCATGAACTGCTTCTCACGAAGTTCTCTTGCAACCGGCCCAAAGATACGGGTTCCTCTGGGAGTCTTGTCATCCTTGATGATAACTGCTGCGTTCTCATCGAACTTGATATAGGAACCGTCTTTACGGCGGGCACCTTTCACTGTACGTACAACAACGGCCTTAACTACATCGCCTTTCTTTACAACGCCGCCTGGTGTTGCATCTTTAACGGAAGCTACGATGATATCGCCGATATTCGCATATCTTCTTGTAGAGCCGCCCATAACACGGATGCAGAGAAGTTCTCTGGCTCCAGTATTATCAGCAACTTTTAATCTGCTTTCCTGCTGAATCATGCCTGATACTCCTTCCTCGAATCACTACCGACTATCTTGCCTTCTCGATGATCTCAACAAGTCTCCATCTCTTATCCTTGGATAACGGTCTTGTCTCCATCACTTTAACTGTATCGCCGATACCGCACTCATTCTTCTCATCATGAGCTTTTAATTTATATGTCTTCTTAACGATCTTACCGATCAACGGATGTTTTACGTGGTCTTCAATAGCAACAACGATCGTCTTATCCATTTTGTTGCTAACTACCTTACCAGTACGTGTTTTTCTAAGATTTCTTTCCACGACGGATAGTCTCCTTTCAAATTTCGTTCAGTCACACGCATCGGCGTGTGTCATAATAGCGTCCTGTGATCTGTCTGGCAGAACGGCGCTGTTATGAATTAGTTAGCAACCCTTGCCTTCTCTGTGATAACAGTCTGAATTCTGGCGATGTTCTTGCGAACCTCTTTGATTCTGCTGGTGTTATCTAACTGATTGGTTGCGTTCTGGAATCTTAAGTTAAAGAGTTCCTTCTTTGCTGCAACTAATTCCTCGTTTAACTCTGCAGCTGTCTTCGCTTTTAATTCTTCTACATATTTATTAGTTTTCACTGTTATCACCGCCTTCTAAATCTGCTTTAGAAGCAATCTTACACTTGCAGGGAAGTTTGTGCATAGCAAGACGAAGAGCTTCCTTTGCTGTTTCTTCTGGAACGCCAGCGATCTCAAACATAACACGGCCTGGCTTAACAACTGCTACCCAGTATTCAAGAGCGCCCTTACCGGAACCCATACGAGTCTCAGCAGGCTTTGCTGTTACCGGCTTATCCGGGAAGATCTTGATCCATACTTTACCACCACGCTTGATGTAACGAGTCATGGCAACACGGGCTGCCTCGATCTGGTTGGACTTGATCCAGCACGGCTCAGTGGCGATCAGGCCATACTCACCGTTGGAGATTTTATTTCCTCTTAAAGCTTTACCGGCCATCGTTCCGCGGAACTGTTTGCGGCGCTTTACTCTCTTAGGCATTAACATTATTTATCGCTCCCTTCCTTATTTCCCTTAGTAGGAAGTACTTCGCCTTTGTAGATCCAAACCTTAACGCCAAGCTTGCCGTAGGTTGTGTCTGCCTCAGCGAAACCATAGTCAATATCTGCTCTTAATGTCTGAAGCGGGATTGTTCCCTCGCTGTAAAACTCTGTACGCGCGATATCAGCGCCGCCGAGACGTCCGCCTACGGCAGTCTTGATACCAAGAACGCCAGCCTTCATGGAACGGCCCATGGTGGACTTCATGGCACGACGGAAGGAAACACGGTTCTCTAACTGCTGTGCGATGGACTCAGCTACTAACTGGGCATCGCGGTCCGGTCTCTTAACTTCCTTGATATCTACAAACAGCTTCTTGTCGGTCATCTTCTGGACTTCAGCTTTTAATTTCTCGATCTCAGCTCCGCCCTTACCGATCACAACGCCCGGTTTTGCTGTATGAACGATGATCTTGATTCTATCAGAAGCGCGCTCGATTTCGATCTTGGAAATGCCGGCGCTGTATAATCTCTTTTTCAGGTATGTTCTGATCTCGTGGTCCTCGATCAGGTTGTCAGCGAAATCAGCTTCAGCATACCATCTGGAATCCCAGTCTTTAATAACACCGACTCTCATGCCGTGTGGATTAACTTTCTGTCCCATAACTGCCTCCTATCTCTCATTGAGCACAATCGTGATATGGCTCATTCTCTTCTCGATCCTGTAAGCTCTGCCCTGTGCTCTCGGTTTTACTCTCTTCATGGTCGGTCCCTTGTTTGCGTAGCACTCCTCCACATACAGGTTCTCGGCACTCATACCGTTGTTATTTTCTGCGTTTGCGATAGCAGACTTTAATAATTTCTCAATTAAGCTGGACGCATATCTGGGATTGTAAGTTACAATACCAAGTGCGGTCTGAACATCTTTGCCTCTGATGGCATCTAATACGAAACAAGCCTTCTGAACAGATACTCTTGCATAAGACAGCTTTGCAGAGGGTCTTGTATCTTTATTTGCATTTCTTTCTCTCTTAATCTGACTTCTATGTCCCTTAGCCATTGATAAAACCTCCTTTCAAAGCGTCTTAGTTATTTACGACCGGACTTCTTCTCGTCTTTTCCGTGGCCTCTGTAAGTTCTTGTAGCAACGAACTCACCGAGCTTGTGGCCTACCATATCCTCTGTTACGTATACCGGTACATGCTTTCTTCCATCATGTACTGCGATTGTATGACCAACCATCTGCGGGAAGATCGTAGAACGGCGGGACCAGGTTTTGATAACCTGTTTCTGTCCTGCCTCGTTCATAGCGTCTACCTTTTTCAGTAAGCTAGCATCAGCAAATGGTCCTTTTTTAAGTGAACGAGCCATCGTTTTACCTCCTATCGATTACGCCTTACCGTTTCTTCTTCTTACGATCAGTTTGTTAGACTGTTTGTTTTTCTTTCTTGTCTTAAGACCAAGAGCAGGCTTGCCCCACGGTGTGCACGGACCCGGACGGCCGATACCTGTCTTACCTTCACCACCACCATGCGGATGGTCGTTGGGGTTCATAACAGAACCGCGGACGGTCGGGCGGATACCCATGTGGCGCTTTCTGCCAGCCTTACCGATCTTGATCAGGTTGTGGTCGCCGTTGCCTACAACACCGATGGTTGCGCGGCATGCGATCGGAACCATTCTCATTTCACCGGAGGGTAAACGAAGAGTTGCGTACTTGCCTTCTTTTGCCATTAACTGAGCTGCGTTACCAGCGGAACGTACTAACTGGCCGCCTTTGCCAGGCTGTAATTCAATGTTGTGTACCTGGGCACCAACCGGGATCATGGATAACGGTAAGCAGTTGCCAACCTTAGCCTCTGCCTTCTCGCCGCTCATAACCTTCATTCCGTCGGTTAAGCCCTGGGGTGCAAGGATATATGCTTTCTCGCCGTCTGCATAGCAGATCAGAGCGATGTTTGCGCTTCTGTTGGGATCGTACTCGATTCCGATTACAGTTGCCGGAATTCCATCTTTGGAATTTCTCTTGAAGTCAACGATTCTGTATTTTCTTCTGCTTCCGCCGCCGTGGTGTCTAACAGTGATCTTACCCTGGTTGTTACGGCCTGCATTCTTCTTTAAGGAAACAAGAAGTGCCTTCTCCGGAGACTTTTTAGTGATCTCAGAGAAATCGGAACCAGTCATGTTTCTTCTGGAAGGTGTATATGGGTTATAGGTTTTGATTCCCATTATTTGCTCCTTTCAACGCCCTCTGGCGTTTCTTGTTTTTCATGTCGCGACTTTTCTGTCGCATAGGGTGCGGGCATTCACTAAGCCGCTTTCAGCTTATAATCCCTGGAAGATCTCGATCTCCTTGCTGTCAGCGGTCAGCTTTACGATGGCTTTCTTTGTCTTTGCAGTCTTGCCAACGATCATGCCGCGTCTCTTATTCTTGCCGTCGAGGTTCTGGGTGTTTACGGAAGCAACCTTTGTGCCCGGGAACATCTTCTCAACAGCCTCTTTGATCATGGTCTTATTTGCTTCCGGATGAACCAGGAACGTATATTTCTTCTCGCTCATAGCGTTCATGCTCTTCTCAGTTACAACCGGTTTGAGGATTACGTCGTAATACTGTACATTTGCCATTATGCGTACACCTCCTCGATAGAAGCTACTGCAGCCTTGGTGGCTACTACTGTGTTGTATTTCAGAATGTCATACACGCTCAGTGTATTAACAAGGGAAGTTCTTACTTCCGGGATGTTTCTTGCGGAAAGAACTACGTTCTGATCGTTCTCTGCAAGTACAACCAGTGCCTTGGATACGTTTAAGTTGTTCATTACGTTCTTGAAGTTCTTTGTCTTGATCTCCTCGAACTTTAACTCGTCAACTACAACGAACTTGTTGTCGTTTACTCTGCTTGTTAAAGCGGACTTAAGAGCAGCTCTCTTCTCCTTCTTGTTGAGACGGATGGAGTAGTCTCTCGGTGTCGGTGCGAATACTACGCCGCCGCCTGTCCACTGCGGTGCTCTTGTGGAACCCTGTCTTGCATGGCCGGTTCCTTTCTGTCTCCACGGTTTTCTTCCGCCGCCGGAAACTTCGGAACGTGTTTTAGCCTTCTGTGTTCCCTGACGTTTATTTGCAAGCTGTGCTACAACGGCAAGGTGTACGAGATGCTCGTTCACTTCAACGCCGAATACGGCATCGTTTAATTCCATTGTGCCAACTTCTTTGCCTTCCATATTGTATACGGATACGTTTGCCATTTCTATGTTTCCTCCTTTCCTGTAAAAGCTTACCTAGAAACTTTTACTGTTTCCTTCAGTGTTACTAAGGATTTCTTCGGGCCCGGTACTGCGCCCTTAACCAGAATCAGATTCTGCTCTGCATCAACTCTTACAACTTCCAGGTTCTGGGTTGTGATTCTCTTATGACCCATGTGACCCGGCATGCCTTTGCCCTTGAATACGCGGCCCGGAGTTGTTGCGGAACCATTGGAACCCTGATGACGGTGGAACTTGGAACCGTGAGCCATGGGTCCTCTGTGCTGTCCTAATCTCTTAATAGCACCCTGGAAACCTTTACCTTTGGAGATCGCTGTTGCGTCAACCTTGTCGCCCTCTGCGAAGATATCGGCTTTGATTTCGTCCTTTACATTGTACTCTTCTGCATTCTCAAAGCGGAACTCTCTCACATATCTCTTGTAAGATACGCCAGCCTTGTCAAAATGGCCTTTTACCGGCTTGTTCACAAGCTTCTCTCTCTTGTCAACAAAACCAACCTGTACAGCTTTGTAGCCGTCGTTTTCTTCTGTCTTAACCTGTGTTACTACACACGGTCCAGCCTGAAGAACAGTTACCGGAACAAGAACGCCTTCGTTATTGAAGATCTGTGTCATTCCGACTTTTGTAGCTAAAATCGCTTTCTTCATTTCTTTACCTCCTGTTACTAATCTACAGCGGAACACAGGGCCTTTGCCCCGCGTTCATCCTAGAGCAGCCCAACATAGGTGGAACACTATGACACCGCTTTTTCGGTGATGTTGATTCCCTTTCAGGAAAGTGTTGCTTTTATATCAGAACCATTCCGGATTAACATTTTCATTCCCCGGACAGCTTTTTCCATGCCGTTCCCCAGGGACCGCCCGCTCAAGCTCTTTGCTTCTCAGGCTCCAGGAAAAACAAATCTTATTTGTTTTTCATCTTGATGTCGATAAACACGCCTGCCGGCATTTCCAGTCTGGACAGAGCGTCCACGGTCTTCTGGCTCGGGCTTGTGATATCGATGAGTCTCTTATGAGTTCTCTGCTCGAACTGCTCTCTGGAATCTTTGTACTTATGAACAGCTCTTAAGATCGTTACAACCTCTTTCTTGGTCGGCAGCGGAACCGGTCCACTCACCTTAGATCCTGTCTTTTTTACTGTCTCGATGATTTTTCCAGCGGACTGATCAACCAGCTGATGGTCGTACGCCTTTAATGTGATTCTCATAACCTGACTTGCCATAAAAAAAGTCGCCTCCTTTTCGCACTTTTAACGAAGTACGACAAGCGGTGACTGTACACGGTCTCGTGTGTATCATCCGATCCACACGTTGTTACTGCCCCTTACCAAGAGCAGCTGTTAATTTGGTACAGTGACTTGTCGCCAGTTTCCTAACTTGACATTCGCTCCACGGAAAACCTGCCATTTACAGGCAGCAACCTCACGCTTCTTAGCTATCATGCCACAGCTCTGACAGCATAACATAAAATCTTTTAAAATGCAAGCACTTTTCCGCAATTTTTACAATCTGTGCATATCCTGTTTTTCTGTGCCTATATAATAGGAAGAAATCCACATAAAATGCCAGCTCCAGGCTTTGACAAAATCAAGAGTTACCCTTTATATAATCTAAACACAGGCCCAGGTATGATGTATCTTTTCTTCCCTTTATCTCTGGAACCACATCCGGCACCGTCCCTGATTCAACATTGCTGCTTCCGTCTGGATTCAGCACATGCATTGCCCGAAACCGCAGTAGTAATCCGCTGACAGGCAGTTTTACAACACACACATTTCTTCCGCCCCCGTCTCCCCCTGTATTTTCTCCAACTACTGTGGCGAATTTTGTATTTTTACAAAACATGGCAAACCCGTCTGCCGAGGAATATGTATTGGGGCCGACCAGCAGGTAAAAAGGACCGCTGCATACTGCTTTGTCAAATGCCGGAGATACCCGTCTCATTGTAGTACCAAAACCAGAAATCCCTTCCAGATCATCCCAGTTCAGCCCTGGCAGATTATACAGTTTATCCAAGTCAGAATCCAGTGTGCCTTCATTGACCCCATCCAGTTTAAGCTGCTCCTGCGTTCCCTCTCCAAAAGGGGTAAGATAATAAGATACTGACTCCAGCGGTTTATTGATATTAGGCGCAACGATCAGCTCCTGCCAATAGCTGTCTGTCCCACCGCCATTTCTTGTTATATCAATAATTATCTTTTTTTCTGCATTTTCCTTAAACCAGGCGTGTAACTTTTCCCTATCGTTTTTAATATTCGATACGTTAAAGCTCTTAATTTTTACATATGCAATCTCCTCTCCCAGTTCCTGAAACTCTAAATTTTCTCTGCTTATACCGGTTCCTCCTGCCGGATTTTGTCCAACCATCTCCGTTTTTTCATTTTCTTCCAGATATCGGTATCTCTCCCTTACCTGCGGATCCTTATAGAGCTGGTATCTCCACTCCACCCCCGGCTTCCAGTCCCCCTCGTTCTTATAAGCCTCTTCTCTATCAAGTTCCCTCTGGTATTTATCTGGCGTCAGGATCTCTAAATGCCCGGTCTGATGCATGGTATTGATGCAGGATGTTACAATTTCATAATAATCATTAAAATCCATATATCTCGTCTCGATATCTTGAATATCCTTGCGGTAGCCTTCTTTTACTGCGTCCGATGACAAGAAGTATTTCCTTTGGATCACAGGAAAAAATGGATAGTTCTCCTCCAGAATTTCCCACATAGCATCGTAGTCTTTCAGCGCATCCTCTTTACTGATGACTGCCAGTCTGTTTGTGGATCTGCAACTAAAGGTCAACAGTATGATTCCCAACAGCAGAACCATACTCAGCGTGCATCTTAACCAGCCACGTTTTAAAATCCCCATTCCATAGCCCCCTCTGCCTTTAAGAATACGCAAAAACCAGCCGGAACTCCCCGACGGGAATCCGGCTGGTTTTCTGCAGATTTTGTTCTGGTTTATCTGCCCGGATACTCCGCGCATACTCCGTTTCCATCGGCAGTATACCTGCCTGTTTTCCTTACTGCCCCTCTTCGGCAGTTCCTTCCTCTGCGCCGTCCTCAGCCTCCAGCGCCGCTGCGGATTCCTCCACGCGCTTTTCCGCTTCCTCCAGCCCGTTGACAGCCACGTCCATGGCTGCCTTTAGCTGGTTGTCCTGGTCCCTGGGGATCTCGATCATGCTCTCCAGCCCCTCGTCCAGCTCCACCAGAAGATCCGGCTCAATGCCCACCTCATGGATGCATTCGCCGGAGGGAACGTAATAATACGCTGTTGTGAGCTTTAAGGCGCTGCCGTCGGGCAGGTCAAAAATTCCCTGGGCAATGCCCTTTCCGAAGGTCTTTGTGCCCACCACAGTGGCCCAGCTGTTGTCCTTCAGCGCTCCTGTGAGTACCTCCGACGCGCTGGCGCTCTCTCCGTTGACCAGAAGGATGATGGGAACGTCCACCTGATGGCCGTCCTCCGTGATCTTTACGCTGTCGTCCGCTCCCTTTCCTTTAAAGCTCACGATGGTCTTTCCATCGGGGAGCAGATAGTCCGCAATATCCGTAGACGCTGTTACCACACCGCCGCCGTTATTCCGCAAGTCAACGATGAGGCTCTTCGCCCCCTTGCCTAGCAGGGAGTCTGCGGCCGTTTTAAACTGGTCGCCAGTGACCTCCTCAAAGGCAGAGATGGAAATATATCCCACATTGTTCTCCAGCAGGTCATATTCCACTGTAGGGTTCTCCACGATCTCCCGGGTCATGGTCAGGTCCAGGCTGTCCTCGATGGATTCCCGGAACACAGTGACCGTCACCTCTGTTCCTTCTTCTCCCTTAATGTGGTCGCTGACCAGGATGCTCAGATCCATTCCCGCCGCATCCACATCGCCTACGCCGGTGATCACATCCCCCGGACGCATGCCTGCCTTATCTGCCGGAGAATCCTTGAACACCCGGATCACCGTGATGATCCCTGTATTCACATTCTGGCTCACCTGGACGCCGATGCCGCAGTATTCGCCGTTGCTGCTTTCCTGGACACTCTCATATTCCTCTGCCGTATAGTAAGTGGAATAGGGATCCTGAAGGGAATATACATAGCCCGTATAGATCCAGTCCTCCGGGTTTTCCCGCTCCTCGTCCTCATCGAACAGGTAATACTGGTTGATGAGCTGCTGCATATAGCCCAGCTTTGGAGCCAGCCTTCCCATATCCAGGTCATATTCTCCCTCTGGCTCCGGAAGGACCGCCTGGCGGGTCTCCTGGGTCTGCCGGCCCATGATCCAGATACCGGCTGCCATTCCCACCGCCGCCAGAACCACGAAGGCTGTTACCAGGGAACCGGCTAAAGCCCCCTTCCAGAACCGGCTCCGGCCCTCCCGGCCGTTTTCCTTCCGGTCCCCTTTGTCCTTCTCCAGGCCTTCGTTCCTGCCGTTATCCTGGTTTTCTTCTTCCAGTTTTTTCTCTTCCAGGTTTGTTTCTGTCATAGCAATTTTGTCCTTTCCTGTTTTACGGTCACGGGCTCACATACTGGCTGGGATTCACATATGTACCGTTTACCCGGATCCCGAAATGCAGATGCGGCCCTGTGGAATATCCCGTAGACCCCACCTTGGCAATGGTCTGCCCCTTCTTTACCTGATCGCCCACAGATGCCAGCAGCTTGGAAGCATGCATATAGACCGTATAAACTCCGCCTCCATGGTTGATCATCACATAATTCCCAGCCGAATAGCTGTACGTGGAGACCACCACCTCTCCGTCTGCCGCTGCCACGATCCCCGAGCCTGTGGAGGCGCCGATGTCAATGCCCTTGTGGTTGGAGGAAGCTCCCTCCGTCGGTGAGGACCGGCCGCCAAACCCCGAGGTGATCCGCCCGCTGGACGGACAGGGCCATGTGAAGCTAATGTCCCCAAGATTCTTCGTTTTATACGTCTTTCCAGCCGCCTCAGCCTTTTTCCTGGCCTCTTCCTCTTTCCGCCGCATCTCCGCCTCGATGGCTTTGATGGAGTCCTCCTGGGCCTTGATATCCTTTTCATACTCGGAAAGCTGGCCCTCAGCTGCGCTTATCTGGCTCTCATACTTCTTAAGCTCTGACTGCTTGGCGGAAAGGAGCTGCTCCACCGACGCATGCTTGGCCTCCGTCTGCTCCTGAAGCCCCAGAAGCTCCCCATGCTCCGCCTCCAGCTCTGCCTCCTTGGCCTGGATCTGCTCCTTGGTGGCCACGTATTCGTCCAGCTTCTGCCGGTCATAAGCCGAGATCTTTCCAATATATTCCGCCTTATTTAAAAGCTCCGACAGGGAATCGGATTCCATGAGAAGATCCACATAAGAGCTGTCTCCCTTCTCATACATATATTTTATCCGCAGCTTCATGGATTCATACTGGTCTTTTTCCACCTGCTTTGCATCCTCCAGCTCCGCCTTTGTGGTCTCGATCTGGCCCTCCTTGACCTCAATATCCTTCCCCAGCCTGGAAAGCTCGTCGCTGATGGCCTCCAGATTGGCGTCCAGCTTCTTTACATAGGCCGCCGCGTCGCTCTTTAACCCTTCCAGGCTCTTTATGGCAGCTTCCGTCTTCTTTTTTTCCTCTTCCAGACTGCTCTTTTTCTTTTTCGCATCGTCCAGGCTTCCCGTGGCCCAGGCCGGGATCGCCAGACACAGACTTAAGACAGCCGCCAGTCCGGCCGCCGCCGCTTTTCCTGTTTTTTTCACCTGCCGCGCCTCCTATACCTTTAAATGCCGCCGGATGGTCAGAAAACTCACCACAAGGCCCAGACCTCCGCCCAGTGCCAGGGAAATGGCCGCCATGGACGGATAGATCTCCTCGATCGGGAGAAACTGGATGATCCCGGACAGGATCTGGAACCGGCCCACCACATACGCCACCGTCTGACGGTATCCGAAATACATGGCTCCCAGGGGGATGGCTGCTCCCAGGAGTCCCAGGATCGTTCCCTCCACCACAAAGGGGGCCCGGATCATGAAATTGGTGGCCCCGATGAGACGCATGATCTTATTCTCATTTTTCCTCATTCCGGCCGCCACAGAGATGGTGTTGCTGATCAGGAATACCGCCACCGCCAGAAGCATCAAGATGATCGCTCCGAACAGCAGGGCCAGGACCTTATTGAAGCTGGAAAGCCCCGCTGCCGCGCTGTTGGAATAATTGACCTTCCGGACGCCGGAAAGCCCCTCTAGATACTGTACCACCGGCTCCTGGTCATTGATGTCATAAAGATATATTTCATAGGAAGCCGAGCCAGTCAGAGGATTATCGTCAGAAAAGCCCTCCGCCAGATCGCTGTTCTCCCCAAAGTATTCCTTTTTAAAACTCTCCCATGCCTCCTCCGCAGAGGTAAACTTCATATCCTTTATGATCGGCCCCTGGGCCTTCCGGATCTCATCCCCGATGGCGTGGATCTCATCCTCTGGCAGCGACTCGTCAAAAAACACCGTGATCCCCATGGTGGACTCAGCCGTGACCACCATATACTGGACGTTGGTGATGATCGAATAAAATACACAGAATAAAAAAATACATGCAGAAATGATCGCGGCTGACGCCAGGGAAAACCAGATATTTCTGCATATATTCACAAGGCCCTGCTTCAGGCAGAACCAGAACGTGCTAATCCTCATACCAGTACCCGCTTTCTTTCTCATCACCCACCACGATACCGCGCTGGATGGTGATCACCCGTTTTCTCATCATATTTACGATCTCGCTGCTGTGGGTCACCACCACCACCGTGGTTCCCTGACGGTTGATCTCCTCCAGAAGGCCCATGATCTCCATGGCGTTATGGGGGTCCAGGTTTCCCGTAGGCTCGTCGGCCAGAAGGATATCCGGCCGGTTGATGAGAGCCCTGGCAATGGCCACCCGCTGCTGCTCGCCGCCGGAAAGCTGGTGCGGAAAGGATTTATATTTTGATGAAAGGCCCACCATCCTCAGCATCTCCGGCACCGATTCCCGGATCTTCCTTCCTGAAACGCCGATGACTCTCTGGGCAAAGGCCACATTCTCATAGACGTTCCGGTCCTTTAACAGACGGAAATCCTGGAATACCACGCCCAGCTGTCTCCGGTACTTGGGGACATAGCGGCGGGGCATCCGTCCCAGGTCCATGTCATTCACGACAACACGGCCGGAAGTGGGTTCCACCTCTTTCAGAAGGATTCTGAGCAGGGTTGACTTTCCGGAACCACTCCGGCCTGTAATAAAGACAAACTCCCCATCGTCGATGGTAAGGCTTACGTCCTTAAGAGCGCGGCTGCTCTTTTCGTAGGTCTTTGTCAGCTTTGAAATTTCTATCATATTAGTAATCCAGATTCTCCATATACTTCATGTATTTCACCACCATCAGTGCGATCTTAAAGGTAATGGCGTCCTCAAATACACGAAGATCCAGTCCTGTACTCTTCTGAAGCTTATCCAGACGGTATACCAGAGTATTTCTGTGGATGTAAAGCTGTCTGGAGGTCTCCGAAACGTTCAGGCTGTTTTCAAAGAACTTATTGATGGTCGTCAAGGTCTCCTCATCGAATTCATCCGGGTTCTTCCCATCGAAGATCTCCTTGATGAACATCCGGCACAGGGGAAGCGGAAGCTGGTAGATCAGACGTCCGATACCCAGGTTGGAATATGCCACCACATTCTTTCCGCTGTAAAAGATCTTTCCCACATCCAGGGCCATCTTGGCCTCCTTATAAGAGCGGGAAACGTCCTTGATCTCGTTGACAATGGTACCGAAGGCAATATGCACCTTGGACATGGCCTCTGTATTCAGCATATCCAGGATCGTATTGGCCGTCTTTTCCAGATCTCCATACGTCTCTCCAGGCTTTACCTCCCGCACAAGGATAATGTTTTTCTCATCCACAGCCGTGATAAAGTCCTTGGTCTTTGCAGAAAACAGGCTTCTTACGGTCTCCAGGGCGTTGGCATCCTTCTCATTTTTCGTTTCAATGAGGAACACCACGCGCTTTACGTTTGTCTCGATATGGAGCTTTTTGGCCCGGTTGTAAATATCCACCAGGAGCAGGTTATCCAGCAGAAGGTTTTTAATAAAGTTGTCCTTATCAAACCGCTCTTTATAGGCCACCAGCAGATTCTGGATCTGGAACGCCGCCAGCTTTCCCACCATGTAAACATCGTCGCTGCCTCCCTTTGCAAGGAGGATGTATTCCAGCTGGTGCTCGTCAAATACCTTAAAAAACTGATAGCCGGAAATCACCTGACTGTCTGCCGGAGAATCTGCAAAGGCAAGGATGGAGCTCTCATACTCTTCTGCCTGCTCAAACGTGGATGCCAGAACTTTTCCTTCCACGTCGCAGACGCAGAGATCGATCCTGGTAATTTCTTTCAGTCCGTCAATGTTCGACTGCAAGATCTGATTTGAAATCATAACGTTCTCTCCTTTTCACAATATAGACATTCATACAGATTCTATTTTAATGCAAAATCACAAAAAAGGAAAGAAAAATTTTGTGTTTTTCCACAAAAAAACAATCCGGCACCACAACCGGCACCGGATTGTTGGGAAATCATCCCTTTACAGAATGTTTTTTTCCGTATCCTTATCAAACAGATAGATCTTTTCAGCGTCCACAAAGAGGTATATCTTTTCATTTTCCCGAAAATCTGTTCTTCCCTCTGCCTGGCAGATGCCGTCGGCGTCCTCAGCCTGGAACCGGAGCATGGTCCCGTCTCCGGTCATGCTCTGGAATCTGGCGGAGAAATGGCCGTCCTGGCCGTCCTCTGAGGCCCGGGACAGACAGACATCCTCAGCCCGTACCCCTGTGATCACTTCTTTTCCCACATAACCATTGTTTTCCAGGACTGCGCCCACAGCCTCCGGGACCAGCATACGGCCGCTGGCTCCCTGAAGCCCGATCCTGCCGCCTTCAGAAAATACCTTCATAAGAAAGAAATTCATGGGCGACCGGCCTACGACTCCGCCCACAAAGCAGTTTGCCGGATGGGCCGCCAGTTCCTCCGGCGTACCGTCCTGGCAGATGGAGCCCTCATTCATGACTACCATTCTGGTTCCCAGGGCCAGTGCCGTTTCCTGGTTGTCGGTCACATAGATCACCGTCATATCCATTTTTTTATGGATATCCTTAAATTCCTTCCTCATCACCTTCTGGAGGCTCTCCTCCAGATCTGCAATGGTACTGTCCAGAAGAAGGATCCCCGGACGGCGCATCATGGCACGTCCCAGAAGCGCCCGGTATGTCTCCTCCCCGGTCAGCTCCTCAGGCTTTTTATCCAGAATATCAGAAAGCTTCAGATACCCGGAGATCTCCCGGATCCTCCTGTCGATCTCCTCCTGGGCCATCTTCCCCATACGAAGCGCAAAGGAAAGGTTATCTTCCACCGTCATGCCCGGATACAGCACACTGTTTTTAAACAGCATGGCAATATTCCTGTCCTTGGGATCCGCGTCCGTCATATCCTTTCCATCAATGAAAAGGGAACCGGAGCTGATCTCATCCAGTCCGCCGATCATCCGCAGAAGCGCGGATTTTCCGCACCCGGCAGGCCCCACAAGGATAAGGAACTCCCTGTCCCTGATCTCCAGAGAAAAATCCTTCACCGACTGCTGTCCCCCAGGATAAATCTTATTCACGTTTTTTAATACTAATCCCGACATGCTTCCTCCCCATTGTAAAACTCAAAAAAACAAAATACCCGCCGGCATCCGTGACAACACAATGCCTGGCGGGTATACCTCTGTTCCCTATGGTACACAAAACAGAAGTGTTTTTCCATATTGTAATTTACCAAAATATCGTGATAAATTCCATGACTTTTGCATATGGGGCCTGGGAGCCGCGGAAAAAGCATCCGTTTTCCCCAAAAAACAAAGCTCTTTTCGTCCTGTTTTAGCAAAAATAACGGTTTTATTTTACAGCGATGGCTTCCATCTCCAGCAGAACACCCTTGGGAAGCTTTGCAACCTCCACGCAGGAGCGGGCCGGGCAGTCCTTCTCAAAATATTTGGAATAAATTCCGTTGATGGTTGCAAAATCGTCCATGCTCTGGATGAATACGGTTGTTTTTACAACGTTCTCCATGGAGGTGCCTGCTGCTTCCAGAAGGTTCTTCATATTCTTCATTACCTGCTCTGCCTGGCCTTCGATCCCTTCGGCAACCTCTCCAGTGGCCGGGTTTACCGGAATCTGGCCGGAAGCGAATACAAAGCCGTTGGCCTCAATGGCCTGGGAATAAGGACCGATTGCTGCTGGTGCGTTTGTTGTGCTGATCACTTTCTTCATTTTGTTTCCTCCAATACTCTGATACTTTTTTCTGTTATCTCTATCTTACCCTCTTTTAAAAGATGGCCGACAGCGCGTTTAAAGGCGTTCTTGCTGAGCTTAAATTCCCTGGCGATCACTTCCGGGTCTGCCTTATCGTTAAAGGGCAGCACTCCGTCAAATTCCCCGATCACCTTTAATACAAGCTCTGCATCCTCAAAAATCTGGTTATAGGCCTTTTCCCTGGCGCTCAGATCCAGCTTTCCATCCCCGCGCACCTTTGTCACACGGCAATGGACCTCCTGGCCCACCTTAAAGCCTCCGAACAGCTCCCGCCTGGGGATCATCCCGTGGTAGATCCCGTCCACGGCCACAAAGGCTCCCAGCTCCGGGTTGATCTCAAATACAAAGCCGTTTATATCGTCTCCCGTTTTATAGGGAGCGTCGCTCCTTAAATACGAATATACCTTCATGGTAGCCGCCAGACGCTTACTTTTATCCACATAAAGGGCCACCAGACATTTTTCTCCCTTTTTCACTGCATGGGTCTGCTCCTTAAAGGGCAGAAGAAGATCCTTTTCCAGCCCCATGTCCAGGAATGCGCCGATCTTTGATGTTTCCTTCACCTCCAGCACTGCCGTCTCTCCCAGGGAGATCTTCGGTCTTGTGGTGGTGGCAATGATCCGGTCCTCCGAATCCTTATATAAAAACACTTCCAGGGGATCGCCGGTCTTTGCGCCCTCGGGCACCTGCTTTTTCGGCAGCAAAACGCCCTTTTCAGCTCCCCCGGCGCTCTTTCCAGGTTCCCCCAGATACACTCCGAAATCCTTTTCCTTTACGATCTCCAGTGTCTGCATTCTTCCAAGTTCCAGCATGTCCTTCGTCCTCTCTTTTTTCTAAACGCCCTCCGGCGTTACCTTCAGTTCCACATTGGCAAAGATGCTTCCGTCTCCGCCGCAGACAGATACCACGTATCCATCCTCTCCGGCCGCCCGCATGAGGACCGCCGTATCTCCCAGCACCGCCGCCTTTTTATACTCGGCGCGGATCTCCGTGATCTCCCTGCCGTCGGCTTCCTCCGGGAGGGCCTCCACCGCCATATCCACGTACTGGGCATTGTTGACATGGTGGTTGGTGTCGATCTGGTGCTTCATGATCACCAGCCGCCCCGCCTCCTCCATGTGCTCCGGAAGACGGATCTTTCTGGGAGCATAGTCCATAGAAAGCTTCGGTTCCTCATCCCCGTAGGCGTCCACATCCTCCCGCGTCACGCGGACCGGTTTTCCGGCTTCCGTATCCAGAAGGAACCAGCAGGAATTGGCCTTTACCAGGTATTCCCCGGTCCCGTCCATCAGCGTAAAATTCCGCAGGCCGTAGATCCCCTTGATCTCATAGGGCCAGGTGCAGACGGTGATCTCCTCGCCCAGAGCCGGTCTCCTTAAGATCTGGATCTGCCAGGATGACAGAAGCCACGCACGATTTTTTTCTTCCAGATAAGCAAGCCCCACTCCGCAGTCCTCCGACTGGAAGGTGGAGCAGTCCTGCATATAATTCATGATCCCCATCAGGGACAGCCTTGCGTCCACGCCGGTCTCACTGTACCGGACACGGCTCTTAAACTGGTACATGTTCTTCCCGCCTCACTTAAATCCTCCGGGCAGTCCCGGCGCTCGTTTCCATTCTAACCCATTTTTCCCTTCCAGGCAATAGGCTCTGTATCAAAAAAGCGTCTAAACATTGGATCCCCAACATCTAAACGCTTTCCAGCTGGGCTACAAGGATTCGAACCTTGAAATGACGGAGTCAGAGTCCGTTGCCTTACCATTTGGCGATAGCCCATTATTCACGATCTGTCTCTTACAGTTTTTCAACTGCGAGTTATATTATACCCACACTTTTTAAGAATGTCAAGCATTTTTTCCAGACTGCGGGACTTTTTCCTGTTTTCTGGAAAAAGCCCCGCCCTTTAAGCCTCCGGCTTCCAAATCCTGGATCTTATATTCTCATCTACTGTACCGGCGCCGGAACCACGATCTCCTCGGTCACCGGGCACTTATACGTTCTTCCGTTCATCTGCTTCTTAAACTCTTCCTTCGCCTCGTCCACCAGCTTGGGATCATCCACCAGCTTCATGGCTGTGGCTGCCATGACCTTTGCGCCATAGAGCATGCCCTTCATTCCGATGCTCATACCGGCGCAGGCAGTGATCTGCCAGCTATGGCCCGGGGCCGCCAGGTTGCAGGTAGCCGTCATCACCTGTACACAGGGAACGATATGCTGTACGTCTCCCACATCGGTGGAGCCGTAGCCGTTCTCATTCAGCACAGGAGATACCTTAGTATCCAGAGGACCATCCTCCAGAGCGCCTGAGGCTTTTACCTTCTCATACTGCTGGCTCTTTTCATTGAGGATCTTTGCAAATGCCAGCTCCTCCTCTGTCCAGTGGGGTCTTTCCACCTCTTCCATCACATCGTGGGTCAGGTTGGTGAGCATCACCGGATTTAATGTATTGTAGCAGCCGCCCAGGTATTCTACCTCCAGCTCAGTCTCTGTCATATGGGCTGCGCCTTCCGCCACCTTCACCAGACGTCTGTATGTATCCTCCACGGCCTCACGGCTTAATGCGCGGACATAATACCATACACTGGCCTTATCGGGAACGATATTGGGCGCTGTGCCGCCTTCCTTGATCACATAGTGGATACGGACATCGCTGGTCACATGCTCCCGCAGATAGTTGGCTCCCACACTGGTCAGCTCCACGGCATCCAGTGCAGACCGGCCGTTGTGGGGATCTCCTCCAGCATGGGCCGTGATCCCATTAAAGTGGAAAATGGCGCTGTTCAGTCCAGTCATGGTCCCCAGAGTCACATGGTTATTGGTGGAGCCGTGCCAGGAAAACGCTGCATCCAGCTCTGTGAACGCTCCTCCTCTTGCCATAAACGCCTTTCCGGTGAGGACCTCCTCTGCCGGACAGCCATAAAATACCACTGTACCCTCTTTGCCGGTGGCCTCCAGCTCTGCCTTCATTCCAAGAGCAGCGCCCAGGCAGGCAACACCTAAAAGGTTATGGCCGCAGCCCTGTCCCGCAGCACCCGGAGTTACCGGTTCCTTTTCTGTGCTGACCTTCTGGCTCAGGCCGGGAAGCGCGTCATACTCGCCCAGGAAACCGATTACCGGATGACCTTTTCCCCATACAGCGCGGATGGCTGTGGGCATTCCCACATACCCTGTCTCCACCTCAAATCCGGCGTTGCGGAGGACTTCTGCTGTCCATTCACATGCCTTCACTTCATTAAACGCAGTCTCGGGATTTTCCCAGATCTTTTTAGCCAGATCGGTAAGGACCTTTTCATTCTGATCAACGGCTCTGGTAGCAATGGTGTCAATCATAATATTCTCTCCTTTTTCTGGGCGCCGCAGGCTCACACACCGCAAGAGACGCCTGTTATTGATTCCAACGGACTCACCCCTTCATTTTAACCTGGAGAACAAAAAATGTCAATCACCTTGCACAATAAAATCTTTTATTTACTATGTATTCATGTGCACTTTCACGGTTCTTTCCAATGTTTTTGGAATGCCAGCGGACATTCCATCTCCTTTGAAAGATGTTTTCTTTTTCCTGTCCTCTGGGCCCTGGAGAGGAAAGTCCTGGATCTTGCCCAAACGGGCCAGTTAAAATGGAGTAAACGGTCTGGATTTTTAGTGATTTTTGGGCACTACGGAAAAATCCATATTTGCGCCCCCACGCTTTGAAGTTCTCTGCATCCAGGAACAAAAAAAGAGACGAAAAACCATTGTAAACTCAATGTTTCTCGTCTCTATTCCAGCTGGGCTACAAGGATTCGAACCTTGAAATGACGGAGTCAGAGTCCGTTGCCTTACCATTTGGCGATAGCCCATCGCATCAACGTGGACTATTATAGCGCGGCTTTCTGTTTTCGTCAAGTGGTATTTTCGATTTTTTTCAAAAACATTTTTTCACAAAAAATGTCCGTTTTCCGAAACGCTCCGGCGTACATCAGCCTGCCGGAACCACATCCTCTAAGATCCCCGGCCCTACGGTATGGGGCTCCGTGGCTGGAGGCGTTTCCGGCGGCCTGGACGGCTCTGTTTCCGGAGCCGGAGTCTCCTCCGGCGTCGGGCTCACCGGAGTAAGAGTGCCCGGTGCGGCTGTGGACGGCTCCGGTGCAGCCATTTCTGCAGCCGGCGCTGAGGTCTCTGGTGCGGCAGTCGTCTCCGGCTCTGCGGTGGTCTCTGGTGCCGCAGGAGATGTCTCAGGCGGCGCTGTGGTTTCCGGCTCCGTCGGTCCTGTGACAGGCTCAGACGGTTCCCGGTTTTCTGACTCTGCTTCCGCCTCAGATGCCTCACCGTTTTCCGGCTCTGCCGAAGATGCCTCTTCTCCCTGGGACGCTCCGCCGCCTTCTTCTGGGCGGAGTTCTTCTCCCTGCGGCTCCTTTACCGTCTCCTCCGGATGATCTCCCCCTTCAGAATTCCCGGAACCGCGGTTTCCCGGCACTCTGCCAGTCCCATCCTTCCCAGGATCCGTTCCGTTCTCCTCTTCTCCGGAGCCTCCGTCCGTCTCTGTCCCGGACTCACCGTCCGCCGGTTCCCCGGATTCCATCCCGGCGGGCCTGTCCTCCTTTACCTGATAAAGCTTTCCCGCCGTGGCCACCAGAAACGAGATCTGATAATTTTTCTTCTCCATTTCCCGGGACAGGGCCCCCATGTCCATCTGGCACAGCCGGCCGCAGTCCGACTCCCGGACCCGAACGTTCCGCTCCAGAAGATCCTGGACCATGGCTGCCTTACCCACAGAGCAGCCGTTTTCCCTGACCAGCTCCAGGACCTCCGGCTCCTCTGAAATACTTCCAACATATACGGTCCCCTTGGCCTGGCGGGTCGTCAGAAATAATTCTGCGGCAACGGCGATCTCCTCCGCCATCCGTTCTGTATCCACCCGCACTGCCCCCTCTATGGGGCGCACCGTAAACAAGGCCGCTTCCTGGTCCCCCAGCATCTGTGCCCCATGAAGCTCCTCCAGCAGACGTTCACAGCACTCCCGCAGGGAAAGGCCCGCCATGGAGTCCGGGTTCCCGTTTTTCCGGATCACTCCTCCCTTCCGGTTCAGGACCAGCTCCCTGCTGTCCTTCCCGTCCGCGGTCAAGAGCACTGCCGGCTTCCGGTTCTGCATAAGAAACACAGTCCCCAGGATACAGGACGCTGCCAGGCAGATCCCCAGGGCCAGACCAGCCCATAAAAGCCACCGCCTCACGGCCTCCACCGACAGCTCGCCGTCCATATTGAGGCCGGCTTCTCTCCGGTCCTTCCTTCCGCTTCCCGCCTCTATGGTCTCCGTTTTCTCTCCCCGGTCCGCCAAAGCCTCTGCAGGCTCCAGCTTTTCCAGCCGCTCTTTCTCTTCCATCCTATGCCTCCCCGTCATATTCCACCTGCATGAGGAACAGGCCCTCCGGCGGAGCCGTCGCTCCGGCCGCCTCCCGGTTCCTGGCCTCAAGGACAGCCTTCATCTCCTCCGGCCTTCGTTTTCCCAGGCCCACCTCCAGGAGCGTTCCAGTAAGGATCCGCACCATATTATACAAAAAACCATTTCCTGTATAGGTAAACACCACTTTCGTTCCGTCTGTATGGATCCCGATCTGGTCCATCCGGCGGACCGTGCTCTTTTTCATTCTCTTATTGGAACAGAAGCTTTTAAAATCATGCTCTCCCAGAAGATATCCCGCCGCCTTTTCCATGGCCGGGATATCCAGTTCACGCCCCAGTCCGTATACGTATTTTCTCTCAAATACACACTTCCTATCCGCTGTTTCCACGTAATACGCATACGTTTTCCTTACAGCGGAAAGACGGCTGTGGAACCGCTCCGGCGCCTCCTTCGCATCTATGACCCGTATATCCTCCGGCAGATACCGGTTCATATACTCCATAGCCGCTGCTGCCGACGGACAGAACTGCTCCTCAATATGGAAATTGGCCGTCTGCCCCCTGGCGTGGACCCCTGCATCGGTCCGTCCGGAGCCGTAGACCTCCACTTCCTGTCCGGTCCATTTAAAAAGCACTGCCTCCAGCTTTCCCTGGATGGTATTGTCTGTATTCCCCTGTTTCTGCCAGCCGTCGTATCTGGAGCCGTCGTATTCCAGCGTCATCCTGATGTTCTTTTTCATGATCATTTCCCTTCTGGTCCTGCCAGGTATCGTCTTATTGTATCAATTTTCCATTCAAATTGGAATACCTGGAACCAAATATTCCGCCTGCCAATATGATATCATAAGTGATCTTCTGTAAATATGGTATAAAAATGGGCGATCTGTCTTCACTTTTTCTTTTTGCGGCCGCTCTCTGCGCCGATTCCTTTGCCGTCAACTTTGTCTGCGGAACGGGAAAAATAAAGATCCCCAGGAGCTCTGCATGGATCCTGGCCTTCTGTCCGGCAGCGGTGCTGGCCGCGGCCTCTGCCCTGGGAACCGTCCTCCGGCCTCTGCTCCCGGAAGAGCTTCCCGTTTTTTTAAGCGCCAGCCTCCTCATGCTCCTGGGATTTTCCCGTTTTACAGCCAGCCCGGACTCTGCCTCCGTACCTGGAAAAGGCAGTACAAAACAGCTCTCTGCCTCCGGCTCCTTTTTTCTGGCCATGGGGCTTTCCTCTGACAACGGAGCAGCAGGCCTGGGAGCCGGACTGGCCGGGGCCTCTCTGGCTGTCCTTTTCTTCCTTTCCCTGATTCTCAGCTTCACCTCCGTCCGCCTGGGAGCCGGACTGGGCAGGAAAAGCGCACTGGCCCTGGAAAACAGCCGCCAGCTCCCGGGATCCCGGCGTTCTCTGGATCTGTCCAGGACCGGAGGGCTGATCCTGATCCTTCTGGGGATCCTGAAGCTCTTATGATCCGGACCGTCCTTTCTCTGCCGTCCCCCGCGCTCCAGAGATCCGGCTGAGCCCCGCCAGAAGCTCATGGGCCGCCAGGGGGGCAGCTGCCAGAAACAGCAGCTCCCTCCATTCCGTTCCGGACAGGGCTGCCGTCTGGAACAAGGCCACCAGACGGCTGTTTTCCGTCACCAGCACCTGGAGGAGCACTCCCAGGGCCGCTGCTGCCAGCATCAGCCGGTTTTCCAGATGATTCATCCGGAACACCGACCGCCCCACGTCCCGCATCCCCACAGCATGAAAAAGCTGGGAAAGGCCCAGGACCGTAAAGGCATACGTCTGGCTCCGGGCCAGCACCGCCGGATCTCCAAGGACCAGGGACAGGCTTTCTGCCGTGATCCTTTTTCCCTCCGCCGCCAGGATCCCCACCGGCAGCCGCAGAAAGGCCGTAAGGCTGATCACCGCTATAAGGAATCCATAAAACAGCGTGCACGCCATCCCTCCCCTGGAAAACAGGCTCTCATCCTTTCCCCTGGGAGGCTCCTCCATCAGGGCGGGTCCGTCGTTTTTATCCGTTCCAAGGGCCAGGGCCGGCAGGGAATCGGTGATCAGGTTGATCCACAGGATATGACTGGCCTTTAGCGGCGACGGCAGGGAAAGGGCAATGGCCGTGAACATGGTCATGATCTCGCCGAAATTGGAGGACAGGAGAAAGATCACTGCCTTCTTTATATTCTCATAGACGCCTCTTCCCTCCTCAATGGCCTTCTCGATGGTAGCAAAATTGTCGTCTGTGAGCACCATATCCGCCGCCTGCTTTGCCACATCTGTTCCGGTCTGCCCCATGGCGATCCCCACATCGGCTGCCTTTAAGGAGGGCGCGTCATTGACTCCGTCGCCGGTCATGGCCACGATGCTTCCATTCTCCTTCAGCGCCCGGACGATCCGCACCTTATGGTCCGGGGAGACCCGGGAAAAGACCGCCGCCGTTTCTGCCCGTTCCTTAAGGGCCGCGTCGTCCATCCGGTCCAGCTCCGCCCCGCTGATGCACTGGGTCCCATCCTCTGCGATCCCCAGCCGCCTGGCAATGGCCAGGGCTGTGTCCCTGTGGTCCCCTGTGATCATCACCGTCCGCACATGGGCTCTCTTAAACATGGCCACCGCATGGGCGGCCTCCGGACGCGGAGGATCTGCCATGGCTGCCAGGCCCAGAAAGACCATGTCCTCCTCCTTCCTTCCGTCCCCATCACTCCTGGCCGCTCCCAGCACCCGGAGCCCCTGGCTGGAAAGCCATGAGATCCGGTCCTGGAGCCTTCTTCTGCTGCTGCCGGTCAGAGGCCGTTCACCGCCTCCAGACAGATACCGGCTGCACCGTTCCAGGATCACGTCCGGGGCTCCCTTCGTATAGGAAACAGTTCCTGTCTCTGTCCGGTGTACGGTGGTCATCCGCTTCCGCTCCGGATCAAAGGCCCGCTCTGCCGTCCTGGGGAGCTGCCGCTCCAGCTCTCCCTTTGTCCATGGTCCCTCCTTCTCTGCATATTCCAGAAAGGCCAGCTCCCCGGGATCACCGATCCTTCCCTTTTTATTAAGCTCTGCGTCATTGCACAGGACAAAGGCCCTGAGAAGCTCCTCCTGGCACGGAGCCATGGCCCCCTTCCCGCGGCCCGGCCGTCTCCTCCTGCCGCTTCCGCCTTCATCCAGGAGCTCTCCCGCGTCCAGGACCTCTTCCACAGTCATCCGGTTCATGGTCAGCGTCCCTGTCTTATCGGAGCAGACCACGCTCACCGCCCCCAGAGTCTCCACCGACGGCAGCCGCCGCACGATGGTATGGACCCGGGCCATCCGTGACACGGACAGGGCCAGCACGATGGTCACCACCGCCGGAAGCCCCTCGGGCACCGCCGCCACTGCCAGGGAAATGGCCGTAATGAGCATCTCTCCCACATCCCGCTTCTGCCAGACGGCAAGACCGAAAAGGGCCGCACAGAGGGCCACTGCCAGAATGCTCAGAGCGCCTCCCAGATCCCCCAGCCGTTTCTGTAAGGGTGTGGCCTCCATGGGGGCCTCCCGGATCAGACGGGCGATCCTGCCGATCTCCGTGTCCATGCCGGTGGCCGTCACCATGCCCAGCCCCCTTCCAGCCGTCACATTGGAGGACATATAGGCCATGTTTTTCCTGTCTCCCACCGGAAGGCCGGCGGCCGCAGAAAAACCGGCGTCCTTGTGGACCGGCGCCGCCTCTCCCGTCAGGGCCGATTCCTCTGCCCGCAGACTTTCCGTCCATAAAAGCCTAAGATCCGCCGGCACCTGCCTCCCGGCGTCCAGCACCACCAGATCCCCAGGCACCAGCTCTGCCGCGTCGATCTCCTGGTCTGTCTGATCCCGGCGCACCACTGCTTTCAGACGGGTCATTTTTTTCAAGGCATCCAGGGCCCTTTTGGCCTTCCCCTCCTGGATCATCCCCACAGCCCCGTTTAAGGCCGCCACCGCCGCAATGATACAGGCGTCCCCGATCTCTCCCAGGAACACGGAAATGACTCCGGCCGCCGCCAGCACATAGATCAGAGGATCCATGAACTGGGACAGGAGACAGGAAAAAAAGCCGGGCTGCTCCGGCTCCTGCAGCCGGTTGGGTCCATACTGCTCCAGCCGTTTTCTGGCTTCCTCCGCCGAAAGACCTCCCGGATCCGTGGAATGAAGGAGCCGCCCGGTCTCCTCTGTGGTCTTTGTTTCAAAGGCCTCTGCCATAAAAAATCCCCTCCCGTCCTCATCTCTGCTTTTGCAGTGTATGAAAACGGGAGGGGAAATATGTGTCTTACTGGTAGATGGGGTATCTGCCGCAGATCTCTGTCACAGACGCCCGGATCTCATCCGCCTTATTCTCGAAATCCGTGGCTGCCAGCCAGACGCAGCGGGCGATCTCATCCATGTCGCTCTCCACCAGGCCTCTGGAGGTGATGGCCGGGGTGCCGATGCGGACGCCGGAGGTAACGAACGGACTTCTGGGATCGTTGGGGACTGTGTTCTTATTGAGGGTGATATAAACCTCGTCGCAGCGGTTCTGAAGCTCCTTGCCGGAAACATCCATGCCGCGCAGGTCCACCAGCATCAGATGGTTGTCTGTACCGCCGGTCAGGATCTTAAAGCCCTGCTTCTTAAGGGCCTCTGCCAGGGCCTTGGCATTCTTTAATACCTGCTCCTGGTAGGTCTTAAACTCCGGCTTTAAAGCCTCGCCGAAGCAGATGGCCTTGGCCGCGATCACATGCTCTAAGGGGCCGCCCTGGCTTCCCGGGAAGATGGCCTTATTGAAATTGAACTTCTTATTGGCCTCTTCGTTGGCTAAGATCATACCGCCTCTGGGCCCGCGCAGGGTCTTATGGGTGGTGGTGGTCACCACGTCTGCATAGGGAATGGGGCTGGGATGGAGACCGGCTGCCACCAGACCGGCGATGTGTGCCATATCCACCATCAGATATGCGCCGCACCGGTCAGCGATCTCACGGAACCGCTTAAAGTCGATGGTCCGGCAGTAGGCGCTGGCTCCAGCAACGATCAGCTTCGGCTTTGCCTCCATGGCCTTCTTTTCCAGCTCGTCATAGTCGATATATCCCTCGTCGTTGACGCCGTAGGGAACGATATTAAAGTACATACCGGAGAAGTTCACCGGGCTTCCGTGGGTCAGATGGCCGCCGTGGTCTAAGTTCATGCCCATTACGGTATCGCCGGGCTTTAACATGGCGATGAACACAGCCATATTTGCCTGCGCGCCGGAATGAGGCTGTACGTTGGCATAATCACAGCCAAACAGCTTCTTTGCCCGCTCGATGGCCAGGTTTTCCACCACGTCCACGCACTCGCAGCCACCGTAATACCGTTTTCCCGGATAGCCCTCTGCATACTTGTTGGTAAGGACCGTTCCCATGGCCGCCATCACGGCCTCAGAAACGATATTCTCTGACGCGATCAGTTCCAGATTCCGTCTCTGTCTCGCAAATTCGGCGTTGACTGCCGCACCCACTTCGCTGTCATGCTCCGCAATGAGTCTCATCAGTTCATTTACCATCCTGAATCCTCCTAGTATAATAATGGTGTAGTCAATGATGACTACAGATTAATAGTTACAA
>ENA-UOJV01000435-UOJV01000435.1-human-gut-metagenome-genome-assembly--contig:-C82-NODE-435-length-62103-cov-12.165678_pt1 | contig 62103 bp, 56 predicted proteins | sample MGYA00242356_ERZ723903 | MGnify/ENA metagenome assembly ERZ723903
ACTTGTCAATGAACCAGAAAAAGAGTTTTTCACTCCCGCCGTTTTTTGCGGCGTTCGTAAACATGCTCTTTTGTCACCGCATTGTCAACAACTTTTTTGAAAATCTTCAAAAAACTTTTTGTGAAGGCTTTTTGAAGCCCCGCTGTTTCATGCGGCGAGGGAGATTTTTACGCTCATCCCTCCTGCCTGTCAACAACTTTTCTTCTTTTTCCCGGAAATTTTCTTTTCGGAACTTTCGAAGAAGGGCTGTTTTCATGCGGCGAACGCGATGTCTACGCTTTCAGCCCCCGGGTGTCAACAGTTTCCCTGATAAAAAGTTTGTCCGGCACGGTTTTTGAAAGGCTAAAGAGGGGCTCACGTTCTGTTTTTTTACGCAAATTCACTAAGATGCAACATTTTCGCCGCTGAAACACCACCTTCGCCCCTCTATATACTGTCCGTGTCCAGGTTTTTCCGTTTTCCTTTTCTTCAACTGCAAGGAGTGCGTTATGAAACCCAGACTTCGTACTCTTAATGAAATGGTTAACCGTCTCGCCAATGACTATCTGAGCCAGGACGAATCCGACGAATATCTGATCCGAGGACTCAGAAATACCGATTCTTACGGAGATGACGACGAGGATAAATGGTACGGGGTTCCGGACCGGGATACTTTCCGTGATGCCCTCGGGCTTTAGGAGGACACTGTATGGAGTATCATTCAGAAGTGGCGCTCTGCCTTTCCCGCAGTGCAGCAGAGCGCCTCGGGCGCGAAGCCGCTGCCCTCTCCTTTGACGACGCGTCTCTTGAACTCCTGCTTCATCCTGATGCCGAACTTCAGGACAGACAGAGCGGGGCGCGTTTCTGGCACTGGGAATGGGTCGCGTGGTACCAGAACAGGCCAGGCGTTGAATTCATCGAGAAGTTTCTGAACGGACAGGATGATGACGAATACCGCTTCATCCGTATCGGAGAGGACGCCCTGGATATCGAAGTGCGCGGCATCCTCTCCGGCGATCCGTTCAGCATGGCCCTCTGCACGACCATCCGGTACTCTGCTGCCAGCCTCTGAAGCCGCCCTCCCCTCTGTTTTCCCTCTTCAGAAGAGAGAAAGATTCCGGTTTCCGGAATTGGCGTCCGGGCCCGGCAGGGCTGTTTTCCGTTTTCCCGGGAAGCCTGCCCGTTCTGTTCCCCTGGCTGCAGATCAGCGCGGAAGCCTGTTTTCCCGGTGGAAAACCTTCCAGAAAAAGATAAAGCCGCGTATCACGCGCCTTTGGCCGTTCCTGTCCGTTTTTTGTTTGACAACATAAAGACAAAATTTCAACCTGAACGGCTGTACAAGCAGGCTGTTCTTTCCCCCTCCCGGAACAGCTGCCATATTTTTCTGGAAGGTATATCTGATGCGCATCCGTCCGGCTGACTGCGTCTTTGTTCTCTGTGCCGCCCTTTTTTGTCTGGCCGCCCTCGCGGGTACCAAACTGATTCTGCCTGACGGCGTATGCATGGACAGCGACCTGCAGAACTACACGCAGATACTGGCGTCCTGGCTCAGTCCCGGTCTCACCCGGGGCGATCCCCTCTATCCTACCTACGCCCTTTATCCCGGCATCCCGAACCTCTTCATGAGCATGGCGCACTGGTTCGCGTATGACGGGAACGCGGCGTATGGCATCTTCCGGGCCGGAGCAGTCACCATTTTCCTGCACCTTGTCTGCTTTTACGCCCTTGGGCGCTGGCTTTTCCGGAGCGCCGGACTTTCGGCCCTCTTCAGCCTCTGCATGAGCATCACCTTTTACTGGAGCTTTGGCACGTTCTGGGGCGCCACGCACTCCGAGCCTGTCCCCAGGGTTCTTTACGCCGGACTCTTCTATCCCCTCTGGCTCTTTCTCGGCACTCTGGCTTTCAGGCGCGTGTGGCTGCGTCCCGTGCTCCTCTTCGGCATCGGCCTTTCGGTTCAGGTGCATTCCCTAAGCGCCATTACCTGCGCGGCCATGTTCCTCATGGCCTTTCTTCTTACCCCCAGAAGACTCTCCTTCGGCCGTCATATCCTCACTGTTGTCCTCTGCGCGGCGGCATTTGCCGCGCCCGCACTGCCTCTCGTCATTTCGCATATGGGCAGCATGGCCGGGAAACTCTCGTCCGCGGACCTGGAAATGATAAACCAGTGCTGGACACTTCTCGCTGAAAAGGACTGGGCTGCTCCCTGGAATTCTCTTGGCAGGGCTCTCCTGCGCTACACGTTCCCCGCTGCCTTCCTGCCTCTCGGGCTCGCCGCCTGGTTCGTGACAAAGCGCATGTCCTGGCGCCTCACTCCTGAAGCGCATTATCTTCTCGGCCTTCTGCCGGGCTTCCTTCTCGGCATAGCCGGCATGCTCGCCCTGTGTTTCGTGGAAATGAACTTTGCCGGACGCATGGGCTATAAATACGTAAGCCAGGATCTCTTCCGCGGCACGCGTTTTCTCATTCCCCTCTGCTGGCTGTCCTGCTTTCTGTGTCTTTCCTGTTTCTGGCGTTATCTCCCCGCTCTGGTGCGCAGGACGCTTCCAGTCATCCTGCTTGCCGTCCTCGCCTTCTGCTCCCGGGACATGCAGTGGCTGGCAGCACGGCATTTCACAGCCTCCGCACTCGGCGCGGCCTCCCTCGACAGCCCGGAGACAGCTCGCCTCATAACACGCTCAAAAAACTGCCGGGATGCCCTGTTCGAGCTTGAGAGGCGTTCCGGGGAAGGAGAGCTCGTCTACACGGACACAAGCGAACTCTCCGTGCGCTACGTTGCCATGCGTCATCTCGTGCCCACCTACAAGGATGGGTGGATGGCCTACTATGCCCGCGACATGCGCCTTCTGCGTCCCTGGCTTGCTGAGCAGCAGGCGCGCACGGCAGCCCGTGACGCGGCCCGCGGATGCGGCGGAGCACCCGCCGCCGTATGGTCAGGTTTCGGTAGGAAAGGGATGCCCTTCGACGCGGAACAGGCGCGCATCAGCCTGGAAACGGCGGCACGCTGGAAGGCTTCCTGGCTCCTTCTGTACAACACTCCGGATACCATGAAGGAAATGGACGGGCGCGTGGTCTACGCGAACAGCGACTGGATCCTGGCGAAGGCCCCCCTCCGTTTTGACAGCCATCCGGCGGCGAATTAGAAATTTCCCTTCACTTCAGGGTGAAGTTCGTGCCGTGAGTCCGCCTCACGGCCGTTGTGTGAGGTATTCATGTCTGATCCCAAGAAACTTCAGGTAAAAGGTAAAGCCGGGGAGCCTGCCCGTCACGGAACGGATAACGCCGGCGCCATCCTGCGTCCCTTTCTGGCCATGGGACCCGTACGCCGCTGTTACGCGATCCTGCTCCTTGCTCTGTGCACGGCCTTCGGGCCCCTGTGCACGGATATGTACCTGCCGGCTCTTCCGGACATAGCGAAGGACCTCAACGTCTCTACGGCCTTCGCCCAGGCCAGCATCACGGCCTGCCTGCTGGGGCTCGCTCTGGGGCAGCTCTTCATGGGGCCTGTGAGCGACGGACGCGGTCGCCGCGGTCCGCTCATCTTTTCGCTGGCCCTTTTCACCGTATCTTCAGGGCTCTGCTCCGTCATGCAGGACGGCTATTCCTTCCTGGCCCTCCGCTTCTGCATGGGCCTCGGCGGCGCAGGCGGCATTGTCCTCGCGAGGGCCATCTGCTGCGACTCGTATCAGGGCTCCGCGCTTACCCGCTTCATGTCGCTCCTCATGGCCATCCACAGCGTGGGTCCCATCCTCGGTCCTGTCATCGGCGGCATCGTGGCCGGCGCCGCGGGCTGGCGCGCCGTGTTCTGGCTCCTCACGGTCATCGGCGTCTTTCTCACTGTGAGCTGCTTCTTTATCCTGCCTGAAACGCTGGCCCCCAGAGATCGCGTGCCCGGCGGCGTGGCAGCTTCCTTTAAAAACGCGGGACGCCTCTTCAGACAGTCCGCCTTTCTCTGCTACTGCGGTCAGCAGGGATTCACCATGGGCGGCTTCTTCGCGTACATTTCCTCCTCGCCCTTCATCTTCCAGAAGATCTACGGCTTTTCCGTGGAGGGCTTCAGCTTCATCTTCGGCATCAACGCCATCGGCATTACGCTGTTCACCCTGCTTGCCGGCCTGCTCTCAAAGCGCTTCGGCGACCGCGGCATACTGGCATGGTCCGAGGTTCTCCATGCGCTTGGCTGCTACGCCGTTCTCGTTGTCGCCTGGTTCCTTCCCCCGTCGCCCACGGCCATGCTCGTCTCCATTTTCGTCATGCTGGGCCTGCAGGGCATCACCATGACCTGCAGCTTCACTCTCGCCATCAGCTCCCAGTCAGTGGGCGCGGGTGCAGCGTCAGGCATCCTCGGCGTGGCCGTCTTCATCTTCGGCTCCATTACGTCGCCTCTGGCGGGCCTGGCCGGACCGCTCAGCGCCATGCCCCTCGGCATCATCGCTTCCGTATGCGGAACTTTCTCCCTCGTGCTCTCCCTTGTGGGCAACCACCTCTTCGAAAGTTCACCCGGCCGCGTGAACGCGAGAGCCATGCTCGGAGAAAAATAGTCCTGTTCCCTCAGAAATTATGGCCACGCGGAAACGTCCGCACGCACCCGAAGCTCCCGGCTCAGTCCCCGGGAGCTTTTTTTCTATCCAAGGAGCGCCTTCAGCAGGCAGGACAGACCGCCGAGGCCGATAACAGTGAGCAGGAAGCGGCGCATCATGCCGATGCTGAGGTGCCGGGCCACGGGATGAGCGAGGATAACACCCAGGATGGCCGCGGAAGCGGACCACACGGCGTAGTGCAGGACAGTATCCGTATAGAGGCCGGCATAGCCCTGCAGGAAACACTGAAAGGCGCTGCGGAGGAAATAGTAAAGCCCCAGCGTGCCGAGCATGACTCTGGGAGGCCATCCCGCATAGAGGCCATACGCCGCGGCCGGCGGTCCGTCGAAGGACGTAGAGGTGCCGAGCACGCCGGAAAGAAAGCCGGCGATCAGAGCGGCCCGCCAGTTCTCGCCGCGCGGTTTTATGCGGGCCGCCAGATGCCAGACAGGAAAGAGAACAAGAATAAGGCCCACGCATATTCTGAGCGTCCTGTCGGGGAGCGCCTCGAGAATCCACAGGCCGGCGACAGAGCCCGGCACCGTGCCGGCCAGAAGCGGCAGAATGGATTTCAGGCGGCAGGCGCGCACGTTGAGACCGACGATGGCGGTCATCATAAACGACAGGGAGAGACAGCTTAAGAGCACGGCGTCCTGCATAGGCAGGAAAAAGGCCGTGATGGGCACGGCGAAGAGCGCGGCGCCCATGGAGGTCACGCCGGCGACGAAACCGCCGCAGAGCCAGGAGAGGAAGACGGCCAGGGTAACGGTATCCATAACAGGATCCTAGAAGAGGCCGAACTGGCGGGCTGCCTTCGCAAGGCAGGAAATGCCGCAGAGGAAGAGCAGAATGAGGAGAAGCCTGCGCATGGCTTCCGCGCTGATCCGCGTGGAGATGGGGTACGCGATGGTAAGCCCCAGCACTGTGGCGGGAATGGACCAGCAGGCGAGAGACAGGAGGTGTGACGTGTAGAGGCCGCTCGCGCCCTGCAGAATCCAGGAGAAGGCTCCTCTCACCACCCAGAAGACGCCCAGCGTGCCGAGGATCACGCGGGGCTGCCAGCCGGCGTAGACCGCGTAGGCGCCCACGGGCGGGCCGTCAAAGGAAATCGACGTGCCGAGCACGCCCGCCGTGAAGCCGGCGATGCTGGCGGCTTTCCAGTTTTCCTTCCGCGATTCGATATGCACGTGCATGGTGTAGAAGGGGAAAATCAGCAGGGCAATGCCCACGATAAGGTTGAGAACGCGGTCCGGGCAGTTCGCGATGACCCAGAGTCCGGCAATGGAACCCGGAACGGAGGCGAGAAGGAGAGGAATGAGCGCCTTCCAGCGGCAGAAACGCAGATGGAAGAGAGACATGGCCATGTCCATGAAGGGCAGCGTCATGCAGCTGATGAGGATGGCGTCCTGCATGGGCAGGAAGAGCGCCGTGACGGGCACGGCGAAGAGCGCGGCGCCCATGGCGCACACGCCGGACAGAAACCCGCCCAGGCACCAGGTCATGGCCGTTCCGATCTCCACCCAGTGGGATGAGAGAAAGTTCATGAAGTCCATTACGTATCCCGTGTGATGGTTTTTTCCTCCGTCTTCCGTCTCTGATGGTGTATCCCCCGTGGGAAATATAGGCAACCCACGGCCGGGAAACAGGTGGTCCGGCCGCGGGCGCGGCGCTTGCCAGCGCTCTCTGCGATGCATAGAATACCGGCTTTCAGAAAAGATGGAGGCAAAGCCTCCTGTGAGGTACGTCGGAATGCATACGCTTCTTGAGAAAGCCGCGGCCCGTATCGCCGCCGGCACCGCTCCCCTTGAAAACGCCGCCGAGGCCGTGGAACTGGCCAGGCTGCCGCGCGGCGCGAACCCGGATATTTTCGCCTGCGCCGCGCTGGCCCGCGCGCGCTTCGCCGGCCCTGTCTTTACCTGCGCCATCATCAATGCCAAGTCCGGACGCTGCGCGGAAAACTGCGCCTTCTGCGCCCAGTCGTCCTTTCATCATACGGACGCTCCCGTGTACGGCCTTGTGGGCACGGACGTGCTCCTGAAACACGCGGAGGAAATGGCAGCCCACGGCGTGAAGAGGTTCGGCATCGTGACAAGCGGCACCACCGTTTCCGACCGTGACCTCGACAGCCTCTGCGAGTCCGCCAGGATCCTCCGTGACAGGGTGGACATCGCCCTGTGCGGCTCCCTCGGCATCCTGACGAAGGAAAAGCTCCGCCGTCTGAAGGAAGCCGGGTTCACCTCCATCCATCACAACCTCGAAACGGCGCGCAGCCATTTCGCCAGCATCTGCACCACACACGATTACGATCAGGATATCGCCACGCTGAAGGACGCCAGGGACGCCGGCTTCCGCGTATGCAGCTGCGGCATTTTCGGCCTCGGTGAGACCTGGGAACAGCGCGTGGAACTTCTCGAGACAGAGAAGGAATGCGGCGTTGACTCCCTGCCCGTCAATCTCCTTGATCCCGTGCCCGGCACGCGCATGGAGCACCAGAAGCTCCTGGAACCCTGGGAGGCTCTGCGCTGCGTGGCGCTTGCCCGTCTCGTCAGCCCGGAGAAGGACGTCATCCTCTGCGGCGGACGCCTTCCCACCCTGGGAGACGGTTCTTCCTGGGCTCTGGCCGCCGGCGCCAACGGCATTATGACCGGCAACTACCTGACCACGAAGGGATGCGGGTACGACGATGACGACGCCATGTTCCGCTTCTTGGGCGTGAGGGAGTAGCGCCATGCGCGGATACTTCATCACGGGCACGGACACAGACGCCGGAAAGACGGCAGTCACCGCCTCCCTCGGAAAACACATGGGGGCTCTCCTGCATGACAGGCTCATGCTCATCAAGCCCGTGCAGACCGGCTGCCTGAAACAGCCGGACGGATCCTGGCTGGCCCCTGACGAGGCCGTCTACGCTGAGCTCGGCTGCCGGGGCAGGGCTCTCTTCCGCTATGAGCCGCCCTGCTCGCCGCACCTCGCGGCCGCCCTTGCGGGAGACACCCTGTCCGTGGCTTCCCTTGCTGAAGCCGTACGCGGGGCTCTTCCGGAAGGAGACGCCGTTCTCGTTGAGGGAGCCGGCGGCTGCCAGGTGCCCCTCAACGATGACGAAAACATGATGGATCTCATGCTGGCTCTGGGCCTTCCCGTCATTCTGGTCACGGCCAACCGCCTCGGCTGCATCAACCACGCTCTCCTGAGCCTCGAGGCCCTGCAGTCCAGAGGCCTCAGGTGCGCAGGCGTCATCCTGAACCGCACGCGGCCGGGAAGCGACTGCGACGCCGGCTGCGGTCCGTGGGCCGGCATCGGCGACGAAAAGCGCATCCTCGACGACAACGAAGTGAGCCTGCGGCGCCTGTGCGAGAAACGCGGCGTACCGCTCCTCGCTTCCCTGCCCTACACGGAGCATCTCGATACGGACAAAAACGCGCGCCTCTCCTGCGCGGACCGGTTGAAGGACGCGGCCCGTTATCTCGTGGAACACATGGCGCCGGAGGAACCGGCCCCCTGGGGCTGGGCCTCGGGAGAGGACGATGCTGCCATGCTCGCCTTTGACAGGGAGCATCTCTGGCATCCCTACACTTCAGCGCTCAATCCGCTTCCCGTGCACGCCGCGGCGCGCACCCATGACAACCGCATCGTGCTCACGGACGGCACGGAGCTCATCGACGGGATGTCCTCGTGGTGGTGCGCCATCCACGGCTACGGGAATCCCGCGCTCGAGGACGCCATGGCCCGGCAGATCCGCACCATGAGCCATGTCATGTTCGGCGGACTGACCCACAGGCCGGCCGTGGAACTCGGGCAGCGCCTGCTCGCCATGGTGCCTGAGGGGCTGAAGCACATCTTTTACGCGGATTCCGGATCCGTGGCCGTGGAAGTAGCCCTCAAAATGGCCGTGCAGTACCAGATTTCCATTGGCTGCGGCACGCGCCGGCACTTCCTCACGCCCATGGGCGGCTACCATGGCGATACGCAGGGAGCCATGAGCGTCTGCGATCCCGTGAACGGCATGCACAGCCTTTTCACCGGGCTCCTTCCGAAGCACATTTTCATGGAACGCCCCACCTGCCGCTTTGACCAGCCCTTTGATCCGAAGAGCCTCGACATGGCGCGGCGTATCCTTGCCGAAAGGAAAGACGAGATAGCCGCGGTCATCCTCGAGCCCGTTGTACAGGGCGCGGGCGGCATGTGGATCTACCATCCGGACTATCTTAAAGGATTGCGTAAACTCTGCGACGAGAACGGCTGCCTGCTCATCTGCGATGAAATCGCCACGGGCTTCGGACGGACTGGAAAGCTTTTCGCCTGCGGGTGGGCCGGCATTACGCCGGATATCATGTGCGTGGGCAAGGGGCTCACGGGCGGAATGATGACGGGCGGCGCCGTCCTCGCCACAGCCCGCGTGGCAGAAGGCATAGAACAGGCAGGACCGGAGGAAGGCGGCGGCATACTCATGCACGGGCCGACCTTCATGGGCAATCCCCTCTTCTGTGCCGCAGCCTGCGCGAGCCTGGACCTGCTTTCCGCCTCTCCCTGGAAGGAGCGCGTGAAAAACATTGAGAAGGAACTTAAAGAAGGACTTGAACCCTGCCGGTCCATGCCGGGCGTGCGCGACGTGCGCTGCCTCGGAGCCATCGGCGTGGTCGAGGTGGAGAAGGAAGTGGACATGGCCGTCCTGCAGGACTTCTTCATAAAACAGGGCGTGTGGATCCGGCCCTTCAATCACAACGTGTATCTCATGCCGCCCTACATAACGCCGGCTGAGGACGTGGCGCGCCTGTGCGCCGCCATCCGCCTCGCCGTGGAAAAACGGCTGGCCTGACAGAATGCGCCGGGCCCCTTTCCGCGGCGCGGGGACCCGGCCTTCCAACAAGAAAGCTGCCGGCCGGGCCGGCGCGCCGTAAAGGAAAAAGGGGGAACCTATGGCAGAAGCTGAAAAGAGAGAAGGCGACGGCATTCTGGAACGGCTTTTCCATCTGAGGGAAAAGGGCACCACGCCGCGCCAGGAAATGCTGGCCGGACTCACGACCTTCGTGGCCGTTTCCTACATTATTTTCGTCAACCCGCACATGCTCGCCGACGCGGGCATGCCCCAGGAGGCGGCCATCGCCTCCACCATTCTGGCGACGGTCTTCGCCACGGCCATCATGGGACTGTGGGCCAACTTCCCCGTAGCCGTCGCGCCGGGCATGGGCCTCAACGCCTTCTTCGCCTATTACGTCTGCACCACCGTGGGCCTGCACTGGACCGTGGCCCTCGGCGCCGTCTTCATATCGGGCGTGGTCTTCTTCCTGCTCACGGTCACGAAGATACGGCAGATGCTCATCGACGCCGTGCCTCTCGCGCTCAAGAGCGCCATCGTTGTGGGCATAGGCATGTTCATCGCCTTCATAGGCATGAAGAACGCCGGGATCGTCGTCGCGGACAAAGCCACCTTCGTGACCCTCGGGCATATGCTGAAGCCTGAGCCCCTGCTCACCTGTTTCGGACTTATTCTGACCGCCGTGCTCATGGCCCACAACGTGAAAGGCGCCATGATCATCGGCATCTTCTGCACCACCCTTGCCGCCATGGCAGTGGGCGTGGCGCCGGTACCGCACGGCATTGAGAACATCGTGAGCCTCTCCATTCCGGACATCCGCCCCGTGTTCTTTGCCCTCGATATCAGGGGCGCCATCGATTACGGCATCGTGAGCATCGTGCTGACCTTCACCATCGTCGAGCTCTTCGACAACATGGGCACACTCATCGGCCTTTCCCGCAAAGCCGGTCTCATGCGGGACGACGGCCATATTGAAAATATCGACAGGGCTCTCCTCACTGACTCTGTGGGCACCATGGCGAGCAGCCTCTTCGGCACGTCCACTGTGACGAGCTATGTTGAGAGCGCCGCGGGCATAGCCCAGGGCGGACGCACAGGCCTCACGGCCGTGACCGTGGCTGTTCTCTTCGCCGTCTCCCTGATCTTCTCGCCCCTGGTCAGCCTCGTGCCGCCCTGTGCCACAGCACCTGCCCTGATTATCGTTGGCGCCCTCATGATGAGCGACGTCTCCCGCATCAATTTCAACGACTTCACTGACGCCGTGCCCGCCTTCCTGACCATCATCATGATGCCCCTCACCTACAGCATCGCGAGCGGCTTCGGCTTCGGTTTCGTGAGCTACGCCTTCATCAAGCTCTTCACGGGCAGGGGAAAGGAAGTGAGTCCTTTCATGTGGTGCATCACCCTGCTCTTCCTGGCGAACTTCGCCATGCGCGGCTAAAGGAGAACATCCATGTCCCATACCGAAAATCTGATCGAGAGCGTGCGCGGGGATGAAGCGGCCATGGAGCGCGAGCTGCAGGCGGCCTGGTACCGCCTGCAGAACGCCGGGGACGAACCGTCCGGTGACGACGCGGCCTTCATTCTGGCCTGCGCGGACGAGCTGGGGGCCCCCTACGCCCAGCTTCTGGCAAGCCATATGGCCCTGGAGGGGATAGGCATGGAAGCGGACAGCGGAGCGGCCCGGGGCTGGCTCGAAAAGGCCTGTGCCGCGGACTTCCCCCTGGCACTTGTGCAGCTCGGCCGCTTCCTGACCATTGAGGGGAGCGGCCGCGAAGACGAGGCGAAGGCCCGGGAATGCTTTGAAAGGGCCCTGGAGCTCGACGCTCCGGAAGCCAGGGCCGCCCTCGGCGAATCGCTTGTCCTGGGAGGACTCGGATCCGGGCACGTTGAGGACGGAGCGAGGCTCCTGCGCGCCGCGGCCGAAGACGATCCCGAATGTGCCATGCTTCTCGCGCGGTTCATCGAGGAAGGCAAAATCCAGCCCGCGGAGGGAGAAAACACGTTCCTGCTCATTGCCCGCGCAGCAGAAGGCGGCGTGCCCGAGGCGATGCGCGACCTCGGCAATATCCTGCTCGTCTATTCCCTGGCGAAGCCGGAGGATATGCCCCTGCCCGGACTCACGCCGGAAGCCTGCCGCGAGGAGGCCGTACGCTGGCTTTCCATGGCCGCGGACGCCGGCGACGAGAAAGCCGGGATTATCCTGAAGGGCGTTGCCGCCCGCGAAGCGGAAGGCGGAACCCCGGACGGTGAGGTAAGGCAGTGAAGGCGAAACGGGGCGGCGTTCCCACAACGCCACGGTTCCACGAGGACGACCACGTCGTCCTGAAGGCGCCGGTAACAGGTACCAACCGCCTCATGCGCTCATCCTACATGCACCATCTTCCAGCCGGACTCAAAGGCATCATCAACAGCACAAAGGACGGCGTGAGCGAGGTAGAGTTCCGTGTGCGCGGATCGGACGGCTTTGCTGACGTCATCATCATGCGCGTGCCTGATGTGAAGCTTGAACACGATCCCGACTGAACACACTGTCTGAATGGATTGGATAGACGAGGGACGTTTTCCGGGGAGGCCCGGGGGCGCCCCTCTTCTTTTGCTCTCCCCTGACCGGAGACAGCCCTTTTCCCTTTTTTTATATATTGAAATCATGGATTTTTTCCAAGCTGGAAAAAATTTTGCAAAAGGTTAGTTTTTCTCTTGCATTGCGCTCCTAATTTTCTTATTGGGCACTCAAGGCCACTTGAGGAGGGTCGAAACAGGCTGAGTCGGAACACCCACAGCAACACTTCAACAAGCGAATGTGGTGAGCCGGTTCATTTGAGCGGCAGCATTGCGTTCCGGGAGCATATAGATGGAAGCTTACGAGTATTTCCTTTATATCCTGGACAAGGCCGTGAAAAAGGCGGGAAGTCCGTCCCGCCTCGCCTATAGTCTCAACATGGCGCCGAATATGATCACCCGGTGGTACAAGCAGGAACGAATCCCCACGCTCCGCAGCATACAGCCGGTACTTGATTACATGAACGCCGATTTCAGAACGGGCGACGCCGTCGTGGACAAGACGGTGAAGTTCGTAACACCCCGCCGGGCAGAAGCCGGGAAGAACGGAACCCTTCCCGACTCTGAAGAGTTCATCGCCACGCCTCTCGTAGGCGAAATGGGAGCCGGGCCGGGATATTTCTCCCAGGACGTCATCAAGTCCTGGATGGTGGTGAACAAAAACCAGTCAGCCGTCCGCGGCCGGCGCAATATCATTGCCGTGGAGATAGGGCAGCACTCAACGTCCATGCAGCCCCTTCTGAGCCCGGGAGACGTCGTTCTCGTCGACCGGGATGATACGGATGTTTCCCGTCCGGGGCGCATCATGCTGGTGCGCACGCCTGACGGTGCCGGTATGGTCAAGCGCGTTTCCGTACGCCACGGCCAGGACGGCAGGGTGCAGATTGTCTTCTATTCCGACAACGCAGCCTCGAACCCGCCTCAGACCTATCAGCTGGACGAAGATTATCATGGCGACATGGGCGCAGCCGTTGTTGGCCGCGTCATTTCCAGTCTGGCTGATATCAAGAACCGCTAGCAAATCCCCTTTGCCGGCAGAGAGGCCCCGGAAGCGCAAGCTTCCGGGGCCTCAGTTGTCCGGATATCCGTAATGCTATTTCGAGAAAATCATGGGGGGCCTGCGGGTCGCGGGTTTCAGCTTGGAGTTGCTGTAGCCCATGCTGATGGTGGACACGAGCTCGAAATGGTCGGGAACGTTGTGCGCCTTCTTGAATTCGACCGTGTTGAGAACAGCCTCGGCGAAGCCTATCCAGCAGCAGCCTATGCCCTCGGACTCGGCGAGGAGCATGATGTTGCCCGCCACGAGGGAGCAGTCGTAAACGTGCCAGTGTGAACGGGTGTCACCGTAGATGACGAGCACGGTGCCGGCGTGATTGAAGATGTTGTATTTGGGATTCTTCAGCCAGGTCTCGTACTGGGTGAACTGCGGGTAGTCCGCCATATGATCCAGGATCTCTTTTTTGGCCCTGTCCGAAAGGGCATCGATCTCGGCGCGGTCGCGCAGAATGACGAATCCCCAGGGCTCCATGCCGGATCCCGTGGGGGCTTTGACGGCCAGGCTGATGAGCCGGTCCATGGTATCCTGGCTGATGGGTGCGTCCGTGTACTGACGGATGCTGCGCCTGTTTTCTATGGCTTCGGTGACGTCAAGCATGACTTTTTTCTCCTGTAAATGTGGCTGAGTATAAGGTTCTGTGCCCTGGCAGGAGGCGTGGAAGAGGCTTCTTCGCAGAAAAGCACAGGGGGTTCCGCTTCTCGCAGGGAAAGCATATCCGGATGAAACGCTCCGCCGGGGGGAAAAAGCCTTCCGGTCCGTCTCCAAATTTACCAATTTTTTAAAGCAGTTACAAATACCGGGGAGAAAAGTCCCGGCATCCCCTCAGGCGGAAAGGGAGGAGGCGAGATCAGAGGCCGCTCCGGCGGCGCCCCACAGGCCGCAGTCATCGCTTCTGAAAAGGCGCACGGGCATCTGAGCGAGAAGATCCGACTTTGTTTCCTGGAGCAGCTCATCCCTGAAGGCCCGGCACGTGACGAGTCCAGGATTGCGCAGAGCCAGGCCGCCGGCTATCCACAGTCCGCCAAAGCAGAGCGAAGAGAGCATAAACGCACGGCAGGCGCGGGCAAGGAAGGAAGCAAACACCGCGCGCAGAGGCGTGTCGTCAGAGAGATACGCCGGGCCTATGGCGCCTGCCGGCATACGCTTTCCGCTGAGAAATTCCTGCAGGTCCTCAAGCCCTCTTCCCGAGACCACATCATCAGTTTCGGCGAAGGCGCGGCCGCCGAGCCGCGGCAGAAGAAAATCCTCAAAGGCCCGTTCTTCCCTTCCCCTGAAAGGAAAGGGAACGTGGCCTCCCTCTGAAGGCATGACGCGGGGCGGTTTCCCCGGAATGAGGACGGAACAGCCGAACCCCGTCCCGGGACCGATGGCGGCCATGACGTTCTGGCCGAAGGACGGCTTCATGCCACAGTGGAGGACGGGGACAGCCGCTTCCCCGGCCGGCGTGACTATGGAGCGGGCCACGGCAGCGAAGTCATTGATGATCCTGAAGGGGACAGGCGCTCCCTGCCCTTCCGCGTATTCCGCAGCGGCGTTGCTGAGACGCACGCGGCCGTTTTCCACGGGACCGGCGCAGGCTGCAGCGCAGGCGGCGCAGGAAGAGAGCTCGTCCCTGCCGAAGGCGTTTTTTATGGCTTCAAAGAGAGAGGGGACATCAGGCACTTTTCCGGTGGGCACGTCCTGGCGGGCAGTGAGGACGAGTCCGGTCCCGTCCCTGTGGAAAAGGCCGAGCCGGCAGGTGGTGCCGCCGATATCACAGGCGGCAAGCGTTACAGGGAGCATGGGCATCTCCGGATGCTTTACGCTGAAAGGGCCCGCCCGGCACTGCCGGACGGGCCCTGAGTTATATTGCTTTGCTGATTAGTCGTTATCGAAGTCCGGCTGGTTCTCCGTGCAGTCGCCGAGGAATTCATCACGCATGAACGCCCAGCGTATATCCGACGGGCGGCCGTTCGTGAGCTGCCCCACACTGCCGGGGGTCCCCAGCGTGAAAGCCTTGTCGGCCCGCTTCTCGAACTGGCTGATGAACTCACTCTGGCCGACGGGATTGCCGGAAAGGCTGACCATGCCCTTCGGGGCGGGTTCGCGGTACTCCAGAATAATCTTGCCGAGCCTGAAATCCACCACGCGGGCAAAGTATCTGGCTATCCAGTACGCGGGACCATCGTCCGTGGGATCGCCGACAACGCCGCCGAAGGGGTCATTGTTCCTGGGCACAAGGTAGGTGAAGGCCCTGAACCCGGCGCCGCCGATGACGACGTTTTCCTCATCGATGGCGCCCACGCGCGGGGTGACATCGTTCCAGTACCAGCGGTCATTGACAACGGCGTGGGTAATGGTGGCCATGGGAGATCTGGCGTCGGTGCCAAAGACCTGGGTGTAGACGTCAGGGCTCGGGCCGCCGACCATGCTGGCGTTTCTGAGATAGCCGTGGCTGCGGCCGCCGGTTTTCCACGGAATGCCGTTCACGGAGATGCTCACGGCCGGATTGGACGTGGAAACATAGGCATTGTTATAGAGGCCGCGCTGCTGGCCGGTGGAGGCGCATCCTCCGAGTACCAGCACGGTGCCCAGACAGAACAGAATCGCGAGGGAATGCCTCATGGGAAACTCCTTTGTCTGACCGCCTCCCTTTCCGGGCAGGCGCTGCCCTGCCGCGCGGGATGCGGGTTCTGGCGGGAAACGGTAGCGCGTCCGGATACTCTTCCCGGGGCAAAATCACCCCTGGCAGAAGGGACGCGGGAACACACTTTCTTCTATCATTTATTAAGGGCTTCTCTGAGAAGGTCAAGAAGCCCGTCTATATCTTCCGGACGCGTGGCCCAGTTGCAGGCGAGACGCGCCACCGTATGCGTCTCATCTGGCTTTTCCCAGAAGCTCCAGGCAAGCTTTCCTTCAAGTTCCGGCAGAATGCTGTCCTCAAAAACAGGGAACTGCTGGTTCGTGGGAGAGTTGATGCGGAGGGGAATGCCCAGTGCCCTGAGGCCGCGCTTCATTTTCATGGCCATGGCGTCAGCATGGCGGCAGATATCAAAATAAAGATCTGATTCAAAAAGAGCCTCAAACTGCACTCCCATAAGCCGGCCCTTGGCCAGGAGGCCGCCGCGCTGCTTGACCATGGTCATGAAGTGGGCGGGCATGTTGTCCTGCGTGAAGACCACGGCCTCCCCGCAGAGAGCGCCGGCCTTGGTGCCGCCAATGTAGAAAACCTCGCAGAGCCGCGCGAGATCCGGGAGCCCGAGGTCGCAGGCCTCACTCCCGAGGCCGTAGCCGAGACGCGCTCCGTCAATGAAGAGCGGAATACCGAAGCTGCGGCAGACACCGTGCAGGGCGGTGAGCTCCTTCTTCGTGTAGAGGGTGCCGTATTCCGTGGGAAAAGAGATGTACACGAGGCCGGGAAAAACCATGTGGTCGCGGTTGCCGTCGGCGCGGGCGTCCCTCAGGAATTTTTCCACGGCCGCGGCCGTGATTTTCCCTTCGGTTTCAGGAAGGGGAAGCACCTCGTGGCCGGTTAATTCGATGGCACCGGCCTCGTGCAGGCTGATATGTCCCGTGGCGGCGCAGACAGCGCCCTCGTAGGATTTCAGCATGGCCGAAATCACAATGGCGTTGGTCTGGGTGCCTCCGGAGAGGAAGAAGACCCGGGCCGCGGGAAGACCGCAGGCTTTGCGGATGAGATCCGCGGCGCGCTCCGTGTGAACGTCCGCGCCATAGCCCGGCAGTTTCTCCATATTGGTTTCAATGAGAGCTTCGAGGACTGAGGGATGCGCGCCGTCGTTGTAATCACAGGAAAGGTCAATCATAAAGCAAAGTCCCTGGGCCTCATCAGTCCGCCGCGGGGGCGGGCTCTCTCCCGGAAGACGGGAGAAGGGAAGCGCCGGTTAGAGGATAAGAACGAGAGTGCCTGCCGTGATGAGAAGACCGCCGATGACGAGCTTCCAGCTCACCGCCTCGCCCAGAATGATAACGCCGAGGACCATGGTCAGAGGGACGCTCAGCTTGTCAATGGGGGCAACGCGGCACACGTCGCCGAGCTGCAGGGCCTTGAAGTAGAAAAGCCAGGAAAGGCCGGTGGCAATGGCCGAAAGAAAGAGAAAGAGCATTGTGCGGGGCTGAATGGAGCGGACTTCGCCCACTTTTCCCGTGAAGATGACGATGCCCCAGACGAGAATCAGAATAAAGCTGACTCTGACGGCCGTGGCCAGATTGGAATCGATGCCCCGCACGCCCATTTTGGAGAACAGCGCCGTGAGGGAAGCAAATACAGCGGAAAGAACCGCGTACACCTGCCACATGATACCCGCTCCTTATACAGGAAAAAGCCCGCGCTCCCATAGGGGAACGCGGGCTTTCATTATACTCTATGTGAAAACGTTTTAGAAGTTGTACCGGGAGAGCGTGTCGATGACTTCCTGCGGCGTGTCGAGGATGGTCACGAGCCTGTCAATTTCCTTTTCCGTGATAAAGCCGCCCGCGGCCATGGACTTCTTCAGCCAGTCGATGAGGCCGGCCCAGTATTTCCTGTTGTAAAGGATGATGGGGAAGGGCTTGATGCGGTGGGTCTGGGCGAGCACGAAGGCTTCGGAGAATTCGTCTATGGTTCCCATGCCGCCGGGCATGACCACATAGGCCTTCGCGTATTTCACGAACATGAGCTTGCGCACGAAGAAATACCTGAAGTTGCAGCGCAGGCGCACATATTCGTTGCAGCCCTGCTCCTTCGGCAGATGGATGTGCAGTCCGATGGAGACGCCGTTGGCTTCCACGGCTCCCTTGTTGGCGGCTTCCATAATGCCCGGTCCGCCGCCGGAGATGATGCCAAAGCCGGCCTCGCTGAGGCCCTTGGCGATGGCAACCGTGTCAGCGTATTCCTGCTGGTCGGGTTTCACGCGCGCGGAGCCGAAAATGGAGATACAGTTCCTGTCAACGCTGTTCAGGGCGTCAAAGGCGGTTACCATCTCAGCCATGATGCGGAACGTGCGCCAGGATTCGGTGGTGGAGTTTGTGAGATCGTCTATGATATTTTTCTGCAGTTCAGGCATGATTTTCTTTCCTTGTCCGAAGGTTAGCGCGATGAGAGCCGCGCTCTGCACTGGGTAAAAAACAGGAAGAGTGTGCGTTATCATTCCGCGGACGTCAAGACGCGGCATGCTCTGCCTGTCTCCGCAGGCCCATTATGCAGTCTGTCCCTCTCTTGTGGAGGAAACCGGCTTTTTGTTACCCTCCCCCTGTCCCTTCCCTTTGCCCAGCCGATCCTTATATTTGAAAGGTAAACTGCCCGTTTTGCATCCGATATGGCGTTTCGCGCCGGAGGTTAATCAATGGACCAGAAAGAAGCAGAAGCCCAGAAGGCGGCCGAAGAGCTCGATAAGATGATTGAGCGCGTCGTGGCCGCGCAGAAAGAGTACGCGTCGTTCACACAGGAGCAGGTGGACAGGATCTTCCACCATGCCGCAGCCGCTGCCGTAGCGCACCGCATTGACCTGGCGCGCATGGCCGTCAGGGAAACGGGCATGGGACTCATGGAAGACAAGGTCACCAAGAACCATTTCGCAGCCGAGTACATCTACCATAAATACAAGGATGAAAAGACCTGCGGCATCATTGAGGACGATCCTGTCAACGGCTACCGCGAGATCGCCGCGCCCCTGGGCGTCGTCGCCGGCATCATCCCCTGCACAAACCCCACGTCGACAGCCATTTTCAAGGCCCTTCTCTGCCTGAAGACGCGCAACGGCATCATTTTCTCGCCCCACCCCCGGGCCCCGGAATGCACGCGCGCCGCGGCCGAAATCATCCGTAAGGCCGCTGTCGAGGCCGGCGCTCCCGAGCACATCATCGACTGCATTGAAAAGCCCTCGCTGGCCCTCTCCCAGCAGCTCATGGGCCATAAGGGCATAGCCCTCATTCTCGCCACAGGCGGCCCGGGCATGGTCAAAGCGGCCTACAGCTCCGGCACTCCCGCCATCGGCGTGGGCTCCGGCAACACGCCTGTCATCATCGACGAGCGCGCTGACATCCGCATGGCCGTGAACTCGATCCTGCTCAGCAAGACGTTCGACAACGGCATGATATGCGCGTCCGAACAGTCCGTGGTCTGCCTCGACGAGGTCTATGACAAAGTACGCCAGGAATTTCTGTGGCGCGGCGCGTGGTTTGCCGACAAAGAACAGGCAGAGGCCCTCTGCGGGGTCATTTTCAAAAACGGAAAGGTCAATTCCGCCATTGTCGGCCAGCCCGCGTACAAAATCGCGGCCATGGCCGGCATCACCCTGCCCGAGTCCGTCAAGGTGCTCATCGCCGAACGCGATGAGGTCCGCCCGGACGATCCCTTTGGCCACGAAAAGCTTTCCCCTGTCCTCGGCATGTACCGCGTGCCTGACTTCACCGCGGCTCTTGATACGGCGAAGCGCCTTATCCTCCAGGGCGGAGCGGGGCACACGTCCGTGCTCTACACGGATGAGTCTAAGCGCGACCGCATCGACGTCTTCGAGGAAGTCATGCCCACGGGCAGAACTCTCGTGAACATGCCCGCTTCCCAGGGCGCCATCGGCGACGTCTTCAACTTCCGCGTGGCCCCGTCCCTGACCCTCGGCTGCGGCAGCTGGGGCGGCAACTCCGTCAGCGAGAACATAGGGGTAAAGCATCTCATGAACATCAAGACCGTGGCGGCCCGCCGTGAAAACATGCTCTGGTTCAAGGTGCCGCGCCGCATCTACTTCAAGCTCGGAAGCCTGCGCCCCGCCCTTGAGGAATATAAGGACAAAAAGCGCGCGATTATCGTCACTGACGCGAATATGGTCTCCTGCGGGTACGTCGCCAAAGTGGAAAAGGTCCTCGCGGATCTGGGCACCGACTGCCGCGTCTTCAGCGAGGTTCAGCCCGATCCCACCATGGCCACGGCCAGAAAGTGCCTCGACATGGTCAATTCCTTCAAGCCCGACATGTTCATCGCCCTTGGCGGCGGCTCTCCCATGGACGCCGCCAAGATCGTGTGGCTCATGTACGAGTGCCCCGAAACGAAGCTCGAGGACATCGCCCTGCGTTTCATGGATATCCGCAAGCGCGTGAATTCCTTCCCCGAGCTCGGCAAGAAGGCCGTCATGGTCTGCATTCCCACGACATCGGGCACGGGCAGCGAGGTGACGCCGTTCGCCGTCATCACCGATGAGAAGACCGGCATCAAGTATCCCGTCACCGACTACTCGCTCACGCCCGACATGGCCATTGTCGACCCCGAGTTCGTCATCGGCATGCCCGACAAACTGGCGGCCAGTGCCGGCCTCGACGTGCTGACCCACGCCATTGAGGCCTACACGTCGGTCATGGAGAGCAATATGGCAGACGGCCAGGCCATGGAAGCCATCCGCCTCGTCTTCAAGTACCTGCGCGATTCCGTGAACCACGGGCCCAATTTCCTGAAGGCCAGGGAAAAGATGCACTACGCGGCCACCATGGCAGGCATGGCCTTCGCCAACGCCTTCCTCGGCGTCTGCCATTCCCTCGCCCACTCCCTGGGATCCACGTTCCACATCGCCCACGGCCTCGCCAACGCCCTCATGCTCTCCTACGTCATCGAGTACAACGGCACGGACCAGCCCACCAAACAGGGCATGCTCCCCCAGTACAAGTACCCGTGGGTCAAGGGACGCTACGCCCGCATCGCCGACATGCTCCACCTCGCCGACGATCTCGAGGGCGACAGCCCCGAAATCCGCGGACAGAAGATGGCCCGTCTCGTTGTCGCCATCGAACAGCTCAAGAAGGACTGCTATATCCCCACCTCCATCCGTGAGGCCGGTGTCAGCGAGTCCGACTTCCTCGCCAAGCTCGACGTTATGGCCGAGCACGCCTTCGATGACCAGTGCACAGTGGCCAACTGCCGCTATCCGCTCATCAGCGAGCTGAAGGAACTTTACCGCAAAGCCTTTTACGGTGAACCGCCGGTGAGCCTCAGGGGCGTAACCCTGAAGTAACGGCCGGCTGTCCTTAAGAAGATAAAGGGCCGCGTTCTCCCGGATGCGGGAGGCGCGGCCCTTTCCGTCCGGCGGCCTGTGGCGTGTTACGGACGCTTCCAGCCGGGAGCAGCCGGAACAATGACATTGTCTCCCGCGAGGTTCCGCTTCGCGGTGATTTCCGTGACGGTAATCCGGACAACACAGGTCTTTTCGAACCCTGCGCACCTTTCCACGGGATATTCCCCATACCCGTAATGATCCGTGATAAGGCGGAGCCCCTTCACCCTCTCGTCTCTCTCCGTGACGACGGCGGCGCGGCCAAAGGCGATAAAACTCTCGTAGAGCGTGGTTATTCCCCGCTGCGTGGGCGTGACGCCCAGGAAGATGTCCGACTCAGCGCAGACCCTGCCGTCCTTTCCGAGCAGGTCCAGTTTGCAGCCGATCTTCGCCCCGTGGAAATAAAAAACAGGCTTTCCGTCTCTTATCTCAAAGCCGAAGGAGACCGGAACGACATAAGGGTATTCCTCGCCGTAACCCCCCACACGCAGTGTCGTGGAACGCCTGATGATGTCCGTGATTTCGTCCGGAGCGGTCACTTCCCTCTTCTTCCTCAGCATGTTGTTCTCCTTCCCGGACAAAAGTCCGGACAGCAGTCTTCTGCCCTGCCCCGCGGAACAGGGCTTTCTCCCCCGCCGGTCTCTGTTGTACTATCCGGAGAAGGAAATCCAAAGCCGGAGTGAGCTAATTATGAAATATCTGATTGTCGTGGATGTCCAGAATGATTTTGTGGACGGCGTACTTGGAACTGCCGAAGCCAGGGCCATGCTTCCTGCACTGCTTGAAAAGGTCAGAAATTTTGATGGCACGGTGCTGCTGACAAAGGATACCCACACTGACGATTATCTGCATACACAGGAAGGAAAGAATCTTCCCGTGCCGCACTGCATCAGGGGGACGGATGGCTGGGAATTCCCGCCGCAGCTCGCTGCCCTGGCAAAGGCCCGCAGGGCTGCCGTGTACGAAAAGTCCTGCTTTGGCAGCACACGGCTCTCCTCGGATCTGGCTGCCGCACCGGATGTGGAATCCGTGGAGCTGGCCGGTCTCTGCACCGACATCTGCGTGGTGTCCAACGCCCTGCTTATCAAGGCAGTCCTGCCTGAAGTTCCCGTCTCCGTTGACGCCCGCTGCTGTGCAGGCGTGACGCCGGAAAAGCATGAGGCAGCCCTTCTCACCATGGAGAGCTGCCAGATCTCAGTCAGAAGATAATTTTCCAGAAACTGGACATTTCCTCCGGTACGCTGAAAGGCGCCGGCACCTGAACGAATCTCCATCCGGTATCAGGATGCGGAGATAGCACCCCATCAAAAAAGGAGAAGGTCTCCCGCGGCCTGCCCTCCGTCTGCCGCAGCCCCGGGGAGATCCGTTTTCACGCCGCTTGCGAACCTGCCCCCGACAGGCTAAGTTTACGCTCTTCCCTCAAGGGCCGCATGCCGGCCCTCCTGTTATCAATAAGGAGATCACATGGGTTTTCTCGGCTCCTCCTGCAGCTTTACGCGCTTCCGCGTCATTGATCCCGTGCCGGACGAGCTCTGGGCTGAAATTCCCCAGCTGCTCAAGAAAGGCGCCATTCTCGATATTGACGAAACAACTGATTCCCAGGCCGACGGCTGGGTCAGTTTTGACGACTATCTGGACACCACCTGGCAGGCAGGGCCGCCGCAGAAAGGCGCCTATATGGCCTTTTCCCTGCGCCTTGACATCCGCCGCATTCCCGCGGGCGTTGTCCGCAAGTACCTCGATCTCGCACTGAAGCGGGAAAAGGCGGAAAACGAGAAGAACGGAAAGAAATTCATTTCCCGCGAACGCCGCAAGGAACTGAAGGAACAGGTGCAGCTTTCCCTGCGCAGGCGCTTCCTGCCCGTTCCCGGCGAGTTCAACGTCATCTGGAACACCGCGAACAACGAAATCTGGTTCGCCTCCACGCAGACAAAAATGCTCGAGCTCTTTGTCCAGCGCTTTCTCGCCACCTTCAAGCTGCACATTGAGCAGCTGACGCCCTCGGCGCTGGCTCTGTCCATGCTCGGCGATACCGCTGAAGCGGACATCAGCGGCGTCGAACCCACCCAGTTCTCAATTGAAAATTAAAGGAATACATTAACTATGGCTAGCGATACTTCCGATACGCCGGACGCCATCCTGGGACAGGAATTTCTCACCTGGCTCTGGTTCCAGTCCGATGTCGCCCCTTCCTTTTTCCGCACCGACGACGGCCAGCCCTTTCAGGTTTCCATGGAAAAACGCGTGACCGTGACCGGAGGCGAGGGTAGCGAACGTGAGACCACGTCCGTATCCGCCAATATCGACTCCTCCCTGAGCGAGGCCCGCCTCGGGCTTCACCGCGGCAAGAAGGTCACCCGCGCCCTCATCCATCTCACGAAGGACGACTTCGGGTTCGATGTTTCCGTGAAGGCCGCTGACTTTTCCCTCAACAGCCTGAAGACACCCAAGATTGACAAATCCGACCGTGATGATGCTCCGGATTCGCTCTTTCTGGAAAAAGTCTTTCTTATCGAAACTGCCGTTACCCTCATGGACTGCCTCTACCGCCAGTTCCTCGGCCTCCGGCTCGACAGGGACAAATGGGATAAGACGACGGACGAAATGCAGCTCTGGATGAACGGCAGGCTGAGCCAGAACAGCGCTCCTCAGGCGTAACGGCACCCAATGGCAGACGATACGATCACAAAACGCAGCTTCACCCCTTTCCTGAGACGCTTCGCCAGAAAGTTCTTCTGGATGCTTCTCGTCCTGTGGGGCATCACCATCGTGAGCTTCGTGGTCATTCACCTGGCTCCGGGCTCGCCCACGGACATGGAGACGACGCTCAACCCTCTGGCCGGCGAAGCTGCCCGCCGCAGGCTCGATGCCCTCTACGGCCTCGACAGGCCCCTGTACGTTCAGTACTGGGACTGGCTCTGCCGTCTCGTGCATTTTGACTTCGGCGTGTCCATGTCAGCGGACGGAAGGCCGGTCATGGATAAGATTCTGGAACGCCTCCCCCTCACCGTGGGAATGAACGTGGCTTCCCTTATCCTGACCCTGCTCATCTCCGTGCCCATCGGCGTGTATTCCGCCTGCCGGCGCAACAGCCTCTTCGACAGGATCGTGACCGTACTCGTCTATATCGGCTTCGCCATGCCCTCTTTCTGGTTCGCGCTTCTGCTCATGCTCTTCTTCGGCATCGACCTGAACTGGCTGCCGCTCTCGGGCGTGGTCTCGCTGGACTATCCTTCTCTGGGCACATGGGGAAAAATCTGCGACGTGGCGAAGCACCTCGCCCTTCCCATTACCGTGTACACTGTGGGGTCTCTCGCGGGCATGTCGCGCTACATGCGCGCCTGCATGCTTGAGGTCCTGGATCAGGATTACATGCTCACGGCCCGCGCCAAAGGCCTTCCCCAGCGCACGGTCATCTGGCGGCACGGGCTGCGCAACGCCCTCCTGCCGCTGATTACCCTCCTCGGTCTCTCCGTCCCCGGCCTCATCGGCGGATCGGTCATCATCGAGTCCATCTTCGCCCTCCCCGGCCTGGGGCAGCTTTTCTACTCGGCCGTCATGGCCAGGGACTACACGCTCATCATGGGGAACCTTGTGCTCGGCGCAGTGCTCACCCTGCTCGGCAACGTCCTTGCCGACTTCTTCTACGGTCTCGCTGATCCGCGCATCAGGAGCGGAAGGGGGGCAGGATAATGACAGCGCACCGCTTTGCCCGCGTCCTGCGGCGCAACGCCATGTTCATCCTCGGCCTCATTATCGTGCTGGGCGTCACCTTCGCTGCCGTCTTCGCGCCGCTTATCGCCCCCTTTGACCCCAATGAGCTGCATCTCGACGCCATTCTGAAAGCCCCCTGCGCGGAATTTCCCCTGGGCACGGACCGTCTCGGACGCGACGTGCTCTCGCGGCTCCTCTACGGCGGACGCGTTTCCCTCTGGGTGGGCTTCGTGGCCGTGGGTATCTCCATCTCCATCGGCGCCCTGCTCGGCCTCGTCAGCGGCTATTTTGGAGGCCTTGTCGACGAAATCGTCATGCGTTTCGTGGATATCATGCTCTGCTTCCCGTCCTTTTTCCTCATTCTGGCCGTTGTGGCCTTTCTCGAGCCCAGTCTCTTCAATATCATGGTCGTCATCGGACTGACCTCCTGGATGGGCGTGGCGCGGCTTGTCCGCGCCGAGACGCTGACCCTGCGCGAACGTGAATTCGTATCAGCCGCGAGGCTGGCAGGCACCTCGACCTGGCGCATCATGACCCGGCACATTCTGCCCAACGCCATGGCCCCGGTCACCATTTCCGCCATTCTGGGCATAGGCGGCGCCATCCTTATCGAGTCGGGCCTGAGTTTCCTCGGGCTCGGCGTTCAGCCCCCGCAGGCCAGCTGGGGCAACATGCTCATGGACGGGAAATCTGTTATAGAGGAAGCCTCCTGGCTTTCCCTCTTTCCAGGACTCGCCATTCTGATAACTGTACTCGGCTATAACCTGCTCGGCGAAAGCCTCAGGGATTTTCTGGATCCCCGACTGAAGAAGTAACGTCATGCTGGAATATCTCCATATACAGAATCTGGCCCTCATTGAAGATATGGAACTGGACTTCGGCCCGGGCATGAACGCCCTTACAGGCGAGACCGGCGCCGGCAAAAGCTTCATTCTCAAGGCCCTCGGTTTTCTGCTCGGCGACAGGCTCAGGCCCGACATGGTGCGCGCCGGAAGCGAAAGAGCCCATGTGGAGGCTCTCTTCTCGGGAGCCGGCCCTGACGGCGGGGATCTTATCCTGAAGCGTGAACTTCTCGCGTCAGGACGCAGCCGTTTTTACGTCAACGATGAGATGAAGCCCCAGGAATACGCGAAGGAACTCAGGGAAAAGCTCATCGCCTACACGAGCCAGCACGGCCAGCAGAAGCTCCTTCAGCCCGCCTTCCAGAATCAGCTCATGGAGCAGATCATCGGGGAACCGGAACTTCTGAAAAAGCGCGACAGCCTGAAGGCAAAGCTTGAAGAGAAGCTCGCGGAAAGGGAAAAAATCGAGGCCAGGCAGGCGCAGCTCATCGAAATGCGTGATCTGCTTGAACTGCGGCAGCAGGAGATCGACAAGGTCAAACCGCAGGAAAACGAGGACATCGAGCTCGAGGACGTGCGCGCCCGCGCCCGCCGCGCCGAAGAGGCAGGCAAGGACTACGAGACGGCCCTGAACATGCTCTATGGCGATGGTGATACGCCGGGCCTCCTGGACATGGCGGCCGGCTTTCACCGCCTGCTCGAACGCATGTCTGAAAGCGACGCGGCCCTCACTCCAAGCGCGGAAGCCGTGAACAGCTTCATCCAGGAACTGCACCACCTTTCTGGAACGCTCAGGCATCCCCCGGTTCCGGACGACATGCCGGCAGACCTCGACGCCGTGGAAGAGCGGCTCTTCGAGCTCTCCCAGCTGAAGCGCAGGATGCACCGCACCCTTCCCCAGATCCTGGCCCTCAGGTCTGAAATCGAGGAGAAGATTAACTTTCTCGACGCGTGCGCGCTCGATATCAAAAAGATAGACCATGATATCGATGCCCTCGCCGCGGAACTTAAAGCCGTAACCGAAGAACTCAGACCCAAACGCCGCGCAGCCTGTGAAGCCTTTGCCAGAAAACTGGAAGATCAGCTTAGAGGCCTCGGCTTTTCCGAAGGCGTGCGGGTCATTCCCGAATATGTCAGCACCGAGCTCTGGCCAGGCGTAATGGACGAAAAGATCCGCATTCTCTGGGCTCCCAACCCCGGTCAGGCGCCGCAGCCCCTGGACCGCATCGCTTCGGGCGGCGAGCTCTCCCGTTTCCTGCTGGCTCTCGCCGGCGTTATGCCCGCCTCCGAGGATGCCACCTTCATCTTCGATGAAGTCGACTCCGGCGTGGGCGGCCTGACCCTGAACCGCCTTGCGGACAGACTTGAAGATCTGGCCGCCGTGCGTCAGATGATCCTCATCACCCACTGGCCCCAGATTGCCTGCCGCGCCAACGAACACTTCCAGATCTCCAAGATGGTGCGGGATGGCAGCACCTATACGCTCTGCGCCCCGCTCGACGAAAAGGCGCGGCGCAGTGAAATCGCCCGCATGGCAGGCGGCGGCGAACAGGGCGAGGCCATGGCCAGAGCCCTGGTAGACGAACGGGTAAGCGGCGCGCGTCCTTCGGGAAAGAAGAAGCCGGCGCACAGGACAAAGCAGCCTGAGGCCCCCTCCGGAAAAAACTGAAACTTGCCCTCTTCCGGGGGACGACCCCCTCTCCTCTCAGTCCATCATCCTGGAAAAGGTAGGACGGAAGAGGAAGCTCCCTTCCACATTGTCCTCCATCCGGAGAAAAAGCTGCCACGGGACGGCAAATGTCAGCATGCCGCTTCCAAAAGCACGCTTCACCTTCACCCTGGCCGAGGGATCCGTGAGCCCCACCACCGCGCGCGGGCTGGACGATTCGGCTTCATGGAACGCGAGAAGTCCGATCTGCTGGCAGCCCGAGCCCCAGGGCATGATCACCCTGCCGCCGGCTTCCTCATAATCCGCCATGTACGCAAGGGCGGAGAGCTGTGTTGCGTCAGCAATGAAAACAACGACGTCCGGCTTTTCCCCGCCCGGACCTATGTCACCGAGCGGACGGAAGACAACACAGCGCGCCTGTCTTTTCAGGACAGGCATGGCGTCATGCCACTGCCTCACGGCCTCCGGCGTCTTCTTGTAGCGCTCGCCGCAGAGAAAATCGTCAGCGAACGCGAGACTTTTCTTCCGCATCGCCTCCCCCATCCTGCGTCCCGCTTCCGTATGACCGCAGCCCCGGGAAAGAAAGTGAAACAGCGCTTCAGTGCCGCCGGGGAAATTCCTGTAGCCGTCCCCGAAGCCCATGCCCGTGACCGCGCCGGGGCAGCCGCATGCCGCGGCGTCAGCCACGCACGTCCGGCCTTTGGCCGCGTTCACAAAAAGCGACATGATACAGGCCCGCCTGCCCGGTCTGAAAGACAGAGCGTTTTCAGGCCGGGAATCGGTGCGCGTGAGCGCCACGGGAGAAAAACGGCATTTCAGAATACGGGCAAGCTTCGATTCCATGGCTACCTCCTGGCGGCGGCATCCGCCGCCCGCCGCGGTTTTTCTGAAAGAGCCACGCCGGTCATTCCGCTTTCCGGTGGCAGGCTCCGGACGTTTCCAGAATACCCTTTTCTCTCCCTCCGGGGGAAGCAGCAAAGGATGTCTGCCTCCGCTCCGGCGGACAAACGGCTCCGTGAGAACCGGGAGCGCCGCAGACCGGCAGAACAAAAAAAAAGGAGGATATCCGGATGGAGGGACCGGCCTGCTACGTGCAGTGGCGGAAATTTCTGTCTGTCAGAATCCTGGCCGCCACGAGCCCGAGAGGAAGAGCGAGAACAATGAGTGTGGCCATGCAGAGCCACTGCATCGCTCCGGTGAGATTCATGACGCCGAGATTATAGAAGCTCTTGTAGAGGTAGAGCCCCGGAACCATGATGACAATGGACGGAACAGTCAGGGCAATTCTGGGGAAACCGGAGAGCCCCTTGATGGCCGATGCCGCCAGGCCTGAACAGAACGCTCCAAGAAACGCCGCAGCAGCGGGTGCCATGGAGCAGAGATCCACAAGCTCAAGGCGCAGCGTGTTGGAGAAGGCGCCGATAAGGCCGGCCGCGGCAGCGAGGCGCAGAGGACTGTTGAACATCATGGAAAAGCCGAAAACGCCGCAGAAGCTGGCCACGAGGCGGAAGAGGATCTGCTGCCACAGGAAAAGGTTCTGCGGCAGAAACGCCGTGGGATGCAGTCTCAGCAGTACGGCCAGAATCCAGGCTGTCATCGTCGCCACGGTGATGATAATGAGCGCGTACATCAGACGCTCCAGGCCCGACCGCATATCCAACTTGGCAAGGTCAATGCCGCAGGTAATGAACGGGAAGCCCGGGATGATGAAGAGCATGGAGCAGATATACCCGGCCTCGTGCTGGAACCTGACATGCAGGAACATCTCCAGCAGCCGGAACAGAATCGTATAGGACACGCACGCGGCCGATACGGAAACCATAACGTTCAGGAACAGGGTGAGGTGCCGCTTTATGAGTTTGCAGCGGATGAAGTGGCCTATGCCGGCGCCCCAGAAGGCGCAGAACATCTCCACGAGCCCGCCTCCAAGAAGAAACGTGAACGCCCCGCAGGCAAACGCCGACGCAAAGCCCAGTGACAGGTGCGAGTAGAGTCCGCCCAGTTTCTCTATTTCATCCAGATCAGAATGGATCTCATCGCATGTCTTGGAAAGTTCATGTTCCCTGAAGTCCCGCACGAATTTTTCGAGGCGGGTCAGCTGCGAGGTGTTCACCCCCGTGTTCGTGAGGCTCAGGGACTGCGTGAAGCTGTCGCGTCCGTCAAAGCAGCTGTACTGAATGGACATGAGACCGATGTCAGCCGAACAGGTCATGTGCATCAGCTCGGAAAGGGTATTCATGGAAGTTCTGACCCGCCACGCGCCCGTGCCGCAGGCCAGCATCATCATGCCGAGCCGTCCCACAATTGAAGCCCTAGCCTGAAGTCCGGCCTCCCTGATGGGAACGTTCCCGTCTCTGGCGCCATACTCATGCCAGAGAATGTCCATATGGTTCTTCTTAATCCCGTCCTGCCCGCAGGCTAATCCCGTCATAGCTGCACCTTCACGTTAAACCGGAGCTGAATTTCCCGTATGCCCGGATATGGAAACAATGTGATGCGCTATTTTGTCGGAAAAGGCTCCGGACTTCAATGCTGAAAGGAAGCCGCCCGTACTTCACCGGACGGCTTCCTCTTTTCTTTTTTACCAGACCTCGGAAGCGGTTTCAGCCACTAAGCGGATCTTGTTCCACTGTTCCTCCTCAGTCAGAATATTTCCTTCTTCGGTGGAGGAAAATCCGCACTGAGGACTCAGGCAGAGCTGATTAAGGGGAACAAACTCCGCAGCCTCGGCAATCCTCTTCTTCAGTTCCTCCCTGCTCTCCAGTTTCCCGGTTTTCGACGACACAAGACCGAGCACGACCTGCTGATCGCGGATAAAGCGGAGAGGGATGAAGTCCCCGGCCCGTTTTGTGTCGTATTCCAGGAAAAAGCCGCTGAGCCTGGCCTTTCCGAACAGCTCAACGGCAACCGGTTCATAGCCGCCGCTGGTCATCCACGTTGAGCGGAAATTGCCGCGGCAGATGTGCATGGTTACTGCCATGTCGGCGGGACGGTCCCTCACGGCTTCGTTGATCATCACAACGTAACTGCGGGTCAGAGAGTCAGGATCAATGCCGCGCTGCTCCAGCCTGGAGCGTTCCTCCGGGGAGCACAGCGTTCCCCAGCTGGTATCGTCGAGCTGCAGGTAACGGCATCCTTGCTCATAAAATGCCCGGATCGCCTTCCTGTAGGCAGCGGCCAGGCTTTCCATGAAGTCATCCTCATCGGCATAGAAGGCCGGCAGCCTGAAATGCTCATCCCTGACAGCAAGGACCAGGTGAAGAATCGCGGGGGAAGGAATGCACATCTTGGGCACGGCTCCGCCGGCATTGGCCAGCAGAAAGGCAAAGTCACGCAATGGGGGTGGCGTCCAGTGAAGTCCACACGTCCCGTCAGCACCACCTTTTCCGCCCTGGGCTGCACGCCGTGGAACGCCAGGGGCTTTTCCGCAGCCACCTTTTCAATGCCTTCCAGTCCGGCGAAGAAATCGTAATGCCACCAGCTGCGCCGGAACTCACCATCCGTCACTGCGCGCAGGCCGCACTCCTTTTCCTTTTTCACCAGAGCCCGTATGGCGTCGTCTTCCACAGCGCGCAGTTCCTCCGGGGAAATCAGGCCCTGCTGCGCCTCCAGTCTGGCCTTCCTGACGGACTCCGGGCGCAGGAAGCTGCCGACGTGATCTGCGCGGAAGGGAGGGACATCGCGGGGAACGGAATTATCAGAAACAGTCATTGTCATATCTCCTTTGGGCGGATGATTCAGATCAGGCAGGCTCTGACCTTCAGAGCCGCGGCAACCATGTTCTCAAGAGAGGGATAGGCCTCCTCCCACCGGCGCGTTTTCAGGCCGCAGTCGGGATTCACCCACAGCTTATCCTTCGGGATATACCGCAGCGCCCTGCGGAGGAGCTCTTCGATTTCCGCCTCAGAAGGAATGCGCGGGCTGTGGATGTCATACACGCCGGGACCGACAGCGGCCTGGTACTGGAACTTTGAAAAGGCATCCAGAAGCTCCATGCCGCTCCGGCTGGATTCAATGCTGATAACGTCGGCGTCCATCCGGGCAATCCAGGGCAGAATGGCGTTGAACTCGCTGTAGCACATGTGGCTGTGTATCTGCGTGGAATCCTCAACTCCGGAGGAAGCGAGGCGGAACGCATCCACGGCCCACTTCAGGTATTTTTCCGCTTCGGCCTTCCTCAGCGGCATGCCTTCGCGCAGGGCTGCCTCGTCAATCTGAATGACGCGCACGCCGGCCTTTTCCAGATCCTGAACCTCGTCGCGTATGGCGAGGGCGATCTGGCGGCAGACTTCGTACCGCTCCAGATCTTCGCGGACAAAACTCCAGCACAGGATGGTCACCGGTCCGGTAAGCATCCCTTTCACCGGTTTTCCGGTGAGGGACTGCGCGTAGAGTATCCAGTCCACGGTCATGGGGTGTTTCCGGTACACATCGCCATAAATAACCGGCGGCCTGACGCAGCGGCTGCCGTAACTCTGCACCCAACCGTTCTGCGTGAAGCAGAAACCACCGAGCTGCCGGCCGAAGTACTCCACCATGTCATTGCGCTCGGCCTCACCGTGCACGAGCACATCCAGGCCGAGCTTTTCCTGTTTTTCAATGCAGGATCTGATTTCCCGGCGAATGGCCGCGGTGTACTCCTCATGGGAAATACTGCCGTTTTTGAAATCCCTGCGGACTCTGCGGATCTCAGGGGTCTGGGGAAAAGAACCTATCGTCGTCGTTGGCAGAAGCGGAAGATGGAGCCAGGACTGCGCGGCCCGGCGCTGCGGGTACGGCGATTGACGTCTAAGGTCACTTTCCGCGATGGAGGCGGTACGCCTGCGCACGGAATCAATTCTGGTTTCAGGGTGTTCGCCGGCGGCTTTAAGGACCGCCGCGTTCTCCTCTATAGAGCTGCTGACCCCGGATTCCACGGCAGCGTTCAGGCTGGCAAGCTCCGCGCACTTCTGGGCGGCAAAAGCCATGCGGCTCTTCACGTATTCCGGCAGAGCCGTTTCTTCCGACAGATCCACCGGGGCATGTAACAGAGAGCAGCTCGTGCTGAGCATCACACGGTCTTTTCCGATCTTCGAGACAGCCCTGTGGATACAGGAAACTGCCCGTGCGTAGTTAGTTCTCCAGATATTCCTGCCGTTAACAAGCCCGAGGGAAAGCGTCATGTCTCCGGGAATGGCGGCAAGCACGTCATCAAGCTCATTTTCCCCGCGGACCAAATCGACATGCAGCGCCGCGCAGCCAGAAGCGGCTGCCAGCGCAAGGGAATCCGCAAGCGTGCCGAAATAGGCCGTCAGCATGAGTTTTCTGCCGCAGGCCTCATTCAGGGCCGCGTACACGCGGGTGAACTGTTTCCCGGCTTCATCCGGCAGCAGATCCGTGCACAGGACAGGCTCCTCAATCTGGATGAGATCGCAGAGAGGTGAGAGAGTCTGCAGAAGACGGCAGTACGGCCCTACAATTTTTGTCAGAAAGCTCCATTTTTCCGCATCGCCCTTCCCCTTCGCCAGAGCGAGCCACGTGAAAGGACCGATGAGCGCGGGTTTCGGAGAATAACCAAGAGCACCTGCCAGCCTGGTATCTGCCAGGACGGGATGTTCCCCTTCCGTCCAGGGAACGCCCCCGTCAATTTCCGGTACGAGGTAATGGTAGTTCGTATCGAACCACTTGGTCATTTCCAGTGCCGGGATATTCAGTGCGGCATCGCCGCGCGCGAGACTGAAATACCGTGCGGGATACGGAGCGTCCCGGCAGGGAATAAAACGGGAGGGCACGGCCCCAAGCATGCAGGTCATGTCCAGCATTCTGTCATACAGGGAAAAATCCCCGGTGGTCACATAGCTGAGCCCGGCATCACGCTGCACCTTCCAGTGACGCTTTTCCAGTTCCGTGCAGGTGTCGGACAGACCTTCAGCAGAAAGAGTTCCTTTCCAGAAAGATTCGAGAGCTGTTTTCAGCTCCCGGTGTTTCCCGATGGACGGGAAACCAAGAATGTGGGTTTTCAAGAGATGCTCCTTTCAAAAGTGTTGAAAGGGCAGTCCCATTTCACGTTCGCCGGGAACGGCCAGTGACAGTACGGGTATACGGTGTAACCGCCCGGACAGATTTGTCTATACGCGAGACAGTACTGCCCCGCGGTTATCGTGATCTGGCGTCTCCTGGCTTCCGACCCCTGTGATGCCTTGCCTTCCCATTGCTGCCGCAACAGTGGCTTCGGCGGGTGCTGCCGGTTACAGTGGCGCGTCCGCAGCGGATTCTCACCGCTTTCCGTTTCAAATCACAATATGTTGAATTATTGATATTATGACACCCGGAACCTGTCAACCAGGAATCCGGGGAAAGGGAAAACCGAAACCACCCTTTCCCCTTTTTCCGAAGCCCGCCCGTCCGGGGAGGAGCAGCCTCTCCGAAGGAGAGCATGCTGTCCCGAACTGATACGGGACAGACCGGGCGGGGAAAGATAACGCAGGCCCCGCCCGGAACATGTTGCGCAGCGGTTAGTCGTCCGAGAACCTGATGTTGTCACCCTCGACTTCGATGGTCACGACTTTCGAGGTGGCGGTATTGTTCTGGACGTCAGTCATTTCAAACATAAACATGAACGTTCCGTCGCCCATGTCGATATCTTTGAACTCGTACTTTTTCCCAAGAGTAAAGGTGTCCACTTCGACTTCCTGAAAATCATCGTCGTCGCCGGAGATAGTCATGCCCTTGAGAATAGTCGTCACCTTGTCGCCGGGTTTGAGTTTGATGAGAACCTTATCGACGACGTTGTTCTCAATGACCCGGCGCGCGCCCAGGACCTGGTATTTCTCCTTGCCGAAATCATAGACGACCTGAAGGTTGCAGCGGACGCCGTTCAGCATGATGGGCACAACATACAGGTTGTAGTCGTCATACTCACCGGTGATTTCCATGTAGACGAGGTGACCATCGAGGGCCGCCCACACGCCGCGGAAATTGTCCCTGAACGTTCCCTTCTCCCAGTCAGCCTTCATGTCGGCGTCCTTGCCGAGGAGCATGATGACGTCGTCCTCAACGCTGTAATAGGCAAGGTAGAAGCGCACGGAGTCGATGAAACGGACCCGCTCGGGGCCGAGGTCAAGAAGGGCATCGCCTTCCTTTGTCACACTGACATTGAAGTCTTCCAGGGACGAAATATCCAGTTTTTCGAGAGGTTTTACACTCCCGAGAACCTGCGAGGACGCGTGCTGGAAAAGGCCGACGACAGCGTCCGGCGTCGCGGCAGGAGCGGAAGGCTCCCCACCGCCGGAAGAACCGGAGCCGGAGTCGCCGCCGTGGACGACTGCGCCAAAATTAAAAGACGGAAAACCGCCGCCTGTGGAAGGCTGTTCCGGCTTTGTTTCCGCGTTCTGCTGAGGGGAAGGCTGTTCGGGTTTCGTTTCAGCGCTCTGCTGCGTGGAAGACGTTCCTTCCCCGTTTTCCTCAGCTTCCTCCTTCTCCAGGGCCTTGGTGAGCTCATTGGAGATGGTCTCAAGCACCTCGGCAGCCTCGTCGCCGTCGATAAAACCGTGCTGCAGGCCATTGAGAATGAGGAAGGACGTGATGTTTCCCGTATCCACCATGGCTCTGAACGTGCTGTCGTCGCCATCATACGGGTAGTAGCAGGACAGGCCTGACGGCTTTCTGTAGCGGCCGCTGACCTGGTAGAGGACAGCCTCACCGAGAGCATCAAGCGTATACTGGGAAAATTCCGGCAGGTCGTTTTTCAGGTTGCGGACAAGCGAACCGATATCGACCATGCAGCTGAAACCTTCGGAACGGTTGTTTACGTAGTTTTCAGCCGACTTGGCGCCGCGTCCGAATGTGGCGTAAAAACTCTCGTTATCCACAGCCCTGGTGACAGCCTCGATGCCGAGCGCGTTGAATCCCCTGTTCAGCTTTGTGAGTTTGCTTAAATCAATAAGGGAAAGCGTTGCCGTATCCTGCGTATCCTCCTCCACGCAGCCGGCCATATAGGCATCGCATATGATTTTACCGAGCTCGGCGCCATTCATGGAGGTATTGCGGCCAAGGGCGCCGACCCACTTCGTGTACTCCCAGCCATTGCCGGGCTCCTGCTCCTGGGAAGCCACCATGTACCGCGCGAAGCCGTGAACGGCATTGGCCGTGTCCAGGCTCGCCATCAGGCATGTATCAAAACCGATGATTTCAAAAGGCGGTTTTTCCTCTGAGGACGTGTAGACTTTGGAGAAGGCCTCGTTCACGTCCTTCAGGGAAAGAGGCTCATAATCGAAATTCTCGTCATTGCAGAGCCCTCTGGCGCTGCCACCGCCGTGATCCCAGAAAACAAAGACCTGGTGATCCGCGGGATAGTTCTTCTTACAGAAGGAAAGGAAGGAAGCCAGCGTTTTCCCGCTGCCCATGCTGGCCTGCGGCTGCGTGTCAACCAGTTCAAGGTCCTTCCCGCGATAGACGAAACGGCTGATTTTTTTGGAACTGATTCCGTTCTGCCACTTTTTCGTGCCGCCAGTCTGAAGCACAACAGTGACATTGTCAGGAAGACGGGCCCTGAGCAGCTCAGCGATGTCAGCGGAAGCGGAGCCGTGTTCCGATTCGAGGTCGCTGCCACAGATGTACCAGTAGACAGCCCAGGTATCCGCGGAGAACGCGTGAACGGGAAAGGTCAGACAGAACAGGAAGCAGGCAAGGAAAATTCGTACCACGGGATCCTCCTTGAAGACACCGAGGCGGGAATGAGGGCAGCCGGTGCTGTCTCGGCTGAAACAGGCAGGCAGGGAAAAAAGAAGGGGGAACCGCCGGCTGGCAGCTCCCCCACTCTCTTTACAGCAGAACAATAACCGACATCGGGATAACCTGAAGAAGGATGGCGAGCAGGACGGATACCCAACCGGCTCCGCCCGCGTTTTTGGGCTCGCGTCCGGCATACAGGGTCAGGATGCCCTGAATAGTTCTCTTGAGAGGCCAGATAAGACTCAGGAGAGAACAGACAAGGCAGGCCGCGACAGCTGCCTTGATACCGGGGATGATCCAGAGTGCGTGCAGCATCTCACCTGGAGTCCCGTCACTCTGGACGATGGCGTCAAGCTGGGACTCGATGCCGGGCTCCGAACCGATAAGGCCGAAAATAACCAGAAGGACAATGAGGGTGATAATGAAGAGCACGAGGGCAATCCAGATGGTGTTGACCTGCCAGGAAGCATGCGCCGCGGCGAAAGCCCTTCCCTGACTGCGGAAACGGCGGCGCGCGACAATCCCGCCAATCAGAACGGCCAGGCCGAGAAGGAGGCCGAGGCCGTAGAGGCTCTGGAAGTACATCCAGAAGGTAAACAGAATAAGGGCAATGTAACCGGCCCAGAGCAGTCCGGGTTTTTCAGCATTTTGATTTTCCAAAGTATTCTCCTGTCTTCTGCAGAGGAACCGCAGGAAAGGCGCTCAGAGGAAAAGGCAAAAAACGGCCGCGGGCGGGGCAGATCAGTATCTGCACTTCCGCTTCCGCGCTGGCGTCACGTCAGCCGGACAGGAAAGAGCCCGGGCAGAAAGCCCGTCTTTTCACACCGCCGTGTGTACCGTTCAGGCGCGGCGTATGCCGGCTGTTATCTGTCTGCAGACACCAGCCGGGCATTGTCTGATATCATAGTATCAGGCTGACAATGCTGTCATTCTGTCTGGCATCTCCGCGCGCACAGACGGGCCTCTTTCTTCCTGCAGTTCCCGAAACTTCTTTCCGTGGACAGCCATCCGGAGGCAGACATTTCCCCGGATTCGGCCATTCCCGTCCGTACGGAATCCGGCCGGCACCATGGCACCGGCTGACATCCCCGCTGACAGGGCAGACTCCGGGCGGGCGTACAGAAAAAACCATGCGGCGCAGTGACGCGGGCCGCATGGTTTTTTCAAAGAAACGTATTATTTCTGTGGGACGCAGAGGGAGTGTTACTGGAGGTCGGCGGTACCGTTTGCGTGGAGGGTGATCTTGCTCACGCCGGTAAGGTCGAGATTCTGCCAGTTTACCTGTCCGCCCTGTCCGTCAGTAGCAATGAGTTCCCAGCCCTTCGGAGAGCCGGAGATGGAGATCTGGAGAGCCTCGCCGTTGGCGAGCGTATCATTGCCGAGCAGATCCTGGGCATCGCCGGAGGCCGAGGAGTCAATAAGACCGAGCTGCTGAATGGTGAAGCCGGTCGCGTTGGCAACAACGATATCCTGGGCTGAAGCTGCAGAAGAAAGACCGAGGACAAGCATCAGGGCAAGAAAAACAGAACGAAGGGATTTCATCGGTTCACCTTATAGAGTTTTATAGAAATATCCGCCGCGATCCAGACCGCGGACGGAAACTGTGGCTTCAGGCAATCCCGTTACTCGGGCATGTTTTCGATGGCGTCCATGATGGTCTTCTGAGGATTGGACGCGCAGTACTTACCCATATGGGTTCCAAGTTTTTCCATCCACGCGTTGTCCATCATGGTGTTGTCGCTCTTGCCACTCATGTAACCGTCGATCCACATGAGCATCATGCCGATCTTACTCTGGTCTGCACTCAGGAATTCTTTGCAGGACAGCTTGCTCATGTCGACAGGCTCTTCAGCGGAAGCCATAGTGGGAGCAGTGAAAAGCATCGCGGCGGCCATGGCGGCCAGAATCAGTTTTTTCATCTGAAACCTCTCATTATGAAAATTCTAAAAATCCGTCGGAAACACACCCGGGGACTGCTGAAATTCGTATTTCGGCGGCCTGAACCAAGCAGAAAATTATACGGGACGTATTACACGCAAAATACGACGCCCGTCAACGTCTTCAGGATTTTACACGGCCGCTCACAGCTCTTCCTCTCCTTATGGGACATTTGGGAAAAGCCTTTATTTCCCCAGCCGCAGTACCGGAAAAAACGCGGCGTTTCGGAGGAAAAAATGGGGAGCAGCGCATTTCAACATACTGATTACAGACATATTTTTCTGAAGAAATACGCTGGTGCGCTCTCCGTGACAGGACGCGCTGTGAAGAAAAGGACCGGCCGTGAAAGAACCGGAGAAAAACTCTTTCCTTCAGAAAAAAACACAGAATTTTCGTTTGATTTTCTTTCTGTATTACAGGGAGTTACTTTTTTTTGCCGGTATCTTTGGTATAATTTTTCCGGTTCAAAAATTAACAGGAATTTTTCCTGTTAATGGATCAGTTATTGCAGGCACACATCTCTGCCCGCGGGACAGGGAGATGCTTCCGGGCTGCCCCCAGGAAAAACTTCCGGGAAAGACACATCACCGGAAGAAGGGGAAGCCATGCACCCGCACGCCCTGCCGGAGGCAGGAAACCGGGCGGCCTGGCAGCTCCGCGGAATCCGCCCTGCCCTCAGCTTCTGCCGGGCACAGGCCCCCGGAAAAAGACAGACAGCAGCCGGAAGGGAGCCTGTTTCTCCCGGAGATTCCGGCCGGGGGGACAAAAAGAAGCGGCCGCGATCCAAAAGGGGGTCGCGGCCGCTTCGCTACGCGTATGAAAGAGACGTCTTAACGGCAGAGGAAGTAGAACACGACGGGAGCCAGAATAAGCCGGTACACGGCGAAAGGCACCAGGGTCACCCTGCCGACCACGGCCACAAAGGCCTTCACGGCGAGCAGGGCCGAGATGAACGCGCCTACGAAGCCGATGCCAAGGATAAGCAGATCGTCCGTGCTGAAGAGGCTCCAGCTCTTGAGCAGGTCAAAGCCCGTCGCTGCCACCATGATCGGCACAGCGGCGATAAAGGAGTAGTCGGCCGCCACGGGACGCCTGGCGCCGAGGATCATGCCGCCCATGATGGTTGCCGCGGAGCGGGAGAAGCCGGGCCACAGGGCGAGGCACTGGAAGCAGCCAATGCCGAAGGCCAGCTTCGGGGTGAGTTCGTCAAGCGTGCGGCAGGATTCGCGGAACTTCATCTTCTCGACGACTATCATCATGATGGCGCCGACAATGAGGGCAATGACGACGGTCTTCGGAGTGAAGAGATATTCCTTGATGTCATGATGGAAGATCAGGCCGAGGACGCAGGCCGGAATGCAGGTGAGAATAAGAAGCCAGATGCCGTAAAGGCCTGAAAAACGCCGGTCGGCCCTGGGCCTGAGGAGCCCGATGAACCTGTCCCAGTAAAGGACGACAACGGCGAGGATGGCGCCAAGCTGAATGAAGACCTCGAAGACGCTCGCTTTTTCACCGGTGAAGCTGAGGAGATCGCCCACGATGATGAGGTGCCCGGTCGAGGAGACGGGAAGGAACTCAGTCAGGCCCTCGACAACGCTGAGTATGATGGCAGACCAGATGTTGTCCACGATAAAAATCCTTGCAAGATGGATGATGGCGGCTTATTGATGACCGCACGAAACGAACGCTACGCCTTATCAAATCTGGGGGTAGCTGTCTATTGATTCACACCCGTCCCGCTGGCGGAAAAACGCCGGCGCGCAAAGGAGTACGCCATGGCCGTTATCAGCCCCAGCGCAAAAGTCCAGGAAGCTGCCAAATTCATTAACGAGCAGCTCAACGTCAACCCCGGAAAATCCCTTTCCTCGCTTCTCGACGAAGCGGGCATGCGCTTCAATCTCACTCCGCTCGACACGGAATCCCTGCAGCGCATCTTCTCGAAGAAGTAGAACGCTTTCTGAAAAAACAAGACTGAACGGCCCTGCGGAGCTACTCCGCGAGGGCCGTTTCTATTTCAGAAGCGCCGGCGAAACGCGTAAAGCAGGTGGAGGCCTCCTGAAGAGCCGCCTCAACAGGCCCCCTTCCGGAAAAACCGTAAATGACGGTCAAGATGTTCTCTGCCCCGTCAGACACCATGGCCCTGCGCGAATCACTCACCGGGCTTCCGAAAGGCCCGTCCCCGTCGCAGAGCACGGGCATGTGGTGAAGCTTTATACCGCCCTTGCCAATACCGGCATAGGTCTCCCCTTCCCTGCCCAGGCGGAGGACAACGCTCTGACCTGTCCTGGCCATATCGTAGCTTCCAAGGGAAAAGCCGGAAGCGAGGGAGACGAGGTTGTTGGCGTCGACCACGGCGTTCACCTGATAGAGATCCTTTCCCTGGCGTACGCGGCGGTAGAGCGCTTCTGAGGATATGCGCGTGCGGCCGGGGTCGATGCCAAAGGATTTGAATGCCCTGCGGTTGTCGGACATGACCGGCATGGCGGAGAGCTCTGTGGACTGAAGCTTCCCGAAGAGGCCGGGCTGCACGGATTCAGCGTAAAAAGTCCAGAGATCCGGGTTTACGCCATGCACGGAAGCATGCCAGGTCATGACGCCAAGGACGGTTCCGCGCCAGAGTTTTTTCACTTCAGGATCAAGGGTAAGGATAACTGACATGGAAAACTCCCCGGGAGCTGCCCGCCGTATGCCCGGCAGGAAAAGGTTAAAGGGAAGGCGGAGGAACCGGTCTACTCGCCTTCAATTTCCAGTTGAAGTGTGCCGTCAGCCCTGAAGGTCGGCTCGCTTTTAAGGCGCCGGTATGTTCCGGAAAGTTCCCGGCCCCCGGAAAGCTCAAGTCTCCGCCCTTCATGCGTGAAGGAAGGCAGATCCATAAACACACCCGGATTCTCGTCTTCCATGGGATCGATGTCGGAAGGCTGGTCCGGGCCTTCCCAGCGGCCCAGAAACTCAGACTCGCTGCCGTCCAGGCGGAAGACGCCGCTTATGCTCGTGTCCGGGCTGATGGCAAGGGAGAAGAACTGTCCCTTGAACCTGATGTACGGGAATCCCCTGCCGTCATGGGGAATGCGCACCCAGAAGCCCTCAAGCTCAGTGGGGGCGGCGCGCTCGGCCTCGTCATATCTCATGCCGCCGATTTCGTTGAGGATGCGGTCGTAATCGTCCTGAAGACCGCCGGCGCTGTCTGCCATGTCATCGTCCACCTGCACTTCAGGACGTTTCTTCAGGGGCCCGGAGGGATCCGCCGCGCCGGGAGCCTTCGCGGTCTTCTTCAGGACGCAGTCATGGGACTGAACCGGCAGGCTGCACTGGATCGGGGAGGAGAAGAGACAGAGGGAGGCGGCTGTCACCAGCATGGTGAACCACTTGAACATGATCTCCTCCTCTCTTTCCCACGGGCGAACGTTTTCAGGAAATCCCGCGGCAGCCAGATTCTTCATACTCCCAGACGCCGTAAAACTCCAGATTTCAGAAAAAAAGAAGCTGGCGTCCGTGAACACCACGGACGTCAGCCACTCCTTTCGTTTCACGCCCCGCTGTGCTGACAGCGGGACGCCCTGCGGAAGGAAAACGGAGGAATTTTGAACTAGTCGGAGGTCTTGTCCTTCTTGAGCCAGCTCATCATGGTGCGCATCTTGTCGCCGGTCGACTGCAGCTGATGCTCGGCCTCAAGACGGCGGGTGGCGAGGAAGTGAGCCTTGCCGCCGGACTTGAACTCCTTGATGAAGTTGCTGGCGAAGGTGCCGTCCTGGATTTCGGTCAGGACCTGCTTCATGGCCTTCTTGGTCTCATCGGTCACGATGCGCGGACCGGCAACGTAGTCGCCGTACTCGGCGGTGTTGCTGATGGAGTAACGCATACGGGCGAGGCCGCCTTCGTAAATGAGGTCGGTGATGAGCTTCATCTCATGCTGGCATTCGAAGAAGGCCATCTCAGGCTGGTAGCCGGCCTCAACCAGGGTCTCGAAACCGGCCTTGATGAGGTGGGAAAGGCCGCCGCAGAGGACAGCCTGTTCGCCGAAGAGGTCAGTTTCGGTCTCTTCGCGGAAGGAGGTCTCGATGACACCGGAGCGGGCGCCGCCGATGCCCTTGGCGTAAGCCAGGGCCACTTCCTTGGCCTTGCCGGAAGCGTTCTGGTACACAGCGATCAGATCCGGCACGCCGGAGCCTTCAGTGAAGGTGCGGCGGACGAGGTGGCCGGGGCCCTTGGGGGCGATCATGATGACGTCCACGTCTTTGGGCGGAACGATCTGCTGGAAATGGATGTTAAAGCCATGGGCAAAGGCGAGGGTCTTGCCGGCGGTCATGGCAGGGGCGATGTCCTTCTTGTAGACGTCGGCCTGCACTTCGTCGGGAAGAAGGACCATGATGATGTCAGCCTTCTTGGAAGCTTCGGCGACACTCATGGGTTCGAAGCCGTACTTCTTGGCGAGTTCGTAGTTCTCACCGCCGGGGCGCTGGGCAACGAGGACGTTCACGCCGGAATCGCGGAGGTTGAGAGCATGGGCATGGCCCTGGCTGCCGAAGCCGAGAACGGCAACGGTCTTACCTTTGAGGTAGCTGAGATCAGCGTCTTTGTCATAATAGACTTTCATGATGTTTTCCTTTCCACAGAGTGGATTAACTGGTGGCTGAAAGTGTTCATTGAGTGAACAAACAGTCATTTAGTCTCATGGGGCCACACTGTCAACAAAAAATTTTCTTTTCCTTAAAAAAAATTCTGAAGGCCCAGGAGACATGCTCTCCCGTGCCTTCAGAAGCTCCGTGCCGGCCTTCCGCCGGCCTTTGTCTGTCAGCGGCTTCTCCCGCTTCCGCGGGCGGGTCCGTTCAGTTCATTAAAAAGGAAAAAACACAGGGAAAAAATTACGTCTGCAGCGGTCCCTGCTTTTCACGCCGGGGGGGCAGAGAGCCCGGATTCATTCAGACCCCGGGGGCAGAGGGCGGGACTGGCCCCGGGTTCCGGCGGGCCTACGCCTTTCCCCTGCTCTTCTTCTCTGCGGAGGACATGAGCAGGCAGACGAAAAAGACGCGCACGAGGGAAAGAAAAGCGCCGGTTGTCAGCGCCACCATGACGGTATCGAGAAGAACATCGCCGATTATCTTGCTCTTCAGAACGGCAGCCATCATGGCAATGGCCAGGATAATGCCGGTAATAGCCCAGCGCACGTAGTCCCAGTGGCATTTGACGAAGCGGTGCACGAGTCCTCCGGCGAGTGAGGCCTGCATGCCTCCGGCCTTCACCCTGCGGGCCACAGTGAAGAAGGCGATGAAGGAAAACACCATGCCGGTCAGGAAGCCCCCTATGCAGAGATGGAGCCACGACTCGATGCCGGGGAGCCAGCCAGGCTGAACGAAAAGCATCATGCAGAACACAACGGCAGCCAGCATGGCCGGCTGGAGCGTGTTGATCAGCATTTTTTCGCCGGTATCGTCTTCATCATCGAAAAACTTCATCGTTTTCTCCTGAAAAGGGTAAAAGGGGACTTTTCTCATTTGCGCCTGTTGTGCAGGAGCTTACACTATTTTGCAAGTCCCTGACGTCCCGGAGGCGGAAAATATTTGCGGGAACGGCCGTCCCGGGGGTATCAGATTCCCCCAAACAGGAAGCAGGAGGAAGCCTATGATCGATGCCGAACATCTCTGCAAAAGCTACGGAGACCGCGAAGTGCTGCACGACGTCGGCTTTCACGCGGACCGGGGGGAACTCGTTGCCTGCCTCGGGCCCAACGGCGCAGGCAAAACGACCACCATCCGGATCCTGACAGGCCGCACAGCTCCGGACAGCGGCCGCGTGCTCCTCTCGGGGATAGACATAGCCCGCGATCCCGTTGCGGCCAAGGCTCTGTGCGGTGTGGCGGGCCAGTACCTCAATCTCGACCCCGATCTTACCATCCGCGAGAACCTGGACATACACGGCCGCTTCTTCCGCATGCCGAAAAAGGCGCGCACAGAGGCGGAAGACAGGCTTCTCGCCCTCACCAGGATGACGGATCGCGCGGACACGCCGGTGAAACAGCTCTCCGGAGGCCAGAAGCGGCGCGTGGTGCTGGCACGGGCCCTCATGCATTCCCCGAAAATCCTTTTTCTGGACGAACCCACCGCCGGCCTCGATCCCCAGATACGCCGCACGCTGTGGGGCATCATCAGCAGCATACGCGGAGCCGGCACCACCATTCTCATGACTACCCACTATATTGAAGAGGCGGAGCTTCTGGCAGACCGGGTAATCCTTCTTGATCAGGGACACATCCTGTCCCGGGGCACGCCGAAGGAACTCATACGCCGCACCGGAGCCTGGGCCGTCGACACGCACGGCAGGGACGGCTTCACTACGGAGTGCTTCCCCACGAGGGAGGAGGCCGCGGCCTTTATGGAAGCGGACAAAGAGCGCGCCCTCTCATCGGCAGTGCGGCCGGCGACGCTCGAAGACAGTTATCTCAGGCTGACCGGCCACGGCATCAGGGAGTAAAGCCATGACGAAAATACATCCTTTCACGGGCGCCTGGCCTGTCTTTCTCAGGGAAATGCTCATCCTGCGCAGGCGCATGCCGAAACAGCTCGCCTCCTGGCTTGTCTCCCCCCTGCTCTATTTCACGGCCTTCACCTGCGCCATGGGCGGCGTCACCGTCAACGGACTGCCCTACATCGACTTCCTCGTGCCCGGCCTCGTGGCCATGGCAAGCATGACCCAGGCCTGGGCCATAGCGGTCGATATCAATATCGCCAGGTTTTACTGGCATATGCTCGACGAGTTTATGACCTGCCCGCTTTCCGCTTCGGGCTACGTTGCAGGCGAGACAGCCGCCGGCATCGTCAGAGCCATGGGCGCCAGCGTCATCATCATGATCATCGGAACCCTCGCGGGCGTGCACGTTAACCTTCTCGCCCCGGGGCTCTGGCTGGCCCTCGTGCTCAACGCGTGGTTCTTCTCGGGCCTCGCCATCATGATGGCCATGCTTGTGAAATCCCACGCGGATCAGGCGCTCCTCTCCAACTTCGTCATAACGCCCATGGCCTTTCTCGGCGGCACCTTCTTTCCCCTGGAACGCCTGCCGGAATGGGCCCGGCACCTGCTCGGCGTACTGCCTCTTCCCCACGCCGCAGGCGCCATGCAGGCAGCCGCCGCGGGAAGGCCCGTCGCCTGGTCCGAGCTGGGCATTCTCGCCATTGGCGCCTTCGCCGTCTTCCTTGGTGCCGTCCTCAGCGTGAGCCGCGCCCGCTCCTGAGCGGAGAGGACAGGCCGAACGGAAAAAATACCGGCACTGACAGGGCACGCGCCCTGAACAGGGAACTGCGCACGAAACCGCCGGCGGGAACGGAATCCGTTTCCCTCCGGCTCCTCGGGGCCGGCCGTATGCCCGCCCCGGAGTCAGGAACACGCTTACCCGCGCGCATCACGTCCCAGGAAAAAACGCAGGAAGCCGGGAAGTTTTTTTGCCGGCTTCTGATACCTGTCCGTCAGGAACCAGACACCTTTGTCCCCGGCACGCAGAAGACCGCTTTTCTGGAGCGCCGCACCGGCGAGCCCGATGTCAAACTCAAAGTCAGAGCGCATCCTGCGCCTTTCTAGCGAAACATAATCCCCATTCCCTGAGACAGGTGACTCACTGCCGCAGATCTCAGCAGCGATCTGGGCGGCTGTTCCGCGGCCGCCAAGTCTTTCCAGAGCCCTGAGCGCGCAAATCCTGAGTTCCCGGCCTCTGGGCAGCTCATTAACCGTCATCATGTTTCTTCCTCCCTGCCCCATCCGCCGCCCGGGAGCCGAAGAGGGACGGCTCCCGGGTAATCAGGATGACAGGCAAACCATGCAAAACGGATGTTTCACGGACAGAAGCACTGTATCAGGAGAGGCCAGGCCCCGTGTGCCGGCAGCATGGCGAAACTGTCAAAAAAGCGTGCATTTCAGCTGCTTGTTTAACCACAGACTCATCCGGGAGGCCGCCTTCCGGGAAAAAAGGGCCTGCACAGAAAAAAGCTGTCCGGCCTTGCGGGTAACCGTGTCCGCGTCCGTCAGGTTTTCCTTCTGCAATGTCATGCATTTTTCCATTATTCTTATATCATGCCATGTTATCATAAAATGATAACACACATTATGCCCCTCTTTCTTCCTGTTTTCCCTGCATTTTTTTCCTTCCACCGGCGCATTTCGTAACATAATTGTAACATAATACACTCATCTTCTGCCGCAGTAATCTCCGGCTGCATGCCTAGTACGCCCATTCTTTACAAATGAATTGTAATTCTTTATCCAAACAGTAACATTTTATACCCTCCGGAAAACGATTTTTCCGCCCGGTAATCACAGGAGTATTTCATGCCACAGTGCGTTGTCATCGCCGATGACCTGACGGGCGGAAACGCGACAGGCGTCCAGCTGCGCCAGAGCAATTTCACGTCCATGAGCATTCTTACTGAAGACGCCCTGGAAACCGCGGCTCATGCCGATTCCGACTGCGTCATCTACCCCACAAACTCCCGCGCTGTGCCTCCGGAGGAGGCCTACCGCCGCGTGTACAACGCCACGCGGAAACTCATGTCCCCTGACGTCAAGGTTTACTCGAAGCGTGTTGACAGCACGCTGCGCGGCAATCTCGGCGCCGAGACGGACGCCATGCTCGACGCACTGGACGACGGACGCACGGCTCTCGTGGTGCCCACCTTCCCGAGCTCCGGCCGCACCGTGGTCGGCGGTTATCTCCTCGTCAACGGCATGCTCCTGCACAAGACGGACATCGCCATAGACCCGAAGTGCCCGGTCAACGTATCGGGTGTCCGGGAGATCATGGAGAAGCAGACAAAGTACAGGGTGGGATGCGTCACCGTGGACGATCTCATGCACGGCAAGCACAAGCTCGCCGAAACCATGCGCCGCCACGTGGAGAACGGGGAGCGCATCCTCTGCCTTGACGCTGTCACCCAGGAGGATCTTGACCTCATCGCCGACGCCACGCTGACGTCGAAGCTCAGAGTCGTGGCCGTTGATTCCGGCGCCTTCACCGGCGCCCTCGCCCGTAAAGCGCTCGTGCCGGCCGTCCATTACAAAACCCCGCGCATCCTCGTGGTGGTGGGCAGCGTCCACCCCCTGACCGCCCGTCAGGTGGAACAGCTCCGCCTCAGGGAACGCATGGTGGACGAGAACGTGCACACAAGCGAATTTCTGGAATCCCCGGAGCGCCGCGAAAAGGAAATCAGCCGCGTGGTGGACTCCATTGTCACGAGATACGACCTCTTCCCCGTGAATCTGGTGGCCGGTGACGGTCTTGATCCCGAAAAACGCATTGATTTTCCGTTTTACATGAATAAGCTCGGCCTCGACGTGGACGGCGTGAGCGAAATCATCAACCAGGCTTTTGCCGAAATCGCGGCGCGCATCTTCGCGAAGGTAAAGGTCTTCCGCGGCATCTACTGCTGCGGCGGCGACATCACTGTCGCCGTATGCGGAAGGGCCGGCGCCCAGGGCATCAGCCTTCAGGACGAGGTGCTGCCCCTCGCTGCTTATGGCCGCATTATGGGCGGAAGCATGGACGGCTGCCACATCGTCACCAAGGGCGGCAGCCAGGGTGGTCCCGACGCGCTCGTCGAGTGCGTCAACTATCTGAAAAAACGTCTCTCTGTATAAGGAGCAGAAAATATGAGCAGGAAAGCGCTTATCGCAGTTCCCATGGGCGATCCCGCCGGCGTGGGACCGGAAATCACGGCCAAAACCCTGTGTTCGGACGAGGCCCTCGAGTCCGCTGACGTGGTCGTCATCGGCGACGGCAAGATCATGCAGAAGGCCATCGAAATCACGGGTTCCCCCCTCACCATCAGACGCATCTCCAAACCCGCCGAAGGCGACTACAGCCGCGGCGTGCTCAACCTCATCGACCTCGACAACGTTGACATGGGGAAATTCGCGTACGGCAAAGTCAGCGGCATGTGCGGCAGGGCGGCCTACGACTACATCGCCAAATCCATTGAGCTCGCCAACGCCCGCGAAGTGGACGCCGTGGCCACGACGCCCATCAACAAGCAGTCCCTGCATGAGGGCGGCGTGCCCTTCATCGGCCACACCGAAATTTTCGGCAAGCTGACCAACACGCCCGATCCCCTCACCATGTTCGAGACCAGGGGCCTGCGCGTCTTCTTCCTGACCCGCCACGTCTCCATTCTGGAGATGCTCGGCATGATTAAGAAGGACCGCATCAAGGATTACGTGCGCCGCTGCACCGAAGCCCTGCGCCGTCTCGGCGTCGAGGGCGGCACCATGGCCGTGGCCGGCCTCAACCCGCATTCCGGCGAGCGCGGTCTCTTCGGCTGGGAGGAAGTCAATGTCATCGGCCCCGCCTGCGAGGAAATGAAGGCCGAAGGCTACGATGTCGTGGGCCCCGTCCCCGCGGACTCCGTCTTCCATCTCGCCAAAATCGGCAAGTTCAACAGCGTCCTTTCTCTCTACCACGACCAGGGACACATCGCGACCAAGACCCTGGACTTCGAGCGCACCATTTCCGTCACCAACGGCATGCCCATTCTGCGCACGTCCGTCGATCACGGTACGGCCTTTGATATCGCCGGCACGGGCAAAGCCAGCGCCGTCAGCATGATTGAGGCTGTCCGTCTGGCGGCCAAATACGCTCCCTCCTTCATCAAAGGATAGGCAGGGCGTTTCCAGAGCAAACAGGCGGGCGCTTCCCCGCTTTCAGCCACAGGGAAGAAACTCACCCGTTCAATAAAGGAGAGGGTTTATGATTGAAAACCTCAGTGGCAACCAGATGCTGCTCGGCCTCATCATCGGCCTGGCGGTTCTGATTTTCCTGGTGCTGAAGACCAAAATCCACGCTTTCGTGGCTTTGATCATCGCCACCGTCGTCATCGGCGTTATCGGCGGCATGCCCCTCGTCAAGGAAACGTTCCCTGACGGCAAGAGCCTCGGCATCATTATGTCCATCACCAAGGGCTTCGGCGGAACGCTGTCCGGCATAGGCATCATCATCGGCTTCGGCGTCATCCTCGGCAAGATTTTCGAAATCTCCGGCGCCGCCCAGCGCATGGCAATCACCTTCCTCAACCTCTTCGGCAAGAAGCGCGAGGAAGAAGCCATGGCCATTACCGGCTTCTTCGTCTCCATCCCGATTTTCTGTGACTCCGGCTTCATCGTCGTGTCCCCGATCGCCAAGGCCATCGCCCGCACCGTGAAGAAGTCCGTCATCGGCATCGGCGCTGCCCTCGCCGGCGGCCTCGTCATCACGCACTCCATGGTTCCGCCGACGCCCGGTCCTCTCGGCGTCGCCGGCATCTTCAACGTTGACGTGGGACAGTTCATCCTCATCGGCATCTGCATGGCCATTCCCATGGCCATCGCCGTCATCCTGTACGCGAAGGGCTACCTCCGTCACAAGATGCCCTTCATCAACGATGAGGACGGAAGCCTGATTTCCATCAAGGAATCCGACTACAATCCCAACGCTGTCATCAGCCTCGAGGAAAAGGATCTGCCCGGCGTTTTCACCTCCTTCGCCCCGCTCGTCCTCCCCATCATCCTTATTCTGATCAACACCGTTCTTTCCGCCCTCAAGCTGAAGACCGGTTTCTACGGCGTCCTGATCTTCCTCGGCCAGCCCATCATCGCCGTGGGCCTCGGCCTGCTCCTCGCTATCGTGACCCAGCTCAGGAACGTAGACCGTGAAACCGCCCTCAGGGAAATGGAAAAGGGCATGGAACAGGCAGGCATCATCCTGCTCGTCACCGGTGGCGGCGGCGCCCTCGGCCAGATCATCAAGGACTCCGGCCTCGGCACCTACATCGCCCAGGGCATGGCTCACGCCAATATCCCGCTCATCCTCCTGCCCTTCCTGATCTCCACGGGCGTCCGGTTCATCCAGGGCTCCGGTACGGTGGCCATGATCACGGCCGCCGGCATCACCGCCCCCATTCTGGCCGCTGCCGGAACGGTGAACCCCATTGTCGGCGCTTTCGCCTGCTGCGGCGGTTCCCTGTTCTTCAGCTACTTCAACGATTCCTTCTTCTGGGTCGTTAACCGTCTGCTCGGCGTAACCCAGACAAAGGACCAGTTCAGGACATGGTCCTACACGACCACCATCGCCTGGGCTGTCGCCGGCGCTGAAGTGCTCATCATGAACCTCTTCATGTAAAAAGCACTCTTCTGCAGAAACAGAGCCCCCGCTTCCGGAAGGAAACGGGGGCCTTTTCATATACAGGACGGGATATCCTCCGGAGGCTCTGCGGCAGCCCCGGTACGGAGCCCGCGAAAACCGGCTGCGCTTCCTCAATTTCCGGACTGCACGGAACAGCGGAAAAACGGGAGCTGTTCATACAGGAAAACTCCCGCTTCATTCCACAAGACACACCTGAAAACGGCTCTCTGAAGCCGCCAAGAGCACGCGGGCACAGATCACGCCAGAGCGCCAGGCGCAGGGAGCGGAAACAGCTTTGGCCTGAAAACGGGAACAGCCCCGGGCTGCAGAGAGACAGTCCTCCCCGCGCCGCCAGAATGCCCCTATCTGCGGATCAGGCGCACTTCGTCAGCGAGGCGCATGAGCGGCCGGTCCGATTCGGAATCGGTAAACACAACGACGTGGTACCCTGTCCTCTCAGGATGCCTTTCCGCAAATCTGTCCGCCTTCCACTGCCCGTAGCAGGTCTGGAACGACGACTCATCCTCAGTGAAGACACTGGCAATAATGTCGTCAGCGCTCAGGACGCCGTCGAGCACGCGCCGGATAAGATCCGCGTCAGAAGCCGAGGCGATAATGACCTTCTCCGGCGCGAGATCCCGGATCTGCCCGAGCACGCCGGTATTGAAGCGCTGCCTGAAGTACGCGGTCCAGGCATCCTTCTCTTCCTCAGGAAGAGCATGATATCTGCGGAGCATGAGCCACTTGAACCGGCTGCGCGCCCGGAGCTCGTTCCCGCCAGACGCCTTCGCGAACACGATGCCCGCGCCGGCCCTTATCATGGCCGGATCGAGGTACCAGCGGTTCTTCTTCATCATGGCGCAGAGCGAATCGACGGTGATGAGTGTGTCATCAAAGTCTGCGACCACCATAACCGGCCTGCCGGAAGCGGACATAGAGACCTCCTCCCGTGACTCTCAGCCGATATGGATGAGTCTGTCGCTCACGAAACAGGCCAGTGCGGGAATGTCGAATTTGAGAAGCACGACAAAGAGCACGCTCAGGAAGAGCACGTAGAGCATAAGCCCCTTCTCTCGGTAAAGCTTCTCCGGCGCCTGGGCCGCGGAGTCCTTCTTGTAGCTGATCATGAGGTAATAGCAGAAGAGCCCCATGAGGAAGGGCATGAGCACGATGAACTCGATGCGGTACTTGATGAGAAAGATGCCCACGAAGAAGGATGAGGCCATGGCGTAGAAGAAAGCCGCGCCGAGCAGAATGCGCTCATCGTAGTAAGCGAAGGATTTGCGGTACAGGGAGGCCGTCGTCTTGTCGGCAATCATGCGGTACTCGGAGAACCGCTTTATATCCATCAGGAAGGCGCCACCAAGCCAGTAGCCGATGATGATGCTGAGCGGCGGGTACCAGACTGACGTGATGATGAACCAGCCGATGAGGAGCCTGATGGCATTGTTGATGGACTCCGTGAGCACGTCCACGAAAGGCAGGTCCTTGGTGCGGAAAGGCTTCACGTTGTAAAGGATGCCCATCACCCAGAGCCAGAGCTCCATGAGAAATACGGGCAGGGAAACAAGCAGTCCCAGGGCAAAGCCGATGAGCGTCAGCGCAGCGTAGAGCGCGTAGACGATACGTCCGTCAACGCCCTCCTCCACCACGGCGCGGTGCTTCTTCACGGGATGAAATCTGTCGAACGGCGCGTCCAGCCACTCGTTAATCACGTAGTTGGCCGAAGCGATGAGACAGGTGGACAGAAGTCCGAAGAAGAGATTCCAGAAAAGGGAGCCGTACCCCTGTGCGGTGGCTTCAGGAACGAGCAGAAGAGCAAAAGCCGAACCGGGAAGAACAAAGAGGTTCTTAATCCAGTGGTTCAGGCGCATGATGCGGATATATTTGTGCATGATTCCCCGATGGAAGGTATGTCCGGAAAACGAAACCGCCCGGCGGCCTGGGACCGCGGGCATGCGGAGCAGCGGGCGGCAGTACGCGCGCCATCCCTTTGTTCCGCCTGTAACGGATACCCTAAAACGACCGCAAAAACAAATAAGGGGAAGATGCACCGGTGAAATCCGGAATGAATTGAACATTAAAAAATTTTATCAGCGTTGATAATATTCCTGTTATTCCGCGTCCCGCCATGTGTCCTTTCAGGTGACAGAACCGGAATCCCTGCTTCCGTCAGCGTCCCGGCGGACCGGTGAAATTTCATTCCGGGTGCAGGATGCCGGACGGCGCTGCGTCTTTCTTCCTTAAAGCGTTTCCGTACCGCCCCCCCCCTGCAGAGAATGCCCGCAGTCCGGCCGGCTCCGGCCGCGGATGCCGCCGGCGAGAGGAAACAGAGGCGGTCCCCTTCCATGATGAAGCAAATTTTCCTGACGGCAGAAGGCATGCTTCCCGGAGCCGGAACTACGCCCCCTGCCGGCCGCTGAAGGCCGCAGTACACGCATCGTCAGGAGCCTCATTCAGAGGCGCATTCCCTCAGTCAGACAGATCGGGGCCGGGGCAGCAGGTCCGGAAAGGCCAGGCAGGGAAAAACGGCTTTTTTCATAAATTCTTCACGCATCACCTGAATGTTCAGGAACGTATGGACTGGGGGAAACGCCGCCCGTCCCGGACTTCATCTGATCCCTGAGAAAATCCGGCTCCGCTTTCACTCATCTCCGGGATGAAAAGAGGAAAAAAATTCTTGCCGGCGCCGGATTTCGCCGCTCCAGAGGCCTTCAGACAAAATCATCGCGCGGACGATTGCCTCAAAGAAGGCAGTTCGTCTATTCTGAAAGAGAGTGTATCCGGGGTGTCATGGTTATACCGGCGCGGGCTGTCCGGATGTCCTCATGATGGAATAAACACGCTGCGCTTCTTTCTGGCAGAAAACCCTCAAAATAAGGACGTTGAAATGAAAAAACGCACGATGCTTTTCCTGATTCCGCTGCTTTTCCTGTTCGCGGGCGCCGTAAACAATGCGGCAGCTCAGGATTCCGGCGAGGAACGCACCATCGATGTCACGGAATGGCAATGCTGGCTGTGCGGGAAACAGTTTTTCACACTTACCCCGGACGACATCAACGCGAACACAAAACCCCAGCATAAGGAGTTCAATTTCCAGCAGGCCACATGGCGCATCCTGAAGGATGGAAGCACCATACGGAAGTGCGAAAAAGCGCACGATGGCGCACATATCATGCTGAAGAAGCGGGATTTTCAGACATCCGGGTACATCGTCATGACGAACGCGGAAAGGTATATCGTTGTGCGGGGCGCATCCGCCATCAGGACGCCTATCAATGTTGTCCAGTGCGTCGGATGCCAGAAAACAGCGCTTTGTTTTAAAGGTGACGATCTGGATGAATGGGGATTCCTGTCCCTGAACAAAGTCACCAATGTCTTTGCCATGAAGAGCGGCTCCAAAATCGGATCGTGCGACAAAATAACCCTGCCGGGAATGACCAAACTCGTCCCGCACCTCTTCAATGTCAGGACGACGAAGAGTATGTCGTCTGAGGCCATTCTGCAAAGCTACAGCTCTTTCCTGTGCTCTGATTAACAGACCGAAAAGGAGCCCCTCATGAAAAATCATCTCTTTTCCTCTGTTCTTTTTTCCGCTGCTGCGCTGTTCCTCCTCTGCGTGGGCCCGGCCGCATCCGCTCCGGCGCAGTCTTCCGGATCCGGAGGACTGCCGTCTACCTACAGTGAATTCAAGTCACGCTGCCAGACTGCGGCCAGAACTCCCCAGGGCGCCGTGAAAATGTATTTTGACGCGGTGTTCTGCTACCTGGATCCCCAGCGCAGGGCAGAGGCATCAAAAATGCTCCGCTTCATCATGCACGCTGACGCCAACTGGGAGGGCAGCCAGAATTACGTCACCTTCGTGCGCCGCCTGAAGGATCCGCACTACAGGTACATTTTTCAGAGCTTCGCTGCGGGAACAAGCCCTGAAAACGGCTACAGGATGTCCCCTGACAACTACAGCCTGAACATCGTCAGAACGTCCCCGACGCAGGATTACCTCAGTGTCTTCCTCCGCTCCTCGGGAGCCGACCAAGACCGCAGGGTCTGGGTTAAGCAGTATCCTGATGGACTGTGGTACGTCATCAACAACTCGGGCACGTACGTGGAGGTCCGCGATCCCGCGGCGGCCGCGGATAATACCCAGCATGACGCCGATTTCGACGCCGCTCCTCCCGCAAAGCCCGCTGCTCCCAGGGAAACGTCACCCGGACCTTCCGGTGCGGGAAACGCGCCGGCGGTGCCAGCCAGCCCCGCTGGCGGCGTGGATACTGCCGCACCTCCCGCTCCGCAGGAGCCGGCCCAGGGCGGAGCTGACAATACCAGTCAGGGAGACGCTCCCGCCATGAGCACCTGGTAGCCAGGCCGCACACTGAATCCCTACGCCGGATACAATCCCGGGAAGGAGCGCTCCCAAAAGCGGCACCTTCCCGGGATTCCTTTTCCCGGATTCCTCAGCCGGATCACACCCGGCCGTGAATTCCTGTTTCCGGAACATGCAGCCGGGTTCCTTCCCGGACAGGCGTACGGAACCAGCCCCTCCGTGCAGACGCACAAAGCGGCCGGACAGAAAAGCCCGGCGGTCAGGCGGCGTCAGGATTTGACGGTTACGGGGAGCAGTCCGGTACACCTTCCGGGCCGCTTCTTCCGTTATTTATGCAAAAGCCCGGATAGTGTCGCTATTTTATTAGATATTTCGTATGAAATCCGCGAGAGCTTTGCTATTTCGGCCGAAATGGCAGCCGGATCCGACCGGACTCCGGGATCTTCAAGTTCCGGTATTTTTACGACGATCTCGCCCGGAGCAGCAAATAAATCGGCTACCGAGCATCCCAGAATGGCAGCGATATCGGCCAGTCTGTGAAACCTGGGTGCAATGATCCCCCGCTCCATCCGGCACAGGGAATCCGTGGTGATGCCGAGCAGTTCGCCCATACGGGCCTGGGTCATATGCTTCTGTTTTCTGCGCTCGGCTATATTGCTCCCTACCAGCTCAGCCACGCTGCTTAATCTTTTTTCCTTCATGCTTACCTCAATATTTATGATCTTGAAGGAAAAAGAATTCACTGCGAACAGCTTTAAACACCTATTTTAACGACGTTATACATCCAGATATCAGAGGTTCCCCGGATGAGAAATAGTATAAAAACAGGAAACAGAAACGGAAGGCCATCCCGTTCCGAATAACGGAATATAAAAATCCGTCTCTCTCCCGGCACATCATTTTCAAAAAAAAATAATAAAATGGATACCCCTGAGCTTATCCGCAAGCCGTCCCGGAGCCCCGGGACAGGACAGAGGGGTCAGTTTTTGTTCGTTTTGGGGGTCACCAGAACTTTCGTCTGACAGGGGTGTCCCTGACATTCCTCCCCCCCTCACCCTCCTGCTACCGGTGAAGGGGGAGTCAATAAGCGATCGTTTAATGGGTCCGGTGAACGATCGCCTGGCACGGAACGTTCACCGGACACCGCCTGTCCACATATCAAGCGAAACGGGACTTATGCTGTTTTTCTTCTGCAGCCTGCCGGCAAGGAAACCAGGGAGACTGGCATCTGCGGAGTCTGCCTGCTGCAGGAAATTTTTCTCTGAAGCTTTTGGCCGCAGGAAATATTCCTGTTCTTCCGGGCTCTTTGCCCATGCAGTCAGCCGGGTCCTGTTCCGGATTCTCCGGCATCTTCATTCCAGCTTCTTCAATTCATCAGACGCTTTGTCATAGCAGGCGGCCAGGGCCTTCTGAAACCAGATTCTGGCTTCGGTCAGATCCTTTGGGACACCGAGCCCGGCCGCGTACATTTTTCCCACGGCCACCATCCCCGGAGCGGCAATGATATCCCCGCGCTGGGCGGACTTTTTGTAAAGCTCCATCGCCCTGCCATAATCCCTGGCTACGCCCAGCCCCTGCTCATACAGATACCCCAAACGGCAGGTGCCCGTTATATCGCCGCGGTCAGCAGCCTTCTGATAATAGAATGCCGCTTTTTCCGGATCTCTGGCAACGCCATAGCCATTTTCATAGCATAAGCCGAGGTAACGCGGCGCCTTCATATGGCCGCGGCTGTCTGCCGCCTGAAAAAACCTCAGAGCGTCCGTATAGCCGCCGGCTTTATAATAGCTGATGCCGGCATCCATCAGGGCCCTGGAGACTTCACTGTGCTGGCCGCTGCTGGCAGAAGGGCTCAGCCTCTGCTCAAACAGCCAGTCACGCAGCGCCCCGATATTATAAGCAAAAGACCATGTATACATGTGGTTGCCGCCGGCAAAGACAGAATAGTTGATATGCCGGCCCTGAGCCGCCATGCCGCGCACAGCCTTATTGATGGTTTCCAGAGGAGCTTTGCTGTCCCAGAACGGCTGATTCCTGGCGACTCTGCTCCCCAGGGCTTCCCAGCGGGCCACAGCCTCATTCATACCGGGAAAGGCTTTGGTGTCCCCTTCACAGACGACAATCCAGAGGTTTTTATCCTTCAGGACCTCCATTTCCTTCGCATCCCACTGGCAGGCCACGAGCAGCTGCCCGGCAAACAAATCCGGGTATTTGTCGCTCAGGGCGATATTGGTCATTCCCCCCTGGGACTGCCCCGTGCCATAAATGCGGGTCATGTCCACGCTGTATCTGCCCATGACATCAAAAAGCAGATGGCTGATGAGCGTCAGCCCGTCTGTCCACTTGTTTTCATCCGTGGTCATCATCCCCAGCTTTTCCACCAAATCGGCGGTATACTGCGGCGCAAGCACAATACATTCATGCCTGGCCTGCTCTGCCGGCGTGGCCCAGACAGTGGCCCCGTTTCCCTGGAAAAGGGGCGTGGTCACAGCATTGATATTGGCGCTGGAGTCGGCCATGGAAAAGAGCAGCGGATATTTCTTTTGCGGATCATACTGCTCCGGCAGATACAGATTATACGGCATGGAATTTCCCGTTCCGGGATCCGTGTAGACATACTGCCTGAACCGCGCGATGTCCGGCTCAATCACAGTGGTGCACGTGATGTTCCTGCCATTCGCTTCCAGAATGCTGCCATCCGCTGCCTTCAATGGACGGACCTGCGTTACCTGCAGGGTCAGATCCGGCAGTTTGCGGTTGGAATGTTTTGGCGCATCTGTCCCTTTATGATCGCTTTCTTTGGGCCTGCCGGGCTTTTTTGCCAAATCGCCGTCATACACCGTGTTTTCATAAGCAAATTCCAAAAACACATAACGGCCTTTCTTCGCACTGCCCGTAAAATTTTCCTTATCATTTACATGAACGGAGGCAATTTTCTTTCCCACAACGGAAAAATCCCCGGCACTCACATCCGCAGCGTTCAGCTCCTTCGGATAAGAGATCATGGCCGCCGCGATCTTCTCGCCGTCACCATACACCTGGGTCAGTGCCGTCACCGGCAGGCTCTCACCCAGATGAGCTGCCGCACGGCTGCTTTCCGCTGCCGCGTAAACCGGAAGCTGCCCCCCTACATCCATAACCCCGCCGCAGCCATCGCTGCGGCCGCTATCTTTGCTGCCTGTTTCATTTTTTCACCTCCATAAAACAAAAAAAATCGACGTGCCTGAACAGGCCAGGAATCTATATTGATTCCAAACGTCGATTTTCTGCCGCTTAAAACGGCATGGCTCCCACACAGCCATATAATTCTTCGGTGATTATATCATTTCAGGAGATGGTGCACAATATTGCCCCAGCCTCACTATATAGACTGCCGTGAACAGCTGGCAAAAACACAATAGGATTTTGTATGTCCGGGCGGTCCGGGAGCCGTCCATGCTGCGCCGGCTGCACTTTCTGCAGCTGATGACAATCTGTGGCGGGCAGGCGTTTTCGTCCTGCCTTTGCCAGTCAATTCTCTAATACTATCCAGCCGTCTGCCGCGCATGTTTGAAGTTTAACGTGATATGTACCTGACCTTATTGTCGGAGTTGCAATACCAGTACCTCCAGCCCTGATCAAGCGGAGAGGAATGAACTTACAACGACTGTGTAATTTTATATTTATCTTTGATAAATACAGCAATATTGCTTATATATTCATAGCTTACTCGTTCAAAATGTTTTGTAATGAGAAGTGCAGTTCTAGTGTTATTTTTAGTTGGAAGATATCCATAATAACAAATCCCCTCACTGCCTTCATTACTTAAATTTTTAAATTCTGTGCCAAAAAACTTAGCCAAATCGTCGGCACGCATATATGATGTAGCTACAATAACTTTTGGGTTATATTTAGATATAAGATTTTGAAAAAAATTTACTCTATAATTTATATATTCTTCAGGATTACAACATGTAATTTTTTGATTAACATTTTTTCTAGCAACAGGACTTCTATTCATATGAAATCCCTTTCCACTATATGTAAGCAATTTTTCTATTTTAACATAGTTTTTAAATTTATCATTATACTTTAAGTTTTTTAGATTAAAGTCACTTGTGTCAATCGCATAATACAATCCTATACATTTAATAATATAATTTGATAAATTTTTAAATTCACTTTCTCTTTCCCAGTGAAATTGAGGTAATTTCGCAACATCTCTATAATTATCTATTTTTGCATAAGATTTTGGAATTTCCTGTTCAAGGTAGTCATCTATACTTTTATACTGATTCTTTATTTCTTTAGTTCCCCATTCAGTTCCACAAATCCAAATTTTAGAATTCAAATTTCCGCCATTACAACCATAAAATGTAGGCATAAGTTCTTTGAGTTGATCGTTTAGATTCATAATATAAACTACCGTGGCTTCATCGCAGAAAAATCCAGTTACTGTGTTAATTGTCTTTCTGTGGGGACGGGTGTCAAGCGAAAGTTCCGGATACCCCAAAAGACAAATTTAAAATTGCCCCCTCTATCCTGTCTCAGGACATGTGACAGGATAGAGGGGCAAAAACGGTTTGCAGTTATGAAGCCTTCGCCCAGGTTATTCACACATTTTCCGAGTAACCATACGTGTTCTGCAGCTTTCACTCTGGATGAGCTAGGGCGTCCAATGGTGGGATAGCCGATCCAGCGATGCCGCCGCATCCCAAAAACAGCCCCCATTCTCCAAGCAGCCTGTTACTGGTCACAATGATGCTTTTCTTTTCGTAGCACGTTCTCTTTCATGGTTCACCTACTCGGGGAGGCAGGATCGCGTATCTTCCCCAGAGCTATGATGGATGGAATGACATGTCGAATCCGTTCAGCCTCCATAAAAGAAAATGGGCGCTCATCCGGGCTAACCGCACGCGGTTTCCGTCACGCTCTCCACTTCTTTTCCGAAAAACAAACTCCAGCATCTTGCGTGGAGTCATATGGCTCCACGCCGCTATTTCTACCAGTCCGGCCAGATGGTCCCTATTGCTCGACTTTTTGCCACGGAATTTTATTCCACTATATGGACTCTACCAAAGAAACCGGCTTACGCATGCAGGAAAATGATGTATCGTATAAACAACAATCCGGGTGATGAGCGGGTGGAAGACGGCAGGGACGCTTTGCTGAAGAACTACGCAACACCGCCTGGGATCTTGCACTTGGAATGAAAATTCACCCGACAAGCTCCGTAGTGCCTTGCCTGGAAAATTTGATTGAACATATGGAGCAAACCCCATACGTTGGCATCAGGAGAACTGAAATGTGCAAACCCCGATAGTCCCCCCGGAAGGAGCAGGTATGGCTGTCAAAATCAGGAACACCGAGAACTTCGATACATTGCGCCAGGCTGGTGGTTACTACGTAGATAAGACCGGATTTCTGGAAAAATTCCTTGAGTCTCCGTCTGATGCATCCCTGTTTACCCGTCCGAGACGCTTTGGCAAGACATTGCTTATGTCCATGCTGGCCTCGTTCTTCGACATCACGCGGAACAGCCGACAATTTTTTGCTGGTCTCAAGGTTTCCCAAAACGAGGCATTGTGTGGGAAGTGGATGAACCAGTATCCTGTCATCTTCCTGACACTAAAGGATATTGAGAAACCTTCTTTTGAGCGGGCTCTTGCACGTATTCATGTCCTGATCCGTACATTTTGCAATCAGCATAAATATCTGTTGACCAGTGAAAAAGTGGGCGATGATGACAAGGACTATATCCGGCAATATCTGGACAGGAAGTCAGACGAGGACACACTTGAGCTTGCTCTTCAGGTTCTGACACGAGCCATGTCCTGTCACTATGACAAGCCTGCCATAATGCTCATTGATGAATACGATGTCCCGGTTGCAAAAGCTGTTGAGAATGGATTTTATAATGAGATGATCCGTTTCATGCGTGGCTTCCTCTCTGGCGCTCTGAAAACGAATGACCATCTCAAATTCGGCATCCTCACAGGCGCCCTGCGCATCACCAAGGAAAGCGTTTTTACTGGCCTGAACAATCTGGACTGTTTTGATATTGCCACATCTAGGTATGCTGACGTTTTTGGCTTCACGCAAGGTGAGGTAGACCAGCTGCTTTCTGACGCAGGGCTCGAGGAGAAAAGGGATGCACTCAAAGAATGGTACGACGGGTATCACTTTGGGGACCATTCGGACATCTACTGCCCATGGAGCATCATGAAATATCTTGCCGATGTGCAAAGTGCACCCAAGGAAAAACCTAAAGCCTATTGGGTGGGGACCAGCAGCAACGAGCTACCCAGGGACTTTGCCAGGCGTCTCCCTGCAGAAGAAGATGTCCAGGGCAAGATCGCCGCTCTTCTTGGCGGCAACGCTATCGCCGTAAAACTCAACCCCAATATGAACTATATCGACGCCCTCAAAAACGCCAACAATTTCTGGACTCTCCTGCATCTCACGGGATATCTCACCCTGACCAGCAGGGCAGAGCTCTACGAAGGCGAAAAAAACGCAAAAGACTGCCTTCTTGTCATTCCCAACAAGGAAGTACGGGAGGTGTTTCAGGAGGAAATGGAAGCCTGGTTTGCGGACATCCTCCCAGTGAACAGGCAAACTGCCCTGTACCGAGCTCTCTGGGCGCAGGATGTCCAGGGGCTCGAGGAGCAGCTAACCGCGCTGCTTGTGGGAACGAGTTTCCATGACGCAAAGGAATCCTATTATCACGGAATGATGTTTGGCCTCCTCGCAATGAAGTATGGCGATACCATCTCCAATGGCGAGTCGGGACAAGGCCTGTACGACATCGTTGTCCGGGACAGCGAAAACGGGCGTGCGGCTGTGCTGGAGTTCAAGCGCGCATCCTCGGTAGAGCAGATGGACAAAGGAGTCCGACACGCCTTGGAGCAGATCAAGCGCAACGACTATGACGTCCGCCTGCGGGCGAAAGGCTGCAAGACAATACTCCATGTGGGCATTGCCTTTTGCCAGAAATCGGCCAGAGTGGGCTTCGAGGTGGCTTGAGAAACTGGAAGCTGGCAATGTCACAGGGGTAGCCCAACGACAGAAGGCCAGTGTTGAAGAAGCACTGCAGCACATAGAAGTCAGCCGTATTCCACATCTGACAGAGATCTATGCTTTATTCGATGGCAGAGCTGCCGTTGACACGTCGTCATTGGCATCCAGGGGAATGTTCACAGGCTGGATGCTTTCGTTGTGCTGAACGGCAGCTTCAAGCGAAAGCTCCAGTGCTCTCAAAAACGAACATAAAGCTGACAGACGGACTTTACCCTGGAAGCCGGCCGGGGAAGGTTCCCGGGGGAAAACGGCACAGGAACGCTTTGCTCAAGAACTCCGCAACCCCGCCTTGGATCTTGCACTTGGAATGAAAATTTACCGCACCGCCGCCCGGCATCCTGCACGTGGACTAAAACTTTATCCTGGCAATCCACTCTCTTTTTAAAATTGCGTATATCATTGTATTTTCATAAATATCAACACCATTTTCATCTTTCATAAAACTTATAAAATCTAAAAAACATCCTTCTTTACGCATGCCAAGACGTTCGCAAAGTTTTTGGGAACGTGTGTTGTAATCTGCGACATAGGCATAGATTCGCCTTACATTTTTCTTTGTAAAAAGAAAATCCAGATATGCTTTTGCAGCTTCAGCGGCATACCCCTTCCCTTCATAATTTTTGTTGAAATTCCATCCTACGCTATACGTATCCAGGGCTGACGCACCAAAAAAATCTGATAGTATCAAGGCATGAAAAACACGCAA
>ENA-UOJV01000438-UOJV01000438.1-human-gut-metagenome-genome-assembly--contig:-C82-NODE-438-length-61758-cov-7.959483_pt1 | contig 61758 bp, 83 predicted proteins | sample MGYA00242356_ERZ723903 | MGnify/ENA metagenome assembly ERZ723903
GAATTCTTAAGCATGGGATTAGACGAATTATCCGTATCCCCTGCAATGGTACTTCTGCTCAGAAAGAAGATCAGAGAGAGCAAATAGTTGCGGTATACAGCTACTATGAACAGTAATAGCGAATAAGAGTTAGAAATCAGAGAGAAAGTAATGTGTTTACTTTCTCTCTTTTTTTTGCTAAAATATTCTCTGCTACAAGAAAATTGTACGAGGATATTTTAAGGAGTGAGAGGGAATATCCGAGACAGACAGCAGGAGGAAAACAATATGTTGGAAAAGGTGTTTAAGCTTAAAGAAAATCACACCGACGTCAAAACTGAGATTCTTGCAGGTATTACGACATTTATGACGATGGCGTATATCCTGGCAGTCAATCCAAGCATTCTTTCCGCAGCGGGTATGGATCAGGGGGCAGTCTTTACTGCAACAGCACTTGCATCACTGATCGGTACGCTGTGTATGGCAGCATTCGCAAATTATCCATTTGCACTTGCACCTGGTATGGGACTGAATGCTTACTTTGCTTATACTGTAGTAATCGGTATGAACTACTCATGGCAGACTGCACTGACTGCAGTATTTGCAGAGGGTATTATCTTCATTATTCTTTCCCTGACGAATGTCAGAGAAGCGATCTTCAATGCGATCCCAGCTTGTCTTAAGACAGCAGTCAGCGTTGGTATCGGATTATTTATTGCATTTCTTGGACTTCAGAATGCCAATATCGTTGTCGGAGGATCTACTCTGGTACAGCTCTTCTCTGTAGATGCATATAATCAGGCAAATGGAGTGGAAGCAAGCTTCAATAACGTTGGAATTACTGTACTTCTTGCAATCATAGGTGTGCTGATCACAGCAATCATGGTGATTAAGAACATCAAAGGAAATATCCTTTGGGGTATCTTGATCACATGGATACTTGGAATCATCTGCCAGATAGCAGGTCTTTATGTACCGAATCCGGAGATCGGATTCTACAGTCTGCTTCCGGATTTCAGTTCCGGACTTGCAATTCCAAGCCTTGCACCGGTATTTGGAAAGCTTGATTTTAAGAATGTATTTTCACTGGAATTCGTTGTTGTAGTATTTGCATTCCTTTTCGTAGATCTTTTTGATACACTCGGAACTCTGATCGGTGTATCTACAAAGGCAGGCATGCTTGACAAAGACGGAAAGCTTCCGAGAATTAAAGGGGCACTGATGGCAGATGCAGTTGCAACTACAGTTGGAGCAGTACTCGGAACTTCTACAACAACAACATTCGTAGAGAGTGCTTCTGGTGTAACAGAAGGAGGACGTACAGGTTTAACATCCCTGACAACAGCGATCCTGTTTGGAATTTCCCTTTTCTTATCACCAATCTTTCTTGCAATTCCGTCCTTTGCGACAGCTCCGGCACTGATCATAGTCGGCTTCTATATGCTGAGCAATGTGGCAGGAATTAACTTCAGTGATTACAGCGAAGGAATTCCGTGCTTTATCTGTATCGCGGCAATGCCATTCTGCTACAGTATTTCAGAAGGTATTTCCATGGGAGTGATTTCTTATGTAGTAATCAACGTACTTACAGGAAAAGCAAAAGAAAAGAAGATCAGTGTACTGATGTATGTACTGGTGATACTGTTTATCCTGAAATATATTTTCTTATAAGATGATGATACCAGGGTCAAAAAGGTCAGAAAGCCGATGCAAGCTTGCTTAGCAATGGAGCAATCTGATTACACCAGTGAGCGGCAAAATTTATTTTTGACACTCACATCATAAGATAAAAAGAATATGGGGATATGTGAAAGCACAGGGACTGTCCGGTAACGGATAGGATTCTGTGCCTTTTGCGTGTCAGAATCGGTGCCGGGTGAGATACTTTGGATTGACTAGCACCCGTACAAATTGCTATAATGGAAAAAGACAAAACAGAGAATCACAGGGGAAAATATATGAATTTACTGACAATGGAACATGTATCCAAAGCCTATACGGATCGTGTGCTTCTGGATGATGTGGGATTTGGAATCAATAAAAATGAAAAAATCGGTGTGATCGGAGTCAACGGAATGGGTAAATCCACTTTGCTGAAAATCGTTGCCGGAATCGAAGAAAGTGATGCCGGAACGATCAGCATGGGGAATCAGGTGAAGATCTGCTATCTTCCGCAGACGCCGGTATTTGAAGCAGGAACAACAATTCTTCGCGCGGCAACAGAAGGAAATTATGATGAGCTGAACCGCTGGACGATCGAGGCAGAAGCAAAGTCTATGCTGAATCAGCTTGGAGTTACCGATTATGCTGAAAAGATTGAGCATATGTCCGGCGGACAGAAGAAAAGGGTGGCACTTGTCCGGGCACTTTTAACACCGGCAGACATTCTGGTCCTTGACGAACCGACGAACCATTTGGACAATGAGATGTCCGAATGGCTGGAAGAATATCTGATCCAGTTCCGGGGAGCGATCCTGATGGTTACGCATGACCGTTATTTCCTGGACCGTGTGGTAAATCGTATCGTGGAAGTTGATCATGGGAAATTATATAACTATCCAGGCAATTATTCCGAGTTTGTGCGTCTGAAAGCCGAGCGTCAGAACATGGAGCTTGCCACAGAACGTAAGAGAAAAAGCCTTTTGCGTACGGAGCTGGAATGGCTACACCGCGGCGCAAGGGCGAGAAGTACCAAACAGAAAGCGCATATTGACCGGATTCATGCTATGCAGGAAATGAAAGATATTCAGGAAGAAAAGCGAGTAATGCTGGATTCTGTGGCTTCCCGTATGGGGAATAAAACAATTGAACTTTCCGGAATCTGCAAATCTTATGGAGAAAAGAAGCTGATCGAAGATTTCTCTTATATTTTTCTGAAGAAAGACCGAATCGGAATTATTGGACATAATGGATGTGGAAAATCGACGCTGCTCAAGATTATCAACGGGATCATAAAACCGGATGTCGGAACTATTGAAATTGGACAGACAATCAAGATTGGCTATTTCTCGCAGGAGAATGAATATATGGATGAATCCAAGCGGGTCATTGATTATGTAAAAGAAGCAGGTGAGTACATTGCAACTTCTGACGGGAAGATTACCGCGTCCCAGATGTTGGAACGATTTCTTTTTGACGGGGCAATGCAGTGGTCGCGGATCGAAAAGTTATCCGGAGGCGAGAAACGGAGACTTTATCTACTACGTGTTTTGATGGAAGCACCAAATGTACTGATCCTGGATGAGCCAACCAATGATCTGGATATCCAGACGCTGACAATCCTGGAGGATTATCTGGATCATTTTGATGGTATTATTCTGATTGTATCCCATGACCGGTACTTCCTGGATCGTACTGTCAGTCGTATTTTTGCATTTAATGGAGGTGGAAAAATCCGCCAGTCGGAAGGTGGATACTCCGATTATCTGATCCGTGTGGAGCTTGAAAAACCGAAAGACGGACAGACAATTGCAGAAAATATGTCAGATGCAGCTTCTGCACAGACCGGTGAGTCTGACAGCAAAAAGACCTGGAAGCAGCGGGAGAAAAAGCTGAAATTTTCTTATAAAGAACAGCGGGAATACGAGACGATCGATGAGGATATCGCAAAGCTGGAAGAGAAGATCGAAAAGCTGGATCGGGAGATGGTTAAGAATGCCACCAATTCCGTGAAGTTGTCCGAACTTATGAAAGAGAAGGAAGAAACAGAGACAACACTGGAAGAAAAGATGGACAGATGGGTGTACTTGAATGATCTTGCTGAGCAGATAGAAAACCAGTAAAGTGATTGACAGATTTACAGATGATAAAGTATAGGTAGTGAGAATCATATCAATGTATTCAAAGGAGGAGAGGCATATGATGTGGAATAGAGCAGAACTTAAAATGAGAGGTAATATGGCATTTAAGAAGAATTATGTGTCAGCCGTTGTAGTTGCGCTTCTGATGGGAATCTTCGGCACAGTCTCTGGCGAATCCAGTGCAAGACGGGTAAGTGAGAATTCAGATATATATAGTGGAAATTTATTTAATGTGGGAATGATTACCGGATTGCTTGCAGGAATCACAACGGTAGTAATACTGATTGTCCTTGTGGCAAAAGTATTTGTAGGTAATCTCCTGAAAATGGGTGGATACCGGTTCTTTATCCTGAACCAGACTGCACAGCCGGGAATCGGAACATTGCTTGACGGTTTCCGTTCCGGACATTATGTTAATATTGTTCTTACCATGTTTTTAAGAGATTTATTTACTGCACTTTGGAGTCTGCTTTTGGTGGTACCTGGAATCGTTAAGCATTATGAATATCTGATGGTACCATATATTATTGCTGAGAATCCGGCAATGGATTACAAAGAAGCATTCCAGATCAGTAAACAGATGATGGATGGAGAAAAAATGGAAGCATTTATCATGGATCTGTCATTCCTTGGATGGTATCTGCTGAGTGCGGTTACCTGTGGACTTCTTGCAATTTTTTATGTAAATCCGTATGTACAGGCATCCTTTGCGGAGATGTACACATTCAATAAGCAGAAGGCTTATCAGGAGGGATATATCCGGTAAGAGTTTCGGAAGGATAAATTTTAAAATGTAAGAATAGAGCGCAGACGCTGGCTTAAAATGAAGCGTCTGCGCTTTTATTTAGTGGGCGGCCTTCTCCGCAAAGGTAGTCGTAACTAGTTCTTCATAAGGAACACGCTCTTTCAGCTCACCGGAGTTTTCCAGAATATCCTGCAGCAGATTGAAGCTTTCTTCGTTGAAGATCAGATCCGATTTCCAAGTGTCTTGTTCGTAGTAACGGCTGACAATGGTTGTAATTGTAGCGAGATCGGTTTCCTTGAACTGTGGTGCAATGACTTTTGCAATCTCTTCCGGAGTGTGGGACTGAACGAAATCCATTCCTTTTTGCAGGGCATTGGTGAATTTCTGGATGATGTTCGGATTAGCATTCAGATAACTTGTTTTGGCACTATAGGCGGTGTATGGGACATAGCCGGAATCAACGCCGAGAGAAGCAACGACATAACCGGAATTTTCCGCTTCAAGGGCAGTAGCGCTCGGTTCAAATTCGATGGTATAGTCTGCCTGCCCACCGGAAAATGCAGCAGCGGTTGAACCGAAATCAATACTCTGGTTGATAGAAAGATCCTTCTGTGGATTAATTCCGTTTTTTTTCAAAATGTATTCAAAGACCATTTCCGGCATGCCACCTTTTCTTCCGCCAAGAACGTTTTTTCCTTTCAGATCATCCCATGAAAAATCCGGCATTTCTTCACGTGCGACCAGAAAGTTTCCGGCGCGCTGCGTAAGCTGCGCGAAGTTTTTGATGACATCATTTGCACCCTCCTGGTAAGTATAAATCGAAGATTCACTTCCCATAAAGCCAATATCTGCCTCACCGGAGAGGACGGCGGTCATAACTTTATCCGCCCCAAACGGAGTCAACCAGTTAGTACAAGACGCTATAAGAAATCAACAGAGTCGACAGTATGATCAGTGTTCAGGTGAATCTCCCGGATAATAGAATGCCAGAAGGCTCTGCGGTTTTCTTGAGTTAAATTGTAGTACATTGTTCTAAAGTCTGTATTCAGCAGCTCTTCCAGATAAGCATAATCAGATTCCAATTCCGGAGCCGTATTTAACAATTCATTCAGTTCGTTTTCAATCCGATCATATTCTTTGCTGTAATAATCCCATTCGATTCTTCCTTTCTGGAAGAGAAGATTTAATCGTTCTAATTCTTTCTGGAGCTTTTCCGGAGTCTGAACTTTCTTCTTTTTTTCTTGTTCCTTTTCAATTTTTTCACATTTTATTTTAAATTTATTGTATTCGTATTCCAGATGATCAATCAGGTATTGTTCTATGAGATTTTGACTTACCATGTGCTTGTATGTACATTTGTGATCAATAAAAGCTTTGTTGCATCGGTAATAGCAGTATACTTTTTTGGCACCGGTTTTCCGGTTGATAATGGACGAACCGCCTCTTGCGCTAAGCCTGCGTCCACAGATCGGACAATTTATCATGCTACTGAAAAGATAAATCCGGCCAGAAGGAGCACGCTTAACATTTGCGTTCTGTATTTCCTGCAGATTGTTCCATTCAGATTCTGTCAGGTAAGCAGGGCAGTATGGAATCCCGCGATAGGTTCCTTTGTAAAATTCACTCGACAGCAGTGTTCGCATATTCGCCCATGTAAAATCCGGATCATAATTTTCCTGAATATAGCGCATGGAAAGCCCTTTTGCATGGTGCTCAAAGAAAAAACGATAAAAGGCATTTACAGTGTCTTCTCGATCTGGATCTTTTACCATGCGTTTTACTCCATCAATGATTCCGGATTTGTAGCCGTACCCCATATTCACATCACCGAAGATCAGCTTTCCCTGACGGATAGATGCTTCATTTACGAATTTGATACGTTCGCTGGTGGTATCGACCTCATTCTGACCGATAGATAGAACTACATTCAGCTGCAGTCGACCGTCTCTGGTTTCCATATTGATTCCAGGTTCACTGGTGCTGATCCAATGGACGTTATTATCGTCCAAGACTTCCTGTACCTTGTAAAAATCAGACAGGTTACGGAACCATCTGTCAATCCGCCAGAAGATGATCACATCAATTTTTCCGGCTTTTACATCTTCGAGGAGTGAATGGATAGCTTTTCTCTTTTTTAATTCTTTACGGGCAGTTTTACCCTCGTCAGCATAAACTCCAGCAACAGTCATATTATGTTCTTTGGCGTAATTGGTCAGGTATTGCTTTTGCGCTTCCAGGGATTTACCGTGCATCATCTGTTCAGCAGTAGACACACGGATGTAAATGGCGCAGCGTTCAATTTTACTTGGCATATTATATCACCTTTCTCTTCAATATACGTAAAAATGAGTATAAAAATAACAGCCAGAGAACTTTTGTTCTCTTGCGCGGCTGCTCCGAAGATGATACACTATATTTTGAACGTACTGGTGTATCCTTCGGGGCATTAGTCTTGAGCCGTTCCTGTTGGTGCAGGAGCGGTTCTTTATTTACTTCAGTAAATCTGTAATACAGATTTTTAAATCGTTGTAGATTCCCACGCTGATTTCTTCATCAAAAGAATATTGCGTAGAATCTTCTGGCTCACCAAAACAGTAGACTTGGACGATCCGTGTCATTGGATTGACAATCCAGTATTCGCGGACACCGGCTGTACGGTACTTAAATAATTTTGTAAGGTAATCCATGCGCTGGCTGCTTGGCGATACAATTTCAATGATGAAATCAGGAGCGCCGTTGCATCCTCTGTCGTTCATTTTGCTTGGATCACATATTATGGAGATATCCGGCTCAACATAATTATAATTATCCTGATTAAGAAAAACAGCAAATGGAGCAGGATAAACCTCACAGGAACCACCTTTCGATTTGATATAATTTTGAAGAGCGGTAGTAAATAATACAATAAGTTTCTGATGCAATGGACTCGGTGGAGCCATATTGTAGATCTGACCATCGATCAGCTCGGCGCGTTGTCCATCTGGGAGAAGATAGATATCTTCAACTGTGTAAGTGTTTGGCTTTGGTAATGGCATGTGATCACGTCCTTTCTTGAAAGCATAATTGCATGTTTGACATAGTTTATATTGTTGATGAAAAAAACAGTTAATGATTGTCGATAAAGAAACTTATCCAAGTAGATTATTTCGAGAAAGACCAACATCCTCCATTGGCGGAATTTCAAGATTAGAAAGTAGTAATTCTTTCCCAGGAGCGTGTGTGTTAACTGAATAATCTAAATAAATGTGTTGCTTTTGACTATGTCGATAAAGCTTTTTGATTTCTGTTTGATCATCATAACTTATTAACCAAGGATACGATTTTGTTTTTATAAATTTAGCTAATTCTTTATGCATATCTTCATTATAAAAGTAACGATATAAAGAAGGCCCTTTTTTATAATATGGAGGATCTATATAAACAAAAGTCTTGCGATTTCTTTTGTATTTTGTTTTTTCTTTTAGAAATTTTATAGCATCCATGTTATAAATTTCAATTTTATCGGAATAGCGAGATAATTCAAGAATACTTTTTATAATTCTTTTTTTATTAAACCGGCAGTCAATTTTGTATTGAGATTGCTGTTTCATTCCACCAAGTGGATTTGCGTTTAAAATTCCAGAAAAGCTAGTCCTATTGAGGTACAAACCGGCAAAGCCAATTTCTAAAGTTGATTTATTCTCAATATAGGAAGAATCTTTGTATTGTGAATAATATATCCAGTTATCTAGGGTGATATCAACTTTTTCAATTAGATTGATTAAATTGTCGGTATCGTTCATAACTGATTTCCAGAAACAATAAATTAAGGGATCTAATTCGTTAATTACTGCTTTTGAAATTGTTTCTGATTCCAGTAGAGCAAGTGAAACTGCAGCACTTCCGGCATAAGGTTCGTATAGAGTACAGTTTGTGAGCTTTTCAGCTTCAATCAGTTTTTTTATATATGGAACTAATTTTGATTTTGCTCCAGGATAACGTAACTGATTGTTAATTGTCATAAAATCACCACCTTGTATAATATTAGTATACATTAGAATAATAAGTTTGGCCAGAATTATTCTAATGGGTCTAATATTTGAATATTGTTTTGCGGAGCTAATTTGTTATATATTTCAATATAGTTATTTAAAAATTGTCTATATTCAGATTGACAAGTAAGTTTCCAATAATTATATAGTTTAGAATTTCCCCGTCCCCAATATTTTTCTTGTTCGTTAAACCATTTTTTATATTGTTGAACATCGGCTTTGCGATCGATTAGTGTAGGATAATTGGCAAAACATTTCTTTTTATCGTACTCGCCTAATTCTGTATCCCAAAAAGAATCTGTTTCATCTAAAGAATATAAAAAATTGTAAAACATTTGTTCAGGGCACGTTGAGCCGGGGAGGAACATTACATATTTTCCATGATATTGTTTAATTTTTTTGCGAATATCTTCTTTGTTTTTATCTCCATCAAGGATAAGGATGCTTTCGCAAATAGGTTTTAGTTTTACACGTAATAGTTCAATATATGATTCTGCGCCGATAGAACAAGGACTAAAAGTAACATGTTTTCTAAAACCACCATTAAGTAGTGACTTGATAAAAGATTGAGCAACGTCATCTTCGGTAAAAATTGTAATCTTAGGATCGTTTTCTGGAATTCCCTTAACTGTACCAGATAATTCTAAAATAACATCATCAATAGAAGAAATAAGTTTATTTTTCACCAAAGGTCCTTCTTTCTTTAAATATACAAGTTTTGCTTCTCTTGGATTATATTTATCAAAAAAGGTAGCTTTTAATACAGAAGGAGAGTGCGTTGTGAAGATAAATTGTATTTTGTAATCACCAGCATATTTATAAAGGCGTTTAATGAGTCTCATTTGCGATAAAGGGTGAAATGTTGATTCAATTTCATCAATCAGTAAAATTCCTCCCTTATAATCGTTTGGATATTTTTGCATCAAGCGTTTGAACGATAATACAGAAATTAAAATTTTTCCTAAATTATCTTGCCCGGCAGATATGGATAAAGCATCCTGATTATCTGGGTGGATGGAGGCGGTATATTTTATTCCTGAGTGTATAGTGTCAATTTCTATATTGGTTGAAAAGTCGGACATGATATCCTTATATTCCAATGTTAAAAAACTTTTTTCTTCAGAAGTAAGTTGATTTAAATATTCAAAAGAGTCTTCTTCACCAATAGGTGATACTCTTTTTAGACTCAAGTAATAAACAGGAACTTGCGGGTATCCGGTACCAGCTGACTTACCTTCAGTAGACCAAAAGCGCGGGATGGGATCGGACTTATCACGGTATATACTGTGGGCTTCAAAAAAATCATTTTTATATATATTGGGATACAGATTTAATCGCCATTGATGTGTTCCGGGAACATCTTTATCTGACAATTTAAATTTTTCTGCGAATTGAGAACGGTATTTATAATTATCAATTGTACTTTCTCCGTACATAGGGTTACTTTTGCCAATAGAGAATGTTTGACCTAAAATACCTAAAATGGTAGTTTTCATAGTTCCATTATGACCTACTATTGCAGTTAATTTTGATCCTAAATCAAAATCTATATTTTCAAGAGCCCTAAATTTATCTATGTGTATGCTTTTAATTATCATATGAAAACCTCGTATCTATTATTTTGTATTTTTATATACATGTAAAATTACCTCTAATAAAAGGTATATGATTTATTTATCAATTTTTTTAAATTCCATTATTTTTTCATCATACCCGGCAATTCGAGCAATCTGTGCTTTACTTAATCCCGGATTTTCGTATATCAAATTATCGGGAATCAGAAGCTCTGCAGCAAATGTGTTTGCTTCAATTTCCATCTTGGAAGTCAGTAGAAGAGTTTTGTTCCGGATGAAATAACAATTCTCCTTCCGGTGCATAACCGAATGCGCCAGTTCGTGAGCCATGACAAGTATTCGTTCATGGTCTTCCAGATCCTCATTTAAAAATACACATTTGTGGTTCTTCAGGAACATGTAGCATCCCGATCGGCTTCCCATAGGTCCAGTTTGGACTTCTACATTTAGGTGTTCTGCCAGTTCAAAAGGATCTCTGGTTTCAAATTTTTTGACGTAGCGGGCAACTAAGCGCTTAACATCATGTGCTTTCAAGATTTACCACCTACTTTTTGTTTTTGTTCGGATTGTATTTTTCTTTGTTAATAGGTTTCAATCGGCGCATCATCAATTCGATCTGTCCAAGGAGCAGTTCGGCATCTTCTTCCGGAATAGGCTCTCCGTCATAAGAGAGGGGACCATCTGAACCGTTCAATAATTTGTTCCGGATGCTTTCCATATCTTTTGCGATATCCCGTTCATCTTTTGCTGTGAGCTCATGCGGATCATCGTTCTTTTCTTCACCCGTAAAGTATTCAACTGTAACTCCGAAATAATCGGCTATTTTCTGCAACTTTTCACGTTTAGGTGTGTATTTGCCTTGTTTCCAGCTTGTTAGGGTAGCAGTTGTTACGCCTGTCTCTTTAGAAACTCTATAGGCAGTTACGCCGTATTTTTTTAATAATGCTTCAAATTTTTCATACATAATTTTCCTCTTTCAAAATAACTTAGAAAACTATGCTAAAAGTATCGACTAGCATAGAAAACTATGCTATAGTACGGGTATAGCTTAGATAACTAAGTTAATAGCTTTTGTTTCTTGTGTAACTTAGGTGACAATTTGATTATATAAGAAACCTTAGCTAATGTCAAACTGTATTTGAATTATGGGAGGTGTAAAAGTGTACGAAAAATTACAGATACTATTGGATAAAACAGACAAAACAGCTTATCAGGTATCTAAAGAAACCGGAGTCTCAACAGCAACTTTATCAAATTGGAAAAATGGAAATTATGTTCCTAAAGCTGATAAGTTAAAAAAAATTGCAGATTACTTCGGAGTAACCGTTGATTATTTTCTGGAGAAATAAGGGGTGAGAACCATAAATGACATCAAAGAAATTGGAATTGAGAGAGGGTGATAGCTGTGAAAAAGTTTGATGCGCTAAAGATGGTCACAGATGAACAAAAGTTTTCAGAACTGGTATTTGACATGGTTTCGGAATGCAAAACAACCGAAAGGCTTACGGAGCTTCTGAGGGAAGAAATGCCAGAAAAAGAGCTACAGACATTGAAGTCCATAGCTCAATCGGGTTATCCGTTATCTTTCGGCAATAACAACGTATGTAATGTCTAAGATATGAAAAGAGGTGATTGAATGGCATTGCTGATTAGCATTGTAGTCGCGATTCTGTTTGCGTTGAAATGGTTTATAGAGAGAATTCGCTTTACAGCCATTATCTATTATATCGTTGAAAAAGGCTACACTCCACCGAGCCGGGACGAACTGATGGAGTGCATCAAAATAGTTTCACGGAAAATGGTAGAAGAACGGTTTAAAAGTTAAATTTTGAAATCTCAGCGGGGAGATATTTGTCAACCAAAGCGGTAGTTACTCCTTCCGCGATGGAAGAAATAACTTTTAAGCTTGCGTCTCCTACTTTATTAAGAATTGATTGCGTATGTTTCCATTTTTCTTCGGTTCTGGTGTTTGCAAGAAAATCATGACCGAAAGGCTCGAGGCAACAATTAAAGCTGATATGTCCCCATGCTTTAGTAGTACTTACATCTGCTAAGAGGCCTGCTTTTATACAGTATTGGACATGATATAAAATCTGTTCGATATCGCAAAAATCTAAGTAGTCTTTGTAGTAACTATGCATTTCCTCGTCAAACGATACTGGTTCGTAAATAGTTTCATATTTTTCGACAGTAAGAAGAATGGAACGGACACAAGAGATATTTAATTCCATGAGAATCTCCTTTCTTTCAGACTCGGCATGGCAGTGCCTGTAGTTAAAAGTATAGGAGAAAACGTAGGACAAATCAACAAGTACAACCAGCACCGCATAAACTTCAATAGAAAGTAGGTGGTAAGCATGAAACCCGATATCGAAAAAATCATACAGGTGATGATTTCTTTATTGGAAGAACAGGAAAAAGTGAAAATTACATATACCATTGAGAAAACCGCGTAAGCGGTACCAGTTGGACAAGCAAAGGAGGGATGAGAAATGTTTTATAAAATTGCAAAGGCATTAAGTAAAGTGACTATTATTTTGGGATTTGTGCTTATGGTTGGTGGCGGTTCGGAAAAGAGTCAGGAACTGTTTTATTTATATGAAGCACTTGGAATAGTCACGTTTGCCGCCGGAGCGTTTGCACTGGAATGTTTTCGGTATCAAGAATACCAATACCGAAAAAGAAAAATAAAGGAGGCGAGGGAGCATGCCAGAAGAGAAGCAGCGTAAGAGCATCCGAATGGGAGAAATTGACAAGATGATCGAAACACTTGAATCTCTGGAAAGAGTAGACAAGACTGCAGATTACCACAAACGGATGGCAATTGCATATTTAAAGAATTTCGCAGATTGCCTGGATGATAAAGGCGTAAAGACAATAAAAGTGAAAGGATAAAGGAGGACAAGCAGTGAAAACAGTAAAAGTAACACCGGATAACATTATTTCAGTAATTGATGTAAACTTTGATGATTTCCGTGATCTGAAGAAAGTAGTAGGCGGGAATTTTGAAACCGTAAGTACGAAAACCTTATATGAGACATTCAAGATGCCTATGATCATGTTAGTGGATGAGGACGGAATAATGAAGCAGAAAGAAGTCAACCGCCTTGGATCATACTTTTATGATGCAGACAGGCACGGATGGTCAATCTTAGGAGATATTGTATTTGCAATTGCAGCCGGAGAAGATATTGAAGCACCGGATGATGCGGAAGCTCTGATGGTATTCCTGAAAATGAATTTTTCGTACTTAAAAGAAGAATAAAAAACGCTTGCGAAAAGAAATATCGCAAGCGCCGCAACCATAAAGGTACACGAATAAATCAAGCACTTATAGTGTACCTTTTAGCGGCTGGAAAGTCAAGTATTTACAGGGCGACTGCCCTTTTTAATAACTTGATAAGACTATTAAAGTTATGAGGACACGCTATGAGAATCAGACGAGTGACATACGATTTGGGAAACGTAATAGAGAGACAGGAATACCTAGACGGAAGGTATGGAGCACCGGGAGAGAAGAGAGTCAAGAAGAAGAAAGCCACACCGGAGGAAGTGGAGCAGGTCAACCAATGGACCAGGGAGAGGAAAGCACGTCACAGACTCCGGATGTATTTCAAAGTGAATGATTACTTCTTCACACTCACATATCCGAAAGAAGAACGCCCGCCGGACATGAAGCAAGCGGTAAAAGATTTTGAAGATTTTTATAAATATTGCAAGAAAGAATACCGGAAACGTGGCGAGGAACTCCGGTGGCTCCGGAATATTGAATGCACGCCGTCTGGCAACTGGCATGTTCATGTAGTTCTGAACCGAATCCAGGATACCGATCTGATCATAGCTGCAGCTTGGAAGCATGGGAAGGTTCGGAATAAGCAGTTGCTATACGAAAAAGGAGAGTTCCGGAAACTCGCCCAGTACATCACAAAAAATGAGAAAACACAGAAAAAATATGTGGAGGACGGTGTTCTGGATCACAAGATCAAAGAAGCGAGTTTTTCAAGATCCAGGAATATGCCGCTTCCGGAACCGGAGACGGATATTCTGTACCGGTGGCAAAAAGAACCGAGACCGAAAAAAGGATACTACATAGTAAAGGACACCTATTTTGAAGGAATCAACAAAGCAACCGGATTTCCATATCGGCATTATGAAATGATCCGGATAAGGAGGACGGAAGATGAAGATAGAACTGTTCACGGAAGTAAACTTCCGGGGACCAACCGCAAAAAACGGAAAGTGCATCGCTCTGGTGGAGTGCGAGACTAAGAAAGGACCGGCAGTGAAAGCACAGATCGAGACCGAACAGAATACGACCTACCACAGAATGAGCATGATCGCTATCCTTGTCGGTCTGAGAATGCTCCGGTCGTGCGAAGTCACAATCTACACGCCGGATCAGTTTCTTGTCACCACGATCAACGAAGGAAACATGGACAAATGGAAACGGGAAGAGTGGCGCAGACCGCACGGGAAAGAGATCAAGAACAAAGAGCTCTGGCAGGAGCTGTATGAGCAGACGCAAAAACACCGTGTAACCCTTGAATTTTCCGAGTCTACACGGTACTCCGATAGACTACAGTCCAAAATGAGATAAAAACAGGAGAAAACCTTGAAAACACCGAGAAAGAGAGGAATTTGAAATGACAACCAGTGGAATCACGAATATCAATGCGAAATTGATCCATCAGCATCCGGATAACCCACGAAAAGACCTGGGCGATTTATCAGAACTGAGTGAGTCGATCAAGAAGAAAGGAATTATGCAGAATCTTACGGTAATTCCGGGATACTGGGATGAAAACCGGGCGCACCACGATGAAGGATACACGCTGATCATCGGGCACCGCCGGTTCGCCGCCGGAAAAATGGCAGGTGTAACTATGTATCCATGCCGGATCGTAGAGGACATGAGTTACAAAGACCAGGTCGGAACCATGCTGGAAGAGAATATGCAGCGCATAGATCTGACGGTCCTGGAACAGGCGGAAGGCTTCCAGATGATGCTTAACCTTGGAGATACGGAAGAACAGATTGCAGAGAAGACCGGATTCTCCAGGACAACCGTGCGCCGGAGGCTGGAGATTGCGAAGCTTGACCGGGATCTGGTGAAGGAAAAGACGGATGAGAACGGGGCATATCAGCTAAATCTAAAAGACCTTGCCCAACTGTCGAGAATCGAGGATGTTAAAACCAGAAACCGAATCTTAAAAGATGCAACAGACTCCAGACAGATTCAGTGGAAAGTAGAAGCAGAGATTAAAAACAAAGAGAGGGAGAAGAATAAAAAGATTATTGTCGAACTCTTGAAGGCAGCAGGAATCAAGAAAGCACCAAAGGAGATTGAAAAAAAGAAGTATACGGCAGAACTAAAAGAGGTAAAAACATTCAATCTGGAGAAAGAACCACCAAAGAGAATCGATATCCGCGGAAAAGAACTGTATTATCTGGATGGTTGGAATGGGATTGATGTAGTGGAAAAACTCCCGAAATCAGAAAAGGTTGAAACGGAATGGGACAGGCAGAGAAAAAAGACAAAGCAGTTGAAAGCTTTACAGAAAAAAATGAATGAAAGAAAAAAAGAATTCATCCGGACAATAGCAGACGGAAAAATCGAACTATTAAAAGACGAGGAACGCCAGAAAATAATTGAAAAGATGATTCGGAACATGATGGAGAAGTCCTGTTGGTTAGGAAATGGAATGGTTCTAAAATTTTTTACCGGGAAAAGCTTGTATGATGCGGATGAAAAAGAAAAGGAAGAAGCAGAAGAAAAAATACAAACACTGGATATGCAGGTGTTGCTCCTGATTGCAATGAACAACATGATGGATGATTATATCGGGGATTTGGTAGGGTATTCCGGAGAATACAAAGAGGATGCCGGAAAGAGATACCAGGAATGCTTCAAAATCTTAATGCGTTATGGATGGAGTTATGAAAGAGAAGAGGCGGATTTGGTTTACGGCAACCATGAGCTATACAAAAAGGAGTCCTAAGATGGAGCAGTTAAGCGTAGAAGACTGGAAACCGGATGCCTGCCCGAAAAATATAACTGTAGAAGAATATCTGGCCACATTTCCAAAAATCAAATTAACCCGCCGGGAATATCTCCAGACACTTCCTTTGTATCATGCAGCTCTGTACCTTGCAGAGACAACCCAAAAAGTACACAGTTCACAGGAATGGTATCTGTATTTAAACGAAAAAGTAGATCAAAACGGGGAGGTGTTATCTGGTGAATATGATGTTTCCGAAACCAACCAAACAGAAGAAACGTAAGAAGCACAAAAAAAGCATCATGCAGCCAAAAGGCGACCGCCGGTGCTACCTGTGCATGTTACTGGATGGAGATTTTACATACAAGCCATATCTGGAAGAGCATCATGTTTTGTTTGGTAATACCCATGCATTTGCAGAGGCGGAAGGGTTAAAAGTAAATCTCTGCCTGGAACATCACCGGAACGGACCGGCAGCAGTCCATAACAATGCCAAGAACGCGCGGATCCTGATGGCGAAAGCCCAGGAGGTTTACGAAAGAACCCATACAAGGGAAGAATGGATGAAAAACGCCGGAAAGAATTATTTATAGGCACCACAGGAAGTTAATATATCACAATTTCGCAGAGTGCATGGCTGCCCGGTGCGGCAGCCAGAAAGGAGCGACATGAAGAAAGAGTTACTGGAGATCAAAAGAACTCTAACAATAGACAGGTACAATATCACAAGGATAACCGGATATATCGTAGATAATGACCGGAACTGCAGGTTGGAATTTGTAAAAAACTTTTTAAACCTCGAAGAGACGGAAACATTCAAATACTTGGATATCTTCAAAAAGGTTTTATCTGGAAAGCCTGGAAGAAATATGTTTCAGCTGGACTTTAAGGAGAAAATAAGAAAGCAGCATCTGGCCACGATTGTAAAAACAGGATTAGAAGACAATGATGTACGCCAGATCTTTCTGGAAGAGATTGCAGAGTCTATTGGCATATTGAATAAAGAGTATTCTTTGATTCTAATTGCCAGTGGAATCTACGACATTCCAGGAATTGCCACGGACGGAGCGGATCTGGATGAAAGTGAAGAGGTTTATGAGTACATGATCGGATGTATCTGCCCGGTAAGCTTATCGGCAGCAGGATTATCTTATAAACCAGAACTGGCAGATATTCAGGAACGTACAAGAGACTGGGTAGTAAGTATGCCGACACAAGGATTTTTATATCCGGCATTTACAGACCGCCACGGAGATCCGGAACATATCTGGTACTACAGCAAAGTTCCGGATAAACCGGACGCAGGCCTGATCACGCAGACACTCCGATGCGGGATGCCATCCACACCAAAAGAGCAGAAAGAAGCTTTTAGGGAAGGGTTAAATGCAGCAGACGGAAAAGTAAGTCTGGAACAGGCGAAAGATATTTATCATTACCTTGGAAGAATCCGTGAAATAAAAGCAGAATCCGACAACCGGATATTAAAAGGCACGGAGCTGGAAAACGTATTAAAAAGCATCGGGATAGATCCGGAACTGGCAGCAGAAAAAACAAAAGACTGTGACGCGGCTGAAATCGATGCGGACAACACAGTGAGCACGAAAACATTTGAAATTGGACTTCCAGATGCACATGTATCGGTAAGCGCAGACAGAACGGACCTTGTTACCTTAGAAGTAATTAACGGGGAGAAATACATTCTGGTAAAAGCGGACGGAGATATAAATGCAAACGGAATCATTTTAGAGAACCGGGAGGGTGAGAAAGATGAAGAGGAAGACGACTAAACCAGGCAATATGCGACGTTCATATACTCGGTAAGCAAGAAAATGCGCAAGGTAAGACGGAAAGGAACAAAAAATGAAAGTTGGAGATAAAGTACAGTTAAGGCGCAGGATCTCCCAGAAGGGAGGTAAGACCAGACTCGCCACGGAAAAAGTCACGATTCTTGGAATCTATCCGCACCATGTGCAGGTCAGAAACCAGAAAGGAATAGTGAGATCGTATATAAACTGGGAGTGGCAGCAGTTGACCAGTAAAGAAGGAATGGAAGGCGTGGAATCATGGCGCAGGAAGGGGTAACAATGGATAGATTGACAGAATGGATTGGCGAAGGAGAAGACCGACACGCTATACCAAGAATGGATTTGAGAAAAAACGGACACCAGGCGTGTTGTAATAAGCTGGCAGAATATGAGGATTTAGAAGAGACTGGAATGATCTTGAAATGGATTCCGGTGAAATGGCATGTGATATTAGATGCTGAACGGGAAGAGGAAGGAATCCCGGATGATATAGTCTATTATCTGGACTGCCCGATGCCGGAAGATGGTGAAGAAATAATAGTAACAGACGGAAAAAGGGTATGGACCGATGAGAACTGCATAGATATTGTAAGGCATTGCTTGGAAAGTGGAAACGATTGGAAAGATATAAAAGCATGGATGCCGTTGCCGGAACCGTATAAGGAGGTTGAAGATGAATAATCAGCAAGCAATAGATAGATTGGTGAAACATCTTGAATGGGGCTGGACTGAGGAAACAGTAGATGCCATTAAAAGGGGGATACATGCACTGAAAGAAACACAGTGGATTCCATGCAGTGAGAAGATGCCGGAGGATAATACGGATGTAATTGTATGCTTTTACAGCGGAACGGTAACAGAGATGAGATATTGGGGAAATGGAATCTTTCGAGGAATCTATGAACACACGGCAAAAACAATTGTTGCCTGGATGCCGTTGCCGGAACCATACAAGGGAGAGCGAGAAGATGAGGTTAATTGATGCAGATGCACTGATAAAATTTATAGATGCTGGACATTTACGGCATCTGGGAGAGCTTGTTTTTTCGGAGTCGGATGTAGTTAATATGCTGCAACACGCACCAACAGCATACAAACAACACATTGTAGAAGATGAGCTAGAACAGTTAAAACTGGACGGTGCGTGCAACAACGAAAACTGTGTAAACTGTCGGTATTACGGAGATTGTGTTGCCGGAGAAAAAAGAGAAGAGCTTGCACTGGATAAAGCGATTGAAATCTTAAAGAGAGGTGGGACAGATGAAGAATAAGGAGAAGTACGCAAAAGAGATTATGAATATTGCTTGTAGTGGAGATAGCATTGCCGTAATGAAGAAAAGCGGGCGTGTCGTTTCGTGCAATGAGACTGAATGCAGTCTATGCTTGTTTCGTGATAGTGATTGTAGAGAGGAGACAAGAGATTGGGCTGAATCCGAATACATCGAAAAGACAGTGATTAGCAAAAGAGATAGGATGTTTCTTGACTTGCTTAAAGATAGATGGAAATACATGGCGAGAAATAATATATCAAATGCAGTTTATATATTTACGGAAATTCCAGAGAAAAGAGAAGTCGGACATATTGCTCACACGGGCGAAGCAAGAAGAATTTCTAGTGATTTCAACGTTGGTTTCCCAATGGTCAAATGGTCAGACGAAGAACCGTGGCTTATTGAGGACTTGAAGAAGTTGGAGGTAGTGGACGATTATGAATAGAGAGATTCTTTTTAGAGCGAAGAAAGTTGACGGTGGCGAATGGGTTGAGGGATATGTGGTTCAAAGGCATGGCGAATGGTTCATATATGACATTAAAAATGCAGATACGTGCAGACAGAATAGCTATCTCGTTGATTCGGATACGATCTGCCGGTACACTGGACTCACGGATAAGAATGGAAAGAAGATCTGGGAGAATGATATCCTTATGTGCCATGATAATCCGGTTGATCTTGCAAAAGCAGTATTCGGAGAGTTTAACGTCATAGAAGTGGAAAGTGAAAAAGTAATAGACAGTGTAATTGGATGGCATTATGAAGTGATTCCAACGGATGAATTAAGTAAATGCGAGCCGTTTTGCTATTCAATGCCATTAACGGAAGATTATGTAAAAAGGTGTAAGATGAAGGTTATCGGGAATATTTGGGATAAATCGGAGGATGCAAAACCAAAGGAAACCGATGATATTATTTATCGTGATTTCATGAAGAAAGGTAGAGAATAATGAGTAACGGATGGATTCCAACAACAGAAAGACTCCCAGATCAACGGGAATTTATCGAGGCTTATGTCCGGCATGTATATGCAGCGGAGTTTCTGGTCACGATCGAGGGAGCTGATAAGGCAACAACGCTGTATTATTCCCAGACTGGTGTCTGGTTCGATGAACAGGGAGAACCGTATAAGGTTGTGGCGTGGATGCTGCTCCCGGAAAGGTATAAAGGATAATGGAAGAAGATAAATATACAATGTATGCGGTAAAAAAAGATTTGTATCTGGATGATAATGGCAATAACCATATTGATAGCAATGAAATGGACCGGATCAGCGTGGTGCTTATGGGCGTTTTGTATCCAAGCAATATTGGAGTAACGGTATGGAAAAGACATACAAAGAGATAGCTCGGGAACGAGAAGACGAAGAACAAGAGCAATATCTGATGGAGTGGAGGAAGAACCATTGTACAAGAACAAAGAAGGATACTGCGATCCGACAGCAGGCAAAGCCATCCAGGATGCAAGCCGGATTCCACACCATGTAAAGGAAGCACACAAAGCATTAAAGGATATAGCAAGCCTGTTAGGATTCGAGATCTTAGTATTAAGGGACAGGAAGACGGGGAGGGTATACCGATGGAAACAGTGAAAGAAGAGAACGAGAAGAAAAAGGAATACCTGAAACAGTACGGCAAAGCATTACACCAGGAGAAGCGGATCGAGGAAGAGTTGGAACGCCTGAAGCTGGATAGGATACTTCCGGGAGCACTGGCAGCAGATGGGCTGCCAAAAAGCAGCAACCTTTCTGATCTGTCGGATTATATGGCGAAGATTGATGAACTAGAAAGAAAGCTGATCAGGCAGAGGAGAAAGAAAGTCCAGATTCGCACAGAAATCAGAGAGAGGATTGAAGAATTGGATAATGAGAAAGAAAAAGATGTGCTGACGAAACGATACATAGATTGTGAGGGATGGAACAGGATCTGTGATGAAACGGGATACAGATGGACACAGGTACACAGAAATCATTCAGAAGCTTTAAAAAAATTCAAAATGGTATAGAATGGTACACTCGGTCTGTGGTATAGTGTATTCAGGTAAAGAGATGAACGAGGCAGCAGTCGAAAGATTGTTGCCTTTTTCTTTGCCGTAAATTCTGGAAAGAGGTTTGGCGGTTTACTCTGGAAAGAATTTATTCATACTTCACTACATTTTGTTTATTGCAATTACTTTTTTAGAACTCCTTATTACAGATACAGAAACCGTCAGAGGAAAAGATATGAAGGAACAACGGAACCCAAGAAGCGCCAACGGGAATCTGAGAAGAAAACACCGGGCGAGATTTAAAGCAATAGGTGGAGAATGCGGGATATGTAAAGGCAGGCTTGGTCCCATACATTACAATGAACCAAGCGATAGCAAACATCCGTTGTCTTTTGTTATAGATGAAATCAAACCGGTGTCAAGGTGGCGTGAGTTTGGATATGACTCACGTGAAGCAGCGGCACAGGACTGGAACAACCTGCAACCGGCGCATTACTGTTGCAACGCAGCGAAAAGCAATAAAACGTTGAATGAGATGCAGAGAAGCCAGCAAAAGCCCAAAATGAACGTTACAGACGGGGAATGGTAAGAGCCGCAAACAGAGGGTGGGGAGGGTACCCCGCCACGCGGCGGCGGCGACCACCGCTGTCCAGCGCCGATTTACACACAGGGAATTTTTTAAAAGGTGAATTTTGATGGGAAGAGCAAAAAAAATGGCGACAGTAACAAGCGAAGGAAGCCGCTTGGAACGCTTGGAAAATTTGGCACTGATACTCGCGAAACAAATTGATATATGCGCGAAAGATGCTGTTGATGGTCCAAAGACAATGCCGCAGCTCTCCAGGCAATACAGAGAAACAATCAAAGAAATTGAAGAAATAAAAGGAATGGAGAAAGACGATGACAAAATCGGAGAAATCCTGTCGGCACGAAAAGCTGATGGGAAGCCAGACACCGTCCGATAGAATTGTTCCGGATTACGCTTATACGGATGGCCCCGATGCGGTAAAAGTGCTTGCGGTCGGGAAATTGATTGTGGATCCGTGGCAGAGTGAAGTGCTGAATGATTGGATGGGGCGTACAGAGGATGATGTTTGGTCAGCGTCGACATGTGGCTTATCTGTTCCAAGACAGAACGGGAAAACACTGGATACTTCCGGGCGGATTGCATCCGGAATGATCCTGTATGCAGAATGGGTTATATACACAGCTCATCTGCAGAAAACTGCAACAGAAACCTTTATGGAATTGCGCGGCTTGTTTGAAAGCAGAGGACTCCGTAAGTATGTAAAAGAAATTAAGGCGGCACTCGGAAGAGAACAGATTATTCTAAAAAATGGTGGAAGAGTAGTATTTGTTGCCAGAACAAGGAATGGTGGTCGAGGACTGCATGGCGACTGTCTTGTGTTTGATGAAGCACAGGAATTGACAAGCGAGCAGCAGGCATCTTTTTTGCCGGCAATATCAGCGTCAAGGAATCCACAGACGATTTATCTTGGAACACCACCGGATGAAAATTGTACCGGCACAGTATTCCGGAAGATAAGAAAACGGGCAACGGAAGGTGAGAGCAAATCCACAGCCTGGACAGAATATTCTGTGAAAGAGATTGGAGATATTACTGATCGTCAGAGATGGGCGGATTGTAATCCGGCATTGGGGCGAAGAATGACAGAAACAACCATAGCTGCAGAGTGCGAGCAGATGGATGTGGACACATTTGCAAGAGAGCGTCTTGGCTGGTGGTCGCCAATCAATAATGATCAGGATTATGCAATTGATAAGAAGAAATGGGAAGCGTGTGCTTCAGAAAAAGAAAAGCCGGAAGGGAAAACTGCTTATGGCGTAAAGTTTTCTTCTGATGGTTCGGCGGTAGCATTATGCGGAGCTGTCTGTCCGGATGCAGGGGAAGCGAGAATTTCACTGATCGAGCTTAAAACAACGGACAGAGGAATCCAGTGGCTTGCGGACTGGCTGAATCAGAGATACAAGATGGCAAGCTGTGTGGTGATCGATGGAAGAAATGGAGTTGACTTCCTGATAGAGAAGATAACACCGGTGTGGAAATATAAGCAGTCAATTGTTCGACCGACAGCAAAAGAAGTGATAGCAGCGGCGAGTCAGCTATCACAGGAAATCAATGAACAGACTGTAACATGGTATAAATACCAAGAAATACTGAATGAGTCAGCAATTACGTCCGTAAAAAGACCGATTTCCGGTGGCTGGGGATTTGGTGGAGAAAACTCGATTCCGATTGAAGCAGCAGCACTTGCACTCTGGGGATGCAGAACATCGAAACGAAATCCGAACAGAAAGATGAGGATAGGATAATGGAGTTAAATTTTGGAAGAGTAGAAGGATTACCACCGGAAGAACAACAGTGGCTTCAGGAATTGAAATACATATATGATTATCACAGAAGTGCGAATAGGAAAAAGCGCCGTTATTATAACGGAAAAGTCACACTGAATGAAGTAAATTTGGGAATTGCACTACCTTCGGGTCTTGGAAGACTCGAAATCGGATGCGCCTGGGGTGCAAAAACGGTAGACGTGCTTGCCGGTAGATCAATGTTTGATGGCTTTGTTACGGAAAATGGAACGAAGTCAGAAGATATGGATCAGATTATGAAAAGGAATCATTTGATAGCGGAATACAATAAAGCGGTCAAAGAAGAACTGAAATACGGTTGTGCATTTGCGGCGGTATCCGGAGAGGAAGATGATGCAAGAGTACGGTTTTACTCTCCGCATTGTGCTGCAGCTTCGTGGAATGCACACGAAGGACGCATCCGATATGGATTTGCCTTTGAAGATGCGCGAAGAGACGAGTCGGATGTTACATGGTCTCCGGAACATATAAATTTCTATACAGACACAGACATCTGGGAACTGGATCGGATTGGAGGTACATGGTATGCTACGCAGAATCCCCATGATTTCGGAGAACCCCTTATGGTGGCTCTGATATGGGACGCAACAAACGATAAACCATTTGGTCAGTCAAGGCTAAAAGAGCCGGTCCGCAGACTAATCCAGGGATATGTAAGAACAGTCGCAAATGCAACGATTGGACTGGAATTTGCCACTTCTCCACAGAAATATCTGCTCGGGGTGTCAGATGAACAATATGATATGTTGATTGATAATAAATTCAAACAGTATGTTGGAAGTATTCTCTACAGTACCAATAATCCGGAGACTGGGGAAAAGCCGAATTTCGGGCAACTTTCGCAGGGAAATATAGAACCACATGTTCAGATGCTCCGGATGCTTGCTACACAGTATTCAGCGGCAACGGGATTGGCGGTTACGGATGTTGGTGTGATAAATGATGCAAATCCGACTTCCAGTGAAGCAATTATTGCACAGTCACAGACCTTGATCCTTATGGCAGAACAGTTGAATAAATCAAATGGTAATGCATTGTATCGGATTGGACGGATGGCACTTGCAATTGAACTTGGAACGATTCCGGATGAGCTTCCGGAAGAAACACATGAGTTGATTGCACATTTTAAGAATCCGGCAATGCCAAGCGTGGCATCTACTACAGATGCAGCACTCAAAATTGCGACAGCGCGACAAGGATTTGCACAGACAGATATTTTCCTTGAAATGATTGGTTTTGATCAGGCAGATATCCGCAGAATCCGAGCACAGGAACAAAGGGCAAAAGGTGATGCAATCTTGACGGAGGAATTTGGAAATGCAGATAACGGAGAAAGCGTGGCTGGAGTACATAACGAAGATGTCACAGATTAGCCAGAAAGCAGCGGATCTGATGCAGTCCTGGGTTCAAAAGAATGGACTGGAAAATGATAAAGCACTTTTGGACTACGCCTATGCACTGTCACAACACTACGGACAGGCTATCGGTGCATTATCGTGCCAGATGTATGAAGCGACAGCAGCGGCACAGGGAGTAATAGTCCCTACGGCAGAAGTAGCAGATCTCCCGGACTATGGGGAAGTGGCAAAAGCAGTAAAAGGAACAAAAAAGCAGTCTCCGAACAATATTCCCGGAACGCTTGCAAGGCTTGTAAAACAGGTAGGTGCAGATACGACACTGAAAAATGCAGAGCGTGACGGGGCGCAGTTTGCCTGGGTACCACATGGAGATACCTGTGCTTTCTGCATTACGCTTGCATCAAGAGGATGGCAGTATATGTCAAAAAAGGCGTTACGAAACGGACATGCTGAACACATTCATGCGCATTGTGATTGTGAGTATGCGGTCCGGTTTGATGGAAAAAGCACGGTTGCAGGATATGATCCGGATAAGTATCTGGAGGAGTATCAGGCAGCAGGCGGTGACATCAATGCCATGCGCCGGATGAGATACAAAGAGAATAAAGAGGCTATTAATGCGAGGAAGAGAGAACTGTATGCAGAACAGGCTTACCGAAAGGTTAAAAGAGGAAAAGCAGAAGAAATTTCATTGACCAGAGGTGGCAAAGAAGTGGCGGTTTTGGTTAGAAAAGTGGAAAGCTATGATACATCTATGTATATATCAGATCAAGCACAGATAAAGCCAAAAGCATTGAATGCAATTAATCAGAACACAGAAAAGGCCTTGAAAGAATATGGTGTTCCAAGCGAACGGAAGCCAACAATTGTGATTCTGGCAGATGATGAACTGAAAAATGCCCTTGGTTTGTATGATCCGTGTACAAATACAGTATATTATAGTCAGTCAATAGCAAAGCAGGAAATACAGAAATTAGCTGGTGGAAAAGATGCTGTTGAAAGGCATGAAATGTGGCATATGAAACAGGCAGAAGAATTCCGAAAAGTGGGTTGGGAGATTACCAAAGAAAACCGTAGTGAATATCTGAAAGAACTGTGCAAAAAGGCAAAGAAAAATCTTGACGCATTAGGAATTACGCAGGATAATGTAAGTGAAATAAGCGATTATGCATATCAACAATATCAATTAGGACGATATGATGAAACGGAAGCAGAATATATGTTGATTTATAACAGGAGATAGAGAGAATGAAACTCATAAAGTATCCGGATGAGATAGAAAAGTTAATGAAAGTATACGAACCGTATGTCAATCATATTCATGATGGGAAAATTGAAAACGTGCCGGAAGAGGTTAGTGAAGCGTTTGAAAAAGTAAAAGCCTGGGCTTGGGAGCAAGAACAGTAACAGAGGGAAATATGGCAAGAGATGATTATTATGTAATTGTTTATAAGATACTGGCGTATCTTTACATAAAATTGAAAACAGGTGAGGAAATAGAGCCAGAAATGCTTATGTATGACGGCTCTTTATTTCAAATTAACCGTAAATACTGGGTATACATCTTTGAAAATCTTTTTAACGACGGATATATCACAGGATTATCCAATATTAGGGTTGGAGAAGGCTATTATCTGAAAGAGCAGTTCTCAGGTTGTCAGATTACGCCGAAAGGGATTGAATACCTCTGTGAAAATTACCTGGCAGAAAAAGCAAAACAATTTCTGAAGGATATCAAAGAGATTACAACATTTATTTAGTAAGTAGAACCACGTAAAGGCTCATGAATTGGCATCGGAAAAATATAATTATCCGAAGGAGGCACTGGAATATTATGGTAATCTTAAAAAACAAAAAAAAAGTCAGTGATAGTATTTCGGCAAATTACTATCCAGAAGGAAAAGAGCCGGCAGGTTTTATGAAAATACGAATTCCGGATGGAGAGATTGTAGAACATGAAAATGCAAGCATGTTTGCAGCACCACACGTGAGGCGAGAACTGAAACGGATTGCGAAGATGGATAATCCACCAAAAGAAAAAACGGTAATATGGTATTAAAAGCCACTGATCGGAAACGGTTGGTGGTATTTTTATACTCATTTTTAAGAAAGGAAGAAAGAACATGAGATTTGACGAGGCATTTAAAATAATGAAGCAGGGTAGCAAAGTGAAAATTCCATCTTGGAGCGGTTATTGGTTTTGGTCAAAAGAGAAACAGACTATTATCATGCACACAAAAGATGGCGAAGAGTTGGATATCAGAGAGACAAAGATTCCAGATTATACATTTGGAAATATCTGTTCTGATGAATGGGTACTGGCAGACGGAGAAAATTGTCCGGAACTGGGCGGAGAAGCTCTGTTTTCATTTGGAGAAGCAATTAAATATCTGAAACGTGGAATGAAAGTGGCACGTAAAGGCTGGAATGGAAAGGGACAGTACATCCAGCTTGCAACCGGAATTTCATATAAAACAGAAGATGGGGATATTGTAAATTGTGAGCATGATGCAATCGGAAACATGGCTATTGCATTCTGCGGAACATCTGGTGTTCAGATGGGATGGTTAGCGTCTCAGGCTGATATGCTGTCAGAGGATTGGAAATTTGCAGAATAGGAAAGGCGGTGATCCAGATATCTCCCTTTAAGGCGCAGGGTTACGCGTCTTATTTTTATGGCAACACGTGCCTTAAACGTGGCAACTAAAAACACTCAAATCAGGAGGGAAACAAGATGGCAGATGACAAAACATTTACTCAGGCAGAAATGGATTCAATCATAGAGGGACGCCTTGCGAGAGAAAGACAGAAATATGCAGATTATGATGACCTGAAAGAAAAGGCAAGTAAGTACGATGAGCACCAGGCGCAGAATAAAACGGAACTTCAGAAGGAAAAAGAAAAGTCCGATGCTCTTCAGGCAAAATTAAGCGCGCTTGAAAAGAAAGACACTGTAAGACGGGTAAGAGAAAAAGCAGCAAAAGACACTGGTGTACCGGTAGAATTACTGACAGGGGAAGATGAGGAAACCTGTAAAAAACAGGCAGAAGCGATTATGAAATTTGCGAAGCCAAAGAGTTATCCGGGAACTAAGGGAAACAGGAAAAAGACAACAGAGTATAACACAACGGATGATGCAATGAGGGAATTTGCACATCAGATTTTTGGTAAAGGAGAATAAAGAATATGGCAGCACTCATTAGTTCAGATTTTGAAATTCCGGCAGAGATTTCGCAGGGGATTTTTGAAAAAGCACAGAAAGGATCTACTCTGGCGCAGTTATCCGGAGCAAGACCGCAGAAATTTGGAAAGCAGCAGGTGTGGGTACTTACATCGCCACCGAAAGCAGAACTCGTAGGAGAGGCAGGGCAGAAATCGCCAACCCCAACTGCATATGCTTCTAAAACAGTAAATCCGTTCAAATTGCAGGTTACTATGAGATTTTCGCAGGAAGTACAGTGGGCAGACGAAGATGTACAGATCGGCGTACTGCAGGATCTGGCGTCAAATGCGTCAATCGCACTGGGAAGAGCATTGGATCTTGTTGGAATTCACAAAATCAATCCGCTTACAGGAACGGTATCAAGCCTTGTAAAAGAAGGACTGGTTGACACGAAACAGAGCGTGCAGCTTGCAGGCACAAAGTATGATGAAGCAATCGAGGCGGCAGCAGGAATGATCATCTCATCTGGCTATGTACCGAGTGGTATCGCAATGGATCCAACACTTTCCTTTGGTCTTTCCACTATGAGGGATGCGGATGGAAGAAAGATTTATCCGGAAATTGGATTCGGACAGAATCTGACAAATTTTGCCGGAATGACTGCGGCAGTATCTGATACAGTTTCTGCAAAAAATGAAATTACACCGGATACGAAATTACTTGGAATCGTAGGACAGTTTGATGCGTTTAGATGGGGAGTACAGAGATCCATTGGCGCTCACTTGATCGAATACGGTGATCCGGATGGACTTGGAGATCTGCAGAGACAGAATCAGATCGCAATTCGTGCAGAAATTGTATATGGAATTGGAATCATGGATCAGGCAGCATTTACAAAGATCGTGAAGGCGGAAGGGTAATATGAAATATTTATACAAACAAACTGGAATAGTAGTGGAGTCTGACGATGTGTTAGACTCCACAATGTTTAAGCTGATTATTGAAGAAAAAACCGAGGATTTGATCGAGGATAGCGAAACAGAAACAGGAGTTGCAGAAGCTGAAAATACAGGAGAACCTGTGGAAGAACTCGAAGAACCGACAGAAGACTCAGTGATTCCAGATATAGAAGAACCAGTCGAAGCAAAGAAAGAGGCATCAGCTAAGAACACCAGAAAGAGAACGCAAACAGCGAAAAAGTAGGTGATACAATGATATACGCATCAATCGAGGATATTTGGAGACGAAAAGGAACAGATATTTCGGATGCAGATTATGTAACGGCACTCTTAGAGGATGCAGCGATCATCATTGATGCATATAATCGCAATGCTACAGACGAGGCAAAGAAATTAGTGTCATGTAATATGGTTATCCGGACACTCGGAAGCAGAGAGGAAGGTGTACCTATTGGAACGACACAGACAACTACGACAGCAATGGTATATTCGCAGACCTGGACAAATGCAAATGGAAGCGGCGAATTGTATCTGACTAAATTGGATAAGAAAATCCTTGGCGTCGGAAATCGAATTGGATACACAAATCCATATTCTGGCTTAATACAGACGGAGGAAGAAGCATGATCAAAGGAATCAAGGTAACGCTCTATGAGAAAAAAGAAACAGGAACAGATCCGTTTGGACATCCTGTTTACGAAGAAATGCCGGTTGATGTAGAAAATGTATTGGTAGCTCCGTCTGCAACCACCGAAGTCCTGGACGTGCTGAATATCACTGGGAAAAAAGCAGTGTATGACATTGCAATTCCCAAAGGTGATGATCATACGTGGAAAGACTGCCGCGTTGATTTTTTTGGAGAGCCATGGAGGGTGTTTGGGCTGCCAAAGCAAGGAATTGATGAAAATGTTCCGGGAAGATGGAATCAGAGATGGATGGTGGAGCGATATGAGTAAGGTAAAAATTGAACTCAATCGTGCAGGAGTCCGTGAACTGATGAAATCACCGGAAATGAAGGCGATCCTCATGGAACAGGCAAACAAGATATCGAGCACGGCGGAAAAAGAAGACTACGTTGCACAGACACGAGCAGTCGTGAAAGTGTGTGGAGATGACGGAAACAACAGCCTACTGAAAGCGATGGGAAAGAAGAATGATAGAAAAAACGATTAAAGACTATCTTGAAAAACAACTGCAAATACCGGTTAGGCTGGAAGAAGAACCAGGACTTCCGGAAAAATACATCCTGGTTGAAAAAACTGGAAGTGGACAGGAGAACCATATTGACAGTGCAACAGTGGCAATCCAGTCCTATGCCGGTACATTATACGACACGGCCGTCTTAAATGAGCAAGTGAAAGCCACGATGGAAAATATAATAGATAGGAACGATATCAGCAAGCGTACTCTTAATAGCGACTACAACTATACAGATACAGCAAGAAAAAAATACAGGTATCAGGCAGTGTACGATATCGTATATTTTAAGGAGGAATAAGATGTCAGATGTAAAAAATGTAAGTACTGGTAAGCCAAAAGTCGGCGGTGCCATTTTTAGAGCACCACTCGGCACGGTACTGCCAACGGATGCAACTACAGCATTGAACGAGGCTTTTAAAACACTCGGATATTGTTCAGAAGATGGGCTGACAAACTCCAACAGTCCGGAATCAGACAATAAAAAAGCATGGGGTGGAGATGTAGTATTAACCATGCAGACAAGCAAAGAAGACACATTCAAGACAACTTTTATCGAATCGCTGAATGTGGAAGTCCTGAAAAGTGTTTACGGCGATAAAAACGTTTCCGGAACGCTGAAAGAAGGTATTACTGTAAAAGCAAATGCAAACGAAGCGGAACAGAGCAGCTGGGTTATTGATGTGATCCTGAAAAAAGCGGTAAAACGTATCGTAATTCCGTGCGCAAGCATTACGGAAATCGGAGATATTGTATACAAAGACGATGATTCTATCGGATACGAAACAACACTTTCAGCCGTTCCTGATGCAGAAGGACAGACACACTATGAGTATATTAAGGGGAGCGAATAATGACAGGAAAAACAACTAGCGGATTTGAGTACGAAATCGACGAGGAATCATTGGATGATTATGAGCTACTGGAAGATTTGTGCGAGATGGATGATGGAAACGCAGCAAAAACATCCAGCGCATTAAATCGGCTTCTCGGAAAAGAACAGAAGGATCGCTTAAAAGAACATTTAAGAACAGAAAGCGGAAGAGTGCCGGCATCGAAAATGATGATCGAAATCGGAGAAATCTTAAACAGCGTTAAAGAAGGAAAAAACTCTTAATCCTCGCCTACATGTTTAATCTTGATAAGGATGCACTTTTGTGTGACCTTGCAGAAATATATCATATCTATGATTACAAGTCGTTACCGTGCAAAATGGTAGCGACTTTTTCTTGTGGGTTGAGGGCAGATTCAAGAATCAAAATGAAAATAGCAGGCATCGAACCGATACCAGAAACTATTCTGATGGCAGCTATTGCTGACGGAACCAGAACAACCGCATGGTTACAGTCGAAAGACGGAACCACTGGAGAAAATAGACCGAAATCATTGCTTGCAATGATGATGGGAGAAGAGCCACGAGAAAACAAGGATATTCGCACGTTTGCTTCAGGAGAAGAATTTGATAGAGAATGGCAAAAATTGACAGGAGGTGAAGAATAATGGCTACGGAACTTGCAAAGGCCTATGTGCAGATTGTTCCATCGGCACAGGGAATCAGTGGAAAAATACAACAGGCGATAGAACCGGAGGCAGAAGTGGCCGGAACCTCTTTTGGCGGAAAACTTGTCAGTACAATCAAAAATGTGATTGCGACTGCAGCTATCGGTAAAGCACTTGTATCGACAATCAATGAGGGTGCGGCAATCGAACAGAGCATGGGCGGAATTGAAACGTTGTTTAAGGAATCAGCGGAAAAGATGCGTCAAAACGCTATCAATGCGTATAAAACAGCAGGATTATCTGCAAATGCCTATATGGAGCAGTCGACCTCGTTTGCGGCATCTCTGTTAAGCTCGCTTGGAAATAATACGTCAAAAGCCGCTGATATAGCTGATATGGCAATGACGGACATGTCAGACAACGCAAATAAAATGGGAACCAACATGGAAGACATCACAAATGCGTATCAGGGATTCGCAAAGCAGAATTATACGATGCTGGACAACCTAAAGCTCGGCTATGGCGGAACAAAAGGGGAGATGCAAAGGCTCCTTGATAAAGCGCAGGAACTCAGTGGAGTAGAATACAACATCGATAATCTGGCAGACGTCTACAGTGCGATTCATGTGATCCAGGGAGAGCTTGGAATTACAGGAACGACAGCTATAGAAGCGGAAGGGACAATATCTGGTTCGTTTAATATGATGAAAGCGTCTGCGACTAATTTCTTGGCATCCTTAACTGGTGTAAAAGATGGAAGTGGAAATGCGATTCTTTCGGTGGAAGATTCCTTAAACGATCTTGTGAATTCTGCGGTTTCTTTTGCGTCAAATGTCATTCCGGCAATAGGCAGCGTAATGACATCACTACCGAAAGCTATAGTACAGGCGATGCAAACCTATGGTCCGCAAGCAATAGTGGCAGCGCAAGGAATGCTGGCGAATTTGTTGACATACATACCAAGTATGCTGACGAGTTTTACAACGGTTGGCGTTGAGCTGCTTAATCAAATATCGAGCGGACTTACATCTGGAATACCGACATTTTGCGCACAGTTTCTTCCAATGCTTGTGACGATTTCGGAAAATTTGAGAGCAAACGCCGGACAACTGATAGATGCCGGACTTAACCTGATTGAAAATCTGGCTCAAGGAATAGCAAATTCTCTGCCGACATTAATTGCAACCGTACCGCAGATCATCACAAATATTGCCGGAATCATCAATGACAACATGCCGAAAATCCTTTCAACAGGGATAGAAATTCTCATAACGCTGACAAAAGGAATCATAAATGCAATTCCGACATTGATCGCAAATCTTCCAAAGATATTTACGGCTGCAGAAAGCGTATTGAGTGCAATGAACTGGCTTGGAGTTGGAAAGAATCTCATGAATCTCCTTGTTAACGGAGTAAAAGCACTAGTACATTTACCTGGACAAATCCTTAAAGGAGCGTTCAACACGGCTAAGCAAATGATCACGACAGGCTTTTCGTGGGGAAGCGTTGGGCGCAATATCATACACGGAATTGCGAACGGACTAAGTGCGGCTGGACATATGTTGTGGGACACTGTAAAAGGAATTCTCGGAAGCTTCAAGGACAATGTGCTCAGTTTCTTTGGAATCCACTCTCCGTCACGTTGGGGTGTGTTTGTCGGAAAAATGATTGATGCAGGAGTCGCGAATGGATTGATTGACAATACATCGCTTATATCGAATGCGGCAAACGAATTACAAAGGTCGCTTAAAGAACCATTCAAGGCAAGTGCAGACCTTATTACCGGAAGTACGGTTGCGAACAGCGAAAAAGATAGCATTTTGTCGGCAAAACTGGAACAGCTGCTTGAATACTTGAAGCAGAAATCCAGAGGAAGTGACAAGATTGTGATCAACATGAATGACAGAGAAGTAGCCAGAGCTTTAAGAGAAATGGGGGTTGTGTTTGAATGATCAAGATTAAATATGTATGTTCAAACGGCGAAGAATACAATCTGATCGGAGATAAAATGAAACCGACCTCCGGATATTTCCATTCTTACGAGTGGAATCCAAACACGACAGAACGAAAAATGGGCGTAACGGTAAATTCTTTTACAAAAGATCCGGCAGTTTATGAAATTACTCTGACTGTACGTGGAAGAGTAGAAGAAAGAAAAGAAATCCTAGATAAGATCACGGATGCTTTTGAAAGAGATGTAGCGAACTTGTCTCCAGGAAGAATCTACTATGGAGAATACTATATTGATTGCTATATCTATAAATCAAGCAACGAAGTATCTGGTAAAAATAATAGCAGAACAGATTGTAAGGTAGAAATCTATTGTCCATATCCGTTCTGGTGTGCGGAAGAAAAAAGAAGTTTCTTTCCGATTTCGACAGAACCTAAAATATCCTCCGATTATTTAGATTATCCGTATGATTATAGCTATGACTATACGTGCGAAAAGAACGGAGTGCAAGACTGGATGATTGATCATTTCCAAAGTAGCAATTTCGAATTGATCATATACGGTCCGTGCACGGATCCTAAAATCACAATCAATAATTATCCGTATCAGATATTCGATACCCTGAGTGCTGGTGAGTACATTACGGTAAACAGTCGCACAAAAACAGTAACTAAGAACCTTGGAAACGGAACAATGCAGAATATCTTTGAAAAAAGAGCAAAAGATAAAAGCATTTTCGAGCCAATTCCATCCGGATCACTGGCAGTCAACTGGAATGGAGAATTCGGATTTGATTTTACTGTATTTAAGGAGAGGAGTGTGCCGAAATGGAGCTAATCTACACGGATCCGAAAGGAAAAGAACTCGGATATGCCATGGGCGCTGATATTGACTTTGAAGTTGGATCAGACGAGAAAAATTCAGTAAATGATTTCGAAATCAAATTCTCACGTTCTGGATGGAACGGCCAGATTGAATTTGAAAGCATGGTGTATGTTCCGGACACAGAATATGGCGGAATCGTGCGTGAAATTTCGACCAGCACAAAAGCAGATAGTATTACCGCAAAAGGATTTACATGGCGAGGATTGATGGCGAAGAAAATTATCAAGCCGGAATCCGGACAAGATTACGCTATGGTATCCGGAGAATTAAATGCAATCATCAGGCAGAAGGTTCAGGAAGCTTTTCCTGGGCTTTTTACTGGTGCGGACGAAGATACCGGCGTAAAGGTTACAAACTATCAATTCGCCAGATACTGTACGCTACATGACGGACTGCGGAAAATGCTGCAGTCTGTCGGATACCGGATGGAGATTAAATTTATCCAGGCGAAAAAAGAAAACGCCGGTCATGTGCAGGTGAGGGCAGTCCCGATCACAGACTACTCTTCCGAATACGAATACTCTAGCGACAGCGATATTGATTTTAAAGTCAACATTTGTAGAAAAGGAGTTAACCATCTGGTATGTCTTGGGAAGGGCGAATTAAAAGATCGCATGGTAATCCACTTGTATGTTGACTCTGCAGGAAATATCGGACAGACGCAATACTACAAAGGGATAGATGAGGTAGAAGCGGTGTATGACAGCTCCGGAGCAGAGCAAGACGACCTGTTAAAAGGCGGAAAAGATAAATTGTACGAACTGATGAATAAGACCGAGTACGATATGACGATGGAAAAAATTGAAGGAAATGTCGATATTGGCGATATCGTAGGCGGAAGAGACTATCTTACAGGTGTGATTATGAAAAAACCAATCGGAAGGAAGATTTGGAAGCTTTCCGGAGGGAAAGAAAAAATAGAGTATAAATTGGAAGGAGAGTCATAAATGGACATCATTACAGGCTACACAGGCAAGGCACATGTCACGGCAGAGCAGGACAGAGATATCAATATCGGTTTTTTTGGAAAAGGCTCTTGTGTCTTACAGACCGGACAGCAGCTTAATGCAGTGGTCATCTCAAACAATGAGATCCGGATCACGGACGGAGTGCTCATCCATCAGGGCTGTGCTGCATCAATCAAAAAAAATACCACAAACTCTGTCACGATCGCGAACGGCTCACAAGGAATGAAACGTATTGACCTTATCGTGGCGAGATACACCAAGAATGCCAGCTCAAAGGTTGAGGCGGTAGAGATTAAGGTTATCCAGGGCACACCAAGTGAAAGCAATCCGGCGGTACCGCCTTATACGTCTGGAGATATTCAAGGTGGTGACTTGACGGCAGATATGCCACTGTATCAGGTTGAGATCAACGGACTTACCATTGCGGATGTTAAGAGATTATTTACGGTCCGGAGATCCGCAGCGGAATTCGACACCGAAGTAGACAGCGTAAAAAGCACCTTGTCCAACAGAGAGACGATATTTATAAATACCACTGCGCAGGGTACAGATTCCGACGCTTATAAGACTGCAACGCTTGACCTGAGCCAACTGAAAGCCGGAATTACATATGCATTTGCGCTAAATGTAGTGTCAGCCGTCAACGGAGAACAATACAGCCAGGAAGTATCTTGCAAGCTAAATGAAGTCGACATGGGATGCAATGGCAACTATTATAAATTATCCTCAACATTTTTTGGCAAATGCCAGAACAGCGATAAATTGTATGTATCTGCCTTTAAAAATGGCGGATCGTGGACTGGTGTGACAATTAGAGGAATCTTTATTCCGGTAGATTAGGAGGTGGACTATGGCAGAGATTAAATATCTGGAAATCAACGCGGATGATCGCAGTATTATCATCCCCGCAGGAGAAAATCTTTTGGGAGTTGAAAATGACAATGAGGGTGCAAGAAAGTATTTTAGATGCCCGAAAATCGTTGGGGACAACATTGATCTGACGAAATCGGACGTCTATATCAATGTGCAGAATGCATCTGGCGAAAAGTCCGGAAAAGACAGATACCCTGTCCAGAATATGACGGCTTCCGGAGACAATGTAACTTTTGAGTGGGTGCTGGAAAGAAAAGTCACCTCACACAAAGGCAGTGTTCGATTTGCGGTCTGCGTAAGGGAAAAAGGCACGGAAAGAGAGTGGCATACCACTTTTGCTACTGGAAATGCATTGGAGGGAGAAGAACTCTTCGAACCGGCAGAACTGGAAGCAAGAGGACAGGATTTTATCGGGATATTGACGTCTGATGCGAATGCGGATGCGAACAGCATTGAATCCGGGAAAAGCGCCTATGTGAATGGAAAGAAAATTGAAGGGGCACTGACAAGTAAAAACGAACTGTCTGTGAACGTCACAAAGACGGAGCTTGCATTTAAACAGTCACTTGCTCCTGGAACCGGAGACGTCTACACTCCGGTAGTTAAACACACCGGCACGATCAAGTTGGCCAACCAGAATAATCCGGTACTGCTCAAAGGCAATGTCGAAAAGACTTTCAGTTGCGTCGAGGATATCTCTAATTACGGAAATGCTGGAAATGGTGATGTGAGAGTTGGCAAGACGTTTACGTCTGAAGCTGGTGTAAAAGAGACCGGAACACTGGTAGTCAGCGAGGTCAAGTACGGAACAATAACCGGAAAAGGAATGAACAGCTTGGCGATCACAACGGGACTTAGTGATGTAACGAGATTTGTGCTGGTGAGAAAATTTCCGAGTAGTAATGCTAAACACGGAATCTTGGCGCTGGTGTATAAGGACGGAAAATTAAGCGGAATAGCTGGCTTTATCGGAGCAGGCTACAACTCGGTGGATAACCACAGTATTGGTACGGTCGCAATAAATAAAGGAACCATAACTTACACGCCAAAAGCTGATGAAAATATGTCCGCTCTAACAGAGGGTGACACCTATGACTGGATTGCAATAAACGAATAGGAGGAATCAACATGAAAAGAAAAAGAAGAAAATTAGCAGCAATAATCTGCGCACTCACACTGGCACTTTCCAGTGCTGTACCGGTGTCAGCATGTACGCCACCGTTGAAAACACCGTCTGTTGAAATTCCAGACATAAATTTCCAGCCTGATGGTGCTTTAAAAGATGCAATCGATAACGCTGCGAAAAATTGGATTGAAAAGTGTATTCTTAATCAACCAACCGTAAATTATACCACCTATTTTAAGAGTGCATCAAGATACTTCAACTATGCAGTTTTTTCAGCAAATTGGGACGAAGTAGAAAATGCTACGTCTTATAAAGTTAGAGTTACAAAAACAGATGGATCTTACAAAGAATTTGATACAACATATACATCATTTTATGCAACGAATTATACAGATAAATTTTTTACTGACGGTATGGATGATGCAACCGTAATGGTAAGAGCATACGGTGAAAATGAAACATTCAGTTGTTGGTCAAATGGTACTAATATTGCGAGATTTGGATATTAGGAGGGGATAGCATGATAAGAGGCACCACACCTACGTTAGAGTTTACACTGCCCTTCGACACATCACTGATCGCGAAGATGTATATCACGATGACACAGAATGGAAAAACGGCTCTGGAAAAAACCTTGTCAGATTGCAACTGTTCTGGTACGTCCGTATCACTAACTTTAACACAAGAGGAGACGCTGTTATTACAACAGCAACCACGATCAACGGCTGAAATACAGATAAGAGTGCGAACTACAGCCGGAGAGGCTCTTGCATCCGACATCATGAGCGTATACGTTGGCAGAATCCTGAAAGAGGGAGTGATTTAATGCGACTTGATGTAACATTTCGCGAGCTTGATAAAAAACTGGACGTGGATTTTCGCACTGGCAATGAGCAGATTAAGGTTGACTTTGAGCATTTACAGGTTGTTTCCGACAATGTTGGAGTGGATTACTACAAGGGCGATTACACGGTCACGCCAAAAGTTGAAAAACAAGAGCTTGCGACACGTCAAAAGTTTCTGACAGAAAATGTAAAAATCAAAGAAATTCCATTCTTCGAGGTTTCAAATCTTGAAGGTGGACAGACTGTATTTATTGGAAAGGAATTGTAATATGAGTATCAATAAAGTAGTGTATGGCGGGAAGACATTGATTGACTTAACAGGCGATACTGTGACTGCGGATAAGCTGTTGAGCGGTATCACGGCACATGGAAAAGACGGAGAACTGGTCACAGGAGCGTGCACGTTTGACGTGGATTCTAACGATGCCACTGCCGCAGTTGCGGAGATTTTAAAGGGCAAAACCGCCTACGCAAGAGGTACAAAGCTTGTCGGCACGATGCCGAATAATGGTGCTGTGTCAGGCTCTATCAAGACTCTGACAGACAGCTATGTGATTGCACAGGGCTACCACGATGGTTCCGGCAAGGTCGGAATCGATGCCACAGAAAAGGCGAAACTGACCACTAATAATATCCGAGAGGGTGTGACCATCCTCGGAGTGAAAGGTACGATGACCGGCAGTGAGGGAGTAAAGGCACAGGCTAAGACGGTCACCCCGTCAAGCGTACAGCAGACCGTTCTGCCGGATGCTGGATATACGCATCTGTCACAGGTTACAGTCGCAAAAATTCCTTACGTGGAATCCGAAAATTCTGCCGGTGGAACTACAGTAACGATTGGTTAGGAGTGATTGAGTATGGCTGTAAATAAAGTGGAATATGCCGGTAAAGTATTACTTGATTTGACGGAGGATACTGTAACTGCGGATATGATGGAAAGTGGTGCAACTGCTCACGATAAAACAGGGGCGTTGATAACTGGTAGTATTCCGGTTAATAGTAGGCTAACCGGCGCAGTAAAAGAAGAAGATGTTAAATATAGTAAAGAACAAACTGATTTCGGCACATTGTATCATATAAATATTAACCCAAGAATATATCCTTCGGACAAACAAGAACAGATTATATTAAGGGGCGACCAGCAACGATGTAACATGTATATTCCTGCCAATTTTTTCGGAAATGCAAGCCCATCAGAAGTTAAAAAAGGTGTAACTTTTACTAGTATAAATGGACTCAAAGCTACTGGAACTGCTGACATGTCTGGTGGTATATCAAATAACAACTGCGAAGCGTATCTTGTAGATGTAACAAACCCAACAGTATCTTTCAAGACAGCATCTGGAACAATCAAAGCATACGGTTACGCTTATGAGACCACAAAATCACAGTGGGGTGGTTCTACTACTACAACTGTTTACGCTTTTAATGGCACAAATTATTATAAATCAGCATTTTACGGATCACCAGCTGCAACAAACATCACACTTGGTGTTTCTGGAGGAAAGCTGACAGGATTACCGTCAGGATTAAGTGGTGGAACATTATTAGTTGTAATGGGAATTTAGAAAGGAAGATTACAATGATGAATCAAATTATCACATTAATTTCAGGCAACTCATTTATCCGCATCTTACTGATCGCAGTAACTTTGGACACACTTCTAGGTGTCCTGAGAGCGATCAAAGAGCATAAATTCAACTCATGCGTAGGTATTGACGGAGCAATCCGTAAGGCAGCTATGCTTTTCTCGGTGTGTCTGCTCATGGCTACGGACGTGATCATGCACATTAATATCTTATTCATGGTGCCGGAAACGTATATCAAAATTCTCGGCATCGAAAAGTTAGGTATCTGCGAATTTTTCTGTCTGCTTTTCATCCTGTACGAGGCGGTCAGCATCCTCAAAAATATGACCTTATGTGGCTTACCGGTTCCGGCAAGCGCAAAGAAATGGATTCAGAAATTCCTCGAAGATATGACAGAAGAACTTCCGGAAGATGCCGTCAAAAACATTGAAATCAAAACAGAACCAAGAACTGAGGGCGAGTAAAATCGTCCTCTTGAAAGGAGAGATACTATGGCACATTTATATGTTATAGCCGGCCATGGTGCCGGTGATTGCGGAGCAGTAGGATACGGATATACGGAGGCAGAGCGAGTTCGGTATCTTGCGTCAAGACTATCCGCTTTAGGTGGTAACGATGTAACTGTAGCTGATACAAACCGAAACTGGTATGCCGATAATGGTATTATGAGCTTAAATATCCCTAAAGACTGGCAGATTTTGGAGTTACATATGGACAGCGCAGGAGCTTCGGCGAAAGGCGGACATGTAATCATTAAAGAGGGATATAATCCAGATCAGTATGATACCGCTCTTTCAAATTTTATTGGTAATTTCTTCCCGGGACGTGCAAATAAAATTGTGGAAAAAAACGATCTTGCCAATGTAAATAGAGCAGCCTATAAAGGTTATAGCTATCGTCTTCTGGAAAACGGTTTTATTACAAACTCCGGCGATTTGAGCAAATTTAACAATCGGACAGATGAGTTGGCAAGAGGTATCCTTAATGCATTTGGCATCTCTGCTATTGCTCTGGTAGCGTCAACTGATCAGATCGATGGAGCTATTAAGTCCGGTGGTACGTTCCAGGATAAGAAAGATGTATTTGGATCTGTATCATATCAGGTCCATGCAAGAGATATTGGCTGGTGCAACTGGCAGTCTGACGGAAAGATGGCTGGATCTACTGGTCAGAATCGCCGAATTGAAGCTTTTAGACTTAATCCAGTAGGAGAAACAAATGTAGTAGTACATATCAAAGACATTGGAAATAAAGAGTATAAGAATATTACAAAAGATACAATCCTTGGAACAACAGGTCAGAACAAGCGTATTGAATCTATCAAGATTACAGGTAAGGACACCTGCTATCTGTACAAAGTCCAGCAGAAGAATATTGGCTGGTCAGACTGGATGAGCAATGGTGAATGGGCTGGCACGCAAGGAAAAGGTCTTCAGATCGAAGCGATTGAAATCAAGAAAACTATGTTCACGGTTAATCCGCATGTTCAGAATAGAGGATGGCTTGGAGATCGCGCTGCAGAAACTGTAATTGGTATTACTGGACATAATCTCAGACTGGAAGCTTTTAAAATCAATCCGTTGAACATCGAAATCAAGGCAAAAGCGCACATTGAGGGTATCGGCTGGAAAGATTATGGCACAGTAAACAAAGATACTGTTATCGGCACAACAAACGAAAATAAACGTATAGAATGCTTATGTTTGAAGGGTGACTTTGAATATAGAGTACATATTCAAAACAGTGGCTGGACTGATTGGACAAAAGCTGATGGAGTTTCTACACTTGGTACAGTTGGTCAGGCATTAAGAATTGAAGCTATTCAGTTTAGATAAACGGATAGTTGAGAAGCTATTCAACCCGAATTTAATTTACACAGGACAGAGATTACGGGTGAAATAATAAATAATTGTCTTGTACTAACTAATCTACCCCAAAACCAGTAACAAGAGTCAAATTAATTCCTTCATCCGCAAAATACCCATTTTCAATCGCAACGTATTGCGGGGCATAGAAGATAGAATGGGCGACTTCGTTCAGTGTCACAGAGACAAGAGAAGAATTGGTGTCATGACTGGCTTGGGAAGTGACGGTTTCAGCTTTAGGATTCGTAGCATTATCATCGTCAGGTGCAGAGCTGCAGGCTGATAAAAGGCCGACAGTTATAGCAGAAACAAAAAGTAAGGATATAAAATTTTTTTTCATAAGTCCTCCTGGGTGGTATAACATTCTCATTTAAGATATGCAAAAAATGTGAAATTGGTGTTTTTATCTGATAGCCAATCGCTCTCCGCTGAAGATTTTGAAACTCCAGAACAACTTGCAACTAAAAGTCCCTAATTTTATCATATAATTTATCCGAGTAATATGGCAGATAAATAATAGCAAAAGTATAAGCCATATGTTTTGCTTCGGTTAAGTCATTTGTCCTTTTTTCACCATAATATTTGCTCATAAGTGGCTGACTTCCATCACCTACGCTCTGCAATATCAGGTTGATGATCACCAGTGAAATATTAGGAGTCAGAGCAAGTCCGAAAGGAGCGAGTCCTGCCTTAAAAATTGATTTGCATAGAGAACCGAATTCACCAGCATTTGCACAAATTTCCAGTTTCTTTTTTACCACAAAATGCACAAGAACCGAAAACGGTTTGTTGATTAATTTGTCCCAAGAGAGTAAACTGAAACATAAGACATTTGGGGTGTGTGTATCTGAGAAAAACTGAAAAAAGATAAAATAATGGAGGTGCGGTTATGGGATTCTGGATTTTTATGCTTATAATGGATTTACTGATTCCGTTTACAATGATCGGCTTCGGAAAAATGTTTTTGAAAAAAGCACCGGATCAGATCAATTATGTGTTTGGTTACAGAACATCAATGTCAATGAAGAATCAGGACACCTGGGTATTTGCACATCATTATTGCGGAAAGATCTGGTATATCTGTGGACTTATTCTTTTGGTGGTATCTTTAATTGTGTTACTTCTGGTTATGGGAAAGTCTAATGATGCCATAGGAAATGTCGGTGGAATTTTGTGTGTATTTCAGATGATTCCACTGGTGGGTTCGATCATACCGACGGAGATTGCACTCAGGAAAAATTTTGATAAATATGGAAATAAAAGATAAATCAGGAGGATGCCATGAAAATAGCAGTATTTTTCCCAGGCATTGGTTATCATTGTGATAAGCCACTTTTGTACTATGCAAGAAAACTGGTTCAGGAATATGGATATGAAAAGATAGTCATGCAGGAGTATTCCTATAATGGCAAAAATATACGCGGCGATAAAAAGAAAATGCAAGAGGCATTTGAGTGCTTGTATGCGCAGGCAGAAAAGGAGCTTGAAGAAATCGCATTTGACGAGTACAGTGAAGTTTTATTTATTTCCAAAAGCGTAGGAACCATTATTGCATCCGCTTATGCTGAGAAATATAAGATAAAATGCTGCCAGATTTTGTATACCCCGCTTGAACAGACTTTTATGTTTGAACATGATGATGCAATTGCATTTATTGGAACTGCGGATCCGTGGAGCGATGTAAAAAAAGTAATTGCATGTTCAAAGAATCAGGCAGTTCCGATTTATGTGTATGAGGATGCCAATCATTCATTGGAAAAAGAAAATATTTTACAAAACATTGATATCCTGAAAAACGTAATGGAAAAGACACAGAAGTATTTGCGGTAGCTATTCCAGGAAAGCTAACCCATTTGCACTGGAGGTGTCGAATAAATCCCGTGCAATCCGGATAACGTCGTGTGCATAGGATGGAAGATATCCTCCATGGCGGTGCGCCACTGGGAAAGGGAGTTGAATAGGAAAAGCCTATTTTTTACCAGGAAGATCAGAAAAAACTGATAGAGTAAAAAAATCAGGTTGTGGAGGAGAAGATGAGATTAAGGAATATCCTGATTGTCGTAAAAGACATTGAAAAATCAAAGAAATTCTATCATGATCTGTTTGGTCTGGATATCATTCTGGACAATGATGGAAACGTTATTCTGACAGAAGGACTTGTTTTACAGGACGAAAAAGTCTGGAAGGATGTTACAGGAAAAGAAGTTGTCCCGGAGAATAATTCCTGTGAACTTTATTTTGAAGAGCGGAATATGGAAGCATTTACTGAAAAATTAGAAAAACTGTATCCGGAAACCAAATATGTCACCAGGCTGATGACGTACAGCTGGGGACAGAAAGTGATCCGTTTTTATGATCTGGACGGCAATCTGATTGAAGTTAGGACACCGATGCGGGGATAAAGAGAAAATAACATACATCAGGAGGACAACAAAATGGCAGCGGTACTTTTACGTGCAGCATCTCTGGCGTTTGTCATGGTTCTTGGAATTTTATTGAAAAAGGCGGGAATCGTCGGCAATCCGGCAAGGGTACTCCGAAAGGTTGAAAAATAGAAAATTTACGAGGTGAGAGAAGATGAAGATAAAATCAGTTGCAGTTTTAGGTGCGGGAGCAGTAGGCTCTTATGTGATCTGGGGTCTTTCTGAAAAATCAGATATCCGGCTTGGAGTGATCGCTGAAGGAGAAAGAGCAGAACGTCTGAAAAAGAACGGATGTGCGATCAATGGCAAAACTTACCATCCGGAAGTGTGGACTCCGGATGAGGCACATGACGTGGATCTGATGGTGGTTGCTTTGAAATACGGTTCACTGGAAGGTGCTTTGGAGAGTATACAAAAAGCAACAGGCGAGCATACGGCGATCATGAGTCTGATGAACGGTATTGACAGCGAAGAGATCATTGGCAGAACAGTGGGAATGGAGCATGTGTTACCGGCACTGATCAAAGTGGCTTCACATAAAGAGGAAGACGGTTATCATTTTGATCCACCGACCACACTTGGAATCATTTTCGGAGAACCGTCCGCGCCGTTCGACAGCGAGCGGGTGAAAGCAGTGGAAAAGTTATTTGCAGATACCGGGATTCATTTCCGCTCCACAGAGTATATTCAGGAAGAGATCTGGTGCAAGTTCTGCCTGAATGTGTGCAGCAATCTGCCGCAGGCGATTCTGGGAGCAGGCGTTGGATGTTACCGTGACAGCGTGCACATGAAAGCAATCAGTGACGGATTAAAAAGAGAGCTGGAAGCAGTCGCACAGGCAAAAGGAATCGATATGAGCAAGACCGAAAGCTCGTCCGGACGTGGAAGTGCGGTTCCACCGTCAGCCAGATATTCCACCTTGCAGGATCTGGATGCCGGATGCCACACGGAAATCGATATGTTCTCCGGCGCGCTTGTTCGGATGGGAAAAGAGCTTGGAATCCCGATGCCGTATAATGAATACACCTATCATATGATCAAGGCGTTGGAAGAGAAAAACGATGGTAAATTTGATTATACCGGGAAGGAAGAACTGACCTGGTCAAAGTAGAAAATATAGAGCGGGTATGTTATGCTGAAATCAGCATAAATTAAAATGTGCGATTTCGGGACGAGATGTAAGATCAGATTCTTGTAAAAAGAACAACATAAAATGAAAAAAAGAAAGAGAGAGAAAGCATGAACGAATTATATGAAGCAATTGAAAAGAAAATCAAATCATCCGGATATCCGAGACTGATTTCCGGAGAGGATGTATACGATGATATTTGTGATCAGATTGAAGGAAAGGAAAATGGAGAATATATTTTACTTTCCAAATTTGATGATGATGTCGTGTTTGAATATCATATCACGATTCAGGATGATGATTTTAATCTTGGAATCCTGACCATGAAGACACCGGAAGGCGTATTTGAAGTAGATTTTGATGAGGAATAGAAGATGAAGATTACCGCTTATCTTGGTGCAAATGAAGGAAATGTTTTCCGAACGTCTGGAATTTCTCCAGAATAATTTTTATTCTTATGGCGAATATGCCATGGTTGGAACAAAGGGCTATTGCTATGAAGGAAAAGATACAATCGAACATTTTGAAAAGCTGCGCAGCCGGGAAATCGAGCGCCTGCGGGTTTCTTTGGAGATGGCGAAAAAGGCAGGATACCAGAAATTTACCGGGATGATTTTTGGAGAAAATGAGACAAAGGATGTTCTATGCTTTTTCATGTTATAGTAGTTACCAGCGTAAATATAAGGAACGGTTTCGGACAAAAAGAGCGAAACCGTTCCTTATTTGGTTGATAGAAGTCACTCACATTTCTCCGGATCAATTTTCGGCGGCCGATAATGATAGACTTCTTCGTAGGATTCCAGCTCAGCTCTGTTTGTGGGACCGACAGGGATCAGACCAGTGCAGTCCTGCGCAGATGCTGCATTAGACAGATAATCGTAGGAATCGATGATCTTCTGATTGGATTTTTTGCGGGATGAAATATCAGAATGTTTTTCTTTTTTCATGGGGACCTCCTTATCTGATATGACACAGGCAGAAAAAAGTGAAAATCTTAAAAACTGCCGGCAGGATAAGATAAGTATGTGCTGATAGGTAGAAAGTATGTATGAAAAAAACGGTTTCTGCCTCATTTGGATTTGAAAACTATGTGAGATAGAAAGAAAGCCGTCTGTTAAACGCATCAGGGCAAAAAAATACTTGCATTCTGAGTTTAAGAAGACCATAATAGCAAAGGGATTTTTTTGAAATTATTTGAAATCAGGAATGAAGTAAGAGAGAAGCAGAGGAAAAAGGGAGTTAAAAGAAAATGGAACAAAAGCATATGTTCACAAATAAAATGATTGCAGATCTTCTGATACCGGTCGTTCTGGAACAGCTTCTGAACTCCATCATGGGAACAGCGGACACAATGATGGTAAGCAATGTGGGATCTGCGGCGATTTCAGCAGTATCGCTGGTGGATTCGATCAATGTGCTGGTGATCCAGGCGTTTTCTGCGCTGGCGGCAGGAGGTGCGATCGTCTGTGCACAGTATATCGGACAGAAGAATGTGAAGCGGGCAAATGAATCCGCAAGGCAGGTGCTGTTTATTATTACGGCAATTTCGGTTGTGATCAGCCTGATTTGTCTTGTTTTCCAAAAGCCGATGCTGCGTCTGATCTTTGGATCAGTGGAGGCGGAGGTCATGCGTGCGTCGGAAATTTATTTCTTTTACACGGCACTGTCCTTTCCGTTTATCGCAGCTTATGATTCGGCAGCATCGATTTTCAGGGCACAGGATAATACGAAAGGTCCGATGCTCATTTCCATGATATCCAATGTGATGAACATTGCAGGAAATGCAATGCTGATCTGGGGATTTCATATGGGTGTTGCAGGGGCAGCACTTGCAACTCTGATTTCACGTGTTTTCTGTGCAGTTGTAGTTCTGGCCCAGCTGCGTCAGGACAGGCAGCCGATCGTGGTGCGTGATTATCTGAAAATCCGTCCAGACTTCCGGATGATCCGGAGAATTCTAAGTATCGGTATCCCGTCAGGGGTAGAGAACAGTATGTTCCAGCTTGGAAAGCTTGCGATTCAGTCCTCCGTATCAACGCTCGGCACAGTGGCAATCGCGGCACAGGCAATGACGAGTATTCTGGAAAATCTGAATGGAATTGCAGCAATCGGAGTTGGCGTTGGGTTGATGACGATTGTTGGACAGTGTATTGGGGCTGGCAGAAAAGATGAAGCGGTTTACTATATCAAAAAGCTTTGTATGATTGCGGAAGTGATTCTGATCATCAGCTGTCTGAGTGTATTTGTGCTGACAAAACCGATCACGATCCTTGGTGGTATGGAAAAAGAAAGTGCGGATATGTGTATCCATATGACGATGTGGATCACGATTGTAAAGCCATTGGTATGGATTATGGCATTTATCCCGGGCTATGGTATGCGCGCAGCCGGGGATGTGAAATTTTCAATGCTCACATCTTGCACAACGATGTGGCTGTGCCGTTTTTGCCTCAGCGTATTTATGATCCGGGTAGTTGGTGTCGGAGCGATGGGCGTGTGGATCGGAATGTTTTCAGACTGGACACTCCGTGGGATTGTTTTTTCGTGGAGATTCCACAGCAGAAAGTGGCTGAAGCATCAGGTGATTTAAAATTCTTACATAGATTTTACATGGCAGATCCTTTGGATTTTACATACCTTTGTTAAGATTCTGTTAAAGGTAAGGAATTTGGAAAGGAAGATGTAAAATGAGAAAGCTGTGGGATTTCTGGAAGAATAAAAAATATGGAAAAAAGAGTATGACAGGATGGTTTCTGCTGACGAATGCATTATTGTGTGGGGTTATAGGTGCAGCACTTTGGGGAGTTGTCAGTCTGGTGGCGTTAAAAGGAATATCCTGGCTGATCATATTTGCAGGATATGCGATTGTTTTCCCGGGATTCCTCGGAGGTGTACTTTTTGCAATGAATGCGGAAACAACGATGGATGAATTAGAGATAAAATAAACTGACAGAGAAGCGGAAATATCAGAAATGGTATTTCCGCTTTTTTCGATACAAATGATGAGAATTGCGAGAGTGCAAAGCACGTAGCAATCTGGTATCAAAGGGGTCAAAATACCTTTTGCCACAACATTAAATGATGTGAATGTCAAAAGTGAATTTTGATTCTTACATCATAATACAAATACAAATTTACAATTTTTACAGATTGTATAGAAAGAAAATACGGAAAAGACTGGTTATTATAGAGCTGATTTGGTAAAATAAAGACAATAATAAGAAGCAGGTGATGAAATATGGACAGTCAGAAGAAAGATCCGCTCTATAAGAGTTTTGGATACGCATTTGAAGGAATTGGTACCTGTATCAAAAAAGAGCGGAATATGAAGATTCACTGTGCGGCAGCGGTGTTGGTAGTGATTGCCGGAGTGATATTGAAGATCTCATCGCTGGAATGGTGCATATGCCTGACACTTTTTGGGCTTATCATGGCGCTAGAGCTGGTCAATACCGCAGTAGAAGCGGTGGTCGATCTGGTGACGGAAGAGCGGAAGCCACTTGCAAAGATTGCAAAAGATACAGCAGCAGGTGCGGTTCTGATTGCAGCAATTATGGCAGCGATCGCCGGGATTATTATTTTTCTGCCAAAGGGCCTTACATTCCCTGGGTTTTAAAGCAGATACAAATTGCGACAGGAGATAGACGTTATGGGAAGTTTAGGAGATGGAGTTAAGAAAGTATTACTTGCAGGGATTGGTACAGCAGCAGTAACTGCAGAAAAGTCAAAAGAGGTTCTGGATAAGATGGCAGAACGTGGAGAAGCAGCTGTAGAACAGGGAAAAGTTCTGAATCAGGAACTTCGCCACAATATCAAGAAGACTGTAAAAGAAAATGTCAATGTTTCTGTTAAGACATCTTCACCGGAAGAACTGGACGAGCTGCTTGATAAGATGACACCGGAGCAGATTGAACAGCTCAAAGAAAGAATTTATGAGCGTGAAGCAGCAGTTTCTGAAGAAGAAACAGAAAAAGTAGAAGAAGCTGTAGAACAGGCAGGAGAGACGGCTGAAACTGTTGAAACAGAGACGGCAGAGGAAGCAGCAAAAGAAGTTGAAGCAATTGAATCTGGCAACGAGGACATGAATGAGTAACAAAAACCAGCCAAAAGAGTCAAATAAATATGGTTCCAGACTGCGGGAGATGACAGCAGTCCTCAGAAAACATGGGATTACCGGTGGACTTACCCCGGAAAAGCTCCGGCTGATCCTGGAGGATCTGGGGCCGACTTATATTAAGCTTGGTCAGATCATGTCACTGCATTCCGACATTCTTCCGAAAAGCTATTGTGAAGAACTGATGCGGCTTCATTCAGAGGTGACACCGATGCCATTTGAACAGGTAGCAGAAGTGATCCGCAAGTCCTACGGTTATGAGTGGAACGAAGTATTCCAGAGCATTGATGTGCATCCACTGGGATCGGCATCGATCGCACAGGTCCACCGGGCGGTTCTGAAGACTGGGGAAGACGTTGTCGTCAAAGTTCAGAGGCAGGGCATCTATAAGGTAATGTCCAGAGATATCAGTCTGCTCCACAAAGCGGCAAAGCTGGTCCCGCCAGGTACGATCAAGGACATGGTGGATATTAACATGGTTCTGGACGAGCTCTGGACTGTCACCCAGCAGGAGATGAATTTCCTTCTGGAGGCAGCCAGTATGGAAGAATTTGCCCAGCGCAATCAGGATGTGGCTTTTGTTACAACGCCTCGGCTCTATCGCGAATATACGACCAACCATGTGCTAGTGATGGAATATATTGATGGATTTGCAATCAACGATAAAGAAAATCTGCTGGCAAATGGTTATGATCTGAATGAGATTGGAACAAAACTTGTAGATAATTACATTCGCCAGGTTATGGAGGATGGGTTTTTTCATGCTGATCCGCATCCGGGCAATGTGCGTATCCGTGATGGAAAGATTGTCTGGATCGATATGGGAATGATGGGAAGACTTACCGAGCGTGACCGGGAACAGATCAGCAATGCAGTCAAAGGTGTGGCAGAGAATGACATCGGTCTGATCCAGGAAGCGGTGATGGCACTTGGCGAGTTCCGCGGAAAGCCGGATCAGAGCAAGCTGTATGAAGATATCAATAATCTGATGGCAAAATATGGAACGATTGATATGGGTGATATCGATATTGCGGAAGTTATGCAGGATCTGATGGAAGTGATGAAGGAAAATAAAATTTCCATGCCTCATGGACTTACTATGCTTGCAAGAGGACTCGCCAATATGGAAGGTGTGCTTGCCGAGATCAGTCCGCAGATCAACATGGTTGAGATTGCGGCGGCACGGATGAAGGAGAGCTTTCTGACGAAGGAACAGTGGAAAAAAGAGATAAAGAATGATGCAAAAAGACTGTATCGTTCTCTTCACAAGGCAATGGATATTCCTTCCCTTGCAGCAGACATCCTGCAGGGGCACATGAAAGGACAGACCAGAGTCAATCTGGATCTTCATACTTCGGATGAGCTTTCCGGGTTGCTAAGGAGGTTGGTGCGGAATATTGTAATGGGGCTGTGGGTGATGGCACTTCTGATCAGTTCCAGCATTATCTGTACAACCAATATGCAGCCAAGGTTGTGGGGGATTCCGGCAATCGGTGCGTTTGGATATCTGATGGCATTTGCCATTGTAATGTATGTTTTTATCAAACATATCTTTTCAAAAAAATAAATAAACAGGGGGAAAAGAGATGCGGAAGGAGTTTTATACAGGGCATCTTTTTGATGTATATCGTTATTTCGGAGCGCATAAAGAGGGTGAAAATTTTATTTTCCGTGTGTTTGCGCCATCGGCAAAAGGAGTGTGCGTATTTGGAGAGTTCAGTAACTGGACAGAGATCCCGATGTATCAGGAGGAACAGAGCGGTGTATATGTGTCAGAGCCGATTCCGGCGAAGACTGGTCAGCTGTATAAGTACTGTATTTACACAGCAAATGGCGGAAGGGTAGAGCACTGTGATCCATATGGCTTCCAGATGGAATTAAGACCAGGAGATTGCTCAATCTTAACGGATCTTTATAGTTATAAATTTAAGGATGAAAAATGGATGAAGAACCGGACAGTCGGATTTGACAGTCCGGTCAATATCTACGAGATCCATGCAGGATCCTGGAGAAAAAAAGGAGAAGGGCAGACAGACTGGTATACTTATATTGAGCTTGCAAAACTTCTGATTCCTTATGTAAAAAAGAATCATTATACTCATATTGAGATGATGCCGCTTTCCGAGCATCCTTTTGACGGATCCTGGGGATATCAGAATACCGGATTTTTTGCGCCGACCGCACGTTATGGAACACCGGATGAGCTGAAAAAATTTGTGGATGAGTGTCACCAGGCAGGAATTGGTGTGATCATGGATTTTGTTCCGGTACATTTTGCAGTCGATTATTATGGCTTGAAAGAATTTGACGGAACCTGTCTGTATGAATATCCAAATGCGGCAGTAGGTGAAAGCGAATGGGGAAGCTGTAATTTCATGCATTCCAGAGGGGAAGTACGATGTTTCTTACAGTCGGCAGCAAATTACTGGCTGAGTGAGTTCCATTTTGACGGAATCCGTATGGATGCAGTCAGCCGTCTGATCTACTGGCAGGGTGACGAGGCCAGGGGTGTTAACGGAACGACACTGGATTTTCTGAAGGTGATGAACCAGGGACTAAAGTCCCTTCATCCGACAGCCATGCTGATCGCAGAAGATTCCACCAATTTTCCAGGTGTTACCAAGCCGGTTGACCAGGGAGGACTTGGTTTTGATTACAAGTGGGATCTTGGTTTCATGCACGATACACTGGAATATTTCCAGAGTGCACCAGAATACAGAAGCAGAGATTATCATAAGCTGACATTTTCGATGATGTATTATTATAATGAGCGTTTTTTGCTGGAATACTGTCATGACGAAGTGGTACATGGAAAGGCAACGATTCTCCAGAAGATGAACGGAGAATATGAGGATAAGTTCCCGCAGGCAAGAGCTATGTATCTGTATATGATGGCGCATCCTGGTAAGAAGCTGAATTTCATGGGAAATGAATTCGGTCAGCTTCGCGAGTGGGATGAAAGCCGCGAGCAGGACTGGGATATCCTAAAATATCCGCTCCATGATGCATTTCACCGTTATATGATCGAACTGAACCGTATCGGTCAGGAAAATGATGCATTCTGGCATGATTATGATCCGGAGAATTTCAAATGGCTGGACTGCCATCAGGAAGAACGCTGTATCTATGCGATCAAAAGAAAAGGAAAAAATAAGAACTTTATCGCGATATTCAACTTCTCAGACGAAGAACAGGAAGATTACGAACTGGATACCGAAGAAGAAGGAAAACTCAGTGTGATACTGGATACGGACTGGGACGAATATGGAGGAAATACAAAAAAGAAAAAGACATTGCCGGCAAAAGCAAAAAAGGGGACACATGTGACGCTGGATCTGCCGCCGTTTTCGGGGATTTTGCTGATGAGTTAGGTGATGGGGGAAGGGACACCTGGGGCAGAACGATATTTCTGCTTTCGGGCGCGCTTTCGCTCCGCAAAAAACGCAGCGGTACTAAGTTCGGTGATACCGCAAGCGTATCCCCTCACTAAGTGCCGGCGTTTTTTGAGGGCCCGCCAGCAGAATTATCGTTCTGCCCCGGGCTGTGCTATGACACCAGAACCGCATCGGCGAAGGGAGAAGACGGCACCATACTAAGCGCACAAAAAACTGATACCAGAGGGACGGCATCCGCTGCGCGTCGCCTGATATGTTGTCTGACGGGAAGTGGTGGCAATGGATTTATGTAGGATGCCAATTAGTAGATACTATAAAATTTAATATCGGTACTGGAAAAGTATAAGTGAATGATATGAAGTTTACGTTCCTGAGCAACCTATCCCACTGAAATTAAAATAGTATTTTCCCAGTGCGGCAGCGAAGCGCCTCCGCACAACTTGTACTGGAGCGACAAACGCAAGCACCCATGCATTCGGAATGAACCCCATCGGAAACGTCGGTACTTAGTGAGAGGATGTCGTCAGACATCATCGAACTTAGTATCCGCTACGTTTGCGGACTAAGCGCGAGCGGGGGTGAATCCGAATCCATGGGTGCGTAACTTTGTCAACCACCTACAACTTACAAACCTCCCTGTCGTAAGTCATCAGCCCGTTTATTTCATCTTCGATGTCGGAGAGTTGTGTATATACTGCTCCGCACAATCCCTGTTCTTTGAGGGGGTCGATTTCTTCAGACATAAGTTTATGATAGGCTGCCTGGAATTCTTCCTGTGAAGAGCAGATTTTATATCCGTATGTCTTGCCGGAGCAGGTATGTCCTTTGACCTGGCAGGTGTAGCCTCCGTATTCGGAAATGACGAAAGCGCGGTCAGATGGAGTTACGAACTGCTTTGCAAAGTAGTTATGTTCACTTTTGAAATCTCCCTGCCGTCTGTCAAACCAGCCACTGGCGGAATCGATGAGCCGGGTGTCATCCAGTTCGCGGAATAAGGTAGTAAGCTTTTTTGAATCAAACTGTCCCCAGCCTTCATTGAAGATTACCCAGGTGCTGATGCATGGGAATGCTTTTAGGGCAGTGACAGTTTCTTTGCATTCACGGATGAATTCTTCTCTTCCATGTACATTTTTCCTGCCGAAGAGAGGATGAATCCGGTCACTGGTGTGAAGCTTGAATTTTGGAAAGAGTGCAGGCAGCCAGGTCATGAACGGAGCATTGTAGGTGCCACCGTTTACCATGTCCTGCCAGACGATCATTCCAAGGCGGTCGCAATGATAATACCATCTTGCAGTCTCGACTTTTACATGCTTACGGATCATGTTGAAGCCGAGATTTTTCATGGTCTGGATATCATAGATCAGCGCTTCATCAGATGGCGCAGTGTAAAGACCGTCTGGCCAGTATCCCTGATCCAGGACTCCATTCAGAAAAAGTGGTTCATGGTTCAGGCAGAAGCGGGGAAGTCCTTTTTTATCCGGTTCGATGGTAAAGGTACGCATTGCAAAATAGCCGGTGACTTTATCTTCGCCTGCCTGTATCTCAATTGTATAAAGATAAGGATCATCAGGATTCCAGGGATGCATATTGTTGACGTCACAGTAGCAGGAGTAACAGCAAAGAGAGTCAGACTGATTGGTGCAGATCCCTTTGGAAATCAGACGACCGTCCATGTCTCTGACGTGACAGACAACCGCTTCGGCATCGCTGCATCCGGAAATCGGATGATTTAAAAGAAGGGATACGTGTACCGTCTCTTTTTCATATAAAGGGGTAAGTTCCAGTTTTTTGACATAGACAGCCGGAACCCATTCCATCCATACTGTCTGCCAGATTCCACTCTGGGCGGTGTAGAACATTCCGCCACGCTTTAATTTCTGTTTTCCAACACTGTGATAAGAAGTGTCGGAACGGTCTTCAATGTGTACAGTCAGAGTGTTGCAACCCTCCTGCAGAGCATCTGTGATATCAGCAGAAAATGGAAGATATCCGCCGATATGTGAGACAACTACTTTTCCATTTACCAGAACTTTTGCATACTGATCGACTGCACCAAAATGCAAGATGCACCGGGATCCGTCGGAAGGAAGGCGCTTGACCGACAGCAGGCGCTCACAGAGCATTTTTTCGCGCGGCTTTAACTGGAAACCGGCACCGGAAAGAGGGGCTTCCGGAGAAAAAGGAACGAGAAGAGTTCCTTCTTTGGTTATGGTATTTTTTTCTGAAAGAACTGTGTAATTCCATTCTCCATTCAGGTTGATATATTGATCGCGGATCATTTGCGGACGTGGATATTCTTCCAGTATGTGCTGCGGATCAAGAGCTTTTCCCCAACGGGTAGTCAGTGTCTGATGGGAAGCTTTTCTGGGAAAGATCCGTACACTTGCAAGTGCTGCTAAAAGATTCATAAAAAAACCTCTTTCGTTAAATATTCTTATAGTCTATTGTACCATGTGACAACAAAAACACTGCACATTTTATAGAAATTTTAGAAATGAAAACAGTGGGGAAAAACGGATTGTAAAAAAGAAAGAATCAGTTTATCATAAGAATATAAGAAAAGATGAGCTGTGAGAACACAGACAAAGAGCAGGCAGGAGGAAAGACCGATGAAAATAGTTTTAGATACACATGCACATACCATTGTCAGCGGACATGCATACAATACGATACGTGAGATGGCACAGATGGCGAAAGAGAAAGGACTGGAGGCATTTGCACTGACTGAACATGCACCGCAGATGCCGGGAACCTGTCATGAGTTCTATTTCCAGAATCTGCATATCGTACCGCGTGAAATGTACGGCGTGAGACTGTTCATGGGTGTGGAACTGAATATTATGAATGAAAAGGGAGAGGTTGACCTTCCGGAGAACACACTTTGTCAGATGGATATTGCAATTGCAAGTATTCATGGACCTTGTTATAAAGGCGAGCGGACGGAAGAGGCAATCACGGCGGCATACCTTGCGGCAATGGAGAATCCGCTGATTCACATTATTGGACATCCGGATGACGGAAGATATCCGGTGGATTATGAACAGCTGGCCAAAAAAGCAAAAGAGACAGGGACCATTTTGGAGGTAAATAACGGTTCGTTAAGACCTGGCGGATTCCGCGTGGATACCAGGAAAAATGATTTAAAAATGCTGGAATACTGTAAGAAATACGAAGTTCCGGTTACGATGGGAAGCGATGCACACATGGATGTAGATCTTGCAGATTACAGTTATGCGCTTCCGGTGATCGAGGAGAGTCATTTTCCGGAAGAACTGATCGTTAATACTTCTGCAGAGCTTCTGAAATCATGTATTCGGTATAAACGGAATATGTGGAAACAGAAAAAAGTGAATTGTTAATACGTCACTTACGTTAAAAAAGCCTGGATGAAAGATAGAGAAAAGACTTGATATCTAGTTTTTAATACTATATAATATCTATATTGAGGTGAAAAAAGAATGACGATAAATACGGAAGATTTATTAAACAGTATCCTGGAAAGTGTCGGCAGAATTGATTATATTCATCCGGTAGATATTCCGAATATAGATTTATATATGGATCAGGTAACAACTTTTATGGAGGAACAGCTCAGTTCGACGAAGCGTTATGAGGATGATAAGATCCTGACGAAAACGATGATCAATAATTATGCGAAAAACAATCTGCTTCCGCCTCCGAACAAGAAAAAGTATTCCAAAGAGCACCTTCTGGTTTTGATTTTTGTCTATTATTTTAAGAACCTGCTCTCGATCAAAGATATTGAGATCTTGTTAAAGCCACTGACAGACAAATATTTTGCTGTGAATTCGGAATTTGACATGGAAAGTATCTATGAAGAAGTCTGTAAGATGGAAAAAAGCAGGATCGGAGAGCTGCAGGATAGTATTCGTAAGGCGTATGAGACTGCTGAGCATTCTTTTGTATGTGTGGATGATGAAGAAAGAGAACAGCTTCAGAAGTTTGCCTTTATCTGTAATCTCAGTTTTGATGTGTATGTGAAAAAGCAACTGATTGAAAAAATGGTGGACGAACTTCCAAAGCCGGATAAGAAAAAATAAAAGCGTTAGCTTTTTTAAAAAGAATAAAAAAAGGAACGGATTTCAGATTTTGAAATTCGTTCCTTTTTGCTATTATGTGTTTGGCAATAGCTGTTACTACCAACTCCTGCCGGTGTCTGTAAAATTAAGATTCGGATTCTTCAGCCCCTGCCTGAAGTCTCTCAAATACCATATCGTATCCATCATTACCATAATTAAGAGAGCGGTTTACGCGGCTGATTGTTGCTGTGGAAGCACCAGTCTTTTCTGCAATCTCCAGGTATGTTTTCTGATCACGTAGCATCTTAGCTACTTCAAAACGCTGTGAAAGCGATAAAAGCTCATTGATCGTGCAGACATCTTCAAAGAATGTGTAGCATTCTTCTCTGCTTTTCAGACTGAGAACGGCATCAAATAAAGAATCGACCGCTTCTGTTCTGATTTTTCTACTCATTATATTATCCCTCCATGACAAATAATCAATAAGAGTGTGACATAAACTGCCCCACTCATTCATACAATGACATATTAGCACATTAAAATTTTAAAGTCCAGATATTTTGCAAAATTTTACAGATAAGAAAAAAGGAGCTGGATTTTTCTATTTTTACGACGAAAAATAGAGACGAGAGATTCTTTGACACCCCACTTTTTTTATAATATAATGATGCAATAGAGCCTCGAGAGAGGAGAAGAAAGAGGAACAAAAATATGAGTATTTATGATACATTAAATGACAGACAGCAGGAGGCCGTTTTCTATACAGAGGGCCCGCTTCTGATCCTTGCCGGAGCAGGATCCGGTAAGACACGTGTCCTTACACACAGGATTGCCTGGCTGATCGATCAGATAGGTGTGAACCCATGGAATATCCTGGCGATCACATTTACGAACAAGGCAGCCGGGGAGATGCGTGAGAGAGTGGATCAGATTGTTGGATTCGGATCGGAGAGTATCTGGGTGAGCACCTTCCATTCAATGTGTGTGCGGATCCTGCGCAGATATATTGACCGGCTTGGGTATGATACAAATTTTACGATTTATGATGCAGATGATCAGAAGACACTGATCAAGGATGTGTGTAAATATTTGCAGATTGATACGAAAATGTTTAAGGAACGGTCGCTTCTTAGTGCGATTTCTTCTGCAAAAGATGAGCTTGTCACACCGGAAGAGATGACACTTCGTGCGGAAGGGGATTGGGCGAAAAAGAAGATTGCACAGGTTTATACCGAGTATGAAAAGCAGCTGAAAGCTAACAATGCACTCGATTTTGACGATCTGCTTTTAAAGACGGTACAGCTTCTTCAGACACAGCCGGACGTGCTGGAGTATTATCAGGAAAGATTCCGTTATATCATGGTGGATGAGTATCAGGATACGAATACGGTACAGTTTAAGCTGGTAAGCCTTCTTGCCGGTAAGTATCAGAATCTGTGTGTAGTTGGTGATGACGACCAGTCAATCTACAAATTCAGGGGTGCGAATATCATGAATATCCTGAATTTTGAAAAAGAATATCCGAATGCGAAAGTGATCAAGCTGGAACAGAATTACCGTTCCACATCCACAATACTGAACGCCGCAAATGAAGTGATCCGTCACAATACAGGACGAAAAGAGAAGTCGCTCTGGACCGAGAATGGTGAGGGTGAGAAGATTCAGTTCCGTCAGTTTGATTCTGCTTACGATGAGGCGGATTATATTGTCAGTGATATCAAAGACAAGGTGAACAGTGGAAAAAGAGAATATAAGGATTTCGCTATTTTATACAGAACCAATGCGCAGTCACGTATATTCGAGGAAAAGATGGTGGTATCCAATGTTCCGTATAAGATCGTTGGTGGAGTAAACTTCTATGCAAGACGCGAAATAAAGGATCTGCTGGCATATTTAAAAACAGTAGATAATGGAAAAGATGATCTGGCAGTACGGAGGATCATCAATGTACCGAAGAGGGGAATCGGACTGACAACTATCGGAAGGGTGCAGGATTATGCAACGGAACGGGAGATCAGTTTCTATGAAGCAATCCTGGCTGCAGGATCGGTTCCGGGAATCGGACGTGCGCTTGGCAAAATCGAATCCTTTGCAGCCCTGATTGAGCATTTTAAAGCCGAAGGCGAACGCATGAGTGTAGCGGAATTGATGGATGAGATTATCGATGCAACTGGATATGTAGAAGAACTGCAGGCAGATTCTGATGAAGAAGCAGAAAGCCGTCTGGAAAATATTGAAGAGCTCCGGAATAAAATTGTTGCATACGAGGAGTCCTGTGAAGCAGAAGATGAAAAATCGACACTTTCCGGTTTTTTAGAGCAAGTGGCATTGGTTGCAGATATCGACAGTCTTGATGAGGAGACGGACTATGTGGTGCTGATGACTTTACATAGTGCGAAAGGCCTGGAATTTCCACACGTCTATCTCGCCGGCCTGGAAGATGGGATTTTCCCAAGCTATATGACGATCACGGCAGATGATCCGGCAGAGCTGGAAGAAGAGAGAAGACTCTGCTATGTGGGAATTACCCGTGCAAAGGAGAATCTGACGCTGACCTGTGCAAGACGACGGATGGTACACGGTGAGACACAGTATAATAAGATGTCCAGATTCTTAAAAGAGATTCCGCTGAGTCTGCTTTCTACCGGTGCCCTGTTCAAAAAGGAGCAGACAGAGGAGGAACCAAAGGTATCTGCTTACCGTCAGGCAAAGCAGGCATTTGCGACAAAAGCGTTCGCAGCGACAAAGCCTGCACAGCAGTTTACTGTGACCAAGGGAAAAGGTCCGGGATATGATGTGGGGGACAGAGTGCGTCATATTAAGTTTGGGGAAGGTCTGGTGACACAGATCACAGAAGGCGGACGAGACTATGAAGTGACTGTGGACTTTGATACGGCGGGCACGAAGAAGATGTTTGCCATGTTTGCAAAACTGCAGAAAATTGACTAAAATTGCACTATGTGCCTAAGAAACACATTCTTTTTCGGAAAATCTGTGCAATATGGTGGAAATTATGCATGGATTTGTGGTATACTAGCTATAAACAATGAGTGAGCCGAAGCAGAGAGTGACGGCAGAAAGGGCGTGTATGGAGATGAACAGAATCGAAGAATTACTTGCAACAACGAAACTCAACGATATGATGCATAAGAAAGATGATGATCAGAAGACAACTGTTCTCTGGATTCTTGCAATTATCGGTGCGGTAGCAGCAGTTGCAGCAATTGCATATGCAGTATATTGTTTCTTTACTCCGGATTATCTGGAAGATTTTGAAGAAGATTTTGACGATGATTTCGACAATGATTTCTTCAGTGATGAAGATGAAGTACAGTAATATTAAGAAAGCAGCGAAGGCAGGAATTGTCAAAGATTCCTGCCTTTTCTATGTGAGGGTATATAGATAGATGAAAAAAGGACAGATATTAGAAGGATATATAGAAAGGGTAGATTTCCCGAATAAAGGATTTGCCGTGGTAGAGGACGAAGAAAAAAAAGTGATCGTGAAGAATACCGTTCCGGAACAAAAGGTGCGTTTTGCGGTGAATAAGATACGAAAAGGTCAGGCAGAGGGACGGCTTCTGGAAATTCTGGAGCATTCACCGGAAGAATGTCAGCCGGCATGTCCACATTTTGGAGTCTGTGGCGGATGCACTTATCAGAATCTGCCGTATGAAAAGCAGGTGGAGATGAAGGAAGCGCAGATCCATGCAATGATGGATGCGGCGGTTGATGGTGATTATATCTGGGAGGGTGTTAAAGAAAGCCCGGTCAGAGAAGCATATCGCAATAAAATGGAATTTTCTTTTGGAGACGAATATAAGGACGGACCTCTTGCACTTGGCATGCATAAAAGAGGCAGCTTTCACGATATTGTAAATGTTACAGAATGCAAGATTGTGGATGAGGATTTCAGACGAATTATAAAGGCTGTTCTGGAGTTTGCGACAGATACAGGTCTTCCGTATTATCACAGAATGCGCCATACTGGATTTTTCCGTCATCTTCTTGTGAGAAAGGCAGTTCGCACCGGAGAAATTCTGATTGATCTGGTAACAACATCGGAGGCACAGCTAGATGAAGCCAGACTGGTGGAAAAGCTTACCGGTCTTTCTTATGATGGGAAGCTTGCCGGAATTCTTCATACAACCAACAACAGCCTTGCGGATGTGGTAAAAGATGAAGGAACCAAAATTTTATATGGACAGGATTATTTCTATGAGGAACTTCTGGGACTGAAGTTCAAGATCACACCATTTTCTTTCTTCCAGACTAATTCCCTTGGCGCGGAAGTGCTTTATGAAGCAGCAAGATCTTATATCGGTGAGACGAAAGATAAGGTAATCTTTGATCTCTACAGTGGAACCGGAACGATTGCACAGATCCTTGCACCAGTGGCAAAAAAAGTAGTAGGTGTGGAAATCGTTGAAGAGGCAGTAGAGGCTGCAAAAGAAAATGCTGCTTTAAATGGACTCGATAACTGTACCTTCTGGGCTGGAGATGTGTTGAAAGTAATCGATGATCTGGGTGAAGTACCGGATCTGATCGTATTGGATCCACCAAGAGACGGTGTGCATCCGAAAGCACTGGAAAAGATCATTGATTTTGGTGTGGAAAGAATGGTTTATATTGCCTGCAAGCCGACCAGCCTGGCAAGAGATCTGGAGCTTCTGCAGGGAAGAGGATATCAGGTAGAACGGATTGGGTGTGTGGATCTTTTTCCGAGCACGGTTCATATAGAGACTGTTGTTCTTTTGTCCCAACAAAAACCAGATGACACGATAGAGATCGACT
>ENA-UOJV01000441-UOJV01000441.1-human-gut-metagenome-genome-assembly--contig:-C82-NODE-441-length-61657-cov-146.827197_pt1 | contig 61657 bp, 60 predicted proteins | sample MGYA00242356_ERZ723903 | MGnify/ENA metagenome assembly ERZ723903
ATGTCTGCCGCCAGCGCCGTGGCCGGCAGGAGCGACGCGATCATCAGCACCGCGAGCACAAAACTGAATATACGTTTTTTCATCCTCATTTCCTCTCATTTCATGATTGGAGCCGGAAGATATAAGCTTTGAATTCCATAAACTATCTCCGCTTCCTGTTTTAGATTATAACTGTCATGACAGGTGCCGTCAAGCCTCTTTGTGCTCGTTGGCAGTTCTCCATTTAAAATGGAAGCATCCCCGCTCCGGTCGGAGCGGGGATGTGTTTTACAGGATAGTTCACTGCGCGTCCTGCGCGTCGGCCTTGACCTCAATGACCTTGATCTGCGGCGCGGTATAGTCCGTTTCTTTGACGATGGTGTCTGTGATGGTTGCGACCTGTGCCGTGCTCAGCCCATCGGCCGGCGCGGGCACGGCGACCGTGATGCCCTCATCCGTGATATAGACCACACACTCGGAAAAATCCTTGGCCAGCAGGAGATTTTCGATCTGCGTCTCGGTCATGGAGTCGCTCGCCATGGCAGAGATGGCGCTCATGGCGCTGTCGATCGTCGCCTGCGAAGCGCCCTCGGCCGTCGAGGCTGATTTGAGCAGCGACAGCGCCTCGTCGCGCGACTGCTGGCGCGTCAGGCGCGCTTTGGCAAAGTAATCATCGGATGCCGACGCCGACGCTGCGGCCGCTTCCTCCTCCGCCTTGACCGCCGCCGTGGCGGCGTCCTCGGCGGCGGCCATTTCGGCGTCCGCCTTTCCCCACTGGGTGTTGTACGACCAGTTAAAGTAGATCGCGGCGCAGACAAACAGCAGCACCACAATGATCGCAATGTTTCGTTTGGTTTTTTTCATAGTCGCCCTCCCGTTATTTAGATTGCGGATCCGGCTGCTTTCGGAGTACGGAGATGTGATCCGTGCTCAGGCCGGTAAACTGTGCCACTGCCTGCGTGACGGCGAGCTGCACCTGCGGTGAATCCGCCCCGTCACAGACGACGACTGCGCCGAGATACTGCGGGCTGACCGTCTTGAGCTCCACCGCCTCCTGTGCCCCGCCGCCGGCGGAGATGATGGTCGGCTCACCGCTATCGTCCGTCGCCAGCTCCCGCTCGGCCGAGCAGCGGTAGGACAGCAGCACCTGCACTTGTCCCGCGCCGTTGATCTGCTGCAGGAGCGTTGTCAGGCGCTGCTCCTCGGCCTGGATCGTCTGCGGCTGTGTCTGCTCGGAAACGGCTGCCGCCTGCGCCGTCTTGGCCTTTGTCCTGCTGCCGGTCGGCAGCAGGAGCAGGATCAGCCCCGCGAGCAGGATGATGAGAACGTATTTATACTTGGCTGCGAAAGCGCTGAGTTTTCGTGTGTTCATGATGTGCTGCTCCATTCCTGCCGCGTGCGCGGGACCCCGAGGTCGGCCTCGATGATCTGCGCCAGGCGGCTGTTTTCTGCTGCCGGCCCGGATGTGACCAGGCGGACGGACTGCGGATACCAGTAGCCGTCGGTGCTCCACTGCAGCGTGACCTGCGCATCGTCGAGCGCAGCGCCGCACTGCGCGGCTTTGTCCAATATATATGTGCGCATTTCCGATTCTATGACCGTGCGCTGCAATCGCTCACTGCTGTCGGACACCGCGCCGTCCGTCGACACCGAAACGTGATAGTCCTGCAGCGCGGCGGCATAAGCGTCATAATCGAACGTCACCAGCGGCGAGAACAGCAGACACGTCAGGGCAACGCCGCCGGCCAGCTTCGTGACGCGCCGCAGGCTCTCCGACGTCGGAAACAGCGACGCCAGCGCCGTCAGCAGCGCCACGCCCGCCAGACTGAGCAGCCAGGCACGCAGAGATTCCATCATCCCGTCACCGCCTTCATACTCGACACGATCGAGAGGAACAAAATGAGCGACGCCACGCCGACCATCCCCAGCAGGAAACCGTACACGTCCGCAAAGCCGTCGATCAGCCGCCCGACACGCTTGTCCGCGAACGACTCGGCGATTCCGGCGGCAAGCTTGTACAGGACATAGTGCACGGCGAACTGCAAATACGGCGTGACGCACATGGCGGCGACGCTGACGACGCCGACGATGCCAATGCCGCTGCGCAGGATCGCGGCGCTGGAAGTGACCGTGGACGCCGCATCGGCCACGATGCTGCCGACGACCGGAAGCGCGGCGGAGACGGCCGTCTTGACTGCCTTGGCTGCGGCTGCGTCCGCCGAGCCGGTGAGGATACCCGTCAGCGACAGGTAGAGCGTGAACACGCTCGCAAAGCCGATGAGCAGCAGCCGGAACGCCTTGCGCAGCAGACCGCTGAGGGACGCGAGCACGTCGTTTTCGAGCGTTGTGCCGCAGATGACCGTACCTGCGTACAGATACAGCAGCGGCAAGAGCACCGCCGTCTCCGCGGACAGAAGCACATCCAGAAACAGTGAAGTTGCCGCGTATTTTGCGGCCGCCGACGTCGCCGCGCCACTCGCCGCCGCGGCGGCACACATGCTTGGCAGCAGGATCTTGGAAAAATCCCGCAGCGTTGCAAGTGCCTCGCTGCCCGCGGTGATGCACGAGGTCACGTGCGTAACGCTCAGCGCAGCGACCGCCACCGTGCCAGCCATCTGCGTGACCTTTCCGCAGGCGCCGCTCACGGAAAGGGACGCGCACAGCGCCGACAGAAACACGATCGCCAGCAGCAGCGCCGCATTGCGCGCCGCCGACGCGACGGCCCCGCCGCCCTCGTGCAGCACATAGGCCCAAAGCTTTGCGAGCAGGGACTGCGGCTGCGCGGCATCCGCAACGGACAGTTCACCGAAGGCGTCATATGCCTGCTCCGGAAGCGCGGATTCCAGCGACGCCGTGCCGAAATCCGCTGCCTGCTCAGCCGCAACATCGTAGGCAAACGCCCCCGGCGTGCACGCCGCCAGCACCAGCAGCACAGTCAAAAGCACAAGCAGCCGCTTTTTCATAAGCATTCTCCGATCATGGTCAAAAACGTGCGCATCAGCGGCAGCGCGGCATAGAGCGCTGCCGCCACGCCAACGAGCTGCACCGCGCAGGCGCCGGCAGCCTGTCCGGCGTCTTTGCAGAGGCTCTCCCCGATCATCGTCAGGATGCTGATGGTCATGCACTTGAGCAGCGGCCCGGTGTAGACGCCGGAGAGCTTGCTGACCGCGATCGCATCGCGGAAAAACGCCGCCAGCGGCTCCAGCAGACCGATGCACAAAAACAGCGCCAGCAGTGCCGCCGCCATGCTCAGCAGAAGCGACATGCCCGGCACGGTCTTGTAGACCGTGGCGGCGGCAGCGGCAGCAATGACCACGATGATGATTGCCTGAAAGACCGGCTCCATCACAGGGAAAACAGGCTCTTGATTAAATCGAACAGCTCGCTGATCTTCTGGATCACCAACACCAGCACCACGACCAGACCGGCAATGGTCGTCATGAGCGCCTGCTCGTCGCGCCCGGCGCGCGAGAGCAGGATATTGAGCACGGCGACCAGAATACCGATCGCCGCGATCTTAAAGACAAGGTCAACGTCCATAAGCGCCTCCTGTGTAATCAAAACAGAGCCACGGCGGCGAGCAGACCAAGCGTCGCGCCGAGGCCGCAAAAGAGTTTTCCGCGCTGTGTCGTGTCCGCCTGCATCTGCGCCGCAGCAGCCTGCAGCGTCTCGATGCAGGTGTCCAGCGCGCGGCGCTGGATCTGCGCGTCATACTTGCCAAGCTGTTCGCCCAGCGTCAGCAGCGCTGCGCGCACATCGGGCGTCAGCATGTCCAGCGCCTGAAACGCGGCCGCCCAGCTCTCGGAAAACGGCCGGCCGCCGTCCGTGATACCGTCTGCGAGCGCGGCATATTGCGTACTCAGCGGCTCGTGCGCGCCCGCCGCCAGATGGCGCAGCGCCTCCGGCAGCGGCAGCAGACGGCCGACGATATCGCTGCGCAGCAGGTTCAGGCTGTCGATCACCGCCGTGAGCAGGCGCAGCCGCAGCCGCAGCTCCTGCCGCAGCGCGAATCCGGCGGCCGTACTGCCCAGAAACACCAGCGCCGCTCCCAGCCAATGTAGGCGCGTCATGTCAGATCCTCAACGGTATAGACGCGCTCGCCGTCGCTGCGCATGATGCACACGGCGCGGCGGAAAATATGCTCGTCCAGCAGTGCGCGGTACAGCGCCCTGTGCCGCAGCGCCGCAACGCTCTGCGCGTGCGCCGTCGCCAGCAGTGCGACGCCGCAGCCGGCGGCGATGCGGATGGCCTCAATGTCCTCCGGCGCGCTGATCTCATCAAACGCCAGCACATCCGGCCGCATGGCGCGCAGGAGCATCATGCAGCAGGCCGCCTTCTGCCCGCCGGTCATCACGTCCGTATTTGCCCCGACGTCAAACTGCGGCGCGCGGTTCTGCACGGCTGCGATCTCGCCGCGCTCGTCCATGAGCGAGATGCGCGTGCCCATATCGGACAGGCGGCGCACACACTCGCGCAGCAGCGTCGTTTTCCCGTTGCCGGGCGGCGAGAGGATGAGCGTACTGCAAAACCCATCGCGGAGCAGCTGCGGCAAAAGCGCATCGGCACAGCCGGGCACCGCGTGCGGGATGCGCACAGACACGGAGCTCAACTGTCGGATGCCGTCGATCTGCCCGGCAGCCTGTCCGTAAGCGCAGCCGCAAAGCCCGACGCGGCAGCCGCCGGCCGTCTGTAAGTACCCCTGCCGGATCTGTTCTCCGGCCGCGTAAACGGACGCTCCCGTCGCGCGCTCGAGCAGATAGTCCAGATCACCCGCCAGAATGGCGCGGCATTCCGCCGGATATACATGCGCCTGCGTCAGCAGCACGGGCACCTGGCCGATGCGGCAGCAGATCTCTTCCACGAGTTCCTGCCGGTCGCGCTGCGTGTGCGCAATGGCCTGTCCCAGCGCTGGCGGGAACAGCGCCAGCGCCTGATTTGTGAAGATCATGGTGGTCCCTCCTCTTTTGTTCTGCCACATCCTATGCACGCGCCGCGCGCGGCAGAACAAAAAAGAGGGGCAGCCAATTGACTGCTCTTTTTTCATTTTGTGAGTCTTATCATGTTGCCGTCTATGTCAGACACCTTGCGGGCACCGCACATATACATTGCGTCGGAGAACTCGCCCTTGAGCTTTTGGATGTAAACTCTTATGCCTTCCGTGCAGCCGCCGTAGTAGCTCACGAGCACGGGGCGGCAAATCATGACCGCGTCTGCGCCGAGGGCAATGGCTTTGAAGATATCGTAGCCGGAGCGTATTCCGCCGTCGACAATGATCTTGGCCTTGCCGCCGACAGCCTCGACTATCTCTGGCAGCACCTCCGCCGTTGCGGGCGCACCCGGGAGCACCCTGCCGCCGTGGTTTGATACGATGATCGCATCAGCTCCGGCATCGACCGCAAGCTCTGCGCACTTGGTGTTCAGCACGCCCTTCACGATAAATGAGCAGTCAACGGCGGCTTTGAGCTTGCGTATCTGCTCGGGCGTTTTCGTGCCCGCGTCGGGTCTGCTTTTAAGGTGCGGAAGCCCTGCGCTGTCAATGACGATACCCATCGCGACGGGGTCACCGGTCTTGCACAGCTCTATCTTTTTGAGTATCTCCTCCTGCGAGAAGGGGTTTAATATAGGGATGCCGATACCGCCGGAGTTCTTGCTTGCCTCGGCTGCATCCTCGGTCACACCGTCAAGCAGGCCGTCGCCGAAGCACTGGTACACGCCCTCTTCCCTGCATGCCTCGATACACTTTCGGTTGTAGTCACGGATATCGTCCTCAGGGTGGAACTGCGCACGAAGCGAGCCGATGGGGCCGGTCAGCAGCGGCAGCTGTATGCGCCTGCCGAAAAGCTCGATGCCGGTGTCGACCGGCGTATTGGGCACCATAGTATTCATGTTAAGCTTATACGGCCGCCATGCCTTCCAGTTGTCGTTCGCGCCGTTGCCCGGAGCCTTTGAGCCGGGGCCGGGTATCGTGTTCCCGCAGCCGAGGCCGTTGCATTCGGAGCATGCCTTGCAATTAGGGGCAATGTTCTTTCACGTCTGCTCCAGCACTTCCTTGTATGTCATTTTGCTCTCTCCTTTTTTCCTATGCCGCCGTTATACAACAGCTATCGCCAAAAAGAAACAAAAACATACCGACATCGGAAATCGATGCCGGTACGCTTTTAGGGGATCACTGCCGACGTATGCACCCGACGGCGTTTGATGGGCGGAAGTGCCCCTCGGTTTGGGGAGGGTGGATCTGAGAAAATTACATCTGATCTGAAAGGAGAAATGTATACAGATAATTACGGTCTTACGGTCTCGCCGTCGCCGTTTGCACCGTCGATAACAGTCTTGGTGCCGAAGATGTGGGATGCCCACGGGGAGATGTAGTACAGGATGAGGTATGCGACCTCTTCGGGAGTCGCGGCGCGCTTATCGTAGGTGCCGGAAACGAGAGCTGCGTAGCGCTCCTCGGGGCTCATCGCGTCGCCAAGTGCGTTTTTGCCGATGCGAGTGAGCATGCCAGTGTCGACACCGTCGGGGTTAACGCTGTTGACATTGACGCCCTGGGGGCCGAGCTCACGGGCAGCGGACTTCATAAGTCCCTGGACTGCGTGCTTGGATGCGCAGTAGATGGCCATGCCGGGGCTGCCGACAACGCCGCCAATGGATGAGGTGATGACGATGGAGCCGTGACCCTGCTTTGCAAGAACATCACCGCCGTACTTGAGCATGTACATCACACCAAGGACATTGATGCTGAAGACCTTTTCAAAGTTTTCCTTGCTCATCTGATTATTAAACTCCCACTTGCCTTCGTAGCCGGCGTTGGGAACGACGGAGTCAATGTGGCCGAAGTGAGCGAGTGCGCCGTCAACGAATGCCTTGACCTGCTCCTCGCAAGTTACATCGGCAACATTTGTCCACAGTCTGTCGGGGCCGAGCTCGAGCTCAGCTGCGAGCTTTGCGACCTTATCTGCGTCACGGCCGGAGAGGGCAATCTTTGCGCCCTCTGCCTTGAGTGCAAAGCACACTGCTCTGCCGATGCCGCCGGTTGCGCCGTTAATGAGAACGACTTTATCTTTAAGCTTAAGATCCATGATTATATCCTTTCTGAATTTAACTTGTTATCAGCAGCAGGTCCAGCCGCCGTCGCAGGACACGATCGCGCCGTTTACATACGACGACTCGTCCGCTGCCAGATAAATGATCGTGCTGTCTAGCTCGCCGTCAACGCCGGCTCTGCCCATGGGCACGCGAGAATTGATCCACGGTCCGAGCATTTCCATTGCCTCGGGGCTGTTGGATTCCGAGGGGAAGAAGCCCGGGCACACGCAGTTGCAGGTGATGCCGTGCTTGCAAAGCTCGCAGGCGACCTCGCGAGTGAGGTTTACAACGCCGCCCTTGACTGCACAGTAGTTGGAGATGGCGATCTCGCCCGTGCCGATGCGGCCGAACAGAGATGCGTTATTGATGATGCGGCCGTAGCCGGCTTTGATCATTTCCTTGCCGAACTCGCGGATGCAGCGGAACACGCCGGTGAGCTCAAGGTCAAGACCGTGCTGCCAGAAATCATCGGGAGTCTCGGTGATGGGATAGAACGGGCCGCCGCCTGCATTGTTGACGAGGATATCGACCTTGCCGAACTCGTCGATAGTGGCCTTGACGGCTGCCTTTATATCGTCAAGCTCGCAGATGTCGCACTTGACGGGCAGGCACTTAACGCCCTTTGTCCTTACCTCCTGTGCGACCGCATCGAGCTTTTCCATGCGGCGTGCAAGCAGGACGATATCTGCGCCCTGACCTGCCAGTGCGAGCGCAAACTGACGGCCAAGGCCGCTAGATGCGCCGGTGATGACTGCTACTCTGCCATGAAGATCAAACATATCGTACCTCCTTTGCCTTACAGGGGCAGACACTCATACTCGTAAAGGTCGAGCATGAGCTTGCCGGGCTTCTTTGCGTTATCGAGCTTGCCGACTGCAAAAACGAACATCTTGTCAAGCTTGGGGTCTGTTGACTCGATGGGGCTTGCAAAATAGACATCAACGCCCTTTTCGATATTACCTGCTGCAAACTCCTTTATCTCGTCGACAGTGCAGAAATCGGCCTTGCCGGTGTAGGGCACATAGACCAGAGTGCCGTCATTGAGCTTTAATGTTATGCGGCCGTCGAGCTCAAAAACGCCGTTGTAGCGCAGAAGCTGCGTGACCTCGCCGCCGGGGACAACCTCGCCGATGATCTCGGTTTGGGTGAACACTTCGCCGGACTTGGGAACGGAGTTTACACGAACACCGCCGCCGACAGAGGGATAAAAGCCCCAGCACTCAAGGTCGATATCAGCGGAAAAAAGATGGTCGATACGGGTCTTGTTCAAATCGTTAGCCATGTTTTATCTCCTTTCTCACTTCTTGGTGCGAACGGCGTAAACATCGTAGCGCACGACAACGGGGTCGGTGAATTTTGCAACGCCGAAGCCGATGCAGAAGGTGTGATTGAGCCACTCGTAGCGGGGATCGTCGGTCTCAAGCTGATAATGTATCGCATTGCGCACCTGCTCGGGGAAGATAAACTTCTTATATTTAAGAACATCCTCGTAGCCGCCGATGTCGTTTCTGCCCTGATAGGGCATGTAGATCTTTGCACCGTCATCGGTCTCGATGGTTGCGCGGACATTGACATTCTGCGTGCCGTTGGGTGTGCCGTGGCACCAGTCGCCGCCGAAGGGCTTGAGCTTGCCGTTTACCTTGTCGCCCTTTACCCAGCCGCCTACGATGTAGCCTGTAAGGCGGAAGCCGCCGAAGATCGAGGGGTCGTAGACTTCAAAATTGGGGTCGCAGTCTGCTGCGTAGGAGAAAAGGTACTCCAATTCATAAGGGATGAGATCTCTCATAACGATTTCTGCTCCTTTCTTTTGATTTGTCCATGCCGGAAACCGGCATGGACAACAGTTTCATATTCAGCGATCGATGCTCATTGCCGCAAAGAAGCCGCTGCGTACCGCAGTTCCAATTTTGCCCATCTTCACGCTGTCGCCCATGGCGATGGTCTTGGTGTAGTACTTTGCCTTGAGTGCGTCAACAAGCTCTGTTCTGGGCTTCATGCCGAGAGCGTTGATGACGGTGTCTGCGGGGAGATACTCGGTGCTGCCGTCTTCCTTCTCGACGGTGACGCCGTTTTCGTCGACGCTGAGCACCTTGGTCTTGGTCATCAGGCGAACGCCGAGCTTGGTCATCTTTGCGCAGATGCAGTCGCGGTTGATGAACATTGCGTCCTTTGCCATGATGTCTGCCATCTCAACGATGGTGACGTTCTTGCCGTAATCGAGCGCCAGCTCATAGCCGCCGTCGCAGCCGGACTCGCCGCCGCCGCAGATGACGATGTTGTCGCCCTTGACAAGGCCGTGATCCTTATGTACCTCGTACATATTGAAAACGTTCTTGCCGTCAAGGCCGGGGATCGGCGGGCACACGGGAACGGTGCCGGTGCTGACAAAGATCCAGTCGGCAGCCTCGAGGACGGGGTCGTCGGCCTTGATCTCGGTGTTCAGGTGGATCTCGACGCCGAGCTTATCCATCTGTACTGCATAGTACTCGAACAGGGCGCGGATGTAGTTTTTAAACGAAGATGTCGCAATGACACGGGCGGTGCCGCCAAGGTGGCCGTCCTTTTCGTACATGGTGACCTTGTGACCCTTGAGTGCGGCAACACGGGCAGCTTCAAGGCCGGAGGGGCCTGCACCGATGATAACGATGTTCTTGGGGTCGTTGGTCTTTTCGATCTTGAACGCTCTCTCCTCGCCTACCTGGGTGTTGACAGAGCAGGAGATCTTGGTACGGCGGTTCCAGATACGGCCGATGCAGTCCTCGTTGCAGCGCAGGCAGGGACGTACATCCTCGCGGTGGCCTGCAAGCAGCTTGTTGGGGATATCAGGGTCGGCGATGAGCGCACGGCCGAGGATGGCAAAGTCTGCCTTGCCGGAGGTGATAAGATCAAGTGCGGTGTCGGGGTCATGAGTGCCGCCATTAAGGATGGGCTTGGAGATGTTCTCTCTTGCAAAGTCACAGACATAGCTCATGCAGGCAGGACCCTGGTAAGAGGGCGGGAAGATGTAGTCAAGGCGCTCGTAGGAGCCTGCATCAACGTCAAATGCGTCGATGCTGCACTTCTGAAGCCACTCGACGAGCTCCTTGGACTCTTCAAAGGTACGGCCGCCTTCCCAGCCGTGGTCAAGAGCGATGCGGAACAGGATAGGCATATCCGGACCGACTACGGAGCGGACGGCCTCGACCATCTCACGGGCAAAGCGGGTGCGGTTCTCGGCAGAGCCGCCGTACTCATCGGTGCGGTGGTTGAACACCTTGGACATGAACTGGTCGATGAGGTAGCCTGCGTGGGCGTGGATCTCGATAGCGTCAAAGCCTGCGTCGCGGGCAACGCCCGCTGCGTACTTAAACGTCTCCTGAAGATCCTTGATCTCCTGCTTTGTCATCCCACGGGTGAGGACATCGGGCTTGAAGAAGGTGGGCTGCTCGCAGGAGGAGATGAGCTTGTCGCCAAACTCGTTGGGGTAGCCGTTGCGGCCGGTGCCCGGGGTCATCTGGAGGCAGATCTTTGCGCCCCAGCGGTGGACTCTCTCGACAAGGTCGGTGTATGCGGGGATGGGGATGTCGCTATCAAGGGTGCCCTCGTGGGAGCCCTGTGCGATCTTCTCGGTGAGCGGAGTGCAGCCGGTGATGATCATGCCGACGCCGCCTCTTGCGCGCTCTTCAAAGTAATCGATCTCCCAGTCGGACTTTGCTCCATAAGGGAGGGACGCGTTGTGGCCCATAGGAGAAAGCACGAGGCGGTTCTTGATCTCCATTTTGCCTATCTTAAACGGGGTAAAAAGAGGGCTGTAATCTTTCTTTTCCATTTTGATTTGCTCCTTTGCTTGTTTTGCTTGTTTGCTAAATATCGTCGTCCCGTCCGTCGGCTCGAATGAGCCGACAGCCGGTGGTGTGTGTTTATGCGTTTGCGCTTACTATCTCGCCTGATTCAATGGCCTTCTTCTCGTCAACGACCTTCTTGATGGGCTTGCAGCCGACGAAGATCATGATAGCGAGGACGATGCCGAGGAAGCCGAAGAGCTTGAACATGCCGCTGTAAGAGCCGGTGATGTCATATGCAGCGTTCAGTACGGGCATACCGAAGGCAACACCGCAGTTCATAACGGCGATCATGATGCCCATGAGCTGACCCTGTGCGCGGTTGCCGAAGATCTGCAGGGTGTAAACGGGGAGGGTTGCTTTGAGGATGCAGAACGAGCCGCCGAGAAGGATGGTGCCGAAATACATCATGCCGATGGCAGGTGCGGTAGCATAGATGAACACCGATGCGATAGCCATGATCGAGTACGCGACCATGCAGGTACGGATGCCAAGCTTGTCGGCGAGGATGCCGAACGGCAGCTGCAGCACAATGTTTGCTGCGTACATGACAGACAGCATCACGCCGCCGTCATAGCCGAGGTCGGAGGAGAAAATTGCGATGTTGCATATTGCGCCGTAGATGATGAGGCCGAACAGGCCGATGCCTATAGTTCCGCACCAGAACTGCACGGTCTTGTATGCTTCCTTGGCGGTTACGCCGTAGGGGATGATCGCGCCGCTTTCGTCAGCGATCTTGACCTTGTCGTTCCACATGGGCTTTACGCCGTACTCCTCAGGGCTGTCCTTGAGGAACACAATGAGGATGATAGCGGTGAAAACAACGATAGCGCAGTTGATGTAGAGGGAGGTGGTCCAGCCGATGGTGTTGATCCAGTTGGAGACGATCGGGCTGAAGATAACGCCTGCAAGGCCGGAGCCGATAGCGGTCGCGGAAAGCAGGGTGCCGGTGGAGTGGGCAAACCACTTGCTGAAGATGATCGAGCAGGATGCGCCCGAGCAGAAGCAAAGGGAGATGCCCTGAAGGATAGCTGCGAGGTAGAACATCCAGATGGCGGTGCCCTTTGCGTACAGAATAACGCCGGCGATCATCAGGATCGAGCAGAACGAGATCATCTTCTTGAGGCCGAACTTATCAACGAGCTTGCCGAAGAAGATACTTACGATGGCGTTTGCGCCGCCGTTAAGTGTGATGGTCAGAGCATATGCTGTGCGGGACACCTCGGGATGCGCATTGAGGATGGGCTCCATGTACAGGGTAACGGTGCTCAGCGTGATGCCGGCATATACAAACTGCATGAGTACAAGCAGTATCAATACGACCCATGCGTATTTGCTGCTTTTTACGAGTCCGCTTTTTTGCATTGTTTCAATCTCCTTTATACATTTTTTATCCGGTTGAAATTGACGCTTGCAAGTGCCGCAGCGTTAAGGTCCCTCTGCCGTTCCCGTCGAAACAGCTCCACTGTGCTGCCTTTGTTAAGACTTTAGCATGCTGTTTTGCCTCTGCTCAACTGCATTTCGCCAAAAAAGTGTCAATTGTGATTTATCATTTGCACAAAGAAAAATCAGGAAATATCTGAGGGAAATAAAAGCAGCACCGTCGCTTTTTTACAAGCTTTGGTGCTGCTTTGACAGGAAATTCTTATATTTGGTTATAAACTGTTAAATTGGTGACAACATCTTGTCGCGGTTTTGGCATTAAGAACTCGCTAAATTTTGATTATATCACATAGTTTGTCTAAATGCACTGTTAATTTTGTAAAACTTTTAACGCTGTGTTTTGCAATCATACAAATTGTGTGCAGCTTACTTGAAAAATCGATAATAATTTGCTAATCTTTTATCAGCCGATGCAGCAAAGCTCCCTTGATAAACCGTTAAACGGAGGCGTTTTTTATATGGCAAACAGGTACATCGACAAGAATGCCGGCGACGATGTCTACAAATATATAATGGAGCTCGTACCGCAGACAGATGACTTGAATATTTTTCTTCAGAAGATCTATATGCGCTACAACATGCCGGTCATTGTGACCGACATTGCTTTTCATCTGATTGCATACGGCGGCCCCTACCCCTGCCCCGACCCGCTCTGGCAAGCGCTCATCACCACAGGTGCTGCCGCTCCCGAAACCGTTATCGACTATTACTTTGGCGAGGGCTTTACCGACAAAATGTCTGCCGCAGGCGAGCCTATCGATGTCACCTGGGGCGTAAATATTGAGTATCCGCAGACGACATGCTCGGTGTATCTGGGCAACAGCATTGAAGGCTGCTGCTCGGTCATGTATCATGAGCGGGAAAAGCTGGATTTTGCACTCAAGCTCAACGGTGCAGTCAAGACCGCGGTTGAGATATACCTCGGCGGCAAGATGCGTCGCCAGCCCATGGGCTCTGCGCCCGACAGGCTGATCGCTGCCCGTGTGCTTCTTGAAAACACCGACGCGCCCATCCAGCTTCTGACGAGTACGGCGTTTTACAAAAATGTAGGCCTTAACCCGGGCTACATGGTCGTTGCAATGCATACCGACGAGATAAGTGTCGGCAGGCTGCAAAACATCGTCAGCAGCATCAAGATACTCCACCCGAACATGCTGTATGTCAACAAGTCCGACGACATGTACATGCTGTTTCAAAACATTAATGACGATGCGATACGTGAAAAGATACTGTCGGAAATCAAAGCCGAGGCCTCGGCCAAGGCCGCGTTTATCTGCGGCGCTTCGGGCACCTTTGCCGATCTCGAGAAACGTGACGCTTACATCGAGCAGGCGCGGTTGGCGTTAGAACACGGCATCGAGCAGGGTGGCCGCAACTGCATCCATTCGTTTTTTGATTACTTCGCCGAGATAATTCTCCGTCACGGCTACGACAATATTTACCCCGAGAGTCTTGTCGTGCCGGAGCTTAAGCGGCTCATCGATTTTGACAAGGAAAACTCCTCGGACTACTACCAGTCGCTGTGCTGTTATATCTTTGAGCGCTGCGACATGACAAAGGCCGCGGCCAAGCTCTATGTCCACCGCAACTCACTCATGTACCGCATCAAAAAGTGCGAGGAGATCATGCAGGCAGACCTGTCTGACCGCGAGACCTACGAGCGCTTGTGGCTGTGCTGCACGATACGGGCGTTCCTCTCTCATTCAAATAAGCAGTAAAAAATCGACAAGTCGTTTTTCGACTTGTCGATTTTAATTTTAAGTTCAGTCCTCGAATGTGTTCGTGCAGCTGACGGGCTGCTCCCACTGCGGCTGCTCTTCCTCTTCGGACGGCAACTTCTTGAGCTTGTAGCCTGCGCTTACGCCGATGAAGAGGCTCACAATGACCCATATATGGAACAGGTAGTCGACGAGCATGTCGGACTGGACACCGACATCGATGAGCATGAACAGCGTGTCAAGGATGAAAATGACCAGAGTAAATAACAGCCAGCCCGGCCTCAGCTTCTTGGAGAAGATGAACGGCAGGACATACAGGATTGCCAAAATAACGGCAACTGCAATAAAGCTGACAAAGGCCGACTGATCCATGAAATTATACTCAGACGGGTCACCGCCGCCGTAATACTCAAGGGGATATTTGCCGCACAGAATCATGCCCAGCGTTGCAGCGGTATAGGGAATGTAAGCCGAGAACAGAAAATATCGGTCACTGTTAGTTACGAGCAGTCGCGATTTGGCATTTAATTATATGATAAAGTTGCGTGAGGAAAAGCTCAGCGGGACGGGCGGTCCGTTGAGAAAGCGGGAAAAGAAGTAAGGAGGGGCAGCGCTACTGAATGGATAAGTCATCGGAAAGTCTACTGAGAGAACTATATGCAAGGTTTAACACGGAGCCGGAATACTCAATTTCTGCACCAGAGTATCAAAAAGAGCAGATTGATGCACTTGTCAACGATAAACTTATCGAGCGAATCGATGCTAGTTCTTTGACTGGATGGGAATACATTATTAGACCAACATACGCTGGGAAGGTTTATTTTCAGAATAAAAAACAAGAGATCGCAAAATACCGCCGACATCTTGCTTTTGAATGGGGCAAATTCCTTGTTCCTGTGCTAATCTCTATTGCAGCTCTGATAGTAGCTATCATAAAATGAAGAAAGACCACATCCAAGGACTTTACTCCAAAGATGTGGCCTTTCTGTTGGCACCGCTTGAAGACGCCACTAAAACCAGTTAATTTGAACTGTCGTTAAGTGAGTGCCTCCAATAAGCTACCTCTCTCAAGCAAAGGATAGATCAAATTAGAGTTTGCGGCACTCGAGGTAATAGCGCTTGTCCGCGCCGAGGCCGATGGAAAAGCTCTTTTTCGGGAACGGGCCGGAGCGCAGCACCGACGTGAAGAGCTCCGCCTTGTCCATGCGCGGCATGAGGATACCGCAGCAGCCATCACCGGCCGCAAGGGCGATCGCCTCATCGTCACCGTGGATATAGTCGACCGAGCCGCCGTTTTCCGCGAGATAGGCCGTGCAGAACACATCCATCGCGGCGATCGCTTCACCGAGCGACGCGCCCTTGGCGAGAATGTCGCGGCGCGCACGCCCGGCGATCAGGGAGATCGCATAGCCGCTGCCGTCAGTGGATGCCAGCGCCGTCTCCGCCGCCTGCATCCATTTGGACGCATCGGTACCGAAGAGCACGCGGTGGATGGGTTCAAACGTCACGGCCGGGCTGTGCAGGTTCACAAGCTCAACGAGCGCGTAGCGCGCGGGATCGGCCGCCGCCTGCTCGGGCGTGAGCGTTTGCTTCTTCTCCAGCCAGCACAGACGGGCTGCCGCCAGACTGTGGTTGCCGTCCGCGATGGCAAAGCGCATGGGGTGCGCGCCGTCCGTGCCGACGCCGGTCGCGCACAGGCGCGCGGCAAGCGCATCCGCCTTCGCGCCCGCAATGCGCAGGCCGCGAACGTGACCGCCGCCGGACATGAGGTCAAAATCATATAGCGTTTCGCCGGCCGCCGCTTGCGCTTCCCGGCGGATCGTATCCTCCGGATCGCTGTAAAACACCATGATGTGCGGCATCTCCAGCGCTGCCGCCGCGCGGATGCGCACACGCGCAGGCAGGCGCGAGGCGACCGTGCCCTCCGTCGCGCGGATCGGCGTGACGGAGTCCGGCGCGTAATCATACGCCTCCAGATCGAGCGCGCCGACAACGCCGCAGCGCACGGCGCCGCCCGGCAGCGTGCGCTGCACGAGCACAAGGCTGTGCGGCACGGTGCGGAACACGCCGTCATCGAGGTAGCGGCGCATGGCCTGCTGGATCTCGCGCGTCGCCGCAGCCTCATCGCACTTGCCGAGGTAAAACTCCGGCAGCATCAGCCGCAGCGTGGACGGCGCGTCGCCGACGGTGTCCTGCACTGCCTGCCAATAGCCGGCATCCGCCGTGAACTGGTCACAGGCAATGACGCTCCAGCGCCGCATATCCGCATGCGCCGGCAATAGAATATCCGTTGGGGTAAAAAACAGGTTCGGGTTCATTCCTGGCTCCACTTTTCCGCTCTGCCGACGGCGCGCAGCCAGTTATCGTGATACTGCTTTGCCTGCTCGGCATCCATTTTGGGCTTGAAAATACGGTCAGACTGGCGCAGGAGCGCAATATCGTCCACGCTCTCCCAGACGCCGCTGGCAATACCGGCGAGGAACGCCGCGCCGAACGCCGTCGTCTCGACCAGCTTCGGCCGGTCGATCGGCACGCGCAGCATATCCGCCTGAAACTGCATCAAAAACGAACTGACGGACGCGCCGCCGTCCACACGCAGGACGGAGATCGGGCTCTCGGCATCGACCTGCATGGCATCGAGCAGGTCCTTGACCTGATACGCGATGCCCTCAAGCGTGGCGCGGGCGATGTGTGCCTTGTTGCTGCCGCGCGTGAGGCCGACGATCGCGCCGCGGGCGTACATATCCCAACGCGGCGCGCCGAGACCGGTGAACGCGGACACAAGATACACGCCGCCGTTGTCCGGCACGCTCTCGGCCAGGATATCGCACTCATGCGCCGTGCCGATCAGGCCGAGCTCGTCGCGCAGCCACTGGATGGAGCTGCCGGCATTGAACACGCTGCCCTCGAGCGCATAGGTCGTCTTACCGTTGACCGACCACGCAACGCTCGTGACCAGACCGCTGACGCTGCGCACGGATTTGCTGCCGGTGTTCATGAGCGTGAAGCAGCCGGTGCCGTATGTATTTTTCGCCTGACCCGGCACGATGCACGCCTGCCCAAGCAGGGCGGCCGCCTGATCGCCGGCGCTGCCGCAGACCGGAATGCCCTCGAGCGTCTCCAGTCCTGGCAGACCTGCCGTCACCTGCCCGTACACCATGGACGACGGCACCGGCGTCGGCAGCATGCTCATCGGAACGCCGAGACGCGCGCAGAGCTCCTCGTCCCAGCAGAGGTTGTCAATGTCAAACAGCATCGTGCGCGAGCAGTTGGAATAGTCCGACACATGGGCGCGGCCGCCGGTCAGATTCCAGATGAGCCACGAGTCCACATTGCCGAACAGCAGCTCGCCGCGCTCAGCGCGCTCGCGCGCACCCGGAACGTTATCGAGGATCCACTTGATCTTCGTGCCGGAAAAATAGGCGTCGATGAGCAGGCCGGTCTTCTCCTTCACATACGGGCCAAGACCGTCGGCCGTGAGCTGATCGCAGATGGGCGCCGTGCGGCGGCACTGCCAGACGATCGCGTTATAGATGGGCTTGCCCGTGTTCTTGTCCCAGACGATCGTCGTCTCGCGCTGGTTCGTGATGCCGATGCCGGCGATGTCCGTCGGCGACAGGCCGCTCTTTTCAAACGCCTCGCTCATGGCAAGCATCTGGCTCTCAAGGATGACCATCGGGTCATGCTCTACCCAGCCCGGCTTCGGGTAGATCTGCGTAAAAGGATACTGCGCCAGAGACACAATGTTGCCCTTACTGTCGAAGATAATGGAGCGGGAACTGGTTGTACCCTGGTCAAGTGCAATGATGTAGCCGTTCATAATTAACATTAACCTCCATAGACTTGACGGAATCCGTCAATTGGAATACAATTCAGGTAGCATTTAGTATATCACAACTGGAGGAGTATTGCTATGCCATCTTTTCATGATTTCAGGTTTTTATCCACTGACGGGAAACACAAGGTATTTGCAAGAGAATGCACCCCCGACGGCGAAGTCCGCGCCGTTTTGCAGATCGCGCACGGCGTCGCCGAGCATATCTATCGTTACGCCCCATTCATGGAGTTTCTGGCCAATCACGGCTTTGTCGTCGTCGCAAACGACCACCTCGGCCACGGCAAGACCGCCGAAAACGAGCAGGAGCTGTGCTTCTTCGCGGAAAAGGACGGCTGGAACGATGTCGTGAGCGACATGGATCAGCTCCATAAGCTGACCGCCGCCAAGTATCCCGACGTCCCCTACTTCCTGTTCGGCCACAGCATGGGCAGCTTCCTGACCCGCACCTATATTATTGACCATCCGGAGGGGCTCAAGGGCGTCATCATCAGCGGCACCGGCCAGAACCCGGCCGCCGTCGTCGCCGCCGGCAAGCTCATGGCAAAGCTCGAGATGATCGACAACGGCCCCATGTATCACAGCCCCACGCTCGACAAGCTTGCCTTCGGCAGCTATAACAAGAAATATGACCACGTGCGCACAAAGCTCGACTGGCTCACCCGCGACGAAGCGATCGTGGATCAGTACATCGCCGACCCGCTCTGCGGCGCGATGGCGACCGCCGGCATGTTCCATGATATGATGGGCGGCCTGCAGTATATCTGGAAGACGGAAAACCTCAACAAGATGAACAAGGCCACACCGGTCTATTTCATGGCCGGCGACGGCGACCCGGTCGGTAACTACGGCGAGGGCGTCAAGAAGGTCTATAACCGCTTCCTGAAGGTCGGCTGCAAGGACGTAAAGCTCAAGCTCTATAAGGACGGCCGCCACGAGATGCTCAATGAGCTCAACAAGGACGAGGTCTATGCCGATATCCTCGACTGGCTCAACAGTAAGATTTGATTTCCTCGGTCGATACATTACCACAGTTCATCACGGCAAATTATATAAGCTGCGGGCGGTGCTGATGCACCGCCCGCAGTATTTTTATAAAGCGCCTAGTCGATGACAGAAAAAACGCGTTCATCCCCGGATGAAAAATCTTCCGGATCATAGTACGGAGGTTCTCCCGTCCACACCTGATGGAAACGAATCGTGAGGGAATCATGGCGGCTTACTGCAACATAAACTGCAAGCTTTCTCTGCGGATACTGCATCTTGATATTGCAATAGATGAGCCTGCAAAGAACAGGTGCGTCTGCAACAAGTTCAGAAAACGCTTCGTCCGAAATATCGTCCAACAAATGCTCGTGGTTGTTTCCAGCCTCATATGCCGTTTTGTCCTCTACGGAAAGCGGAATGGTCTTTCTATGGTCATCGCATAAACAAAGCAGTTCATTCCCGGCAGCATCCGTCAGCACTTGATAATGCAAAAGCTGCGAGAATGTCCGGAACAAGCCTGTGATACCGGTCGAATGTGATGCGCACAGCTTCCTTCTGAAAAGCCATTTCACGTTTGAGAAAGCTTTTTCTCTATCAGCCGCGGCAATGGTTCCGTATGACTTTTGCCGGTCGTAATAATTGCACAAATAGAGTCCGTGGTCTTTGATACGCATGGCGATGGAGACAGTTTCGTTTTCGCGTGAATCTGCCAAAAATCTCGAAATGCCAGTACACAAATCTCGCGCAAAACCCCTCAAGGCAAGGAACTCCCGGCACGAAATATGCTCCACGAGTTTAACTTCAATATCATCTTTTGGAGTGCCTGGATATGCCGAATCCATTCGCCTGCAGAATTCGCATATTCCATGAATAAAATCTGTTTCTCTTCTCATAGTCAGTACCTGAAATAACGTTACAGTTCCGACCCCTGCACCAGATCGTCGCGCGCGAAAGCTGCGTGGATCGCATTGAGCACGCGCTTTTTGTCCGCGCTCCAGAGCGGCGCGATGAGGTCACGCTTGGCGCCGTCGCCGGTCAGGCGGTGGATAACTACCTCCGGCGGGAGGACGCACAGACACTGCTCGAGCAGGTCGATATAGTGCTCCGGCGTGAGCACCTCGAACTTTCCGGCAGCATAATCCGCCGCCAGATCCGTGCCGCGCAGCACATGCAGCAGGTGCAGCTTGATGCCCTGCGCCCCGCTCTGACCGATATAGCGCGCGGTCTGCACCATCTGCGCATCCGTCTCCCCCGGCAGGCCGAGAATCTGGTGCACAATGACCTCCAGACCGGCCGCGCGGAGACGGCGGACCGCACCGTCAAACACCGGCAGATCGTAGCCGCGGCGGATATAGGCCGCGCTCTGCGGATGGATGGTCTGCAGGCCGAGCTCGACCCAGACGGGCTTTTCCGTGTTCAGCCGCTGCAGCAGCGCGATCACAGTATCCGGCAGGCAGTCCGGCCGCGTGGCGACCGACAGCGCCACAACGTCCTCCGGCGCAAGCGCCTGCGTGAACAGTTGCTCCATGCGCGCGAGACTGCCATAAGTGTTCGTGAAGTTCTGAAAATAGGCAATGTATTTACCGCCGCCGTTTTTACCGGCCACGCGCACCTTGGCCGCCTCGATCTGCTGCGGGATGTCCAGTGCGCGGTCAGCGGCGAAGGCACCGGAACCGTCCCCGGCGCAGAAAATACAGCCGCGCGCACCGATAGTCCCGTCCCGGTTCGGACAGGTAAAGCCGCCGTCGAGCGCGAGCTTATAGACCTTGCAGCCGAAGCGGCGGCGCAGCTCCTCGTTCAAAGTGTGATAATACATGGCAGAAAAAGGCCGGGGATGTCCGGCCTTTGTGTTTATGCCTTCATCTGGCGCTTGCGCGCGAGATTGACCATACCGTCTTGCATGTCGTTGAGATTCATGAGCATCTTGCCGCTGCCGAACGCCGCGCACGAGAGCGCGTCGTCCACGACGGTCGTGCGGATGCCGGTGTCCTTTTCCACGAGCTGGTCGAAACCGTAGATCAGGCTGCCGCCGCCGGCCATGATGATGCCGTTTTGCGCCACATCGGCCACGAGCTCCGGCGGCGTACGCTCAAGCACCATGTGGATGGTCTCGAGAATGTCGCGCGCGGGCTCGGCGATGGCCTCGACGAGCTCGACGGAGCTGATCTTCACGGATTTCGGCAGACCGGTCGTCAGGCAGCGGCCCTTGACCTCCTGAATGCCGACCTCGGCGCGCGGGACGAGGCACGCGATGCCGATCTTGAGCTCCTCGGCCGTGCGCTTGCCGATGAGAATGTTGTGCTTGCGGCGCACGTAGCGCACGATCGCCTCGTCAAAGGCGTCGCCGGCGGTCTTGATGGACTCGCTCTCGACCACGCCGCCGAGCGAGACGACCGCAACCTCCGTCGTACCGCCGCCGATGTCGATGACCAGATGGCCGTCCGGCTTGGAGATATCCGCGCCCGCACCGGCCGCCGTCGCCACGGCGGACTCGACCAGATACACCTTGCGCGCGCCGGCCTCAATGACGGCGTCGATGACGTTGCGCTCCTCCACACCGGTCACGCTGCTCGGCACGGTGACGAGTACGCGCGGCTTGAAGAGGCTGAACGACGTCACGCGCGAGAGCAGCTCCTTGAGCATGAGCGCCGTCATGTCATAGTCCGAAATGACGCCCGCGCTGATCGGATGGATGGCCACGATGTTCGCCGGTGTGCGGCCGAGCATCTTCTGCGCGTCCTGACCGACCTTGAGCATGCGGCCGGTGTACTTGTCGACCGCCACGATGGACGGCTCGCGCAGCATGATGCCCTTGCCGCGCACGAACACGCGGATGTTGGTCGTGCCGAGGTCGATGGCAATGTCACGTTCAAAAATCATCATAAAGCAAAACTCCTGTATCATCCGCACAGCGGATGTTATAGTCAATCGTAGCCGTCCGGCGGCTGTTTTAGTCAGCGGAGCGCGCGACCGTGGCGCACACCACCTGCTCCGCGCCCGCCTTGCCGAGCACCCGCGCGCACTCGGAGAGCGTGGCGCCGGTCGTGACGATATCGTCGATGAGCAGGACGCGCTTTCCCGCCACGTCCGCGCCCCGCTTCATGCGGTAGGCGCCGGTGATGTTCGCGCGGCGTTTGGCAGCGTCGCCTGTGCCGGACTGCGGCTGCGTGTTGCGCTGCTTATGCAGCGTCGGCGTGAGCGGAAGGCCGAGCTCCTTCGCCGTCTCTTTCGCCAGCAGACGCGCCTGATCGTACCCGCGCTCGCGCAGTCTCCTGCGGCTCAGCGGCACCCACGTGACGAGGTCATACTCCCCCGCCAGCTCCGCGCGCACCGTGCCGGCAACGAGGCGGCCATAGACCTTGGCGTACCCCGTCGCGCCGCCGAATTTATAGCGCAGCAGCGATTCACGCACATTGCCCTCGTAATTGAGCGGCGAAACACACGCAGGGATAAATGGAAAGTGCTGCCGCCCGCCGTTTTGTGCAAAGGGCAGACCTGTCTTGCAGTGCGCGCAGATGCCCTCGCGGCTGGTCTCAAGAAAATCATGGCAGAATGCGCACCGCGGCGGATAGAGCAGGTCGAGCAGGAATGTGACCACCTTCATATCGCACCGCACTCCCCGCAGAGCCGGGCGCGCAGGCCGCTGTAGCGGCGGGTCTGCGTCTGGTTGTCGATCATGTGATAGGCCGCGCCCTCGTCGCCGACGATGATGAGCAGGGACTTGGCGCGCGTGATGGCCGTGTAGAGTACGCTGCGCGTGAGCAACATGGGCCCGGCCCTGCCGATACAGAGCACAACGGCGCGGTACTCGCTGCCCTGCGATTTGTGCACCGTCATGACCCAGGCGTGCTCGAGCTCGTTGAGCATCTCAAAGCCGTAGGTCGCGGTCTTTCCGTCGTAGCACACGGCGAGCGTCTCCGTCTGCGGGTCGATGGCCGTGATCTGACCGACGTCGCCGTTATAGACGCCCGTTCCGGCGGTCGTACCGTCCGGGTTTTTGAGCACGATGTCATAGTCATTGCGGATCTGCATGACGCGGTCGCCCTCGCGAAAGACGGTCTCGCCGAAGCGCCGCTCCTTCTTCTCGGGCGACGGCGGGTTGAGCGCCGCCTGCAGGCGCACATTCAGTGCCGCCATGCCGGTGTCATACTTGCGCGTCGGCGTGAGCACCTGAATGTCGGACGGCGGGATCTTCATATTGTTCGGCAACCGCGTCCGGCACAGCTCGACGACCGTGTCGGCGGCCTTCTGCGCATCCGCACGCCGGAGGAAGAAGAAGTCCCCACTGTTTTGCGAAAGCTTCGGGTGCTCGCCGCGGTTGATCGCGTGCGCGTAGGAGACGATGCTGCTGCCGGCGGCCTGACGGAAGATCTCCGTCAGGCGCACGGTCGGCACGACGCCGCTGCGGATGATGTCCGAAAAGACGTTGCCCGGGCCGACGGACGGAAGCTGGTCAGCGTCGCCCACGAGGATGAGCCGACACTCCGGGCGCATGGCGCGCAGCAGCGCGCACATGAGCGAAATGTCCACCATGGAGCACTCGTCGAGGATGACGGCGTCACACTCGAGCGGGTCGTCCTCGTCGCGCCGGAAAGTGATGTCCTGATGGTCGTCGCTCATGCCGGCCTCGAGCAGGCGGTGGATCGTCTGCGCGCTCCGGCCGGTCAGCTCGCTCATGCGCTTGGCGGCGCGGCCCGTCGGGGCGGCGAGCTGCGTGTCGAGCTTGAGCACATCAAACAGCGCGAGAATCGCGCGGATGGAGGTCGTCTTGCCTGTGCCGGGGCCGCCGGTGATGGCGATGACCTGATGCTGGCAGGCGAGGCGCAGCGTCTCCTTTTGCTGGTCGGCAAAGGTCAGACCGAGCTGCGCTTCAATGCGCGCGGCGATCTGCTCCGTGTCCGGCATGCGGCGGTACTCCGTCTGCGTCATGGCAAGCAGGCGCTCGGCCGTGTAGGCCTCCGCCTCGTGCAGACGCGCGAGATAGCATCCGTCGCACCCGGCGACGCGCTCGCGCACCAGTTCGCCGCTCTGTACGAGCGTGTCCACGCTCTCGGCGACCAGCTCGTCCGGCACGCCGCTGAGCTGCGACGTCGCCGCCAGCAGGTTGCGGTACGAGATGAAGCAATGGCCGCGCACGGCGTTATAGGCGAGCTCATACAGCGTCGCCGCGGCGACACGCTCTGCGCTCTGGTCGTCAAACCCGTGGCCGAGCGCCAGCGCGTCCGCCTCCTGAAACGTGGCGCCGATGGCGTCCGAAACGAGTATGTAAGGGTTGTCCTGCACGAGCTGGAGCGCATCATCCCCGTAATACTGGTACATCCGCAGGGCAATGACCGGGCGGATGTTCGCCGAGGCCAGAAACTCGATCAGGCGGCGCATACCGGCCTGACGGCGGAAATTTGCCGACATGGCCTTGGCCTTGGAGAGACTGATGCCTTTGATCGTGCAGAGCTTTTCCGGCTCGTATTCGAGCACGTTGAGCGTGTCGGCACCGAAGCGCGACACCATCAGTGACGCCGTCGCCGGGCCGATGCCGCGCACGGCGCGTCCGGCGAGGTAGGCATAGATCGCGTCCGCCGTCTCCGGCATGGTGCGCTCGGCAAACTCGGCCTTGAACTGCTGGCCGTGTGCCGGGTGCGTCATCCAGCTGCCGGTAACGATCATGGACTCGCCCGGCACGGCGTACGGAATGCAGCCGACGACCATGGTCTGGCTGCCGTCGTCCACATCCAGCTTGAGGACGGTGTAGCCGTTTTCCTCGTTCTGATAGATGACCGCCGCGACGGTGCCGCATAATTCTATTGGATTGGTGTTTGCATCCATTGGCAAATTTCCTCTGTATTGCACAGTTTCAGATCTTCGCACTGCCGCGCCAGCCGCTCGGCCAGCGCGGCCGCCTCCTCCGTCAAGCCGCAGTCCACGAGCAGAATGTCCGCCGCGGCCGTGCCGCTCTCGCGCAGCCACAACGCGCCGCGCAGAAGATTTTCCAGCTCCGGCGCGTCCCCGCGCGCCTGCACGACGAGCGTAATGCGCGTGTCCCTGCCGGAGCGCACCGGCGTGAGCAGCGCGCCGCTGAGCATCCACAGCAGCCAGGCAAAGCCCAGGATCAGCAGAACGCATAAGGTGATCTGAATGACCATGTTCACCGCCCCCTCTCCTTTCAGCGTATGAGAAAAGGGGCTTGGCCGTTAACCTTCGAGTTCTTTTTTCAGGAATTGACCGGTGTAGCTCTCGGCGCAGCGCGCACAATCTTCCGGTGTGCCGGTAAAGACGATGCTGCCGCCCGCGTCGCCGCCCTCCGGACCGAGATCGATGATATGATCGGCCACCTTGATGACGTGCAGGTTGTGCTCAATGACGAGCACCGTGTTGCCCGCGTCGGTCAGACGATTGAGAATATCGATCAGGCGCGCGACGTCCGCCACGTGCAGGCCGGTCGTCGGCTCATCGAGCACGTAGATCGTCCGGCCGGTACTGCGCTTGGAGAGCTCCGTCGCGAGCTTGATGCGCTGCGCCTCGCCGCCGGAGAGCGTTGTGGACGGCTGACCGAGCCTGACATAGCCGAGGCCGACATCCATGAGCGTTTGCAGCCGGTCGCGGATCTTCGGCTGGTTCTGAAAAAATGCGAGCGCCTCTTCGACGGTCATGTCCAGCACCTCGGCAATATTCTTGCCCTTATAGTGCACCTCGAGCGTCTCGCGGTTGTAGCGCTTGCCCTTGCAGACCTCGCACGGGACGTAAACATCCGGCAGGAAGTTCATCTCGATCTTCAGCAGGCCGTCGCCGGAGCAGGCCTCGCAGCGGCCGCCGCGAATGTTGAACGAGAAGCGCCCGGCGCTGTAGCCGCGCAGCTTCGCGTCCTGCGTAGAGGCGAAAAGGCTGCGGATATCGTCAAACAGGCCGGTATACGTCGCCGGATTGGAGCGCGGCGTGCGGCCGATGGGACTCTGGTCGATATTGATGATCTTGTCCAGATACTCCACACCGTCAATGCCGTCGCATTTCCCGGGACGGAGCTTCGCATGGTTGAGCTTGCCCGCAAGCGTTTTATACAGCACCTCGTTGACGAGCGAGGATTTGCCGCTGCCGGACACGCCGGTCACGCACGTCATGACGCCGAGCGGGATCTGCACGTCCACGTGCTTGAGGTTGTGCTCGGTCGCGCCGCGGATCACGAGCGCGTGACCGTTTCCGGTGCGGCGCTGCGCGGGCACGGGGATCTTCTTTTTGCCGGACAGATACTGCCCGGTGATGGAGCGCTCGCAGCGCGCGACCTCCTCCGGCGTACCGGCACAGACCACTTCCCCGCCGTGCACACCCGCACCCGGGCCGATGTCGATGAGATAATCTGCCGCACGCATGGTGTCCTCGTCGTGCTCGACGACGATGAGCGTGTTGCCGAGGTCACGCAGCTCGCGCAGCGTGGCCAGCAGCTTTTCATTGTCGCGCTGGTGCAGGCCGATGGACGGCTCATCCAGAATATACAGCACGCCCATGAGCGACGAGCCGATCTGCGTTGCGAGCCGGATGCGCTGGCTCTCGCCGCCGGACAGCGTGGACGCCGAGCGCGCGAGCGTCAGGTACTGCAATCCGACGCTCTGCAGAAAATGCAGGCGCGAGCGCACCTCGCGCAAAATGCTCTCGGCGATCTGCGCATCCTTCTCGCTGAGCGTGAGCCGATTGAGAAACGCCAGCTCCTCCGTGATCGGCAGTGCAGTGAACTCCGAGATATTCAGCCCGCCGACCGTGACGGCCAGCACCTCCGGCCGCAGCCGCGCGCCGTGGCAGTCCGGGCAGGCCGTCTCTGCCATGCAGTCCTCGAGCGATGCACGCATGGCATCGCTCTGCGTCTCCTGATAGCGGCGCTCAAGGTTGCAGACGATGCCCTCAAACGGGCGGCGCAGCACGCCGGCACCGCGGTTGGTATCATAATGCAGGGTGAGCTCTTCATCCCCCGTGCCGTAGAGCAGGATCTCGCGCACGTGCTCCGGCAGGTCGCCGATGGGCGTTGCAAGGTCAAAGTGATATTTTTCCGCCAGTGCGTCGTAATACATCCGGCTGATGCTCTCATCTTTGACGCCGTTCCAGCCGCTCGCGGTGATGCCGCCGTCGAGGATGGACTTCGACGGGTCCGGAATGATGAGCGCCGGGTCGATGCGCAGCCGCGTGCCGAGGCCGCCGCAGGTCGGACACGCGCCGTAGGGGCTGTTGAACGAGAACATCCGCGGCGTGAGCTCCTCGATCGAGATGCCGCAGTCGTCGCAGGCGTAGTTCTGCGAGAAGAGAATCTCGCGCTTTTCCTCCGGGATGTCTGCCAGCACGAGACCACCGGAGAGCGCGGACGCGATCTCCACGGCGTCCGTCAGGCGGCGGTTCTGATCCGGGCGGATGACGACGCGGTCGACCACGATCTCGATATTGTGCTTGCGGTTTTTATCGAGCGTGATCGTCTCCGTAAGGTCGTAGATGCTGCCGTCCACGCGCACGCGCACATACCCGCCGCGGCGGGCGTCGTCGAACACCTTCTGGTGTTCGCCCTTACGTGCACGGATGACCGGCGCAAGGATCTTCACGCGCGTCGCCTGCGGCAGCGCCGCGATCTGATCGACGATCTGGTCGACCGTCTGGCGGCGGATCTCCTTGCCGCACTTTGGGCAGTGCGGCACGCCGACACGCGCCCACAGCAGACGCAGATAGTCGTAGATCTCCGTGACCGTGCCGACGGTCGAGCGCGGATTTTTGCTGGTGGTCTTCTGGTCGATGGAAATGGCCGGGCTCATGCCCTCGATGGAATCGACGTCCGGCTTGTCCATCTGGCCGAGAAACTGGCGCGCATAGGACGACAAACTCTCCATATAGCGCCGCTGGCCCTCGGCAAAGATGGTGTCGAACGCAAGGCTCGACTTACCCGAGCCGGACAGGCCGGTCATGACGACCAGTGCATCGCGCGGAATTTCCACATCAATGTTCTTGAGATTGTTCTCCCGCGCGCCTTTGATTACAATATGATCCCGCATGGGTGCCTCCGTGGTTGCTTAGGATTCTATGGTCAGCTCCGCCGTGCCCGCACGCACGAGCGCGATGAGCGCCTGCGGCGCGACCTCGACCTGATAGCCGATCTTGCCGGCACTGACAAGGATGGTCTCCTGCGCGAGCGCCTGAGAAGCAAAGACCGTGCGCAGCTGCTTTTTCATGCCGACCGGCGAGCAGCCGCCGCGCACATAGCCCGTCAGGGGCGTGAGCTCGGACACGTGCAGCATGGCAATGGACTTCTCCCCCACGGCCTTCGCCGCTTTCTTGAGGTCGAGCTCGCACGCGACCGGAATGACGAACACGTACGGTGTCTTGCTCGCACCGCGGGCGACCAGCGTCTTAAACACCTTCGCCGGGTCCATGCCCGTCATCTGTGCGACGGTCACGCCATCCACCGCATCGTCGCCGTGCGGATATGTGTGCGGCGTGTAGGGCACCTTCTTCTGGTCGAGCAGACGCATGACATTTGTTTTTTCGATGGATGATTTCGCCATGAGACATTCCTCCGCTGATAATAACACTTTATTATATCCGATTTCCCGCATAGTTTCAAGGGATTTGGCGCAAAAGCGTTGCCAACCGGCGCGGTTATGCTATAATGCGCTCAGTATGAAACCGGAGGGATGACCGATGCCGGATAACACGATCCGCGGCCGCTTCGCACCCAGCCCGAGCGGGCGGCTGCACCTGGGCAATATGCTGACATTTCTGCTTGCATGGCTGGACGTACGCGCACGCGGCGGGACGATGGTGTTCCGCCTTGAGGATCTCGACCCGGAGCGCAGCTGGGAGCACTATGCTGACCTGATGGCCGACGACCTCCTCTGGCTTGGGCTCGACTGGGACGAGGGCTGGCGCCCCGGCTCGCAGGACAGCCGTCAAGGCACGCGCGCACAGCGCTACACCGCCGCGCTGGATGCATTGACCGAGCGCGGCATGGTGTATGACTGCTATTGCAGCCGCGCAGAGCGTCTGGCCGCGAGCGCACCGCACCCCGGCGAGCCGCGCGAGGCCGGCTGCCCCTGTCGGACGCTGTCAGAGCAGGAGGTGCAAAAGCGCCTGCGCATGGGTCGCCGCGCGGCGAAAAAGCTTGCGGTCACGGACGCGGACATTGCCTTCGTTGACGCGCACTACGGTCTGCAGGCAGCCGAACTGCGGCACGGGCGCGACGATTTTCTCATCCGGCGCTCGGACGGCGTATTCGCCTACCAGCTCGCCGTAAGCGTGGACGATCTCGACATGGGCATCACGCGCGTTGTGCGCGCACGCGACCTACTCGACTCCACACCGCGGCAGATCTGGCTGATGGAAACGCTCGGCGGCAAGGCCCCGGAATACGCACACGCGCCGCTGCTCGTCGCGCCGGACGGGCGCAAGCTCTCCAAGCGCGAGGGCGACCTGAACATGGAGGCCCTGCGGCAGAAATACACACCCGAGCAGTTGACCGGAAAGCTCGCCAAGCTCGCGGGTCTGCGGCCAACGGACGCGCCGGTGACGGCAATCGAGCTGGCAGCGGACTTTTCCTGGGACAAGGTCCCGCGCGCGGACATTCCGATCCCGCCGGATTTTTAATATGAGACGCACGGTGGGCGCATCCAGACGGATGCGCCCATTTTCCATGCAGTTATTTTTTCAGCAGCCGGTCGCGCATGGTATTGTGCGCGGCGAGCTCGGCCGCATCGTCCAGCGGCTGGAGTTCCAGATTCGGATAGCGCTGCTGCAGCGCTGTCGTGAGCAAATGGTCACAAAACGCGGGGTTTTTCGGCAGGACCGGGCCGTGGCTGTATGTGCCGAAGACGTTGTGATAGCGCACGCCCTCAAAGCCGTCCTCCCCGTTGTTGCCGCCGCCGACGAGCACCTTGCCGAGCGGCGACACGCCGCTGCCAAGATAGGTCTTGCCGCTGTGGTTTTCAAAGCCGACGACCGTGCTGCCGCCGGACTCCGGCAGGCACTCAAAGAGGAAGTTGCCGATCATACGCTCCTTCGAGCCGACGGTGTAGTAGTCGATCGCGCCGATAAAGTCGCACTGCTTGCCGTCCCACGTGCGGTAGTAGCTGCCGAGCATCTGGTAGCCGCCGCAGATGGTCAGAAACGTTTTGCCGTCAGCGATGGCGGCCTTGATTTCGCTGCCCTTTCCGGCTTTCAGGTCGGACAGGAGCACCTCCTGCTCAAAGTCCTGACCGCCGCCGATGAAAAACAGGTCAAACTGCGTAAAATCCGCCTGCTCGCCGACCGTGACCTCCGTCACCTCGGCGCCGATGCCGCGCCACTCCAAACGGCGGCGCATGCAGAGAATGTTGCCCCGGTCGCCATAGAGGTTCAGAAGATCCGGGTACAGGTGGCAGATGCGCAGGGTCTTCTCGCTCATTCCCAGAACTCCTTTCCGCCGAGCCGCTTTTGCAGCCGGCCGCGCAGATCCAGCATGGACGTATACGTCGGCATGATGAACACCGGGTATTCCGACGCGCACATGGCGTCGATCAGCGGGTCATAGTCGTAAAACACCTGAATCTTTGCCTCGTCCACGCCCGCATACTTCAGGCGCAGGCGCAGCTCGTCGGCGCGCGTGCCGGACACGAACACGTGGCGAAGATGCTCGCCCATGGCGGCGAGCCGCTCAAAGTCCGCGTCCCAGATCCACGAGATGTCCGTACCGTCGGCGTCCCGGTCGTTGAGGCAGACGACAAACGTCGCGTCCTCGTTCAGCCCGGCGAGATAGCGCATGGTCTGGTTGCAGCCCGCGGGGTTTTTCACGAGCATCATGCGCCCGGGCGTACCGCGCAGGTCGAATTTCTCCATACGGCCAAAGCCGCAGCCGAACGCGCCAAGCGCGTGCACGATTGCCTCCGGCGTGAAGCCGAATGCGTACAGCGCAGCCGCCGACCCGACGGCATTGTAGATGTTATAAGCTGCCGGCAGGTTGATGTGCACGGCGTACTCCTGTCCGCCGATGGCCATGGTGACATCGCTCGTGTCCACGCCGAGATTCAGCACCGCTGTGACGGCGACCTGCGGGGCTTCGCGGTGATAGCCGCACTTCGGGCAGCGGAACGCGCCGAGATGGCCGTACGTGCGGTAGTCATAGACATATTCCGTCTTGCAGTGGATGCAGTGCGGCGCGTCGGAGATCTCCGTCAGGTCATCGCCGCCGAGCGGCACATTCACGCCAAAGCGCACGACCGGGTTCGGCACCTGCTCCGGGATAGACGCGATGAGCGAGCAGTCGGCATTGATGCACAAAACGCTCTCCGGCGTGTGGCGGATGCCCTCGATGATGTTATTGAGCGTGTGCGTGATCTCACCGTAGCGGTCGAGCTGGTCGCGGAACACGTTCGTCGCCACGATGACCTCCGGCTTGAGGTACTTGAGCACGGTTTTGGACGCAGCCTCGTCGCACTCAATGACGGCAAACTGGCACTTTGGCCTGCCGGTCAGGGTGCTGTGCATGGCAAACTCCGCCGTGATGCCGGAGATGAGGTTCGCGCCCGAGCGGTTGGCAAAGTAGTTAAGGCCCGCATCGGCGAACGCCTGCTCGATCATGCGGGAGCTGGTCGTCTTGCCGTTCGTGCCGGTGACGAGGATGACGCGCACCCCCCGCGAGAGCACGCCGAGTACCTGCGGGTACACCTTGAGCGCCACGCGGCCGGGAAACGCCGTGCCGCCGCGGCGCAGCAGCCGCAGCAGCCCGCGTGCAAGCTTACACAGCAATACTGCAAAAAAAGTTCGGATTTTCATTCGTTAGGGTCACTCCGTGAATATCGGCATCTGTCAGCAGATGCTCATTTTTACTGTTTTTCCGGCCAGAGTCAGCATATCGCGCAGCTCCTGCACCAATTGCAGCTTGCGCTCAAAGCTGAACTCCGTATCCTGCTGGGCGAGGTTGCTCGCGTTGCCGAAGAGGACATTGACCTCCGTCGCCTCCTCGAGCAGTACGAGCGCGAGCTTGGACGCGCCGTCCTTCATGCGGGCGAGCTCGAGCGTGTACATGCCATCCGCGAGGTAGTCCTTGATGCGTTTCATCGTCACATTGACCGTAACGACGCCCTCGGTCGTCAGATCCACACCGTGGATCTCGCTCATCGGCGGCACCTCCTCCGTGCCGCTGCCGGGCAGCGTATGCACCTTTACGCCCAGATATGACGCGACAGCGTTGGCCGTGGTGCCGCCGCAGACAACATGCTTGCCATCCTTGCCGAAAAACAGCCGCATGGTGCTCAGATCATCATCCTTGCTCTCGGGCGGGCCGATCATGACGTTGACCGGACAACGCTCACGCAGGCGCGCGACAACAACAGTCGTATCATCATGCATGGCATCCATGTCCAGCGTCTTGACGGTCGAGAGGATACTGGCCGCCATGCGCTGCGAGGAGACGGTGGGTGAATAATTGCGCAGGATAAAATCCTCAATGTCCTGCCGCGCCCAACCGGCGTCCGTCGTCACGCCGCGCCCGGCCTCCGACACGCCGTCGCTGAAGAGCACAAGCATATCGCCCACGTCAAAATGCAGGTAGCTCTCGTGCAGCTCCTTTTCCTGAATGAAATTGACGGAGTAGTTGTATTTCCCGATCGCGCCGTTGTGCACGAACACAGCGTTTGGGTTGTCATACTGGATCAGGCGCGCGCGGGTGCCGGCCGTCTGCAGGATCGTAAAGGTCGCATAGGCGAGCTTGCGCTCCTTGCACATGGGCAGCGTTTCCGCCACGGTCGTAACGCACTCGTCGATCGGCACGTTGCCCTTGAGCATGGTCGTGAGCATGGTCGTTGTCAGCGTGGAGAGGATGTTGGCCTTGACGCCGCTGCCGAGACCGTCGGAGAGGATGACTGTCGCGTCATTGTCGTCCCATTCGAGCGCACACTGGTCGCCGCAGAGCGTCTCCCCGTTTTTGTTGCGGCTGATGACGCTGATGTCCCAGACCGTGTTCCTGCAGCGATTCGTTCGTTTACGCATCATCATCGCCGTCCTCATCAAGCATGATGGCTTCCTTCAGATCATGCACAGCCACCTTGGTCTCCGCTGCCGTTTCACCGAGCAGGCTTGCAATCTCGTGGACGATGCGCAGCTGGTTTGCAATGATATCGTCCGCCAGATCGGCCGCATGGATCTTCGTCTTCTGGATCTTGTTGCGGCGCTGGCGCGCTTTCGTCACGTCACGCATGATGCAGGTAAAGAGCGTCCGCTCCGGATCGCAGATAAAGATGCGCTCGAGATAGACGTTGTAGTCAGCGAGAAAGACCTCGTCCGTGACCTGTGTCTCGTCCTGACTGATCATCTTCACGAAGTCATACTCGTCCATGATGCGCGACACCGGGTAGCCGATGATATCCGCCGGGTCTTTGATGCCGAAGATCTTGCAGGCAGCCTTGTTGATCTGCTTGACCTTCAGCTTCTTGCCGACGGTGACGATGCCTTCCGGCGAGACGTTGATGATCTTCTCGGAATAGGTCTCGGCGCGCTCTTTCATGTACGGCATGCACATGCTGATCTCGGCGCGGCCCTCATAGACGGCGATGGCCTTGTCGCGGCAGGTGCGATAGCCGCACAGGCCGCAGTTGAGTTCATCCGCCGGGCTGAATTTGCCCATCTTGCGCAGGATGCCGTTGATGACGGACTCGGGCGGCAGGTCGGTCGGGTGCTTCTTGTCCACGAGCACACGGCGCATATCCACCGGCTCCTGAATGTCAAAGTTTTTTCCGCCGCCGGCGCTCTTGATCACGCGGCGGCGCGACTCGAGCAGGTTCGTGTGCTTCTGCCGGAAAGCAAGGCCGCCGACACAGTTGCCGTGGCAGGCGGCGATTTCAATGAAACAGTTGCGCAGTTCACCGTTGACGACGCTCTTGAGCGTCTGAATGCTGTCATCCAGACCGTCGAGGAACAGATAATCGCGCCCGGAATCGAGCGACATGGAATGCAGAACGCCGTTTGTGATCGTGTAGCCGCGCGAGAGCAGCGGCTCATCCGCCGGCACATTGGGGTTGACGGCAACGCCGGCCTCGTGCATCCAGTCCTCGAGTTCCGTGAACGTAATATCATAGTCGGCGCCGACGCTCTCAAAGCGCGTCGTCTCCTCTTTCTTGGAAATGCAGGGGCTGACATAGACAATGGTCGCGCCGGGATAGCGCTTGCGCAGCAGCACGGCGTGCGCCTGCATCGGTGAGAGCACCGGGGCCAGATACGGCAGTGCCTCCGGCAGGTGCTTTTCCACATAGAGCACGATCGTCGAACATCCGGACGTAATGATTGGCGCATCACCCGGCTGGGCGGCGAGCTTTTCCAGCTCCTTCTTGACCAGGTAGGCGCCCTCCGCCGTCTCGTGCGCCGCTGCAAAGCCGAGCTTTTTGAGCGGCTCGGCGATGCCCGCAAAACCAGGAGTATCAAAATAGGCGATGTAGGAGGAATCGACGCTCACAACGACCTGCTGGCCGGACGCGATCAGTTCCTGGATCTGCGCGACGTCGCTGATGTCCTCCTTGGCGTGCTGCGGACAGACGGACACGCAGTTGCCGCAGAGAATGCAGTCGCTGGAAATGATCTGTGCGTGACCCTGATAGACGCGGATGGACTTGACCGGGCAGAACCGGACGCATTTGTAGCAGTTTTTGCAGTTGGCCTGTTTGAAACGCAGAACATCCATGTAGCTCCCGCCTTTCTGTGAAAATTCACTTCGTATATGTTCTTTTAATGTAGCACAAAACCGCGCGGGACACAAGCCCCGCGCGGTCATCCGCAGGCTGATTCAATTTTCCCGGCAAAGGTCGGCGCGCTCCGCGACTTGAAACCGCGCAAAGTACGTCTCCTCCATCGGAATCCAGACGTTTGTAAACATCGGCAGCATTTTTTCACCATTGCGCGCAGCAATGCGGCGGTGCTGCTCCTCCGGGCCGACCGAGAGGAACACGTGCAGGTCATAAAGATCCCACAGCGCCGGATGGCAGGAATAGGACCCCTCGATGAGATTGACCGGCCTTGCCTCCGCGTGAACCGGCGCGCACAGCTGCTGCGTTCGGCAGTCATAAGGGCGATACGTCACCGGCGCACCATCGCGCAGCGGACGGAGCACCTCAGTCAGGAAACGCTCGAAGTCCACATTGCCGCCCGGCTGACGCAGGCGCTCGGGCGTGCGCTGCTCCGGGCGGAGGAAAAAGTCGTCCATATGAAACACATTGCACGCCAACTGTGCCTGCAGGGACGCGGCCAGCGTGGTCTTTCCGGCGGCGCAGCGGCCGTCGATGGCGACAAGCACGCGCGGCTGCGCGGCCGCGAGCGCACGGATGCGCAGCAGAAGAGCGGGTTCAAAATCAGTCATACACAGCACCTGCCGTCAAGAGGATGTCTTATCATAATCCCACAGGCGCGCGCTGTCAAACCGGGGATTTCCAGCGCGCAGAAAGCCGCCGGCAGACACCGCATCGGCATCCGCCGGCGGCGGGAACGGCTTATTTTTCGACCTTGCCGGTCAGCGCCTCCGAGAGCGTGCGCCAGCCGAGCATGGCGCATTTCACACGTGCGGGCATATGCGCGATGTCCTTGAGAGCCGAGGCCTCTTCGAGACTCTCGATCTCTTCCTCGGTCGCCTCGCCGTGGATCATGCGCAGGAAGGTGCGGCCCATTTCCAGCGCCTTTTCCTTCTTCTGCCCCACGATCATGCCGAGCATGATATCGGCCGACGCCTGCGAGATGGCGCAGCCGTCGCCGACAAAGCCGCCATCGGTGATGACATCGCCGTCGGTCTTGAGCTTGAGGACGATGTTGTCGCCGCAGCTCGGGTTCACACCCGCGAGCTCAATATCTGCGTCCGGAATGTCGTGCTTGAACTCCGGATGGATGTTGTGCTCGGTCAGGATCTCATTATAGAAGCTTCTATTTTCCATATCCCATACGCTCCCTCAGGGTCGAGAGGCTCTCAAGGAACCGGTCGACATCCTCATCGGTGTTATAAAAGGCAAAGCTGGCGCGCGCCGTCGCGTTCAGACCGAGGTGCGCGAGCAGCGGCTGCGCGCAGTGGTGACCGGCGCGGATGTTCACACCGTCGGACGCCATGATCTCACTGATGTCGTGCGGGTGCACGCCGTCGACCGTGAAGGTGATGATGCCGTTGTGATCCTCCGGGCGGTCCGTACCGAGCACGTGCACGTGCGGCACGGCCAGCACGCGCGCGAGGGCGTTTGCCGTCAGGTCGTGCTCGCGCTGCTGGATGGTGTCAAAGCCGACGCTCTGCACGTACCGGATGGCGGCAGCCAGACCGGCCGCGCCGGCGGCATTGACCGTTCCGGCCTCGAACTTATGCGGCAGCTCGGCATAGACAGCGCCCGTGCGCGTGACGGATTCGATCATCTCGCCGCCGGAGAGAAACGGCGGCATTTCCTCGAGCAGGTCCTCCCTGCCGTACAGCCCGCCGATACCCATCGGGCCAAAGACCTTGTGCCCGGAGAAGGCGAAGAAATCCGCGCCCAGCTCCTGCACGTTCACCGGCATGTGCGGCGTGCTCTGCGCGCCGTCCACGACCATGACCGCGCCCTTCTTGTGCGCCATGGCGGCGACTTCCTTGAGCGGGTACTTCCGGCCGAGAACATTCGACACCTGCGTCATGGCGACGATCTTCGTGCGCTCGGTAATGAGCGATTCGATTTGCTGAAGATCCACACTGCCGTCGGGCGCGCACTCGATGAACTTCAGCTCCGCGCCCGTCTGGCGGCAGACCATCTGCCACGGCAGCAGATCGCTGTGGTGCTCCATGATAGACACGAGCACCTCATCGCCCGCCTTGACGTGCGTCAGGCCGTAGCTGTAGGCGACGAGGTTCAGGCTCTCGGTCGTGTTGCGGGTAAAGACGATCTCACGTGCCGAGCGTGCCCCGATGAAATCGCGCACGGTCTCGCGCGCCTGCTCATAGATATCGGTCGCCTCCACGCTCAGCGGATACAGCCCGCGCAGAGGGTTGGCATTATGGCAGCGGTAGAAATCCGCCACCGCGTCCAGCACGCACTGCGGGCGCTGCGCCGTGGCCGCGTTATCGATATAGGCGACGTCCGTATGCTGAAAGATCGGAAAATCCTGCTTATAATCATACGTCATCGTTGAGTTCCTCCTCCAGCGTCTGAAGAATCTGCGCGCGCAGCACTTCATCGTCCACCGTGCGCGCAAAGCGCTCGATAGATGCGCGGGCCAGGATGTTTTCGGCCTGAGCGGGGGAGATGCCGCGGCTTTCAAAGTAAAACAGCGTCTCGTCATCGAGCTCACCGATGGTCGCGCCGTGGTTGCCGACGACGTTTTCCTCGGCGCAGAGAATGAGCGGCACCGTCTTGTTGACGACATCGTCGCCGAGCATGAGCACGGTCTCCTTCTCGTTGCCGACGGAGTTGGACGAGCCGGTCTTGAAGTCGATCGTGCCGCGGAAAACTTTTTTCGCCGCGTCCTTGAGCGCGCCGGACGTGTCGATCTCGCACTCGGTGTTTTTGCCGTAGTGGTTGACGACGACGTTGACGTCGATCGTCTGGCTACCGCGGCCGAGATAGCCGATCTGCGCCGAATAATGGCTGCCGTCGCCGACAAGCTCCGTGTCATTGTCCGAATACAGGTCGCCCCTGCCCATGAGGATCTGCGTCATGTCCACGCCGGCGCCGGGCGCACAGTCCGCGTCCGTTTTGGCGTAGAGCAGCGCGCTGTCCTGCGCACCGAGCACCTGCACAAGGCGAAGAGATGCGTTGCCGTGCAGCGTCAGCGCCGTTTCCACGGCGAAGCTGCCCTGTGTGTCGAGCACCATATACGCCGTTGCCTGCACGCCGGCGGCCACATCGACCGCGATGTGCTTGCGGCTGAAGCCGGCTGCACCGGTCAGGTCGATGCGCAGCGGCTGCGCCTGATTTTCTGCCGTTATTTCATATGCATCTGTCCCGAGATCGGCCGTTTCGGCCACATTCCACGGGATGGTCGCTTTGTTGACCTGGAGATGGTTCCACGTTCTGGTCGGCAGTTTGTTGACGACCAGCTGTTTACTCGTATTCACGATATTCCCTCCTTTCGGAATGTGGGTCAGCCAATGCTGCCCTTCATCTCGAGACGAATGAGATTGTTCATTTCCACCGCGTACTCCAGCGGCAGCTCCTTGGAGACGTTGTCCGCAAAGCCGCTGACGATCAGCGCACGGGCGTCCTCCTCGCTCATGCCGCGGCTCATGAGATAAAACACCGCCTCGTTGCTGATGCTGCCGATCTTGGCCTCATGGCCGACGGCAGCGTCCTTCGTGCGGATGTCCATGGCCGGGACGGTATCGGAGCGGGACTCGGAATCGAGCATCAGCGACTGGCAGGACACGGAGGATTTTGCGTGCTTGGCGCCCTTCTGCACCACGACGCTGCTGCGGAACGTGCTGATGCCGCCGCTCTTGCTGATCGAGCGCGTGTTCATATACGAGCTCGTGTTCCTGCCAATGTGCACGACCTTCGCGCCGGTGTCGAGGTTCTGCCCCGCGCCGGCAAACGTGACGCCGGTGAATTCCATCTTGGAGTTATCGCCTTTGAGCACGCTCATCGGGTACAGGCAGCCGACATGAGACCCGAACGAGCCGGAAACCCACTCGATCACGCCGCCCTCTTCCACGAGCGCGCGTTTTGTATTGAGGTTATACATATTTTTCGACCAGTTCTCGATGGTCGAGTAGCGCAGCTTGGCGTTTTTCTTCACGTACAGCTCCACGCAGCCGGCGTGGAGGTTCGCAACGTTATATTTCGGTGCCGAGCATCCCTCGATAAAATGCAGACTCGCGCCCTCATCGACAATGATGAGTGTGTGCTCAAACTGGCCCGCACCCTTGGCGTTCAGACGGAAGTACGACTGCAGCGGGATGGACACCTGCACGCCCTTCGGCACATACACGAACGAGCCGCCGGACCAGACCGCGCCGTGCAGGGCCGCAAACTTATGGTCGCGCGGCGTGACGAGCTTCATGAAGTACTTGTGCACCATATCGGCGTATTCGCCCTTGAGCGCGCTCTCCATGTCGGTATAGACGACGCCCTGTGCAGCCACTTCGTCCCGGACGTTGTGATACACGAGCTCAGAATCGTACTGTGCACCGACGCCGGCAAGCGATTTGCGCTCCGCCTGCGGGATGCCGAGACGCTCAAAGGTGTCTTTAATGTCCTGCGGGACGTCCTTCCAGTCGCTTTTCATGTCGGTCTTGGGACGGACGTATGTTGCAATGTGATCCATGTCCAGCCCCTCGATGGACGGGCCCCAATCCGGGATCGGCATCTCGTTATAGATCTGCAGCGACTGCAGCCGGAACTGCTGCATCCAGACCGGATCGTCCTTTTCCTTGGAGAGCCGGTCGATGATCTCCGGCGTCAGGCCCTCCTGCATACGATAGGCATCGTCCTCTTTGTCGCGGATGTCATAGACGCTGCGGTCAATGTCCGCGACCTGACTTTTTTCCTTCATTCGGATTGCCTCGCTTTCAGTCTGCCCGGATGCCGCCAAAGCCGTTTTCATTGATGGTATCTACAAGCGATGCATCGCCGTTTTTCACAATGACGCCCTGCTCCATGATGTGCGCGGCGTCCACCGTCAGCGCCTCGAGAATGCGGGTGCTGTGCGTGATGATGAGCAACGAGCCGTGCACGCGCTCACGATAGAGCTGCACGCCCTTGGAGACCGTGCGCACCGCGTCGACGTCCAGACCGGAGTCCGTCTCGTCGAGGATGGCAAGCTTCGGCTCGAGCATGAGCATCTGCAGGATCTCCGCTTTCTTTTTCTCACCGCCGGAAAAGCCCACATTCAGGTCGCGCTCAGCATAGGAAGCGTCCATCGCCAGCAGCTGCATCGTCTCGGCAAGATTCTTCTTGAAGTCCCAGAGGCGGATGCGCTTGCCGGTCTTCTGCTCGAGCGCACTGCGGATAAACGCGCTGAGCGTCACGCCGGGCACCTCGAGCGGATTCTGAAACGACAGAAAAATACCCCTCTTCGCGCGCTCGTTGACCGGCAGCCGTGTGATATTCTCGCCGTCAAAGACGATCTTTCCGGCCGTGACCGTGTACTCCGGATTGCCGGTGATCGCATAGCCGAGCGTGGACTTGCCGGTGCCGTTCGGCCCCATGAGCACATGCGTCTCATCCTTGCCGACGGTCAGGTCCACGCCGTGCAGGATCTCTTTCTCGCCCGCACTCACGTGCAGGCCGCTGACTTCAAGCAGGTTGCTGTTCATATATGTATCCTCCGTTCCCAATGGCAAACCGTGCCTGACGGCACGGCTGCATACGTATACACGAATTCAGAGAGGCTCAGGATGGTCCGGCACAAAATCCTACCTCATCGAGATGAATTATATGCCTATATTCCTATGTTGTCAATAGGAATATAGGATCAAGGCAGCAAAAAAGCACGCACGACTCAATAGCCGTGCGTGCTTTTGACACAGATGCTCAGAATTGGAACAGGTTCAGGCCGATGTCCTCACTGTGAAAACGATCCACTCTTCCGTCGATAACCGTGATGACCATCTCACAGGTGGCGCTGATAACGGCGCGGTTGAGATGCCCGCCGAACACTTCGCCCTTCTCATTACCGGCGCTCATGTGCAGGTGCGTGTAAAACGCGCCGTCCATCGTGTTGATGGTGCCAGTTAGCGAGACGATCTCGAAATCGCCCGCGAAGGAGTTCGCGTGGTACTGCTTTTCGGCCGTGTGGAACACGCCGACCGTAAACTCCCCGACTGCACCGAGCGCCTGCACGCTCGCGAGCTTGATCTGCTCGGCCTGCGCAATGGCCGCAACCTGCTCAAGCACTTCTTCCCCACGGTCGATGCGGGCGACGATGGTGTTTCCAAATCTTCGATACTCCATGGTTCTCCTCCTTTGCTTCGTTACCGCAATTATACCGCGCCCCCCTGCCGGCCGCAAGGGGGCGCAGGAAATTATTCGAGCTCGAACGCCCCGGTATAGAGCTGGTAGTACACGCCCTTTTCGGCGATGAGCTTTGCATGGTTGCCGCGCTCGATGATGCGGCCATGGTCAAGCACCATGATGACGTCCGCATTCTTGACCGTCGAGAGCCGGTGCGCGATGACGAACACCGTGCGCCCCTCCATGAGCTTATCCATGCCGCTCTGCACGAGCGCCTCCGTGCGGGTGTCGATGGAGCTGGTCGCCTCGTCGAGGATCATGACCGGCGGATCGGACACAGCCGCGCGTGCGATGCTCAGCAGCTGCCGCTGGCCCTGGCTCAGGCCGCTGCCGTCGCCTTTGAGCACGGTGTTGTAGCCGTCGGGCAGCATGCGGATGAAATGGTCGGCATTGGCAAGCTTCGCCGCCGCGATGCATTCGTCATCCGTCGCGTCCGGATTTCCGTAGCGGATATTTTCCATGACCGTACCGGTAAAGAGATTCACGTCCTGGAGCACGATGCCGAGGCTGCGGCGCAGATCTGCCTTACGGATCTTATTGATGTTGATGCCGTCGTAGCGGATCTTGCCGTCGGCAATGTCGTAAAAGCGGTTGATAAGGTTCGTGATCGTCGTCTTGCCCGCACCGGTCGCGCCGACGAAGGCGACCTTCTGGCCGGGTTCGGCGTAGAGCGTGATGTCATGCAGGACCTCTTTGTCCGACGTATAACCGAAGTCGACGTGATCGAACACGACGCGCCCGGCAAGCTTCGTGTATGTGACCGTGCCGTCGCCGTGCGGGTGCTTCCACGCCCAGAGACCGGTGTGGTGGTCGGTCTCGGCGAGCGTGCCGTTTTCCTCCTTGGCGTTGACAAGCGTCACATAGCCGTCGTCCGTCTCCGGCTCGGCATCCATGAACGCGAAAATGCGCGATGCGCCGGCCAGTGCTGTGACGATGGAGTTGAACTGGTTGGAGATCTGCGAGATGGGGTTGGTGAATCCGCGCGAGAGCGTGAGGAAGGATGCAATCATACCGAGCGTGAGCGTGTTCATGCCGGTCAGGCCGAGGTTCGGCGTGCCGGCAATCGCCATCGTGCCGCCGATGACAGCGATGATGACATACTGCAGATAACCGACGGCGTTCATCATCGGCATCATGCTGTTGGCCATGCCGCTGGCGCGCGCGGCGTTTTCCGCCCAGACGCGGTTGCGGCGGTGCAGCTCCGCCTTGCTCTGCTCCTCGTGGCAGAAGACCTTGACGACCTTCTGGCCGTTGACCATCTCTTCGACATAGCCGTTGAGATCCGCCAGCGCCGTCTGCTGCGCCATGAAGTAGCCGCCGATGCGGCCGGTGAGCTTGCGCACGAACACGAGAATGAGCGCCATGACGGCGCACACGATCAGCGTCAGCCAGATGCTGATGTACAGCATGCAGAAAAACACTGCCGCAAGCGTGAACACAGACGATACGAGCTGCGCCATGGACTGCGCGATCATCTGGCGCAGCGTATCGGTATCGTTTGTGTACAGGCTCATGATGTCGCCGTGCGTATGCGTGTCAAAGTAGCGGATGGGCAGGCTCTGCATCTTCTCAAACATCTCGTCACGGATGCGCTTGAGCGTGCCCTGCGCGATCGTGACCATGCGGCGGTTATACAGCCATGTGGCCAGCGTACCGACAAGATATACGCAGCCGATGGTGATCAGCGCACGGATCAGGCCGGAATAGTCCGGCGACGCTGTGCCGAGCATGGGGACGATATAGCCGTCGATCAGCTTCTGCAGGAACATGGACGAGGCCGCGCCTGCGACCGCGCTCAGCAGGATGCAGACCGTCACGAGCACGAGCGTGCCCTTATAGGCGCGCATATACGACAGCAGGCGCTTGAGCGTCCGGCTGTCAAATTTCGGGCGTTCACGCATCGTCCTCGCCTCCCTTCTGCTGGGACTCATAGACCTCGCGGTAAATTTCGCACGTGCGCAGCAGCTCATCGTGGCAGCCGACGGCGTCGATACGCCCGTCATCGAGCACGATGATACGGTCCGCGTTCTGCACCGAGCTGATGCGCTGCGCGATGATGATCTTCGTCGTGTCGGGAATGTAGGTCGAGAGCGCCTGCTGAATCTGCGCATCCGTGCGCGTGTCGACGGCGCTCGTCGAGTCATCGAGAATGAGCACCTTCGGCTTTTTCAGCAGCGCGCGGGCGATGCACAGGCGCTGCTTCTGGCCGCCGGAGACGTTCGTGCCGCCCTGCTCGATATAGGTGTCATAGCCGTCCGGCATGGCGGAAATGAATTCATCCGCACACGCGAGCACGCAGGCGTGACGGAGCTCCTCGTCCGTGGCGTTTTCGTTGCCCCAGCGGAGGTTTTCCTTGATCGTTCCGGAAAACAGCTCGTTTTTCTGCAGCACCATGGCAACGGCGTTGCGCAGCGTCTCCAGATCATAATCGCGCACGTCCACGCCGCCGAGCGTCAGCCTGCCGCCGGTGACATCGTACAAACGCGGGATGAGCTGCACGAGCGAGGACTTGGACGCGCCCGTGCCGCCGATGACGCCGATCGTCTCGCCGGAACGGATGTGCAGATCAATGTCATCGAGCACCTTTTTGTCCGCCTTGGAGGCGTAGACAAAACTCACATGGTCAAAATCAATGGCGCCGTCGCGCACGGCCATGACCGGGTGCTCCGGATTTTGAATGTCCGTCTTTTCCTCGATCACCTCGGCGATGCGGCGCGCGGACGAGAGCGAGATCGTCAGCATGGCAAAGACCATGGACAGCATCATCAGGCTCGAGAGGATCTGCATGGCATAGGTGATGAGCGCAGTGAGGTTGCCGGTCGTCAGGCCGAGTGCCGGGTCATTGCCGCTGGCGATGATGGCCTTGGCACCGAGCCAGGAGATGATGATCATGCACGCGTAGATGCATGACTGCATCAGCGGCGCGTTGAGCGTGATGAGCCGCTCGCCCTTGGAAAAGTCCTTGTAAATGCGCTCGGAAATGGCGCCGAATTTGCGAATCTCGTGCTGTTCCTGATTAAAGGACTTCACGACACGGATACCGCGGACATTTTCCTGCACGACGTTATTGAGCTCGTCATATGTGCGGAAAACGCGCGTGAAGATCGGGAACACGCTGCGGATGATGAAAAACAGCGCCACGGCAAGGATCGGCAGAATGATGAGAAACGTCATGGAGATGTCACGGCTGATGCGGAACGACACGATCATGGAAAAGACCAGCATGACCGGTGAGCGGATCGCCATACGCATGAGCATCTGAAAGGCATTCTGCACGTTCGTGACATCCGTCGTCAGGCGCGTGACGATGGACGCAGTGGAAAACTTGTCGATGTTGGAAAACGCAAAGGTCTGCACGTTGTTGTACATATCCTCACGCAGGTTCGCGCCAAAGCCGACGGATGCACGCGCCGCGATGCGCGCCGCGAGCACGCCGGTCGCCAGCTGGAACGCCGCCAGCAGCAGCAAAAATGCACCGAACTTCCAGACCGCCGCCATGCTGCCGCCCTCAATGCCGAAGTCAATGAGGTTGGACATGAACAGCGGGATCACGATCTCAAACACGACCTCCAGCGCCGAGAGCAGCACCGTCACGAGCGCGGGGCCTTTGTTTTCCCGCAGGCTGCGGGATAATGTATGAAGCATGGATTTCCTCCTTCCTGGATCACGGGCCTGTCAGCCGAGATCGGCATAGATCGTGCGCAGCGCCGATTCCAGCGCCGCGATCTGTTCCGGCGTCAGCGAGCGCAGCATCTGCTGCTCCGTTGTCTGGATCGTGGCGTGCATATCCTGCGCGACCGCGGCAGCGCGCTCCGTCTGGCTGACGATCTTGCTGCGTTTGTCCGCCGGGTCGAGCCGGCAGCGCACGAAGCCATTTTGCTCCATGCGGTTTATGATGCCCGCCACCGTCGGGTGCGACACCTGCAGAAAGCCCTCGATCTCCTTTTGCGTCGCCTGACCGCCGCTGCGGTCCAGATAGCCCAGCACGCGGCTTTGCGTCAGCGTCAGCCCCTGCTGCGCGAGATCGGCATCTGCCCGCATTTTGATCTTATCCGTAATCATTTTTAATAGACATCCGATTTGAAATTGCTCCATGATACACCTCCAATGTGTAGCACGCTACGCATTATAGCGATAATATTTTTTATCGTCAAGAGGCGTCACAAATTGTTTACATGCGAAAAAAGCCCGCCTGCCGAAGCAGACGGGCTGTACAGGAAAAGATTACAGGTGCTGGTCGCGGTCGATCTTGTCGTAGTGCTTGAGCAGGATACCCTCCATGACGGAGGTGAGCTTCATGTCCAGATTCCAGAAATAGATGACAAACGTGACCACGAACGCGCCGAGTGCGCCGAGCGACACGCCAAGCAGGGCCTTGAGCAGCTTGCATTTCAAATTGTTCATGTTCGATCTCCTCTCTGATTACCAAGACTTCTCGTCCTTCAGGATCTCCAGGCTCGGATCCACAGGCTCTTCCTGCATGACGGTGCGCATATAGTCATTGACCTGCTGACGCACGCCCTGCCGCGAGATGACACGCGGGTCGAACAGATCGTGCGTGACCCAGACGAGGTGGATGCCGTGCTCGCGGGCGCGCTCTTCAAACAGACCGTGCATGCCGTCGAGTGCCTTGCAGCTCATGTGCTCCCAGAGAATGACCATGTCGGCATTGAACTGCTCGCAGAACTCCCACAGCTCATCAAGCAGCACCTTGTAGCCGCCGTGCGTGCGGTTGCGCATGATCATGTTTTCGGTCAGCCATGCCATATCGTAATACGCCTGCTCACGGTTTTCGGGCGTGTCAGTCGTGGCGAGCTCGCGTGTCGAGACCATGGAGAGCATATCCGTCAGCGGCACGATGCCCCAGCAGTTGAGCAGCCAGACGAGGAAGTCCATATAAAAGTGCGATTGCACGCCCCAGACGATGGCGCGGTGGCGGTACTCGTTGGCGGCCTTCTTCTGCTTGCGGTAGGCACGCTCGGCGAGCTGGGTGATCTTGCGGTCGACCTCGCGGAACGCGGGGACCTTGCCGCAAATGGCCATGTAGTTCGTCTCCGTGTACAGCGCGAGGTTGGAGCCAAAGACCTGCGGATAGTCGGTCTTGTTCATCTCCAGCCACTCGAGGCGGCACTTGGTGGCGTAGTTCACGCGCTCGGCGCACTCGAAGTACGCCTTCCAGTCCCACTTCTCGCCGGTGTGCTCCTCGATGAAGGCGATGGCATTTTTGATCTCCTGCGCGGCGTAATCCTGCACGTCGTCCTCGCGGTGGCGCAGGGGCGCTGCCAGCTGGAACACCGGAATGCCGTCCTCAAGCTCGAGGCGCTTGGAAATGACGCCGTTTCCGAGCAGAGAGCCGTCGCACGTCGTGTTGCACTGCACGGCGCACGCGCCGAGCACCGGCGCGTCGTCGTCGATGGACACACCGGCCTCCGCCTCCGGCATCGGGCAGACATCGCCCGCGAGGCCGTACTCCTGCGCGACGTCGATATAATGCTCGGCTGCGTGCTGGTTGAGCAGCACGGAGACATAGGTCGACGGCGTCTCACGGCTCAGGCCCTTGAGCGTCGGGAAGCCCATCATGACGGCGGTCATCTCGTTTTCGTCCACGAGCACGACCTTGTCGGAGAATTTCTTGTCCTTGCCGATGCGGCGGTCGCCGCGGAAGAGGCCGTCGAGCAGCTTTGCCACGTCCTCGATGATAAGATCCTGCTCCAGGTGGCAGATGCGCAGATATTCATCGCGCAGGCCCTGGGTGTGGCGGTCGACCATCATGGGCACGGCCAGATAGTTGGCCATCCAGCGATAGCGGAACATGGCCTTGATGTTGCGCGGCTTGGAGACCATCTTCGCCATGGTGATCCAGTTGTGCAGCCAGCGGGAATAATCATAGAGCGTGTCGGTCACGCCGCGCCACTCGCGGCGGTTGCGGACCTTGCCCTCGGTATAGAACTTACCGAAGTTTTCACAGCCGATTCTCTTGTTGGACATCACTGTTTCCCCCCTTGAATCTTCTTGATCTCCATGCTTTCCACGAATGCCTGCACACGGGTGCGCATCTGGCCGGAGGAAGCGATGTTATACGGGCGGTCAACGGACAAAACGGGATAGCCGTAGTCATCGTTGAGGATGTGCGAGCCGAGCATGCGCTCATACGCCCACGGATCGCAGAACTTGATCTGCTCGTAAATGATGCCGTCGGCCTCGTACTCCTTGGCGAGCTGATTGACGTATTCGCGGCGGCCGATCATCTTGGGCATGTTCATGTAGCGCGGACACTGGGCGCGGTTCATGTACTGGCGGCAGATCTGGGTCAGTGCGTCCTCATCGTCCGTCAGCACGATCGGGTCGCGGCCCGGGAACGAGCCGTAGCAGAAGCGGTCGGCGCAGACGTACGCGCCGGTCTCCTCGACGAGCTTGATGAAATCGATGTCATCGACCTCAGAGCCGACGACGACCACACGCGCGCGGTACGGATTCTTCTTGTCCGGGCGGCGGGTCTTGAGCTCCTTGAGCGTCTCCTCGAGTTTGTCGATGAGCAGATACTTCGGCGCGACATAGGTCGCAAGCGTGATGACGTGGAATTCGTAGCCCGTGATGCGCGGGTCGGGGCCCTTGCGGTACTCGCCGATGGCGCGGATGAGCTCGCACACGCGGTTGTGCTCGGCGACAGACTTGCGGATGGCCTCATCCGAGACGTCGATGCCATAGACATCGTGCAGCGGCGTGAGGATATGGTTGCGGCACTGCAGGACGTACAGGTTCAGGCCGTTGTCGTCCGCCTTCATCGGGATCTCCATGTACTCGAAGAAGAACTTCGGCTTGTCCTTGCCCATGGTCTTGAGCAGCTCCATGTTCTCCACGGCGCGGTTCATCATCGAGCAGCCGTCCGGCGTAATCATGCAGTCGGCAAAGTTGTAGCCGCCTTCAATGGCGCGCTCGAGCAGCGCGCGGCTGTACTCACACAGGAAGCTGGTCATATAATACGTGGCCATTTCCATAGAGCCGGTGCGCGGTGCGCGCAGGCGCGTCGAGAAAGCGCCGGGCAGGTTCAGCAGCGGCTCGGGCGTGTTTTCGCAGGCATAGGCAACGCAGATCTTCCCCTCGTTCTGCGCCTGAGCAATCAGGTCATTGTGCGCTTCCTGCAAAAGGTTTTCGAAGTACAAAAGATGTTTCAGGTCTTTCATGGTTCACTCCCTCTTCGTTCGTGTTTCTATCAAAAGCGGCTGCGCGACCGCTTCTGTCTCTTTTGCTGCCCATAGGCAGGGAGGCGTGCCGGAATCAACGCGCCTCGATCTGTTTGATATTGATCTCATTGCCCTGCTGCAGCCAGGTGTTGCCGTTGCCGCAGTGCGGGCAGGTCTTGCCGTATTGTACGGTCGGGTAAGTGGTCTTACAGTCGTCGCACCAGGTGACGGCCGGAATGATCTCATACAGGAATTTCGTGCCCTGAATGATCGGCTCCTTCTTGGTATACCAGTTCCAGCAATCTTCAAGATATTCCGGCACAATGCCGGAGACCTCACCGAATTCGAGCGTGACCGACTCGATCTCGGTGAGGTTGTTTTCCTTGGCAATCTCCTGCACCTGCTTGACAACATAAGTAACGATACTCAGCTCGTGCATGGGGGCTCCTTTCAAGCAGGCGGGCACAGCGGGAAGGGTTCTGTGCCCGCCTCATAATGATGGATTACTTTTTCTTTTCCGCCAGAGACTTCTTGATGATCTTCACCTGACGCTTGGCAGCGTAGGGGCCGATGGCCTTGAACTTGTCCTCGGCCGGGATCATCTTGCTGTTTTGCGGACGCACGCGCTTGAGGTGGATGGCGTCAAACTCGCACTTGGTCGTGCAGATGCCGCAGCCGATGCACTTGTTCGGATCGACGACGCTGCGGCCGCAGCTCAGGCAGCGGGACGCCTCGGAGCGGATCTGCTCTTCGGTGAACGTCACGCGGTCGTCCTGCATGGTGCGCACCTTCTTGCTGTCGATGGCAACGGCGGCACGCGCGGGCTTTTTGATCTTCTCGGTCGGCAGAACGATATCGTCCTTGTTGAGCTCCTTGAACTCGCGGGTGTTGCGGTGGATCGTCAGGGTCTGGCCCTTGTTGACGAAGCGGTGGATGGACACCGCGCCCTCGCGGCCGGTCGCGATCGCGTCGATCGTGTACTTCGGGCCAGTGGCGCAGTCGCCGCCGACGAAGATATCGGGCTCATTGGACTGGAACGTCACGGCGTCGTGTGCGATCAGGCGGCCGTCAGCCGTCTCCGCCGCGGTGCCGGCCAGAACGTCGCCGTAGACCGAGCGCTGGCCGATGGCGACCAGAACGTTGGAGCACGGGACGGTGATGGTCTCATTCTCGTCATAGACCGGGGCGAACTTGCCGCTCGCGTCGCGGACGGACACGCAGCGCATCAGCTCGATGCCGGTGACCTTGCCGCCCTCGCCGAGGATGGCCTTCGGCGCCCAGGAGTTGTTGATGACGACGCCGTCGGCGATGCCGGCGTTCTTCTCGTCCGGAACGGTGGGCATCTCCTCGTCCTTCTCGAGGCAGTACATGTTCACGCTGCCCTTGGTCAGACGCAGGGCCGCGCGCGCCACGTCGATGGCCGCGTTGCCGCCGCCGATGACGACCACATCGCCCGTGAGCTTCTTGAGCTTGCCGGCGTTGACTTCACGCAGGAAGTCGAGACCGCTCTTGACGCCGGTGAGATCCTCGCCGGCAATGTTGAGCTTCGACGCCTGCTGCAGGCCGACCGCGACGTAGAACGCCTGGTAGCCCTCTTCGCGCAGCTGCTGGATGGTGATGTCCTTGCCGACTTCGACGCCGCATTTGAACTCCACGCCCATCTCGCGCAGCACATCGATCTCGGACTTGACCACGTCCTTGCCGATGCGGAAGCTCGGAATGCCGTTGACGAGCATGCCGCCGGGCACGGCTTCCTTCTCGAACACGACCGGGCTGTAGCCCTCGATGGCCAGGAAGTAGGCGCAGGACATACCGGCCGGGCCGCCGCCGATGATGGCGACCTTCTGGTCAAACTTCTCATGCGTGCAGGAGTTCATGGGCGGCACGTAGCGGTGCTCGGCCTTCATATCCTGCTCGGCAATGAACTTCTTGATCTCGTCGATGGCCAGCGGCTCGTCGACGGTGCCGCGGGTGCAGGCATCCTCGCAGTACTTTCTGCAGATGCTACCGCAGACAGCCGGGAACGGGTTATCCTTCTTGATGAGCTTGAGCGCGTCAGCATAGCGGCCGTCGCCCGCCATCTTGATGTAGCCCTGGATGGCGATGTGCGCCGGGCAGGCAGCCTTGCAGGGCGCCGTGCCGGTCGGCCAGGTCTGGATGCATCCGTTCTCGTTGCGGTAATTCTTGTTCCAGTGATCCTCGCCCCACTTGGTGTCATCCGGCAGCTCATGGTGCGGATACTGGATGGGGCCTTCCTTCGTGCAGAGCTTCTGACCGAGGCGGACAGCACCAGCCGGGCAGGTCTCTACGCACTTGCCGCAGGCAACGCACTTTTCCGGGTCGCTCTCGGCCACGTAGGCGGAGGCGGACAGGTTCGGCGTGTTGAACAGCTGCGAAGTGCGCAGCGCGTTGCAGACGCCGACGGCGCAGTTGCAGATGCCGAAGATCTTGTTCTCACCGTCGATGTTCGTGATCTGGTGGACATAGCCGCGGTCCTCGGCCTTCTGGAGGATCTCCATGGCCTCTTCATAGGTGATGTCGTGGCCATGGTTCGTCTCACGGCAGTAGTCGGCAAAATCGCCGACGCCGATGCACCACTCGCCTTCCACGTCGCCGGAGCCCTCGCCGCGGATGCGCTGCTGCTTGCGGCAGGAGCACACGGACACGCCGATGTGGCCCTCGTACTTCTTCAGCCAGTGGGACAGGTGCTCGATCGGCAGAGACTTGCTCTCGGCCGGGATGGCCTTCTCGACCGGGATAACATGCATGCCGATGCCGGCACCTCCGGGAGGCACCATCTCGGTGATGCCCGCCAGCGGCAGATACGCCATGCGCTCGAAGAAGTCTGCCGTCTCCGGGAACATATCCGACTGCTCGGGATTGATCATCATGATCTCGGCACTGCCGGGGACGAACATGTCCAGCACCCAGCGCTTCTCATGGTTCGGGTTCTTGCCGTCGAGGTTCTCCCAGTGGAACTCGACCAGACCACTCTCGCTGATAGCCTGCATCGCTTTTTCCAGATAGGCTCTGTCGAACTGCGGGTTTTTCTTTGCGAGCTGCTCGATCGTGAGCGGCACACGCTTTTTCATCGTCAGGGCGATGTCGAGGATATCGTCCGCCATCTTCTCATCATACTTCACCGCCGTGAACTTCAGTGCGGAGTTGATGCCCAGATACTCCGGGGCATCCGGCGTGATCTTGTCCTTGCCGAGCAGGACCGTTGCGCGATCCGTGATTTCTTTGCCGAGCTTTGCAATTTTCTCGTCTTTTGTCATGTTCTCGCTTCCTTCTCTGATAGTTTACATCCAAATAACGACTGGCCGTTCGGACACTTGAACAGCTTCCAGCGTCGCCATGTTAATTAATTAACCCTGCAATGTCAAGGCCTCCAGGGCATTTTTGAAACAAGTCACAAAAAAGTTGTAAAAGAATTGCGAATAAAATCTTATGTGTGTTGAATCACACAAACAAAAGTCGTATAATGTTTGAAAAACGCAAACATTTTTCGTCAGGGGTGTTTGAAGTGCAAGATTCTTCCTGGAAATTCAAAGAGGAAGTCGCGAAAACAGCCATTTCCCTCTTTAAGCGCGGCGGATATAACAACGTGACCGTCAACGACATCTGCAAGGCATGCGGTATCTCCCGCTCCGTCTTTTACTCTTCTTTCAACGGCAAGCGCAGCATTCTGGAATATATGGTGGAAAAGCCGCAGCACAATGACGACGAAAGCTTCATGAAGTTTGCGCACGCAGATAATGACTTTGAGCGCATCTGGCAGCTGTTCGACCGGTTCATCACGATCGCTTATGACTTCGGCCCCGAACTGACGAGCACACTCTTCATCATGCAGTTCGAGTCGCCCGAAGGCATCCGCACGGCCATCCATGCGCTGGACGATCTGTTTGCAACGCTGGCCAATAACTGCGCCAAGGCGGGCATTATCGACACGGAAGAGCCGCCGGATCTGCTGTCGCGCATCGCGACGGATCTGGTCTGCCACGAACTCTACGTCTGGTGCAGTCAGAAGGGCAACTTCTCGCTGCGCGCGCGTGCGCGGCAGTATGCAGAGGTCGCCTACCACGTCAAACCGGAATACCGCATGCCGGCCGAACAGCGGGATGCTCTGTGACTTGCAGCATACGGCTGCCGCCTGAATCTGTGCATGCAATACCATGGCGCTTTCAGTCAGTGACGTAAAATCACGCCGCCACAGGGACTGAACAATCTGCTGCTTGAGGAAATGATACATGAATAAATATGTTTATAAGCTCGGAGAATTCAGCGTCAGTGATTACCTCAAATTCAGAAAGGGAAATTCTGGTGCCAGCAGGAAGTTTCTTCGACAAGATTCACTGTATGTACTGGACAACGCGTTTTACTTTTTCCTGGCAAGCGCATTTCAAAAAGTCTCTGTGTCATTCGATATGTTTGAAGATACTAGTGTTACAAGAGGAGAATGGTGAAAAATGATGCAGCTGAACATTCCAGAAACCGTTCTCCCCGAATTTGTAAGTGATGCTAAGGAAACGATATCTGCTATAGACCGTTGGGTCACAGAAGAAATCGGAGAGAACGAAGAATTCATTGTCATTGGCGTATAACAAAAAAGAGCTATCTGATTTCAAATGAAGTCAGATAGCTCTTTTCTTATGAATCATAAAATTCTGTTGCCAAATCGCTGCCGCGAGGGGCTTCAAGGCTTAAAAAGTCCAGTATTTACAGGCTTTTTTCGACCTCTGAAATTATTCCCACTCTTTGCCGGGCCTTGTAATCTAACGGTTTTCGTTTAGATTCTGTGATACCCGGTATTTTGATTCTTTGTATTCTCCATATTTTCAGCCCCATACGATGGTTTGTTATCATATGGGTATCGCCGCCGATAGCAATCCATTCCGGTTTTTCACGGATAGTATCCGGTGGCTGTGTTACAGATACAAATCAACCTTTGGGTGGAAATGGATCGTGCCCATGCGAATCTTTGTCTCGAATTTGGCCATTCATCCTATGAATAACCAACTCCGATTCTTGATTCCGGGAGATGCCACGAGCAATTTGAATAGCCTCCGCCTGGGTTTGCGTACGAGCGGTAGCACGTATGTTTCCTTCACCTTTGACTTGCCAGCCTCCATTGGGGTGGGGAGTGACATGCTGATTTTTACCTTTTGACATAATTTACCGTCCTTTCAAAAAATGAAAGGATGAAACCGCCAACATCCTTTGCTAAGGTTGCAGTTACTTACTGCGTTTTACAGGAATGCAGAACGCCTTCAGCCCGTACTGACTTGCGTAGATACGCTTGCCATTCTTGAGCGTAATGAACGCAGTGTAGATGTACTCTACAGATTCGTTACGAGAACTACTCATAGGCGCAACACCTCCTCAAGCAAGATTTTTTCCGGGCAAATTCCGGATCCGCTTGCAAAAGGAAGCCTCGATCGTTATACTTATAATGTACGAGGAAAGTATAGGCGGTTTGACCGAGCTTACTTTTCAAGCAAGGGCTTATCTGAGCGGCAACTCAGATAGGCCTTTTCTTTATGTCATTCTGCCTTGAGGCAGATAGACAACCAGCTAATTGAGTTCTGTTGCTGCATTGAGATCAAACAGCATGGCATGATCCGCTTTCAAAAGTGTTCCTTCAATACGGAACCCACCTTTTGATAAATCCCATCCCATCATGGCCTGGATAGTATTCAAAAGGTCACGACCATTCCAACGGACGGAGATCACATTGTTTTTTTTCTCTTTGTAAAAAGAGGCGGCATTTGGCGTATCAGGCGTGCAAACTTGAATTGCAATCCGCCGAGTTTCATTGTCGATCAGCAGGACAACTTGCTCCGGATAGTCTAACTTCATCACAACGGATTTGTTGAAAGTCATGCCGTTATTTGTGATCGACACATACGGAACGCCTTCGCTAAAATTGAAGGGCTTGAATCCTTCGAGCATCGTCATATAATCACCTCCAAGCTTCCACACATAGTATACCATATGTAACGAAAATATGCAACACCTTTTTATGCACCATTGTTTCGCCCTTGCTTCATTTGCTGCCCTAAAATCATCATATTCTTTCAATTGAAAATTAAAAAAAGCTGGATGCACTGCTTTCACGCAGTTCATCCAGCTCCTCTTTTTAGATTTTATTCTGCGTGCGTTTGTTGCGTGGTGTGGTTTTTATAAGTGCTCCACGTAGGCTCATAATCTGCGGTCGCTTGGTTTCCCCACATATCCCAGCCTTCACGGTCACCACGAGCAAATAACTCAAGGAACGGTCCCGGAGAGCAGCTTTCAATAATCGGGATAATCTCGTCAGGCTTCCGTGAGTGTTCACGCTTTTGCGTCCGAATGAGATTGACCTGCGAACGGGCTGGAGCCAGCGTCCTAAAATTGTCGCCCCTGACCCCAAAAAGGAGAATTTCAGTCACATTACGGAAATAGAAACCGACTCCTCGTCCGTCCGGGCCACCATCCTTCCGGACCTTTTCCCAGATGATATTTCCCTTGTACTCAAATCCCCACGCTTTCATAACAGCCAGACCATCCGGCAGGAGAGCATTGGGAACCCAAAGGTACAAATGGCTTTTTGCAGCAGCGACCTGCTCGACGGGCAACGCCATTATGTCTTCTAATGGCATTGTCTCATATCTATTCAGCTTCTTGTTTTCTGGAGCGACTTTTCCGGTGCGGTTTTGAAAGCGCCAAGGCGGATCAGCATAAATCGTTGAATAGCGCTTATCACCGCAAAAGGAGAGAAGATTTTCAGATGTTTCCTGAAGCGTGCTCATCTATGTACCCCTCCTTCCAATCTGAAACACAAGTTTTCTTAATGCCAATAGCCAAAACGGGGCATCCGCCATTACGACGAGACTCTAAGCGATACAGCAACTTTCCCATCCAAGTAGTGCTTGCGCCATATTTACGCATAATAGGCTTCCAAGTGCGGGAATTCTTATCATAGTCATACACGGTTTTGAACACATCATTCAGGTCTTGCGAACGGGTGACAATAATACCGGCGCTTACAATATCGCAATCGTAGTATGTCCGCATTGCAAGCAGATCTCTGTCAAAGGTCTGGTCCTTACTGTTCCATTCAAGGTCAAATGCAATTCGACCCTTCAAAAAATCAATATTATGACCGTCGATGTAGTTCTCTGTCACACGCTCCTCAAAGGGAACGCTAGAAAAGCGTCCCCTTTGATCGGCTTGTCTTGGATAAAACTTGATATGTAAGTCACCAGAAATCCGGATTTCTCTCCACCCATACGGGTAGAGAACATCATCAAATTTCTTAGGAATCTTAGTCTCGTTTCCGCCTGCCTCACGCAGGTCATCTGTGGTAATGTCGAGTTTTCTTAGGCACTCAACAACCTCACGCCACTCCTCAGGAAAAGCTTGAGTAATGATTTCAATAGCGTGGTTATAGTTGTGGAACTCGAATTTATCTAAAAGATCGGCGTCTATATAATCAGCAATCTGCATTTCGGCACCTCCAGATACTTATACAAAATATAGTATATCATATTTGTTTAGGCTTTTCAATGGCTTTTGGGCTTTTCTCAACAACATTCTTCAAAAAATGCCGGATTGCGAAAGCTGATAATCCTGTAGCGGCAGCATATTCACTCAGCGAAATTCTCTTGCGCCGGTACAAATCGTAGTATTTCCAAAACACTTTGGGAGGGTCTACGGTTTCCACAAAAGTGGAAATACAGGCTGCTGGATCTCTGGCGTAGATCAGGTCGTTATTGACCATCTCCATCGCCCTGCTTCGGATGTTATTCATCCTGCAGACCCACTCCATTTGGTTGTCTGCCTTGAGTTGCTCCGTAACACCTTCCGCCTTGGCCATATGCTTTACCAGCCGAGAGAACAGCTCCTCCGCCTGACGGTCAATGTCGGCAAGGTAGCTGTTCAGCCTGCCGCTGGTGAGCAGGGTGGCATAGGTTGCCCGGCGATGCTCCTTCAGATAGCGCCGGTGGCGCTGTCCCCACACGCCGATGGGCTGCTGTTCTTCTTCGGGCAGCTTCAGATCGGGGAGAAGATAATCCCCGACCTGCGTATAAGTACCGCCCATTTCCTCAAAAATTGTCTTTGCCATTGTCTGTTCCTACCTTTCATAATTTGTATTTCTGCACCTTGTGCGCTGGGTTTGCTTTCGCTGCTGTTCCATATCTTTTGCCTGCGCAATCAGACTATCGATCTGCTGACTTCCAAGAACCTTCCGCAGAAAGCGGAAATCCTTCAGTTCCGAGCGCAGGGCATCATTTTCTCCTTTGAGCCGGTCGTTGGTTGCGGTCAGATGTTCATTCTCTCGGTAGAGCCGCCCGTTGGTGGTGTTCAGCCGGTGATAGCTGTCCAGAGCCTTGTAATAGTGGTAGAACACCTCTCGGATAACCTCTTTCAATTTCTTAATGAGTGGGTCAACAAACCGCTGTTTATAGGTCTTGCCGGTCATTAGGGTGGGGGGATCGGGGAGTTGAAACTCTGCATCCGACTCAATCCGCTGCTCCAACTTTTCAATAGACTGCACACCCTGATCGAAGTTGTCGATCCGATTCTGTACAGTTTCCAGCTCGTTCTGCTTTTCGGCCAGGGTGCTGTCCAACGCAGCAATCTCTTTTTCTCGCTCCTGTTTCTTGTAGTCCAGAACGGAGAGATGCTTTTCGCGGGTGCCTTTTTGCTCCCACTGAATGTCATACCGCTCCATCACGGCGGCAAGCTGCTCCTTTTCGGACTGCACCCACTGCGCCCATTCCGTTGCACCACGGGTCCCGCCCTTGAAGCCTTGCACCGCCAGCGCCTGTTTCAGCGATACACGGGTATCAAGCCCTCGCTTGCTCCCGGTAGTGAACGGCACAAAGTCAATGTGGATATGCGGCGTGGCCTCGTCCATATGCAGGTGCGCCGAGAACACCCGAAGATTGGGATTGCGCTCCTGAAAACCCTGATAATACTTGTCCAGTATGGTTCGTGCCAGCTCCGCATACTCGCCGGTGGCGCTCATATCTTCTTTATTTCCGATTTGCAGGATGATCTCGTGGAAAGGCTTCTCCTGATTGCCGGAACGGATTTTTTCATAGTAGTTTGGAATGCGCCGGTCGCTTCGGGTCTGCTTCTCGTTATAGCGTTTCAGAGCTTCATCAAAAAGCTGGTGGTACACAGTCTGAATGCGCTCATTGCAGTAGTCGATGTTCAGGTGTGTGCGGCTTCCGTCCACATTCTCTGCCCGAAATTTGCGGCTGTTATGGTTGACAGAGCCTTTACCGACCTCGGCGCTGATCGTTCTCTTCATAAAATCTCACTTCCTTTCACCCTCCGGCCGCAGCCGGGGTTCTGTTACTCTTGTCAAGAGTAACGCAAAAGCACTTTTGACAGCCTGCGGCCATCAAAAGATGCTATTGCGCTCTCCGAGGGGGCTTGCACAGAGGCGGTATATCGAATACTGCCTCTGCGCCGGGACTTTGCCCCAGCAGCCTGCGGGCTGCTCCCCAGTGCTCAATGCCCTTTGAAAAGGGCAGCCGCACGGCTTGCCGAAACTTCAAAGCGTGACAAACCGTGACGGTGGTGACAATGTTTTAGGCCTCACCGCTGCCCACCAAAAGACCGTCACGGTCGTCACCCTTTGACACGCTGTCCAGTTCCATCTCCTTCCACAGGGTGATTTTGCGTCCACCGTGATTGCGGCTTGCCTTGTAGTGAATATCGTAATCTCGCAGCAGCCGCACAGAGCTAATGCTCAGCCGAAGGGATAGCACATTGGGCTTGCAGTCCAGATTCAGCAGGCAGCACAGCTCGGATGCTGTGCCCTCCCAGCGTTCACCCGCCGAAGAAAGAAATGCTGCAATACTTTCCAGAAACGGGTCCGGCGGTTCCTGCCAAAGCTCCGTTTCAACGCTCTCCAACTCCCATACCAGAGTTTCGGGATTCTTGTTCAGGTGTAGCCGCTGATCCTCCTGATCTCTGCCGGTGACATCCAGCACCGCCGCATTGGAGGTGCGTCTCTCTTTACTGAGAACAAATCCGCCATCCGCTGCACCCAACAGGCCATTGGTTCCGGCAATCATATCGAATTTGTCATCTGCCTCCAACTTGCGGGTGTGGTGAACGATTACCATCGTCACCTTATAGCTGTCGGCAACAGTCTTCAGCCGGGCCACAATATCGTAGTCACTGCTGTAGCTGAAATCCGCTCCGCCAACCTCACGCACCCGTTTCAGGGTGTCGATGATGATCAGGCCGGTGTTGGGATGCTCTTTCATAAAGCTGCGAATCTGATCCTCCAGACCGCTGTTGGCTGTTTTACAGTGGGTGGCAAAATACAGATTTTCTGCCGCCTCAGCGCCGAACATCCGGAACAGTCTCCGCTGTAAGCGAGCATAATTATCTTCCAGCGCAAAGTAAAGAACGCCCGTTTTCCGCACCTTATAGCCCCACAGGGGAAGTCCGGTGCTGACCTGATAGGCAAGCTGGGCCATAAGAAAGCTTTTTCCTACCTTCGGAGAGCCTGCCAACAGATAGGCTCCCCAATACAGCAGGCCGTCGATCAGAGGCTCCTGTCCCTCAAAGTCGGTGTCATAGAGGGTAGTCATAGACACCGTTTCCAGATAGTCCGGAGCCATCCTTCTTTGAATTTCTCGGTATAAATCGTTGTCAGCCCCCTTGAAATCCGGGTCAAAATCGGTTAAACTATTGTCAGTAAGGTTTTGGGATGACTGCTCCGTATCTGCGCCAACAGATACAACGGGAGCGGTCATTTCCTTTTTAAATTCCATCTGCATCGTCTCCTTTCATTCCTTTCAGCGTTGCGATCAGCAGCGTCAGCGTGTCCCGCATTTCATCGGTAACGCCGCCTGCATCGCTGAGTCGCTGAAGCTCCGATAATATCTTCTCCATCGTGGTTTTTAGGGCCTTATACACCCTTGGATTGGGCTGCACCACAATGTCCCGCTGCATACAGCGTCGGTAGCAATATTCCTGCTTGGGCAGGCCGGACAGGGCCACCACCTCGTTAAGCTGCTCGTTTTCCTCCGGCGACACTCGGAAGCCGACCGTGATGTTCCGCCAACGGTTGTGTTCATCTCTGCTTTTTGCCGACATTACAATTCACTCCTCTCAAAGTCCAGCTTTTTCGCCATTTCCGACTGTTTGGACGGAAACAGATGGGCATAGCGATAGGTGATCTCGATGCTCTCGTGACCCACCCGGTCCGCAATGGCTACAGCGGAAAAGCCCATATCAATAAGCAGGCTGATGTGACTGTGCCGCAGATCGTGGATTCTGATGCGCTTGACTCCGGCGGCCTTGGAGCCTCGGTCCATCTCGTGATGGAGATAGCTTTTGGTCACGGTGAAAATGCGGTCCTTCTTTTTCAGCCCGTAGAGCATTCCAAGATAGTCCTGCATTTCCTCGCAGAGAAACTGCGGCATCTTGATGGTACGGTTGCTTTTCTTGGTTTTCGGGCTGGTAATTACATCCTCACCGTGGAGCCGCTGATAGGACTTGTTGATTCGCACAGTGCTGTTCTGAAAGTCAAAGTCTGCCGGGGTCAGGGCCAGCAGCTCACCCTCACGGATGCCGCACCAATACAGCATTTCAAAGGCATAGAAAGAAACAGGCTTGTCCATCATTTCTGCGGCAAACTTCTGGTATTCCTCTTTCGTCCAGAACAGCATCTCCCGGCGTTCCTCGTTGCCCATATTTCCGGCCTTTGATGCGGGATTTGCCCGCAGATCGTAAAACCGCACAGCGTGATTGAAGATGGCACTGAGTTGGTTGTGCAGCGTCTTGAGATACGTCTGGGAATAGGGCTTGTGCTTCTCATCCCGATACGCCAGCTGCTCGTTCTGCCAGGCAATCACATCCTTGGTGGTGATCTCGCTGATTTTTCGCTGCCCGAAATAGGGGAGAATCTTGGTTTCCACAATGTTCTGCTTGGTGATCCAGCTGTTCTCCTTCAGCCGGGCTTTCATATCCTTGGTATAAATTTCGTAGAACGCCTCAAAGGTCATATCCATATCGGCGGCGTTCTGCATATGGAATTTTTGCTCCCAGTCCTGTGCGGCCCGCTTGGTAGCAAAGCCACGCTTGCACTTCTGCTTGCGTTCGCCCTTCCAATCCCGATAACGGGTCATCACGTACCAGGTGCCAGTTTCTTTGCATTTGAAAACACCCATTTAATCAGTTCCCCTCTCTCGCTCCGTAGAGCCGTTCATTGAAATACTCCCGGTTGATTCGACCGGAAATGGTGATAAAGCCTTTGGATTTCAGCTCCTCGTTGAGCTGGCGAATGAGTTTGTAAGCGTAGGGCTTTGATACGCTCAGCTCCTGTGCCACTTCCTCGGCACGAAGAAATTTCGGTTCCATTCGGATAACCCCCTTTCATTTGTATATTGTTCTCTTGTTTATTGTCGGAGAACTTTCTGACCGCATTCCGATTTGCCCGAGCGGGTACGCCATTACCGTGACGCACGACGGATATTCAGTTGTTTGCAAAGAGCTTAACGCTATTTGCTATAGCTATTATACTAAGCATATTTAGTAAAGTCAATAGCATCAGGGGAAAAATTAAACTTTTTTGCTTCTGCTATCTTGACGAACGCTAACGATATATGCTATACTAATCGCACAGTATCAAAACGAGGAGCGTAATCGCTATGGCAATCGGTGAGAGAATTCGGTTCTTCCGCAATTTGCGGGGAATGACACAGAAATACTTGGGGCAGGTGGTCGGTTTCCCAGAAAAGACCGCCGACATCCGTATGGCGCAGTATGAATCCGGCAGCAGAACACCCAAGGCGGAGCTGACGGAGAGCCTTGCCAGTGCGCTGGGTGTCTCGCCACTGGCTCTGTCCGTGCCGGACATTGACAGCTATCTCGGCCTGATGCACACCCTGTTTACCATAGAGGATCGCTACGGCCTGACGGTGGACACCGGCGAGAACGGCGTTTCCCTGCGTGTTGATCCCCGGAAGGGGAAGGACGCCGCTGAGCTTTCCGAAATGCTTGTTGCTTGGGCGCAGCAAGCGGAAAAGTATCGTAGCGGAGAAATCAACCGGGAGGACTACGACAAGTGGCGTTATAACTACCCGAAATACGACGAAGCCTCCGGCTACGGGAAAGTCCCATCCCAGCAACTCAGCGATGCGCTGGTGGAGGCGTTCAAGGACCGGCTGAAAGATGATAAATAACCCAGAACGACAAAAAGCCCGTACCGATGTAGACCCATCGGTACGGGCTTAAAATATGGTTCTGTGCTTCGTCCAAGCCGCCGGAAATCATCTGTAACCCCGAAACCCTCGGAATTTCAGAATAATGGCACTTGGAAGAAGTGTTATCAAAGTGTTATCAAAACGGGTGGGCGAAACCGGAAAACCGTTGGTATGACTGGACTTTTCGGCTTCCGTTTTTTATTCCCACTCGATCGTGGCGGGCGGTTTGGACGTAATATCATAGACGATGCGGTTGATGCCCTTGACCTCGTTGACGATGCGCACGGAGACGCGGTCGAGCACATCATACGGGATGCGCGTCCAGTTGGCAGTCATGAAGTCCGTAGTCGTGACACTGCGCAGCGCGAGCGTATAGTCATACGTGCGGCCGTCGCCCATAACACCGACAGAGCGCATATTCGTCAGCACCGCGAAGTACTGATTCATCGTCTGCT
>ENA-UOJV01000444-UOJV01000444.1-human-gut-metagenome-genome-assembly--contig:-C82-NODE-444-length-61554-cov-42.911511_pt1 | contig 61554 bp, 60 predicted proteins | sample MGYA00242356_ERZ723903 | MGnify/ENA metagenome assembly ERZ723903
ATTAGCTCAGTCGGTTAGAGCAGAGGAATCATAATCCTTGTGTCCGCGGTTCGAGTCCGTGATGCGCCACCACCAAATTCCAGAAGAAAGCCGCCGATCAAGCAGATCGCGGCTTTTTTCGTATCTGCCCGCCGGGTGCACCGCCCGCCGCGGGTGGATGCCTGCGGCCGCTCGGTTAAAATGCGGGGGCTGAAATGGAGTCTGACAACGATGTCTGAGCACGAAAAGGTATCTCTCGACATGCCCGATCACGATGTGAGCGGCGTGCTGTCGGCCGTGGCCGACGTGATTGAAAGCCGCAAGGGCGCCGATCCGACGACGAGCTACGTCGCCAAGCTCTTTTCCAAGGCCCCCGACGGCATGTTGAAGAAGATCGGCGAGGAGGCGGCCGAATGCATCATGGCCGCCAAGGACAGCTCGCAGCGCGACATCATCTACGAGACGGCCGATCTTTGGTTTCATACCCTCGTGATGCTTGCGCACTACAATCTGCGTCCTGAACAAGTGCTCGCCGAGCTTGAAAGACGCGAGGGCACGAGCGGGATTGCCGAGAAGCTCTCCCGCGGCAAATGACAGCAAACGGGATCAACCTACACACAAGGATCAAGCATCATGCAGCTCGATGATTGTATTTTCTGCAAGATTGCGCGCGGCGAAATCGGCAGCAGCAAGGTCTATGAAGACGACGACGTGCTCGCCTTCCGCGACATCAACCCCAAGGCGCCCGTGCATTTTCTGATCATTCCCAAGCAGCACATCGAGTCCCTGGCTGCGGCCAAACCCGAAGATGCCGCACTCTTGGGTAAAATGATCAATCTCGTGCCGCAGCTTGCCAAGCAGGAAGGCTGCGTGAACGGCTTCAGAACCGTCATCAACACCGGCCGCGACGGCGGCCAGGAAGTGCCGCATCTGCACATTCACGTGCTCGGCGGCCCGCGCCCCTGGAAGGAATAAGGCGCGTCTACTGAAGGTTTTTTTATGCGCCGCTGCCCGCCTTTTGAGGGCTGCCGGCGATGCCTAAGCAAATTTCATCCACCCAAAGTCACCTAGGAGTAAGCAATGGGTTCTCTTTCTATCTGGCACTGGCTGATCGTTCTCGCCATCGTCGTCCTCGTCTTCGGTACCGGCAAGCTCAAGAATATGGGCAAGGACCTCGGCGGAGCCATCAAGGGCTTCAAGGAAGGCATGAAGGAAGGCGACGATCAGGGCGCCAAGAAGACCGAAGAAGCTCCCAAGCAGGTTGCTTCCGAAGCCTCTGCCAAGAGCACGGCGACGACCGACGCCGTCGACGTCAAGGCCAAGGAAAAGACCGAGGCTTAATCGGAATCGGGCTGCGGCAGGCGCTCGCTTCGAGCGCCGCCCGCGCCTGAAAAGGGAAATCGCACTGGGCTTCAATGCGGCTTTGATTTCCCTTCCTGCCGTTTCTTTTTCCTCTTCACGACCTGCGTGCGGTTCGTGCTGTCTTTAGGCAGACGGACGTGCGCTGTTTGTGAGATATTCACCAATTCCTGCCCGCCCGAAGCGGGCGGCTTTGTCCGACCGTGCAGCCTGCCGAAAGCTGCCGGCCCTGTCATGAAGGGCCGTGCGGCCGCAGGCGTTGAGGCATCGGATCGGTGCGGCCGCTCCGATGCGTGCGTGTCTGGTCTCTATCGTTGACGGAATATGTTTGATTTCGGTTTCTCTGAGCTGGTCATGATCGGCGCCGTGGCGCTCGTGGTCCTGGGCCCCGAGCGGCTGCCTACGGTGGCCCGCACCGCCGGACAGTGGCTTGGCAAGGCGCAGCGCATGGTCCAGCAGGTCAAGAGCGACATCGAACGCGAGGCCGAGCTCTCGGAACTCAAGAAGATCCAGGACGAGGCCAAGGGCGTTGCCGATGATCTCACCAAGACGATCAAGGGCGAGGCCAACCAGATCGAAAAGAGCGTGCAGGATCTGCAGAAGGACGTCAACGACGCCGCGGGCGAAATGTCCAAGGCGTTCGACGATGCAACGAAGGACCCGTCCGCGAAGAGCACGGCCGATGACGCGCAGGCGATCTCGGGCGTCAACGAGGTTTCGAGCGACGCTTCGAGCACGGCTGGTGCGGCCGACGAGAGTCCCGTCGACGACTTCTACGGCTGGTACAGCAACGAGGAGCCCTACACCGACGACGACGGCAAGAAGACGACCTTCGAGCGCCGCTACAAGTGCGGTCCCTCGATCGACGAGCTTGCCGAACAGGTCGAGCGCCTCAAGGCGGAGTTGGGCGACCGCTCTCCGCAGCTGGGCGGCACCAACCGCAAGTTCGCTGCGCGTGCCCGCTCCAACCGCGTGCGCATCTACCGCTAGGCGGATGCGGAATTTTTCGGACACTGTGTTTCCAAGACTGAAGCAACATGGCAGACAATCCCAAGGCGATTGAGGGGCCGGACGATCCCGCCAACGAGCAGCCGCTCGTGGCCCATTTGGTTGAATTGCGCAACCGCACCGTCAAGGCGGCGCTCGCGGTGCTCATTATTTTCGCCTGCCTGTCGCCCTTCATGAAGCAGATCTTCGACTTCCTGTCGAGGCCGCTCATGGTGGCGCTGCCCCAGGGCGTGAAGCTGCTCGCAACGGGCGTCGTGGCGCCCTTCATGGTGCCGCTCAAGGTGACGCTTTTCGTGGCGTTTGTGATCGCGCTGCCCGTGGTGCTCTACCAGCTCTGGGCCTACATCGCCCCGGCGCTCTATCGCCGTGAAAAGCGCCTGGCGCTGCCCGTGATCATCTCGGGCGTGGTGATGTTTGCGCTTGGCATGGCCTACTGCTACTTCATCGTCTTCGGCATGGTCTTCAAGTTCATCGCGGGCTTCTCGCCGGATTCGGTGAACTTCGCGCCCGACATCGACAGCTACTTCAGCTTCGTTCTGACGATGTTCTTTGCCTTCGGCATCACGTTTGAAGTGCCCATCCTCGTGATGGTGCTCAACTACGTCGGCCTGGCAAGCAAGGAAAAGCTCGTGAAGGCCCGTCCCTTCGTGATCGTGGGCGCCTTCATTCTGGCGGCCATTTTCACGCCGCCCGACGTGCTGAGTCAGCTTCTTCTCGCGGTGCCGCTCATCGTGCTCTACGAAGCAGGCATCATCTGCGTGAAGCTCTTCGGCCGCAGAAAGCCGCCCGAATTCGATGATTCCGATGAGGAGGAAGGCTAGTCTCCTTCCCGGCTCATCCCCGTATTCGAATCGCCCGTTGCTGGAAGCATGTCATTCCGGCAGCGGGCGAAATTGTTTCTGGGGGCGGTAAAAGTCAGAGGAAGTGCCCGTCTGTTGACGAGCGCAAGGCCTGCACCTTGCGCCCCAATGTGCCCTGATGCGCCCTTATGCGCCTTTATGCGCTCTTAGGCTTCTTTCCCGGGCCGCAGCAGCACCGTGAGCACGAGGACCAAGGCAAGGGCAACCGCAAGCGTCATTCCGAAGAGATGCAGGGCGGGCGTGGCCGAGAAGGCAAGAAGCCCGAAGGCAAGAAGCGTGCTTGCGGCGGCTAGAAAGACCGAGTTGGCGGCCGTGGGCGCGCGCTCAATGTTTTGCAGCATGATGGCGTAGTCCACGCCCAGTCCCAGCACCAGCACCAGCGGCAGGACGGAAAAGAGCGAGAGCGCGATGCCGCACCAGCCCATGAGCGCAAGCGTGAGAAGAATGCCCGCAATCGAGGGAATCCAAAGGGTGAGGAACTGCCGCCTGAAGAAGACGACGAGCACGATCGCAACGGCGGCGGCCGCAAGGCCCAGGGCCTTTAGCACCGCATCGCGCAGCACCGAAAGGCTCTGGGAAATGTCGGCCGTGGTGTCGACAAATGTGACGCCGTTGAATTCTTGGGCAAGCGCGGCGAGCGCCGCGACGTTTTTGGGCGTGACGCCCGAGATGAGGACGACCGCCTTTTCGGGGCTGATCCAGGCGCGCGAGAGCGCCTCGGGCACGATGCGCTCCCAGTCCTTGACATGAAGTACGCCGGCGGCCGTCGCTGCCGGGGTGAGGTGCTCGTCAAGAAGCTCGGAAACAGCCTCCCGCGCTCTGGCGTTGGCGGCGCTCACAAGCGCCCGATCGTTCATCTGGCGGCTGCAGGACGCCAAAAAGCGCGTGGGGGCGATGATGCCCGCGCCTGCAAGCTCTCCCGCAGCGGGAGAAAAACGGGATTGAAGCGCATCGATGCGCTCAAGCACTTCGCAGTCGTCCTTTCCCTCGACGACGAAAAACTGCGAGGGGCTCGCGGGATTCAAAAGGCTTGAGACAAGCCCCTGACGCGCTAAAAGCTCAGGATCCACGCCGTTGATGAGGCGCAGCTCGTTGGTGCTGGTGAGCTGCACGAGACCTGCCGCGGTAAAGACGAGGGCAACAGCAGCCGCCCCCAAACGGCTCTTTTTGGAAGATAGGCGCGGCAGCCGTGCAAAGCCCGAGGCAAAGCGCTCGAAAAAGGAACTGGAACTCGGGCGCTGCGAGACGGCATTGGGTGCAAAGCGCGCCATCCAGAGCAGCACCGAGAGATAGGTGCAGACAAGCCCCGCCATGCAGAAGACGCTTACCTGACGTAGACCCGGCATCGGGGTGGCGAGCATGATCGCGTAGCCCGCAAGCGTCGAAACCAGCGACGCCGTGAGGGGCTTGAAGAGCGCCGCGCGCAGCTCCTGCGCCGTGCGGCCGCCCACGGCCGCGCACAGCAGATGAAAGACGTAGTCGACGCAGATTCCTAGGAGCGTCGCGCCGAAGACGATCGTGATGACGTGGATTTCGCCAAAGGTGAGAAGCGTCGCGGCAAAGGCAAAGGCAATCGAAAAGAGAAGAACCCCCGCGGCCTCAATGATGGGCGCAATGCGCGCAAAGAAGACGAGGATCACCAGCGCAATGCCCGCCATCGAAATCGCGCCGATCAAGGTGGCCTCGCGGCTTGCGCGCTGCGCGACGGCTTCGCTGATCAGGGGAATGCCTGCGGCAAGCACTTTGGTGCCGCTGCCGGAGGCGGCAATCGCGGCCTCTTCGGCCTTGGAAATCGCCTGCGTCAACGGGGCCTCGCCCACGGCGGAGATGGCGGCCTCGGTCTGCATCGTGAGCACGAACCACGCGGAGCCTTCAGGCGTCTTCACGGCGGTGCGGCCGCTGATGCGCGTAAAGGTGTTGGTGTTTCCCTGCGCAAGAAGCCAGTTTTCAAAGAAGCCTAAGGGGTCGTCGGCCGTGCCCCAGTCCGTGGGCGACACCGGCCGGTAGAGAAGTCGTGCGGCGCGCGAGGAAATGGCCTTGTCGTTGGCTCCGTTGGTTGACGTGAGCCACGTGCGGTCTTCGTTTGTGAGGAAGTTTTCGCGCCAGGCAAGAAGCTTTTGCGCCGCGGCGGAAATGTCGGCGGTCTCGGCCGGGTCGCGCGCCGTGAGTCCCTGGGAGGCGAGGCTGCCCGCCAAGGCGTCTGCGGCCCTGATCGCCTGCGCCGCATCGGGGTTTGAGATGAGGATCCAGACTTCGCGCGCCGAGGCCTGGGCGACGTGCGAGAGCACTTTGCCCGAGGCCGATGTCTGCATGGATTCGGGAAGAAGCTCGGTGACGTCGGTTTTGACAAGCCCTGCGTCAAAGCGCGAGAGCCCGGCGGCAGCGATGATGAGAAAGACCGCAAGCCAGGCGAGCGCCCCGATGCGAAGAAGGGGATTGTGGTGCTGCTGAGGGCTGGCCATCGCAGGAGTTCCTCTGAATGCGCGAGCTAGGCGCTACTGCACGCTTTGCAGCAGCTCGCCGTCGTTCCCTGAGGGGCGGGGGCTTTTTGTCTGCTCGCTGAAGCTGATGTGCGAAACGGCGCCCGAGGGCTGCGAAAGCGAGAGGCGCGTGAGAACGCCCTTGGCGGCATCAAGCTCCACGACCGCTTCCGAGAGAAAGTTGGCGTAGGTCGAGTTTTTGGGCGTGAGCACCGCCATGAGGCGTGCGTCCTTTTTCGTGCAGGAAATGAAGAAGTCGCGGGCCATCGCCGCACGGTCAAAGCGCGAGGCGACTTCAATGGCCTGCGCGGCCTGCGGGGCCTCCCGCACCGAATAGTTGCCCGCTTCATCGGTGCGTCCGATCTTGCCGGGCCCAAAGACCGAAAGCGCTTCGTAGGGGAAGTCGACCTGCCAGATGAGGCCTCGGCCGGGGCTTACCACGACGCGGCCGCGGCTTACGAGCAGCCGCTTGATGCCCGGGGCCTTCTTCTGCATCTGAAAGCGGGCCTCAAGTGTGTCGGTATCTTGCATGAGCTTTTCGACTTCAGCAAGGCACGCATCAGCCGTCGCGGCCGATTGCGTCCGGGAAGCCTGGGGGACGGCCTGCGTGCTCTCGGCGTACGCAGGAGCCGCGGCCAGAAGAAGTGCCGGCAGAAGGGGAAGAAGCTGAAGAACCATGTCAATCCGAGGGCAAGCAGGGCGCCTGGCGTAAAAGACGGATGCCCAAGCGAACGTCAAGCATTGTAGCGGGCGAGGCCTTGCGTTTTTTGCGGACAAAAGAAAAGCCCGCTGCGGCGATTTTTCCGCAACGGGCTGGAATATGGTGGGAGCGCAGAGACTCGAACTCTGGACCGACGGATTAAGAGTCCGCTGCTCTACCAACTGAGCTACGCTCCCATGGGCTCGGCATTCTATGCCATTTCAGACCGAATCTCCTACGACATCCGAAAAAATTTTTGGATGCCGCACGAAATGTCGTGCCGAAGTCGAAATGGTTGGCCCGCAGCAGATGTTTTCTGCTACGGGCCGAAATGTGGTGGGAGCGCAGAGACTCGAACTCTGGACCGACGGATTAAGAGTCCGCTGCTCTACCAACTGAGCTACGCTCCCATGTCGATTGATTGCGATCGTACTGGTGGGTCGTGCGAGATTCGAACTCACGACCAACGGATTAAAAGTCCGCTGCTCTACCGACTGAGCTAACGACCCCCTAATTAAGGCGGTCTGCCCTAGTTCTCAGAGGAACGACGATCAACCGAGAACCGAATTATGGAGATGTTGAACTGCATTGTCAAGGCAGACGGCGGCAATTCGGGGGCTTTCGCGTGAAGACGCTCGAATTGATAGATAAAAAGGAATGAGTGTTTGTCGGGGCTTGTCTCTGTGTTTAGGGTTATCTCTAACAAAGTAGACCGCATCCGCCCTCGCATTTTTTTATTTTTTCGTGCATGATGCTATCCGTAAAGCGAAGGTGATGATTGTGCTTAAAGCGCTTCATTATTGGGCTAGTGGATCAATAAACATGGAAAAGTATCAAATATTGATCCACCTGAAAATCCGTAATTTTCGCGAAATCGTATATGAATACCGAGTAATAGTTTAAAACTATTGCTCGAATTGAAAGGAATTGAATTCATGGCTGCTGACAAGAAGAAGTCCGGCGTTCAGGACGTCCGCGTTGAACGCGTCAACGACGCCTCCGAGCGCAAGAAGGCGCTCGCCGCCGCCCTGAGCTACATCGAAAAGGAATTCGGCAAGGGCTCGATCATGCGCATGAGCGACTCGAACCGCTCCGAAGACGTCGAAGTGGTGAGCACCGGCTCGCTCGGCCTTGACCTCGCGCTCGGCGTGGGCGGTCTGCCCCGCGGCCGCGTGATCGAAATCTTCGGCCCGGAAAGCTCGGGCAAGACGACGCTCACGCTGCACGTGATCGCCGAAATGCAAAAGATCGGCGGTACCTGCGCCTTCATCGACGCCGAGCACGCGCTCGACGTGGGCTATGCCCAGAAGCTTGGCGTCAAGCTCGATGAGCTCCTCCTCTCGCAGCCCGACACGGGCGAACAGGCCCTTGAGATCACCGACGCGCTCGTGCGCTCGGGCTCGGTCGACCTGATCGTGATCGACTCGGTGGCCGCGCTCACCCCCAAGAGCGAAATCGAAGGCGAGATGGGCGAGGCGCTGCCGGGCCTGCAGGCTCGTCTGATGAGCCAGGCGCTGAGAAAGCTCACCGCCTCCATCACCAAGACGAAGACCCTCGTGATCTTCATCAACCAGATCCGCATGAAGATCGGCATCGTCTACGGCAGCCCCGAAGTCACCACGGGCGGCAACGCGCTCAAGTTCTACAGCTCGGTGCGCATCGACATCCGCCGCAAGGGCACGATCAAGAAGGGCGATGAGATCCTCGGCGCAGAGACCCGCGTGAAGGTGGTCAAGAACAAGGTTGCGCCGCCCTTTAAGGAAGCGGTCTTCGACATCCTCTACGGCGAAGGCATCTCGCGCGAGGGCGAGCTCCTCGATCTTGGGTCGGATCTCAACGTGGTCGGCAAGAGCGGCGCGTGGTACTCCTACGAGGGCACCCGCATCGGCCAGGGCAAGGACAACGCCCGCGAGTACCTCAAGCAGCATCCGGACGTTGCGCTTGAGATCGAAAACCGCATCCGTGCTCTGAAGGGCATGAAGAACCGCCCGACGTCGCTCACCCCCGGTGAGCCCGCGCCGATTCCGGTGAAAAATGACGATGCCGCCAAGCCGCAGGCTAACAAGCCCGCCGCTGGAGCCGATCCCGACATGCTCGAAGAGACGGTGATCGAGCCCGACGAGCTCTTTGAATAATCACTTGCCGCAAGGCGGAAATCTTCGACGGCCGCTGTGAGGGCGTTCGGGTGAGCCCGGGCGCAACTCCCAAGCGGCCGAATGTTTTTTTCATGCGGCGTTTTTTCGCGCACCTTTGCACTTTCCAGCTTTTTCGCCACTTTTTTAGACGCTTTCCATGTTCTACGTCTCTGAAGAAAATCTCAGCAAGTTTCTTGAGCCCGAGCCCGAGGATGAGCTGCGCCCTGCGCCAAAAAGGGAGAAGGCGAAGAAGGACGCTTCAAAGTCCGCAGAGCCTGCGCAGCCCGAACAGTCCTCTGGGCCTGAAAAGACCGAAAGCATCGAAAAGATCGAAAGTCGGCCGGTGCCGGTCGAGGCGTTTCTTGAAGAATTGGAGATCCCGCCTGCGGTCGACGACTTTGCTGGCCTTGATGAGAAAGAGGCTGAGGACGAGTTTGAAGAGGAAGCGCCGCGCGGACGAAAAAGGGATAGGGATGCCGGCGGCCGCAGGCCCCGCACGCTCATGATGCGTGCGGTCGACGCGCTCTCGCGGCGCGAGTACAGCCGCTTGGAACTCGGACGGAAACTTCGCGGGTCATTGCGCGAGGGCGAGACGCCAGACGATGTCGAAGAGGTGCTCGAGACCCTTCAAAACCGCGGGTACCTTGACAACGCCCGCTATGCGGCTAGCCGCGTGCGAAGCCGTGCGGCGCGCTACGGCAACCGCAGGCTCGCGGGCGAGCTCGCGCAGATGGGCGTTGAGCGCGAAACGATTGCCGAAAGCCTCACCGAGGCGGGCGACGAATTCGAGCGTGCCCGCGTGCTGTGGCGCCGCAAGTTCGGGCGCCTGCCGCAGGACAAAAAGGAGCGCGACCGCCAGACGCGCTACTTCGCCTCCCGGGGCTTTGGCTTTGATGTGATCTCGCGCCTGCTCTCGGGCGCGGGGCTTGAGGACGACGAAGAGGATTTCGGCTAGAAGCCGGAGCAAAACGAGGAGATTGTGCCCACTCCAAGCGGAGTGTAAGTGGGGTGTAGGAGGGGCGCAATCTTTTTGACGCGGCATCGTCGTCGATGCGCCTTTGTTATGATCCTTCGCGTGGCACGGGCGCCCGCGAAGGGAGTGCCCGAGGGCTGTTTTTTTTTATATGTCGGCTTTGCCTGCCGAAGACGTCAGCAACTATGGGAGGAGCGGCCCTTCGGCAGTGATCGGCAAGGCCGCAAGTCTTCTTCGGCGGTACTCATGGCAGAAAAACAAGGCGGCTGGGGCTCTCGTCTCGGCTTCATTCTGGCTTCGGCAGGCTCGGCAGTCGGTCTGGGCGCGATTTGGAAGTTCCCGTACATGGCGGGCAACTACGGGGGAGCGGTCTTCATGCTTCCCTATATCTTCTTTACGCTCACGGTGGGCGTGGCGCTTCTGGTGGCGGAGTTTTCCATGGGACGCGCCGGTCGGCGCGGCGCCGTCGGGTCGCTCAACAACGTCTGCGGCAAGCCCTGGGGCATCTTCGGCGGCATCGGCGTCTTCACGGTGTTTCTCATTCTGTCCTTTTATTCCGTGGTGGGCGGCTGGTGCCTGAAGTACATCTGGAACTCGGTGACGGGCTTCGGGCTTGTGACCGATGCGGCGGTGCTCAACGCCAACTTCGGCGCCTTCGTCTCCGACGGCGTGCAGTCCTACGGTCTTCTGATCGCCTTCCTGCTTCTCACCGGTCTCGTGGTGGTGCGCGGCGTCGACAAGGGCATTGAGCGCGTCGCGAAGGTCCTCATGCCGGGCCTTTTCCTCTTGATGCTCGTGCTCATCATCCGCGGCGTGACGCTTCCCGGCGGCTGGAAGGGCGTCGAGTTTCTCTTTACGCCCAACATCGAAAACTTCACCGGCGAAGCGCTTTTCAACGCCATGGGCTTTTGCTTCTTCTCGCTCTCGCTTGGCGCGGGCACGATGATCACCTACGGCTCCTACCTCTCGCCCAAGGACAACCTCACGGGGTCCGTGGGCTGGGTGGCGGTGCTTGCCATTCTCTCCTCGATCCTGGGCGGCCTCATGGTGATGCCGGCGGTGTTTGCCTTCGGGCTTGATCCGACGGCGGGCCCCGGCCTTACCTTCGTTACGATGCCCGCGATTTTTGCGAAGATGCCCGCAGGGCAGCTCTTTGCCGTGTTCTTCTACGTGTGTCTGCTCGTGGCAGCACTGACCTCGTCGGTGTCGATGCTTGAAGCCTGCACGGCGCTCTTGAGCCAGGAGACGGCGATGAACCGTCGCCAGGCGATGCGCCTCACGTTGATCGGCGCGGCCGTCGTGGGCTTTTTTGCCAACCAGTCCTTCGGCGGCTGGGCGGACGTGAAGTTCTTCGGCAAGACGATCTTTGATCTTCTCGACTTCCTCACCTCGAACGTTGGCATGCCGCTTTCGACCTTCGGCATCGCGATCGCCGCGGCCTGGGTGGCCTGGCCCACGACCAAGCGCGAGCTTGCCACCGGCAACAGCCTCACCGAAGGGAAACTCAGCCTCATGCGCATCCTGATCGGCGTGGTGGCGCCGCTCTTTGTGATCATCGTTGCCGCAGGCGGCCTCTTCGGCTAGTTCTGCGCACTTTCTTTCTCATCCCCACCGAGGCGACGGCGGAGCAAAACACGTACAAGATCAGAAACTGATCGAATTGCTCTTGCAAGTCGTCCCTCGGACGGGGAAAATACGCAGATTCGGGTAAAGGTCTTGTAAAACAATGACTTAGAACAAGACCGCCGGAAAATTTCCAGGCATTAGCCACTCAATAAGTACACACAGGGATATCGGTGTTCGCACCGGGTTCACGAGATGAAGATCCATGAATATCAGGCCAAGGCGCTTTTGAAGAAGGCCGGCGTTGCGGTGCCCCGCGGCGAGGCCGTTGAAAGCGTCGAGGACGCCGTCGCAGCCGCCGAGCGGCTGGGCGGTTCGGTTTGGTGCGTCAAGGCGCAGATTCACGCGGGCGGCCGCGGCAAGGCGGGCGGCGTGAAGGTTGCCCGCAGTCTTGAGGAGGTGCGGGCTGCGGCCGAAGCGCTTCTTCACCACGTGCTCGTCACCAAGCAGACGGGCCCGGCGGGCAAGATGGTCGAGCGGCTTTACGTTGAAGAGGGCCTTGAGATCGTGCAGGAGTTCTACGCGGCGCTTCTGGTCGACCGCGTGACGCAGACTGTCTGCCTCATGGCTAGCAGCATGGGCGGCGTTGAGATCGAGGAGGTGGCCGAGTCCCACCCCGAGGCGATCATGAAGCTCTTCATCGATCCGCTCAAGGGCCTCACGCACGAGGCGGTGCTGGCGCTTGCCAAGACGATGGGCTTGACGGGCGAGGCGGCCGAACGCGCCGCTCAGTTCTTCGAGCACCTCTACGAGGCGTTTCTTGCCAACGACGCGAGCCTTCTTGAAACCAATCCGATGGCGCTTCTTGCCTCGGGCGAGATCGTGGCGCTTGACGCCAAGATGTCGATTGACGACAACGCGCTCTACCGCCACCCCGACTTCGAGGCGCTGCGCGACTTCAGCGAAGAGGATCCGCTTGAAACGAAGGCCAAGGCCGCGGGCTTGAGCTACATCGCTTTGGACGGCGACATCGCCTGCATGGTCAACGGCGCGGGTCTTGCCATGGCCACCATGGACACCATCAAGCTTTACGGCGCCGAGCCCGCCAACTTCCTCGACGTGGGCGGCGGCGCATCGGTCGAGAAGGTGACCGCGGCCTTTGAGATCATGCTCTCGAACCCCAACGTCAAGGCCGTGCTCATCAACATCTTCGGCGGCATCATGCGCTGCGACACCATCGCCGAAGGCGTGGTCGAAGCCTGCCGCGTGGTGAATCTCTCCGTGCCGCTCGTGGTGCGCATGAACGGCACCAACGAAGAAATCGGCCGCGAGATCCTCAAAAAGAGCGGACTGCCGATCATTCCGGCAGCGAGCATGACGCAGGCCGCGCAGGCGGCGATTGCCGCAAGCCGCGGCAGCCTCAAGGCCTAGGGCCTGGCCTCGAGAAAGCAAGGGATATAGAAAAAATGAGCATTCTCGTCAATTCCTCGACGCGCGTCATGACGCAGGGCATGACCGGCAAGACGGGCGCCTTTCACACGCGCGCCTGCCGCGCCTACGCCAATCCTGATCAGTTCGTCGCGGGCGTCACCCCCCGCAAGGCCGGCCAGGAGATGGACGGCATTCCGATTTACGCCACGGTGGCCGAAGCCAAGGAGGCCACGGGCGCCAACGTCTCGGTGATCTATGTGCCGCCCGCCGGCGCGGCCGACGCCATCCTTGAGGCCGTGAAGGCCGAGCTTGACCTCGTGGTGTGCATCACCGAGGGCATCCCGGTGCTCGACATGCTGCGCGTCAAGAACACGATGCGCGACATGGGCAGCCGCACGTTGCTGCTGGGGCCCAACTGCCCGGGCCTCATTACGCCCGATGAAATGAAGATCGGCATCATGCCCGGCCACATCTGCCGGCGCGGCCATATCGGCGTCGTGAGCCGCTCGGGCACGCTCACCTACGAAGCCGTGGCGCAGTTGACCGAGCTCGGGCTCGGGCAGTCGACGGCCGTGGGCATCGGCGGCGACCCGATCAATGGTCTCAAGCACATCGACGTGCTGCGCATGTTCAACGACGACCCCGACACCGAGGCCGTGGTGATGATCGGCGAGATCGGCGGCAGCGACGAAGAGATCGCCGCGCGCTGGGCCCGCGACAATATGACGAAGCCCGTGGTGGGCTTCATTGCGGGCGTCACGGCCCCCGCAGGCCGCCGTATGGGACACGCGGGCGCCATCATCGAAGGCCGCCGCGGCACGGCCGAGGCCAAGCTGCGCGTCTTGGAAGACTGCGGCATCCGCACGACGAAGAATCCCGCCGAGATCGGCTCGCTTCTGGCGTCCGTTCTCTAAAGCGCGGCTTGTCGTCGAACTGTCAAAAATTTTCGTTAGAATCAAGGCGTTGTTTGTTGCCTACGGGTGTTAACCCGTAGGCGGGGAACAGCGCCTTAAAAACGAACTGATTCAAGGCTTCCGAGTCACTTGAATCGATAGGGAGAAACAATCCGTGGAATGGCTTTGGGATTTGCTGGTCAACCTGCACTGGGGTGCGGTCGGCCAAATCATCATGATCGACGTGCTCCTGGGCGGCGACAACGCGGTGGTGATTGCACTGGCGTGCCGCAACCTGCCTCATGAGCAGCGCAACAAGGGCGTCTTCTGGGGCACGGCGGGCGCCATCATCCTGCGCGTGATCCTCATTACGTTTGCCGTGATGCTCCTTGATCTTCCGTTCCTGAAGGTCGTGGGTGCGGCGCTTCTGATCTGGATCGGCGTCAAGCTCCTGGTGCCGGAAAAGGAGGAGGAGCACCACAAGATTCAGGGCTCCGCGAAGCTTCTCGGCGCCATCAAGACGATCATCGTCGCCGACTTCGTGATGAGCCTTGACAACGTGATCGCCATCGCCGGCGCCGCGCAGCAGGCTCACGACGATCATCAGACGCTTCTCGTGATCTTCGGCCTTCTGGTCTCGGTGCCCTTCATCGTCTTCGGCAGCCAGATCGTGCTGCGCCTGATCGACCGGTTCCCGGTCATCGTCTGGCTCGGCGGCGGTTTGCTCGGTTGGATCGCGGGCGGCCTTGTGACGACCGACGGCTTCATGGTGAAGCACTTCCCGGGCATCAGCGCCTGGCACTATCCGATGGCCGCCGCGGGCGCCGTTCTGGTGCTTGCGTTGGGCTGGATCTTCGTGCAGCGCTTTAAGAAATCGCAGGCGGGCAAGCCCGCGCACGTCGTGCAGCACGACGATGCGACTGAAACGAAGTAAGTCGTCAAGAACGTAAAAAGAACAAGGGCCGCACCGGGCGATGAATGCCTGGGCGGCCTTTTTCAAAGGATTAACGAGTCTGCAGGTTCAAAGCCTTTGGGCTCGTTTTTTTATCTGCGCTTAGTCTTTTGCGGGTTTCTGAAGGAGCTCGGAAAGCGGCCCCGTGACGGCCGAGAGCAGGTCCTTGGCGTGGTGCGTGGCCTCGGGTGCGGGGTCGGAGGGATCGGCGAGACCGTCGGTGCCGAGCTGCACTCGAAAAGCGACGCCTGCGGCCTTGGCGGCCTGCATGTCGCTTGCCTTGTCGCCAAACATTACCGACTGCGAGAGATCAATGTCGAGGTCCTTGGCGGCCTGAAGGATCATGCCGGGCGCGGGCTTGCGGCAATTGCACTCGCACTTCCACGGCGCCAGGGCCTTCGTCGGATGGTGCGGGCAGAAGTAGGTCGCGGAGATCGGCGCGCCGTGCTCGGCAAACACCGCGCGCACGGCTTGATCGAGCTTGTGGAAGTCCGCCTCGGTGTAGTAGCCGCGGCCGATGCCCGACTGGTTGGTGACGATGACGAGCACGAAGCCCGCATCAACGAGGCGGCGCGCCGCCTCGAGGACGCCGTCGATGAAGTCGAAGTCTTCGAAGCGGCTCACGTAGGCGTGATCGACGTTGATCACGCCGTCGCGGTCAAGGAAGGCGGCGCGGCGCATTAGATGAGCTCACCCGTGGGGTAGGTGCGCTCGAGGTAGCGCATGTACTCGGCCGTACCTTCCTGCACGGTGCGGAAAGGAACGTCGCAGCCCGCATTGCGCAGCTTCGTGAGATCGGCCTGGGTGAAGGACTGGTACTTGCCCTTTAAGGCTTCGGGGAAGTCGATGTATTCGATGAGGCCTGCGGAAACCGCTTCTTCCAAGGTGTGTTCCTTGCCCGAGAGGGAGTTCACGACGGTGAGCGCCACGTCGTTGAAGGGCTGTGCGCGGCCGGTGCCGCAGTTGAAGATGCCCGAGACGCCTGCGCGCATGAAGTGCATGGCGACGTTCACCACGTCCTCGACGTAGACGAAGTCGCGCATCTGCGCGCCGTTGGCGTAGCCCTGGCAGCCCTCAAAGAGCTTCACCTTGCCCGTCTTCTTGAACTGGAAGTACTGGTGAAACGCCACCGAGGCCATGCGGCCCTTGTGCTGCTCGTGCGGGCCGTAGACGTTGAAGTAGCGAAGCCCCACGACGGGTGCCTTGAGCGAGTCCATGCGGCGGCGCAGCACCTGGTCAAAGAGAAACTTCGAGTAGCCGTAGACGTTCAGGGGCCCCTCGTTTTCGAGCGCCTCGACGAAGGTCTGGCTTGCGCCGTAGGTTGCGGCCGAGCTCGCGTACACGAAGGGAATGCGAAGCTCCTGCGCCCACTCGAACAGCTCGAGCGTGTAGCGGTAGTTGTTTTCCATCATGTAGCGGCCGTCGGTCTGCATCGTGTCCGAGCAGGCGCCCTGATGAAAGATTGCCTCGGGCACTGGGGCGGTGCCCTTTCTCACGCGTTCGATGAAGTCGACCTTGTCGAAGTAGTCGCTGATGCGGCACTGCGCGAGGTTGCGGTACTTGTCGGCGTGCGTGAGGTTGTCGACGGCGATGACGTCGGTGATGCCCTCGCGGTTGAGGGCGAGTACGTTGTTGCAGCCGATGAAGCCGGCTGCACCGGTAACGAGAATGCTCATGATGCGGTGTCCTGTCCAAAAAGTTCTTCGTAGCTCACGCTGGCGGTGCCGAGCTTGCCGACGACGATGCCGCCGGCGCGGTTGGCGATGTGCACGGCCTGCGGCATGGACATGCCGGCGGCAAGCATCGAGGCGAGAACGGCGATCACGGTGTCGCCCGCGCCCGAGACGTCGAACACTTCGCGGGCCTGTGCGGGAACGGTGAGCGCCCCCTCGCGCGTGTAGAGCGTCATGCCTTCTTCGCTGCGGGTGAGCAGCAGCGCTTCAAGTCCAAGGTGTTCGCGCAGGTTCTGCGCCTTTTCCGTGAGGTCCTCCTCGCTCTTCCAGGAGCCCGTGACGAGCGCGAGCTCGGCGCGGTTGGGAGTGATCACGGTCGCGCCGCTGTAGCGTTCGTAGTCGTTGCCCTTGGGGTCGATCAGCACGGGCTTACCGTGGCGGCGCGCCTCGGCGATCATCTGCTTGATGTGATCGAGCCCGCCCTTGCCGTAGTCCGAAAGCACCACGGCGTCGACGCCCGCAACGGTGGTTTCGTAGTCGCCGAGCAGCGCGGCGAGAACCTCGTTGTTGGGGTGGTTTTCAAAATCCGCGCGCAGCATCTGCTGCTGGCGCGCGACGATGCGAAGCTTCACCGTGGTCGAGAGTTCGTCGTCGATGTGAAGCATCGTGCCGATGCCGGCGTTTTTCAGTAGCCGCGTGACGATGCGCCCGGGCTCGTCGTTGCCGATCACGGTCATGAGGCTCGCCTTGAGGCCCAGACTGCGGATGTTGAGCGCGACGTTGGCCGCGCCCCCGAGACGCTGGTCGCACCGTTGGATGCGAACGACCGGCACGGGAGCTTCGGGAGAGATGCGGTTGGCGTCGCCGAACCAGTAGCGGTCGAGCATGGTGTCGCCCACGACGAGGATGTGCTTGGACGCCAGATTGTCTTGATGCATGAAAAGGATGTCCTCTTGAGGAGGGGGCGCCGAAACCGCCGCGGGGTCCGCGCCTTGTGCAGGCAGACCGCGCCGATTGCGTGAAAAAGAAAGGGCCGGCGCCCAAAGTCAAGCAGATTGTAGACAGGCTCCCCCCGGCGCCGCAATTGGCCGCAGGAGGGATTTTGCAAGCAAAGTTAAGGCGTTCGGCCTCTTTCTTCTCCGGCAAAAAGAAAGGTACCGAATTCCAATAAAGAAAAGGCGGCCCCTCGGGGCCGCCCTCCATCGCCCTTTGATGAAGGCACGGGACCTTATTCGGTCACGTACGTTGCCGTGATCTTGGCCTTGCCGAGCGCCATGGCGTTGAGCATGAAGCCCACCGTGGCGGCCGTGGCGTTGTCAGCGATCTCAAGCCGCGCCGTGGGCAGAGCCCAGACCGTGTAGACGTAGCGGTGCATGCCGTCGCCCTTGGGCGGACGGGCGCCGCCGTATTCCTTGAAGCCGAAGTCGTTGGTGATGCCGCGCGCACCCGCCGGCAGCACTGCTCCCTCGGGGAGGCTTCTCAGATCGCCCGGAAGATCGATCACAAGCCAGTGCCACCAGCCCGAGCACGTGGGCGCGTCGGGGTCGTAGCAGGTGATCGCAAAGGACTTGGTGCCTTCGGGCACGTCGTCCCAGGCCAGCGCTGGAGAGCGGTTGCCGCCCTCAAGCGTATGGGCTTCGGGCATGCGGGAGCCTTCAACAAGCGTGGGTGAAGTGAGCTTCATGACGAGTTCTCCTCTAACAAAAGAAAATTTCCACTGCAAAGGGGTAAAGGGCGTTAAAGACGCCGCGGTCACCTTTGCCGGGTGTGTACGGTCATTGTACGGTCGGCCCGATTAGCTGGCGACGGGAACCGGGGGCAATTCGCCGCGGCAGGCGGAAACGAAGGCCTTGAAGATTGCAAGCGCTTCGGGGTGTTCGACCGAGAGCATCTCGGGGTGCCACTGGATGCCGAGGGCAAAGGGCTCGGTTTCAACCACCATGGCTTCCGGAACGTTGTCTTCAACGCTGCGGGCGATGATGCGCACGCCTTTCCCGGGGCGATCGACGCACTGATGGTGGTGGCTGTTGACGGCGATTTCGGAGGCCCCTACGAGGGACTCAAAGAAACGGCTTCTCTCCGTGCGCACGCGGTGCGTGGTGAAGCGGTAGTCCTCTTTTTGCGAGTGGTGCGTCGTGGTGGAAATCGTGCTTTCGATGTCCTGCACGAGCGTGCCGCCGGTAAAGACGTTCAGGGCTTGCATGCCGCGGCAGATGCCGAGAATCGGCTTATGCGTAGCCAGTGCGTGCTCGACCATCAGTCGATCGAGCGCATCGCGCTCGGGCCAGGTCTTGCCGCACAGGGGCTTGCGCTCCTCGCCGTAGCAGGCGGGGTCGACGTCGGCGCCGCCCGTCAAAAGAATGCCGTCGGCTGTCGAGAGCAATTCAAGGATGGCGTCCTGGCTCGCGCCGATCGGAAGAAGAAAGGGCGTGCCGCCCGCGGCGAGCACGCTTTGCATGTAGCCGTTGCGCAGCCCGTAGACGATGCCGTTTTCGGGGTAGATCGTGCCCGCAAGCGCAATCAAGGGTGAAGTCTGAGACATAGGTCAATAGCTGCCTTTTAAAGGTTCTTATGTGCCGCCCCGAAGTTCGTCGAGGGAACGGCCGGGGTCATACAGGCGAGTGCGCGCCGTCGGCGTGCAAAGGGCATTGTCCGCCTTCGAGCTTGCCTTTGTCTTAGCTTGACGCAGAAATTTTTTTGTTCTCTTCGCCCGAACCCTCGGGCTGCGGGTGCGCGGGCTTTGCAGGCGACCAGAAGTCAAAGAAGTTGAACCAGTCCAAGGGCGAGGCTGAAATCGCCCTCTCCAGCGCCGCAACCCAGCGCTGCGCCATGGCTTCAATTGCCGCTTTTCGCTTGCTGCGGGGCACGCGGGCGGGCTCGGCGATCTTTTCAAAGACGACGCGATAGCGCGCGGAACTTGCCGGGGCGACCTCGCGCGTACAAATCATGCTCCAGACGGGTGCCGAGAGCAGATAGGCAAGGATGAAGGGGCCTTCGGCAAAGGGAGCGGGGCGCCCCAGGAAGGGAATCGTGATCGTGCTCTGCGATCCGATCGGGGTGCGGTCGGCGACGATGACGATCCAGTCGCCCTTTTCGATGAATTCGGAGAGTTCGATCGCCGTTTCCGGTCCGATTGTCGTGACCTCGATGTGATGAACGGCAAAGCGCGGATTGATTTTGCGGATGATGGCGTTGAAGCGCACCGCGTGCTGCGTGTGCACAAGCACGTGCAGGCCCCGGTCGATGCGCTGGGTTTCCGAAATCTCCTGGCACAGTTCGACGCAGCCCGTGTGCGCCGTGACGATGACGCCGCCTCTGGGGTCGGCAAGAACCTCGGCGCCGCCTTCGACGCGAAGATCGTGGGGCGTGAAGGTGCCAGAGACCGCAAGAAGCTTGTCGAGGATCGTGTCCGAAAACCGCAGGATGTGCGCAAGGCTTCCAAGGCGCGGAGGGCGTTGGGAGGTGAAGCACGCCATCTGCGCGAGGTACTCGCTGCTTGCGCGCCGCGCCCGGGCCGAGAACGCCCAGAAAAAGAGCGCCACGGGCCAGAGCGTCAGGTGAAAGAGCGTGCGCCCGCCCAGACGAAAGACGGCAAGCAGAAACCGGATTCCGAGCGTGCTCGTCGATTCGTTGATCTGCGACCAGTGTTTTTCGACCTTTTCGTCGCGCACGGAGTCTTTCTCGGAGGCGCTCATTTCCCTTCCCCGCGCAGTTCTGGGGGCAGCCGGTAGTGCCGCACGAGGTGCAGTGCATCAAGGATCATGAGCGTGCAGTGGCGAGCGTGCATGGCGCTGATGCTGACGTTGTCCTTCAAAGCCTTGAAGTGCGACAACCCCCCTTCGGGGTAGGTGACCTTGACCGGCCGGTTCACGACGGGCATGCCGGCCCAGGCAAGCTGCACGACGACGTCAAGATCGAAGTCCATCCGCAGTCCCATGTGCGTGTGGTCGATCACTGCAAGCGTTGCGGCAAGCGGATAGACGCGAAAGCCGCACATGCTGTCGGCTGGGCCCCGTCCCCAGGTGTTGACGGCAACCCAGAAGTTGGTGACCTTGTGGCCGAAGCGCCGGGCGGCGGGGGCCGAGGCGTCGTAGACCGGATAGGCGCAGATGAGCGAGGCGGGGTTTTCGCGGGCGGCTTCAAGGAAGCCGGGCGTCGCGTTGATGTCGTGCTGTGCGTCGGCGTCGACCTGAAGTGCGTGCGTAAAGCCAAGCTTCATGGCTTCTCGAAAGCCCGTGATGCACGCGGCCCCTTTGCCACCGTTGGCCTCGCGGTGAATGAGGGTGACGCGGCCGGCAAACTCGCGCACGATTGCGTCAAGCTGCCGGGCCTGGTCGGGGTTGCTGCCGTCGTCGACCAGGACGACTTCAAGCCCCATGCCGGTGAGGCGGGTGAGCACCGTGCGCACGGCCTGCGCGTGGTTGTAGCAGGGAACGAGCGCACAGGCGTGGAAATCCTTCGTGTGGGTCATGATGATGCTGTTGGCGACGGCGCGAGCTTTCGCCGTGGGTGCTCTTTACTCTACGGGCGCCGCGCGAAAAAAAAGCGTGCCCCTTGGCAAACGTGCAGCTGTGGGGGTCGGCTTCGGGATCCGTATTCTCAAAGGCGAAGGCTACGCCGCGCGCGCTTTGGCTGAGCTTAAGAACAAGCGTCGAGCCGGGGCGGATGGGCTGCATGAACTTCAAGTTTTTTACGCCTGCAAAGGGTGCCGTGATGTGAAAGAGCTGCCGTGCGAGGTCGCAGGCCCAGTTGATCTGCACAAGGCCGGGGAGCAGCTGAAATTCAGGGAAGTGCCCTTCAAAAAAGGGCGTCGTCGCGGCAATCGACACGATCAGCACCGCCGAGGTTTCGTCCTTGTTTTCCACTTTACTTTCCACCACGGCTTGCGGCGCTCTCGGATCAAAGAGCGCCTCAAGGTCGGCGGTGGTGCGCTTGCCCAGCATGTTTTCGGGCAATTCCGGCACAAAGCGCCAGCGCCGCGGCAGGCACACGCGCTCAAGGCTTTCGGACAACAGCGCGCGCAGGCTCTTGACGAGCGCGGCCTTGCCCTCGTGCCGGATGCGGGCGACGGCTTCAATTGTCGGCACGGCCGCAACGGCGAGCTTTCCCGACGCGGACTCCACGAAGACGCGGCACTCAAGCACAAGCCCCGAGTCGACCAAGGCGCGCTCAATGGCCGTCAACGACACGCGCTTTTCCTCGATCTTGACGATGCGATCGGCCCGCCCCAAAAGCGTAAAGGTGCCGTCCTCGTGCAGTTGCGCACGATCGGCCGTGGTCTCCCAGTCGTTCGAGGCAAGCTGCGGGCTTTTGATCGTGAGAAGCCCGTTTTCGATGCGAACCTGAATCGAGGCAAAGGGATGGAAGGCTTCGCCCGTAATGCGGCCTGCGGCATCAAAGCTGCGGCTGCGCCAGGCGATGCCGCCCGATTCGGAGCTTCCGAAAATCTCCATGGGCGAGTGGCCCGTCGCGGCGATGGTGCGCGAGAGCCCTTCGTCGGACAAGGGGCCGCCGCTTGTGTAGATCACCTTGACGGCGTCGGAGACCTCGTTCCAGGCAAGATCCAGCGGCAGGCGCTTGAGCTGCGCCGGGCTCGTCACCCAAAGGGCCGACCCAAAGCGCACCTTGGCTTCGCGCGTGCGCGCCAGAAGCTCTTCAGGATAAAGGATGCGCGTGTGCCAGAAGGGGCGCACGGCCGCAGCTGGCCACAGGATGGCAAAGAGAAGCCCGTAGATGTGCTGCGCGGGCACGGTCGTCAAAATCACCGTGTTCTGCGGCAGCTCCTGCAGGTGCGCCTCAGAGCGGCGCACTTCGATTGCGGGCACTTCGCAGAAAAGCTGCGAGAGCCGCTTGGTGATGAGCGTGGGTTCGCCCGTGGAGCCGGAAGTAAAAAGCGCAATCAGTTCGCGCGAGGCGTCGATCTGCTCGCGGCAGGGCGTCTTCGTGTCGGCCGCTGAAAGGATGCGGGCGCCTGCGATGTGTTCGGGCTCAAATTCCCCTGCGAAGGCGCCGGTTAACTGCGTGAGCCGCGCACAGGTCGCCTGCGTGGCGTCCGCGGGGAGAATGGCCCGCACGCCCGCCGTCCAGGCGCCGAAAAGGGCCGAGGACAGATCAAAGAGGTCCGTGAAGTAAAGCGCGACCGAATCGATGCCCGCGTCGGAAAACGCCTCCCGCCAGTTGTTGACGGCAACCGCAAAGTCGCCCCAGGTGCGTACGCCCTTTTCTGAGAGCGCAAAGGGCAGGTCGTCGGCATTTGTTCGCGTGAGCGTGCGTGCCGGATCAAGCAGTCGTAAGGAAAGAAGCGAGGCGGACGAAACTGACGTGGCGGACATGAATGAGCCCCAACAAAAAGGAGGACAACCAGGAAGGGAAGGTTACAACGGCAGCCCGTGGCGTCGGGCATACAAGCGCCGCGCGATGTATTCGCCCGCGAACATGAGAGCGATCGCGCCGTAGGCGATCGCGCCGTTGTAAAGCGCCCACCAGGCGTCGCTGCGAAAGAGCGCCGAGTCAAGCGCTACCGCCGCGTTGGCGATGAAAAAGACGCACCAGGCGCGGGTGGCGAGCCTGCAGTAGCGCTGTGCGCCCACCGGAAGCTGAGGATACTTCATGCGGGCAAAGAGCTCGACGGCAGGCGTGGAAAAAAGCGAGGCTGCAAAAAAGGCGAGCCAGCAGAGGTTGACGAGCACCGGGTAGAGCTTGAGCGCAAGCGCCTTGTCGGTTGCAAGCGTCAGGGCGGCAAGCACCGCCGCCACGACGAGCGCGGCCAAAGAAATCTTCGTGCGTCGTACGCGCCAGAGAGCCGCGGCCGCAAGCACGACCACGAGAGCGCAGGGCCACATGAGCCCGGCGCTTAAAAGGGCGTAGATGATGAGGGGATAGAGCGCCGCAAGCGCGAAGCCGGCAACGGAGAGCACCGGCCCGAGAAAGCGCGCGCGGCTGCGGGGCGCGGCCGGAACTTTGGAGCTTTCAGTGCTGTTGGTGCTTTGGGCGGCCCCGGGCTTGGCCTCGGACATCAGCTGTTCAAAAGGTTGCTCAGCACCGCCGTCAGGTCGGCGATGGTGCGCACCTGCTTGAAGTCGGCCGGAGAAATCTTCTTTGCGCCGATCATCGGCTGCAGCTTCACGATGAGGTCGACGGCGTCGATCGAGTCGATGTCGAGATCCTCGTAAAAGCGTGCTTCGGGCGTAATGAGCGCCTCGTCGATTTCAAAGGTCTCGACGAGAACGGTCTTGACGCGGTCAAAAATCTGCTGTTCGGTGACCATGATGAATGGGTTGTTGGGATGCTGCTGGATGGAATTGCACACGCTGGGAGTTTCGCTTCACTGCAGGCGGGGGTCTTTAAGAGCGATTGTTTGGCGTGTATTTCTAGCGACTTAGGCCGCGGCCTTGCTCGCGAGGATGAAGTCTGCGAGGGCGCTGACGCTTGCGAAGTGCTTCTTGTTTTCTTCGCCTTCGGACGACATCGTGATGCCGTACTTTTTCTTGATCGCAAGGCCGAGCTCGAGGGCGTCGATGGAATCGAGCCCGAGGCCCTCGACAAAGAGCGCTTCGTTGCTGTCGATGTCGCCTGCGGTGATGTCCTCGAGCTCAAGGCTCGAGATGATGAGCTCCTTTAATTCCTGCTCCAGGGTGGTTTTATCCATTGCGTACTTCCGGATGTGTAAAGAGTGTTTCCGTGAGACGGCGGTTGAGGCGCCGTACGGCCGCGGGACGCCCGACGGATGCTTCGGCCTCAAGGTAGGGCGCGATGTCGATGTCGGGCAGCAGCTCGATGGAAAACGTCATTTTACGTGAAGGGATGTGGTACCAAGGCATGCCCTTCATAAGCGATGGGGGCGTGCAGGTGATGTGCACCGGGGTGATATTGCGCTGCGCGGCCAGAGCCGCTGCGGCCGCCCCGTGCCGGATGTGGGGCACGACGCCGGGCTTTGTTCTCGTGCCCTCGGGAAAGATGATGAGGGTGTCGCCTGCCTCCAACGCACGGGCGCAGTCGCGCACGAGCTCGGGGCCGGTGTCGTTGCTGACGTACCCCGAGGTGAGAACGGGGGATTTGAGCGCAAAGGAGTGCGTCAGGGCGCTTTTGACGATGCAGGTCGCGTTCGGAATGCGCGACATCAGAAGCACCACGTCGATCAAGGTCGGGTGGTTGGCGCAGATGAGAAGCGACTCATTTTTAAGGCGCCCGATGTCGCCCGAAAACCGGTACTCAAGGCATCCCAGGTTCCTCATGAGCTCCACGAACCCCGCAAAGCTCACCTGCACCACGCGCCGGGCGGCAAGCTCGCGCGAGCGGGGATTTCTCACCGCAAGGTTGAGAATCGGGCAGATCGCAAAGCGAAACGTGATTCCCATCACCGCGAAGGTGAGAAAGCAAAAGCCCGTGGCGGCAAGGCGCCAGAGATAGTTCACGCGTCGCGCGAGCCCCTTTTTTCTTAGATCCTGCGCCACTGCGAGCCTCGTCGTGCGCGGTGGTGCGCCGCAGGCATTGCGTCTACGGTCATGCCGGCGGTCATGGCTTCGTACTCGGCGTAGTGCGCCGATGCGCCTGAAAGAAGCGCGATTTCGCCAAGGATGCCGCCCGCGTTTGCTGCGGTCTCTTCTGCGGCATCTTCCGCGGGGGCCTGGCCTTGCGTCAAAGGCGAGACGTCAAGCGCAAAAAGGGTCTTCTCCGAGGGGGCCTTCACAAGGCGCGCGGCCCAGGCGACGGGGTACGGCGCGCACTCGTCGATTCCGGGCCCCTGCCAGGCCTCGGGCATCAAGGGCTCGTAGCGCACGAAGAGAACCGAAGGGGCGTGCGTCAACGCCAATGCGCATTCGGTCAAGCCCGCGGTTGCCGTCAGGTGCCCTGCGCAGACCGCCTTGAAAGGCTGCCGGTCCTTGAGCCAGATCGCGGCCGTGGCGCCGATGGCGTTGTGTACGCTCAGGGCAAAGGCCGCAGGACTCATTTCGCCCGTAGCCGACAGCGACTCAAGAAGCATCCAGGAGCGCGACAGATCGCCCCAGCTTGAGGCGTAGATCGCGGGCTCCTGCGGGCGCGGCGCGAGGTCGCAAAGGGCCCCTAGCGCAAGACGCCCCAGGGGCGAGAGCCTGCGCCTGATCATGGCGGGAACGGGCGAGGCGGCGGGCTCAAGCTCTTTACCCAGGTCGCCCTCAACGAGCGCCCGGCGCCAGGCCTCAAGGTCGCCATCGCGTCCTGCGATCGATTCGCTGCGAATGGAGAGGTTTTCTACGAAAAACTGCATGACACTCTCAAAAAGCCTTCCTGAGAATCAGGACTCCTTCTTCGGGCGAAGCACAAAGAGCGTGTGGCTGACGCCCACGTTTTCTTCTTCGTGCGCTACGGCAAGCCCTGCGGCCTCAAAGATCGCCATCAGGTCGGCGCGGCGGTAAAAGCGCGAGTTGCCGTTGGCTAGCGCCGTGAAGTAAAGCGAGCTCGCGGCAATGCTGAGGTTCGAGGCGCGGTGCGGCTGTCCGTCGATGAGGCACTCAAGCACCGCAAAGCACCCGTTGGGAGCAAGCAGTTTGCGGCAGCGCTTGAGAATGCTCACGGCCACCTCGGCCGGGAAGCACTCAAGAAACTGGCTCATCCAGATGACGTCGGCGCCGGCCGCTTCGACCTCGGCAGCCGAGAACACGGGCATCGCTTCGGGCTCAAGCCAGTTGACCGAAGCAGTGGAGAAACGATCGGCAAAGGGGGTAAGAGCCGGATTTTCCTGCGCAAGGCGGCACTGCTGCGGAAGGTCCACAAGAGCGACCTTCACCGTTTCGGAAGCGGCAAGCATCGCGCGGGCGAACTTGCCGGTGTTGCCGCCCACGTCGAAAAGCCGTGCCGGGGCAAGGGTACGCGCGATCTTTTGAGCGAGCGCATCGAAGTAGCGGTCCGAATAGTAGTGGTCAAACGCAAACCAGCTCGTGCGGGCGGGCTCGGGAAGTGAGCTGAGCGCCGGGTAGATCGTCTCCCAATTGCCTTCGGGCATGAGCGCCTTGAGGCCCTCGGGGCGGCCGGTGCAAAATGCCTCGGAGAGCTTCTGCAGTCCCGCGTAGCAGACGTCGGCCGTGAAGTCGAGGTTCACAGACGTCATCGCATCGTAAAGAAGGCACTCGCCCGTTTTGGTGAGCGAGAGGCGATCGCCTCCGGCCTTGTTGTCGGGATCCTTCTCACGCGTCAAGACGCCTGCGGCTTCCAGCGCGTCGGCAAGCGCCCCCACGGCGTAGAGGGTGAGGTTCGTGGCCTTGGCGAGATTCTCTTCAGAGGCTTTCTCGCCTCCTTGCGCCTTGTCGATTGCCGCGAGAAGCCCCATGCGCTTGGCGGCGACGCAGGCTTCAAAGATAAAGGGCGAGAAGGCAATCTTCTGCGCTTCGTAAAGCGCCTCAAGAATCGAGGGGTGATTGGTCTTTCGTCTCCGGAGCATGGTCTTATTCTCCCTTCCAGCGCCCGAACACGAGCGACGTGTTGATGCCGCCGAAGGCAAAGTTGTTCGACATCACGTAGTCGGTGTCGATGCGGCGTGGCTCGCCCATGATGTAGTCAAGCCGTGCGCAGTCTTCGGCGGGCGTTTCAAGGTTGACGTTGGGGGCAAACCACCCCTCGTTCATCATCTGCATCGACATCCAGGCCTCAAGCGACCCGCAGGCTCCGAGCGTGTGGCCCATGTAGCTCTTGATGGTCGAAACCGGCGTGCGGTTGCCGAACACCTCGAACGTGGCCGTGCTCTCGGCGGCGTCGCCCCGGTCGGTGGCCGTGCCGTGGGCGTTGACGTAGCCGATGTCGGAGGCTTCTAGCCCCGCGTCCTTGAGGGCCAACCCCATGGCGCGGGCCATCTGCTCGGACTGCGGCGACGTGATGTGCGCGCCGTCGGAGTTCGTGCCAAAGCCCAGCACCTCGGCGTAGATGTGTGCGCCGCGGCTGCGGGCGTGCTCAAGCTCTTCAAGAATCAAGGTGCAGCCGCCTTCGCCGATCACAAGCCCGTCGCGGCGCGCGTCAAAGGGGCGCGGCGTCAATTGCGGGGCGTCGTTGAATTCGGTGCTCGTGGCAAAAAGCGTATCGAAGATGGCCGCGTCCGACGCGTCGAGCTCTTCGCTGCCGCCCGCGATCATGACGGAGGCCTTCCCTGCGAGGATGCTCTCGTAGCTGTAGCCGATTGCCTGCGAGGAGGACGTGCAGGCCGAGCTCGTCGTGATGATGCGGCCCTTGATGCCGAAGAAGATGCCGATGTTCACAGGCGCCGTGTGCGCCATCATGCGGATGTAGGTGTTGGCGTTCATGCCGCGCGTGGTGCCGTGCAGCACCAGCTCGGCGATGTCGGCGATCGCCCCGGGCGTGCCCGAGCACGAGCCGTAGGCAATGCCAACGTCGCCCGAGCCGAGAAAGGCGGGGTCGGTCAGGCCCGCATCTTCCAACGCGATTTCGGTTGCCCGAACGCCCAGCACCGCCACGCGCCCCATGCTGCGCATGCTCTTGCGGTTGTAGCGCTCCTTGTCAAGCTCAAAGGGCATTGCGGGGCAGCCCACCAGCGTGCGCAGGCCTTCGATGCCGCCCCAGGCTTCGATTTTCTGCACGGCGTTCGTGCAGGAAAGAAGCTTGGCGCGCACGGAGTCCCAGTCGTTTCCGAGAGGACTGATGGCGCCTACGCCCGTGACGACGACGCGGGGCTTGTGAGGATTGCGTTTGATCGTCATGCCAGACCTCCGTTGACCTGAATCACCTGACGGGTGATGTAGCCCGCCTCGGGCTGCATGAGAAAGGCGATCAGCGCGGCCACTTCTTCGGGCGTGCCCGTGCGGCGCATCGGGATCGCGGGAAGGACGTGGTCCTTCACTTCATCGGTCACCATGCCGGTGTCGATCAGCCCCGGGGCAACGGCGTTTACCGTAATCGCGCGGCTTGCAAGCTCCACGGCAAGCGCCTTGGCCGCGCCGATCAGACCCGCCTTGGCGGCCGAGTAGTTCACCTGTCCGCGGTTTCCCATGACGCCCGAAAGGGAGCTCACAACCACGATGCGGCCGGGCTTGCGGCGGCGCACCATCGGCATCACCATGGGCTGCACGACGTTGAAAAAGCCGTTGAGGTCGGTGTTGATCACCCGATCCCAGTCTTCGCCGGACATCGCCGCAAACGTGCCGTCAAGCGCGATGCCGGCGTTGGACACGATGCCGTAGTAGGCGCCGTGCTTTTCGACGTCGGCCATAAGGGCGGCCTGAGCGGCCTCGCGGTCGCACACGTCGAAGGTGAGCGCGCGGTGCTCGCATGCGGGGTTTGCGGCGCGCGCGGCTGCCAACGTTTCGTCAAGCGCCTCGGAGGCACGCGAGGCGTGCACGACGATCTCGTAGCCCGCGCGGGCAAGCGCCACGGCCGCCGCGCGGCCGATGCCACGCGAGGCTCCGGTAATGAGAATGGACAATGTCTCGGACATGAGTGTGTTGCAAAAAGTCGTGTCGATTAAAAAATTCTTTAGAAGCACCCTGATCAGGCTGCGTGCAGGTTCTCGGCAAAGCGCCGGATGTCGCGCGGCTGATAGACGGTAAGCGTCGCCCGGGCAACTTCAACGCCGTCCAAATTTGCGGTGCAGTCAAACTGGCTCGGAAGGTCGTCTTCGCCCATGTAGGAACAGGTGCTCGTCAAAACCACCGTGTCGCCTTCCTTCAATTCCCCGACGCTCGTCGTGAAGTTGCGCGAGCCGAGCAGAAAGCCGATGCGGGGAGCCTGATGCGCCTCGTTTTCACGAAGTCCCGCGTAGCAGCCTACGGTCTGCGCCATCAGCTCAAGCAGAAGCGAGCTTGAGGCCTTCGCCTCGCGGTTTAAAAAGAGGGCATGCGCCGCACCGATTTCGGCAAAGGCCGTGAGCGTGGCCTCGTGCACCTCGAGTACGCCTGTGATGAGCATCATCGGCGCGCGGTGCGGCAGCAGCCGTACGGGTTCGGGGTAGGCGGGGTTGTGCCGCAGGCGAGGGCTTTCCGTGGGCATGATGGGTGTTCCTCTTTTTCCTGGTTTCCTTGTTTTGTGCGCGGACTTCCGGGGCTAGTCGAACGCCTGCGGGTTCGAGTAGATGACGCAGGCGTTTGATCCCCCGAAGGCAAAGGCGTTGGTCGCGACGTGCCGCACGGGCCGATGCAGGATGTTGTCTTGTGAGTCGTCGCTCACATCGTCGATGACGCGGATGCCGAGCGCGGGATCGGCGGGCTTGTCGGAGGCGTTGGCCCCCAGGCGCCCGTCGGGATTGTCGATGAAGTGCGCCGCGGCAATGGCAGCCTGCAGCGCCCCGGCGCCTGCCAACGTGTGCCCGGTGAGACGCTTGTAGGAGGCAACGGGGACGTTGGCGCCGATCGCTTCTGCGATCGCCAACGCCTCGGCCGCATCGTTTTGCTGCGTGCCGGTACCGTGCGCGCTCACGAGGTCAATGTCGTCCGGATTAAAACCGCCGCTTTGAAGAGCCTCTTTCATGGCGTTTGCCGCACCCGCGCCCGTGGGATCGGGAGCGGAGATGTGGTGCGCGTCGCACGTCTCGCCCACGCCCGTGACGGCCGCAAGAGCCGACGCCGTCCGATCGCGCGTGAGAACAACCAATGCGCCGCCTTCGCCCAAGTTGATGCCGTGCCGGTCGCCTGCAAAAGGCGTGCAGGGCGAGCCGCTCACGGCGCCCAAGGCTTCAAAGCCCGTCGTCGTAAAGCGCGCGAGGCTGTCGACGCCGCCCGCAACGACGAGATCAGCTAGCTCCGCGGCCAGTAGCCGCACGCCCGAGACGATCGCCATGGCGCCCGAGGCGCAGGCGTTGCTTACGGTATAGACGGGACCGGTGATGCCCAGACGGTCGGCAACGTAGTGCGAGGGCTCGTTGAGGTTGAGTGCGCGGATGGAAAAGCCTTCGGGAAGGCTGCCCGTGCAGTGGCGCACGCGCATGGCCGCTTCCACTTCGGGAAGCCCCGAGGTCGAGGCGCCGAGCACGACCGCACAGCGCGCGGGACCGGTGCGGTTGACGAGTTCGGCAAGGTCGGGCATCTGCCTCAAGCAGGCCTCGGCAATGCGCATCGTGCGGGAGGGGGCGTCGCTCGAAAGCAGCGCTTCGTTGATTGCTCCCACGGGGACCGTGCGTGCGCAGAGATCGTCGCGCTCGTGCAGGTGTTCCCGCTCGGGGCCGGAGGCTTCAATGAGCGCGTGCCGCATGGCGGCAAGTCCCGCGCCGACCGCGGAGATGGTTCCGATGTGAGCTACCCAGGCGAGAGCCTTGATGGGTGCGTGCGAAGGGTGGTGAGAGGCTGACAACTGCATGATGGGCGAAATTGTGACACGCGCTCAAGGCTCGCGGGGTGGCGGCAAGGGGACAAAGCGTGCGCAGACCCGTAAAGAAAAGTGCTTGCAGCGCTTTCGTCATCCTTTGTCGGACGCAAGGACGGATACGACTATTTACCAGGCCGCAGCCCGGTGCAACTGCGTGAAATGCAGTCCATGGGCTAGACTAGCTTCCGAGCTAATGAAGATACCTTATCCGGGGCCGCTTTGCCCGCGTCGGACGTGCTGACTGCCGGCGCCTTCAAGGAGAGCCCCGGCGCCGCAAAAAGGCGCAAAGCCCGCAGAGCTGGCCTGGACTTTTTTCAGGCAGGCCTCGGGGGCAGGAGCGTTTTGCGCGTGAATTTTTCCCTACACCATACCGAAACGACGATCATGACGCAGCCCAGAACAGAGGCCAAGGCGAAGACTGAAGCAACTTTTTCCCAGGTGCCTTTTTTGCGGGATTTTACTTCTGAGACCAAACGCACCGTCTGCGGTCTGACGGTGGACATCGGCCGCCAGCGGATGACGGCCGACGATCTTGACGGGCTCTTTGAGCTCGCGCGCGAGAAGGGCGTGCTCGAAGCGAGCGCAGCCATGCGCCGCGGCGAAATCGTCAACCCGAGCGAAGGGCGCGCCGCCCTTCACACGGCGCTCAGAGACCCGCGGGTGAATGCGCCCTATCACGCCGAGGTGCAGCGCGCGCTCGAGCGCATCTGCCTTTTTGCCGACATGGTTCGAAGCGGCCGATACTGCGGCTGCCGCGGCGACAAGATCACCGACGTGATCAATGTCGGCATCGGCGGCTCGGAAATGGGCCCGCGCACGGTCTATCACGCCTTGCGGGGCGTCCAGCCTCCGGTGCGGCTGCACTTTTTGTCGGCCGCCGACGGCGTCTCCTTTGACCGCATCGTGGGTCAGCTCAACCCCTTCAAGACGCTCATCATCGTCTCTTCAAAGAGCTTCAGAACGCGCGAGACGGCCGTAAACGCCGCGGCGCTTGATCAGTGGCTTTTGGAAGCGGGCATCTCGGGCGCCGACCGCGCGCGCCACATGCTCGTCGTCTCGGCCAACCCCGAGGCGGCTGGCGAGATGAACCTGCCGCAGGAAAACTTCTTCCCGATCTGGGAGTGGGTGGGCGGCCGCTTCTCGGTGTGGTCGGCAATCGGCCTGTGCGACGCGATTGCGCTGGGCTCGGACGCATTCCTCGCGCTTCTAGCCGGTGCGCACGCCATGGACATGCACGTGGAGTCTTCGGGTCTGCGCGAAAACGTGCCGCTTCTGATGGCCTTGGTGAGCTACTGGAATTCAGTGAAGCTTGGCATTGCGCTGCACTGCTGCCTTCCCTACGACGAGCGGCTTCGCAACATGGTCTTGTGGCAGCAGCAGCTTGAGATGGAAAGTCTCGGCAAAAGCGTGGGTCTTGACGGCGAAGAGGTGTCCGATCGCACCGGTCAGGGCATCTGGGGCGGCCACGGCAACGAATCGCAGCACTCGTTTTATCAGTGGCTGCGCGAAGGCACGGCCAACAGCTCGATAGATCTGCTCTGGTGCGAGCGTCCCGGCCACCGGCACGCCGATCTGCACCGCGTCTTGATTGCCAACGCCAAGGCCCAGGCCGAGGCGCTCGTCACCCGCGAAGGCTCGCGCTGGTTCAACGCCGTCACCACGATAAGCATCGATGAATTGGATGCCGCGCGTCTGGGCGCTTTGATGGCGCTCTACGAGCACAAGACGACGATGCTCGGAACCCTTTACGGCATCAACCCGTTTGATCAGCCCGGCGTTGAATTCGGCAAGAAGCTCTCGCGCAAGGCCGAAAGCTCGGTGGAGTTCCGCGCGGCGCAGGGCGCAGCATCATGAGCCGGCGCATCCTCATCATCAAGTCTTCCTCGATGGGAGACGTGATTCACGCGCTGCCGGTCGCCTACGACATCAAGAAGGCCTTTCCCGACTGCGAGCTCGACTGGGTGGTCGAGGAAAGCTTCAAGGACATTCCGGCCCTGTCGCCCTTCATCGACCGGCGCATCGTCACTGCCTTCAGGCGCTGGAGAAAGCACCCGCTCTCGCACCACACCCGCGAGGAGTTTGGGGAGCTGCGCAAAACCCTGCGGGAGGCGCACTACGACTGCGTGATCGACATCCAGGGTCTGCTCAGAACGGGCCTTGTGGCGCGCCTTTCGGGCGCCGAGACCTGGGGGTACTCAAAGGACACGATCCGCGAGCCCCTCGCAAGCCGTTTCTACACCCATACCCTGGCTGTCCCCGAAAGCCTGCGGCCGGTGCGCCGCTACCGCACGATGGCCTCTCGCGTTCTTGGCTACACGATTGATCCCGAGGCGCCGCACTACGGCTTGAAGGTGACGCCGGTGTCGCCCGCGGGCGTCACGGGCTCTTATGCGGCCCTGGCCGTCAACACGAGCCGCGCCGAAAAGCTCTGGCCGCAGCAGCGCTGGATCGAGGTTGCGCGCGAGTTGAAGAAGGACGGCCTTCAGAGCGTTCTTTTCTGGGGCAGCGACGCCGAGCACGAACGGGTGCTTGAAATCGCCTCGGCCGTTGAAGGCGCGGTGGTGATGCCGCGCTCGAACCTGCGCTCGCTTGCGCAGGCGATTGCCGGCGCGGCGTGTCTTGCGGGCGTCGATACGGGTTTGACGCACCTGGGCGCTGCGCTGGGCGTCCCTTCAGTGGGCATCATCGTGGGCACAAGCGCCGAGCTCTTTTCGCTCGTGTCGGAGAGGGCCTGCGCCACCGTGGGCGACAAGGGCGTGGTGCCAGGCACGATCGAGGTGCTGAGCGCCCTGCATGCGGTGATGCATGCAGAGGCTGAAGAATCCGGCGCGCCTGGAAGGTAAGGGGAGAGAGGAGGTTTGTGCCTATGTCCACACCGGCTTTGTATCGAGCCTTGACGCGCGCGGCGCTGCCGCTCACGCGTCTATATCTCAGAAAGCGCGCCCGCAAGCAGCCCGCCTACATGGAGCACTGGGACGAGCGCTACGGCACGTGCACCTATCCGGCACCAAGCCGCCCGCGGCTGTGGCTGCATGCGGTGAGCGTGGGTGAAACGAACGCTTCGCGCGCGCTGATCGACGCCTTCTTTGCGGCCTATCCCGAAGCCGAGATTCTTTTGACCTGCATGACGCCCACCGGGCGCGAGGCGGGACAAAAAATCGCGCGCGCCTATCCGGGCCGCGTGACGCAGTGCTACCTGCCCTACGACACGGCCTCGCTCATGGGAAAGTTCTTCGACGAGACGCGCCCGGTGATGGGCGTCGTCATGGAAACCGAGGTCTGGCCCAACATGGTGGCCGAGGCCAACGCCCGAGGAATTCCCTTGGTGCTTGCCAATGCCCGCGAGTCGGAAAAAAGCGCCAAGCAGGCCTCGCGCTTTGCAGGCGTCATGGGTCCTGCCTTTGCGGGCTTTGCCGCGGTGCTTGCGCAAAGCCGCGAGGATGCCGCAAGGCTCACGGAACTTGGCGCCAAGACGGTTCACGTCTGCGGGTCGGTGAAGTTTGACGTCAAGGCCGATCCTGCGCAGGTGCACCTGGCCGAAGAGGTGAAAAAGCGCATCGCAAGGCCCGTGATTCTTCTTGCAAGTACGCGCGAGGGCGAGGAGCGGCTTTTTGTCGACGTCCTCTCGCGCACGACCGAAAAGGTGGCCGCACTTTTGGTGCCGCGCCACCCGCAGCGCTTTGACGAAGTCTTTGAAACCGTGCAGGCCACGGGCCTTCCGATCCTTCGGCGCAGCAACAACGAAGACTTTGCGCGCGCCGCACCGATTGACGGTCCGGTGATTCTCTACGGCGACACGATGGGCGAGATGAGCTTTTACTGCGCCCTGGCCGACGTCACCATCATGGGCGGCAGCTTCGGCAACTACGGCTCGCAAAACCTCATTGAACCGGCGGCCGCGGGTTCGCCCGTTCTCGTGGGGCCCTCGAGCTTTAACTTTGCCAAGGCCGTCGACGATGCGGTCGAAATGGGCGCGGCCGAGCGCGTGCGCGACGCGCACGACGCCTGGAACACCGCCATCGGGTGGTTGAACGACGGGTGCCTCCCTGAGCGGCGGCGCCGCGCGCTTGAATTTGCACACAGCTACACGGGCTCGAGCGCCCGTCAGATGCGCTACATAGGTGAGATATGGGAAAAAGCGAAAAAGACGCAGCAGGATCCATCAAAAACGTCCTGACGATTGCAGGCGTCGACCCCTCGGGCGGCGCGGGCGTTTTGGCCGACGTCAAGGTGATGTCGGCTCTGGGGACCTATGCCTGCGCGGTGATCGCCGCGCTCACGGCGCAGAACACGCGCGCGGTGACCGGGGTGCTCCCGGTGCCGGATGCGTTCGTCACGCAGCAGCTCGACACCCTCTTTGAAGACGTGCGCATCGATGCCGTCAAGATCGGGATGCTGGGCGCAACCGACGTCATGGAGGCCGTGGCTGCCTCGCTTGAGCGCTGGCAGCCGCGCTGGGTGGTGCTCGATACCGTGATGGTGGCCAAAAGCGGCGATCGGCTCATGCCCGACGAGTCGGTCTCGTACTTTCGCAAGCGCCTGCTGCCGCTGGCCTCCGTCATCACGCCCAACCTCCCGGAAGCCGAGGTGCTCCTAGGCGAATCCATCAATTCCGATGCCATGACCGAGGCCGCCCAAGCGCTTTTTGCGTTGTGCGGCGGCAGAACCGCGGTCTACCTCAAGGGCGGACATGCGGCAGGTGAGACGGCATGCGACGTTTTCTACGACGGCGGCGACCCCATGTACCTTTCCGCACCGCGCACGGACACGAAGAACACCCACGGCACAGGCTGCTCGTTGTCGTCGGCCATTGCCGCCTGCCTTGCTCGCACGGGGGACCTGCGCGAGTCCGCGCGGCTCGCGAAGGACTACATTACGGAAGCCATTGCCGCAAGCGACGCGCTTGACGTGGGCTCAGGCCACGGCCCGGTGCATCACTTCGTGCGGCTCTGGAACCGCTAGGGGCGACAGCGGCACGCATCAAGGAACGCATCAGCTCTCTTACCAGAAAAAAAACGGCCTCGCGCGCGCAGGAGAACGCACGGGAGGCCGGAAGAGAAATTCCTTCGTCTTCAGGAGATTGAAAAAACGAAGACAAAGGGGAAGGAGAGAGAGTTGGCAAAAAAAGAAAAAGGACTCCGACATCCCGGCGCACCTTGCGCCGGGGGCGGCAATTCAAAATGTCGATGTTTGTGAAGAGCGCGGTTTTCCGCGCTCTTTTTGTTAAGCGTGGCCTGCGGGCTTTTCGACGGCCGCGGCGTCAAGCACGTTGGCGACGGCGGCCTTGGCAGGACCGAGATCAGGCTCGCGGCCCTTTTCCATGTCGCTTACCATCTTCGTGATTTCCTTGTCCTCCTTGAGCGCGATTTCGCGGCTTTCCTCGGCGCTCATGATCGGACGGGCGGTCTTGTGTTCGGCCGCGAAGTGGTCGATCACTTCGACGGTGAGATCGAGCACCGCGCCGTAGAAGTCGGTCTGCACGAACTTGCGTGCGCGCTCGGCAAACGTCTCGACCCAGGGCGTGAGGTATTCCTCAAGAAAGACCTTGCGGCACAGCCGCAGGCGCGTGTATTCGGTGGCGAGCTTCTCGTCGATGGCGTTGACGATCTGCAGATCGACCGTGGCAAGGTACTGAAAGCACGTACCGATGTAGTCGATGCGGTCCTTCACCATCTGATAGCCGTCGTAGCCGCCGTCGATGTAGAGGGCGGCGAGATCCTTCATCATCTCGACGGTCGTGCCCTTCAAAAAGAGAAAGGCGTACGGAGCCGTGGGACCGTAGTCGGGCGAGATGCCGCGGAAAAGCTTCGTCCAGTCCCGCTTGAGGTCGAGAAGCTCTTCGGTTTCCGACTCCGTCGTGTTCTTTTCCTCGGCCGCATCGACCTTTTCGGCGTTCTCGCGGATGGTGCGCATCGCCTTTTCAATGCCCGGCGCAAAGTCAAAGCCCTCCGGCGCAAGATGCGTGAGCGCCTTGGCAAAGGTCTTGTCGGGGTTGTGCAGGAAGAACTGCGCGAGCAGGCTCGCCAGAGCGGCCTCGTTTTGCGCGGCAACCGAGCTCGTGGGGAGAACCGTCACGGGGGCGCTCGCCTTTTCTTCGGCAGCGGCTTTGGTGTTTGCTTCAGTCATGACGAAACTTCTTTGGAATCTTGATGACAAAGGGTAAAGGGGAATGGGGCCCGATCAAGGCCCGAAGGCCCTGATCGGGGACGTCGCCGGAGGCGCGGTGCGGCCCGGTGACGCTTGCGGGAAAGAGCCCTGCCTCTTACCGGCGCAGGCCGGAGGGCTGGACTTCCTTGGCGCGCGCCTTGTGGCCTTCCATGAGCTCGACCGGGCAGTTCTTTTCATCGACGATGTAAAGAACACGCGGCTTGGTCTTCAACTCAGGATTCAAGGGCTTCGGATGGTACTTCTTGATGACCTTGGAGATCTCGGAATTGGGATCGTCCATGTCGCCGAAGATGCGCGCCTTGCCGGCACAGGTTGCCACGCAGGCGGGCGGCAGCCCCTGGGCACGGCGGTCGACGCAGAAGTCGCACTTGTCGGGCGTGTTGTACTTGTGCTCCTTGTAGCGCATCTTCTCGTACTCGTCCGGACCCTTGCCGTCTTCCTTCCAGTAGGTCGGATTGGGATCCGAGAAGAAGGAGCGGGCGTCGTACGGGCAGGCGTTCATGCACATCTGGCAGCCGATGCACTTCTCGGCGTCCACGCGCACCACGCCGTCCTTGTCGCGGTACGAAGCACCGGTCGGGCAGACGTTGATGCAGGGAGCGTCCTCGCAGTGGTTGCAGAGAGTGGGCAGGAACGTCTGGGTCGAGTTCGGGAACTTGCCCTTTTCACCGATCTTGACCTTGCAGCGAAAGTGTCCCGGAGGAGTTGCATTCGCCGCCTTGCATGCTGCTACACAAGCCAGGCACCCGTAGCAGCGGCGGGTGTCGATCACCATACCTAATCGCATTTGCAAACTCCACCTTCAACAAGACCTTCGGCCTTGTAGATTCGAACAGCAACGTTGTTTTCAACACCCATCTGGAACGGGCAGCTCTCGTTGGGCTTGCCGTTGCAGAGCATGTTGTACATCGGGCGGTTGTAGGCCTTGAGACCCAGGGACTTCACGAGACGTCCCAGAGAGCCCGCGATGTTGACCGTGCCCGGACGGAAAAGCTCGGAGATGTGCACCGGACCCTTGGTGCGGCCGTTCTTGCTTTCGACCCAGATCAGGTCGCCTTCCTTGAGGTTGTAGCGCTCGGCCGTCTTCGGGTTGAGGCAGACCTTGCCGAACTGCGGATCAAAGGTCTCGCTGATTTCCACCACCCAGGGCAGCTGATCGACGCCGCCGCAGCGCGAGGGCGAGGTCGGCGTCTTGAAGTTGGTGGCGATCAACGGGTACTTGTCGGTCGACTTGATCTCAAGCAGGGGCTTGCTGCGCCACTTGATCACGGCCTCGTAGTACTTGAGGTTTTCTTCCGGATCGAAGTCGGGCAGGTAGATCTTGTCCTTGTACTTCTTGAAGAACGCTCTCTGGCGTTCGCCCGAGCGCAGCGTGCGCTCGAAGTAGATCGGGCAGCGGGTCTCGCCGTCCTTGTACCAGTACGAGTTGTAGGCTTCGGCCGGGGCGCGTTCCTGAACGATGAGGCCATGCTCCTTGAGGTAGTCGAGGCCGCGGCCGTTGAAGGCCTTGCGCACGCCCTTGTCCCAGATTTCCGAGATCGTGTAGCGGCGGCCGGGCTTGAGCTGCTCTTCAGGATCAAGCTGCACGGTGGTCACTTCGCCGAGCACCACGCCTACCTTGTTGAGGTTGGCGTTGAATTCGTCGATCATGCCCATCCGATCGCACAGCTCGATGATGATGTCCTGCGGCTGGCGCGTGTTGTAGATCGGCGGCAGCGGATCGCGGTACATCATGAGGCGCTGGTTGTTGGTCTCGATCGTGGAGATGTCGAAGGCGCCTTCAAAGCAGTTCACCGACTCGCGCTCGAGCACCGAGTTCGAGGCAAGCAGGATGTCCGAGAGCTGCGCCATTTCATCGTAGTGGTAGGCGATGTTGACGGCAAACGGAATGTTGAGGATGCCCTTTACAACCTCATAGGGTTCGGTCGTGGAGGCGGCCGGGTTCGAGCCCACCGTGAGCGAGGCTTCGATCGTGTAGTCAAAGCCGTACTTCTTGGGATCCTGGCAGACCTTGTAGGCCATCACGGGCAGCGTGTGCTTGTGCGGGAAGTAGTCGCTCAAGTTGATGTGCTGCGGCGGATAATGCATCGGGTTGTCGCGCGCCTCGCCCTTGGGCTCGACCACGCCGTCGGCATCGGGCTTGAGATGGTACGGGCTGCGGGCCTTGGCCACGGTGCCGCCCGGGACGTCGATGCCGCCGATGAGCATGGCCATCAACTTGCACATCAGGTCGCAGGGCACGCCGTCGCGCTGGTTCTTGATGCCGCGCTTACTTTCGATCATGGAGCCGCGCACGGGCATCTCGACCATTTCGCCCTTGCTGTTGGCAAGCTTGATGGTATCGCCGATGCGGGCGTTGTCGATGTAGTCGTGGGCGATCTGACGGATGCGTTCCTTCGGAACCCAGCAGATCTTCTCGGCCCATTCAGGCGTCGTGTCCTTGAAGCCGTTCTTCACGAGGACCATGGCGGCCTTGGTGTTGACGCCGTTGACCTTGATGTTTTCGCACCAGAGATCCGGATCCTTGAGGGTCTTGTCGTCGAAGGACTTCACGCGGCCGTCGGCGCGGTCGCGGATCTGGGGCTTGCCGTCGGCGCCGCGGGCATAGTGGCCGTCGGGTCCGATGAGGTACGGGGCGTTGGAGCGCCACTTGAGGAAGTGATCGTCGACCTTCTTGATTTCATAGAGGATGACGTGCACGAGAGCCATCAGGAAGGCGAGGTCGCCGCCCGGACGGATCGGCACCCATTCGCCCTTGCTCGCCTCGGGGCTGCAGCGCGGGTCGACCACGACGAGGCGGAAGTCCTTCTTGCCTTCGTACATCAGGTCGAAGATGCCGCGGGTGCCGCCTTCGCACGAGCCGATGCCCATGCCGACATTGAGGCCGATGGCGATGAAGTAGCGGCAGTAGCTCGCATCGGGCACTGAGCCCGGGAAGACGCCCTGCACGAGGTCGGAGGCATAGTGCAGGGTGCAGAGAATGCCGTTGCTCTTGACGAAGTTGGGCGTGCCGTAGCACTGCGCGAAGTAGAACATGAACGTGCAGAAGAAGTCCATGTCGCCGAAGCCCACCTGGTACAGGAAGCGGCGCGGGTCGCGCTTTCTGATGTCGCCCAGTTTCTTGGCGACGGTGCTGAGGGCTTCTTCCCAGGAGATCTCGACCCACTTCGGATCAACGTCGAGTCCCTTCTTGGGGTTGGTGCGCTTCATCGGCGCCTTCACGCGGTACGCGTTGTAGGTGTTCTGAAGGATGCTCTGGCCCTTGGCGCAGAGCGCACCCTTGGTCGTGGGCGTAGCGGGATTGCCCATGATCTCAACGGCGATGCCGTTTTGCACGCGGTACATGTTGGGGCAGGTGCCGCGCATGCACATACGGCAGTGACCGTAGTGCCAGCCATCTTTCATCTTGGGATTGAGTTTGACGCCCTTGGCGTGAGTGGCGGCCTGTACCGCATCAAACGGTACGCCGAGCACGCCGAAGACGGCACCCAACCCGCCGGCCTTGAGCAGATTGCGTCTTGAGAATTGCATTCTGAAGGTTCCTGTTGGGGTTTTTTAAAGGGATTGGCGAAGCCGGGAAATAAGTGTTCTTTTTCAATCGTTTTTCCCGCATCGTCCGCGTCATGGTAGAGTTCGGCAAAAGTAGAAACAACGCCACCGATGAAAAGTAATAATTCCATTTATGGAAATCTCGACGATTTCTTCCTCTTCTGCTCCGTGGTGGAAGACGGCTCTTTGAGCAAGGCCGCAGCCGCGCTCAACATGCCGGTTTCAACGCTTTCGCGCAGGCTTGATGCGCTGCAAAAGCGCCTCGGCGTGTCGCTTTTGACGAGCTACAAGCGCGAGCTCACGCCGACCGATTTCGGGCGCCGGATCTTCGAGGCGCTCTACCCCTCGATGTGGCAGATCGACAGCGCGATCGGCGCCGTGCAGGCCGAGCAGCAGACGCTAAAAGGCACGGTGCGCGTCACCGTGCCCAGGGCCTTTTACTACGACGTGGTGCGTCACTCGGTGCGCACATTGCGGCGCCAGTACCCGGGCGTGCATTTCGTTTCAATTCCCAACCAGTTTCCGTTGGTTGCCTCGCTTGACGTCGACTGCGACATCCTCATGACGTTTGACGATCTTTCGGAATTGGGCGACTTCGTGGCGGTGCCGCTATACCGCACGAAGCTTGGGATCTTTGCGCACCGCGACTTCTTCAAGGACCGCGAGCCTCCGGCCACGCTCAAGGACCTTGCCAAATATCCCTGGATCGGCAACTACGCCATCAAGGAGCGCCCGCTCTTTCACGAGGAGCGCTTGGTCGAGGTGCTCGACGTCGAGCCCGTGGTGGTCGTCAACGACATTCATGCCGTGGCCGACGAAATCCGCGCTGGCGTGGGCATCGGCATGATTCCGATCGCAAAGGCCCGCAAGCACCCCGAGCTCGTGCGGCTTTTTGACGACATCAACGGCAAGATTCGTCAGAGCTATCTCATCTACCGCAAGCACCGCTACAAGCCGCGCGTGATCGAGGTCACGGTCGAGCAGATCCGGCGCGACGCCATCCGGTGGTTTTCAAGAAACGACGACTGGGCGGTGGAGCGAGAAATGAAGGAAGCAAAGGAATCTGCGGCAGCGTCGAAGGAAGACTGAAGCCTTTTTTGCCTGGTTTTTTCGATTTTTCCTGGATTGGTCAAGACAAAAAAGTTTGGTCTGGCTTGCTGAGATTTGCCGAAAACTTCGACGCATCGCAGAAAATGTGTGAGAAGTAAAACTTCGGTGCGTTTCCGTTCGATCATCAAATGAATTCGGGCGCAAAAAATGAGCCGCCCGATGCACGCAGAATGCACCGCAGGCGAGCCCGCAACGTCCCAAAGAAGGACCTCGAAATGAACGGAAATGGATGAATTGACGAATGGATTGTTCAGGGGCGGCTCTCGATGTTGAAAGCCGCCCTTTTTTGGCCTTTCTTCGCCTTACGGATCGTCGTCAAAGCGCCCGAACTTTTCTTCCCAGGCGTCGACGAAGCTCTTGACGGTCTTTCCCTGAAAGCCCGTGAGCGTCTGCGCTGAGTAGATGGCCTTCAGGATGGCTTGTTCGGTCGCGTCGGCCGTGGCTTCAAAGAACTCGGGGTCCAATGCCGTGTCGTTGAGAAACGCGACCGGAGCACGCAGCGCCGAGTCGCTCTTCCAGTCGATGCTGTAGGCCGTCGAAAAGGCGATCACCTCGTCGCCGCTGCCGTGCCCGTAGACCGAGCCCGTGCGCGAAATGCCCGCGGTGGCGCGCACCGCGAGGCGATGCAGCTGCCGGTATTCAAGCGGTGCGTCGGTTGCAACGATCATGATGCAAGAGCCGCTTTCGGGCTTTTCGTCAACGGCGGGCGCCGGGGGATTGAGCTTTGCGCCCACGCGCTCGCCGTCGATGATCAACTGATGGGGCTTGCCGAAGTTCGAAAGCACGAGCACGCCCACCGTGTAGGTTTTGCCGCCTGCGCGTGCCAGGCGCGAGGCCGAGCCGATGCCGCCCTTCAAGCCAAAGTTCATCATGCCGCGGCCTGCGCCTACGGCGCCGCAGGCAAAGTCGCGCCGGCAGTCGGCAAGAGCGGCCTGATAGTGCGCGTCCGTGATCGAGAGCTGCTGGATGTCCGAGAGCTGCGCGTCGGAGCACTCGCAGACGATGGGATTGACCGAGCTCGTGATGCGGCAGATGCCGGGATTGGTGCGGATCGCTTCGCGCACCTGCGACATCATCACCGCGCCCACGCAAAGCGTGTTGGTGAGGGCAATCGGCGTTTCCAGAACGCCCAGTTCCTGCAGCTGAATGTAGCCGCTTGACTTCGTATGACCGTTGATGACGTGCGCGCAGGCGGGGATCTTGTGCTTGTAGACGTCCTCGGCACACGGGCGCACCACGGTGACGCCCGTGTGGACGTCGTCGCCGATGTCGACCGTGCAGTGGCCGACGGTGACGCCCGCCACGTCGCTGATGAGATCAAGCGCGCCGCTCGGACGCGTGCCGATGCGGGGCATGAAGCGTTTTGCCATTTTGTTTGAGAGCCTCTTAAGAAAAGAACTTTTCTTGCATCAAAACCAAAAAGCCTGCGGCAAAGGGTGAATGTCTTTGCCGCAGGGGCTGATTGTCGCAGGAATGCCGCCGCCCGAGGGGAAATACGGTTTCGGGCGGCGGGCACTGCGGCTTTCTAGGAATCGACGTCAAGCTTCGGGCCGAGCGCGTCGCGCAGACCGTCGCCCAACAGATTGAAGGCGAGCACGGTCAAGAAGATCGCAAGCACCGGCATGATGACCGTGTGCGGAGCCGTGACCATGTCGGCGCGCGCTTCGTTGAGCATCGCGCCCCATTCGGGCATCGGGGGCTGGGCGCCCAGACCCAGGAACGAGAGCGATGCGGCCGTGATGATCGAGGTGCCGATGCGCATCGACATGTAGATCACGATGACCGAGATGGTGCCCGGCAGAATGTGCTTCACCAGAATCGTGAAGTCCGAAGCGCCGAGGCTCCTTGTGGCTTCAACGTACGTCTGCTGCTTGAGGGAGAGGACGTTGCCGCGCACGAGGCGCGCAAAGGCCGGAATCGAGAAGATCGCCACGGCCATGACGACGTTGATCATGCCGCCGCCCAGGATCGCGACGATGCCGATCGCAAGCAGGATGCCCGGGAAGGCAAAGAGGACGTCGGCGACGCGCATCGTGACGCGGTCGATCCAGCCGCCGTAGTAGCCCGACAGAAGCCCAAAGGTCGTGCCGATCACCGCGCCGATGCCGACGGCGCCGAACCCGGAGACGAGCGAGATGCGGGTGCCGGTCACGATGCGGCTGAAGATGTCGCGCCCGAGGGCGTCGACGCCGAACCAGTGCTTGAGGCTCGGGCCCGCGTTGATCAGGTCGTAGTCAAAGTAGTTTTCCGGGTCATAGGGCACGATCACGGGCCCGAAGATGCCCAGCACGATCAAAAAGAGGACGAAGCCGCCTGCGGCCATGGAAAGGGGTTGGCGGCGGAACTTGCGCCAAAACTCCGACCAGGGCGTGCGGATGCGTTCATTGACGCCCGCCAGACGCGGATCGCTCGAGGCAGTGCTGCTCATGATGTTTCACCTCGTTATTACTTGTAGCGGATCGACGGATTGACCCAGCCGTAGAGCAGGTCGACGATCAGGTTGATGACGATGAATTCGGCCGAGAACAACAGGACGCAGGCCTGGATCACGGGATAGTCGCGCATGTCGACGGCGTCGATCAGAAGGCGCCCCATGCCCGGCCAGTTGAAGACCTTCTCGACCACGATCGAGCCGCCCAGGAGAAAGCCGAACTGCAGGCCCATCATCGTGATGACGGGAATCAAGGCGTTTCGCAAGGCGTGCTTCAGAATCACCGAGCGCTCATGCACGCCCTTGGCGCGGGCCGTGCGGATGTAGTCGTCTCCCAAGACCTCAACGAAGGCCGAACGGGTAAAGCGCGCCATGACGGCGGCAACGGCCGCGCCCAGCGTGATCGAGGGAAGAATGTAGTGCTGCCAGCTCGAGGCGCCCACCGTGGGAAGCCACCCGAGCTTGACGGAAAAAAGCTCCATGAGCACCATGCCGAGCGCGAAGGCCGGAAACGAGATGCCCGAAACGGCAAGCGTCATGCAGAGACGGTCGGGAACATTGCCGCGGCCACAAGCACGGGCGGCATGACCAACAAGCGCTGCGGGCGCATCGGCGACAGCCCCATCGTGGGAGCGGGAACATTTGCCGAGGACGAGACCTGTGCAGTGAGCTGCACGGGGCACGGCGAGTACTTCATCCGCTATGAGGCTGCGGGCGACATCGCCGCCCGCATGCGCTACCTCGGCGAATCGCTTGAAACGGCCGCGCAGATCGTGATCGGAAATCTCGCTGAGAAAGGCGGCCGCGGCGGGCTCGTTGCGGTCGACCGCGAGGGCAACGTCACCTTTGCCATCAATTCGGCCGGCATGTACCGCGCAAGGCTTTCTGCGGGCGAAAAGCCCGAAATGGCGATCTTTGCCGACGAACCCCTTTCCGAGAGGTGCTGAAAATCCCGCGGCAAGCGAGAGGGCGCGGCGCAAAGCCGGGGCTTGTGCCGCGCTGATGGGATACAATGGTAAACCCGGCTTTTCAAAAGGATAAGCCGCTAGCGGCGCGGGCTCGGAAGCCAATGCGCCGCCTGTAAAGTAGTAGTACCGCTATCAGGAACAGGTGCGGCAGCGTCCGTGCTCCTTCTCTTTTCGCGGCCTTTCGCAACAGGATTCATTTCGCAGCGCGTTGAAGTCTCCGGTGGTCCGTCCCCGGGATCCGTCTGCTGACAGCCAACATGCAAAAACTCAAGATCAACGGCGGTCGCCGCCTGGTGGGCGAAGTGCGCGCTTCGGGCGCGAAGAACGCAGCCCTGCCCATCATTGCCGCCGGCCTGCTGACGACCGATGAGGTCATCCTGCACAATGTTCCGGACCTGGCCGACGTACGCACCATGGGTCGGCTTCTCGAAGGCATGGGCGTTGTCTGCGAAAGACTCGACGCAAGCACCGTGCGCATCAACGCCTCGGCCGTCACGAGCACCGAAGCGCCCTATGAGCTCGTCAAAACCATGCGCGCCTCCGTGCTGACGCTTGGGCCCCTTGTTGCACGCTTCGGCACGGCCCGCGTGTCGCTGCCGGGCGGCTGCTCGATCGGCGCGCGTCCGGTTGATCAGCACATCAAGGCCTTAAAGCTCATGGGCGCGGCCGTTGAAATCGACCACGGCTACATGAACGCCCGCTCCAAGCGCTTGAAGGGCTGCCGCATCGTGACCGACATGGTGACGGTGACGGGCACCGAAAACATCATGATGGCGGCGGTCTTGGCCGAGGGCGAAACCATCATCGAAAACGCGGCCCGCGAGCCCGAGGTCGTGGATCTGGCGAACTGCCTCAACGCCATGGGCGCTCGCATCACGGGCGCGGGAACGCCGCAGATCGTGATCGAAGGCGTTGAGCGCCTGCATGGGTGCGAACACACCGTCATTGCCGATCGAATCGAGACGGGAACTTTCTTGTGCGCGGCGCTTGCCACGCGAGGCGACATTCTCGTCACGCATGCCGATCCCTCGTCGCTTGAGGCCGTGATCGGGAAACTCAGAGAAGCGGGCGGCACGATTGAAACGGGCCGCGACTGGATCCGCGCGCGCATCGATTCGCGCGCCAAGGCCGTCGACATCCGCACCGTGCCGCATCCGGGCTTTCCGACCGACATGCAGGCGCAGTTCATGGCGCTCAACACCGTCTCCGAAGGGGTCGGCCGCATCGTCGAAACCATCTTCGAAAACCGCTTCATGCACGTGCCGGAGCTGCAGCGCATGGGCGCCGACATCCACGTCGACGGCCATACCGCCGTGGTGCGAGGCGTCGAGCACCTCGAAGGCGCCAACGTGATGGCAACCGACCTGCGCGCTTCGGCCTCGCTTGTGATTGCAGGCCTTGCGGCCCAGGGCGAGACGGTGATCGATCGCATCTACCATCTTGACCGCGGTTACGAACACATCGAAAACAAGCTTTCCGAGCTGGGAGCCGACATCCAACGCGTGGACTGACGCTTGAAGGCTCGAAGGAACGCCCGCGACGACACGGACGCATGAGGAAAGCGACAAAGGAATTCATGGAGAAGAAATGATCACGCTTGCATTGTCCAAGGGCAGAATCTTTACCGAGCTGCTGCCGTTTCTTGCGGCCGCCGGCATCGTTCCGCTTGAGGATCCCGAACATTCGCGCAAGCTCATGATCGGCACCAACCGCGACGATCTTCGCATCGTGGTGCTGCGCGCAACCGACGTGCCGACCTACGTGCAGTACGGTGCGGCCGACATGGGCGTGTGCGGCTGGGATACGCTCTACGAGCACGGCGGCAACGGTCTCTACGTCCCCGTCGACCTGCAGATCGCGCGCTGCCGCATGTGCGTGGCCGCGCCCCGGGATTTCGACTGGGAGGCCAACGTGCGCCGCGGCTCGCGCTTGAGAATCGCCACCAAGTACCTCAAATGGTCGCGCGACTACTTCGGCCGCGAAGGCGTGCACGTCGATCTCATCAAGCTCTACGGCTCGATGGAGTTGGCCCCGATTGCGGGGCTTGCCGACGCCATCGTCGATCTCGTCTCCACCGGTGCGACCCTGCGGGCCAACAACATGGTCGAGATCAAGACGATCGCTCCCATCTCCTCGCGCCTCATCGTCAATCAGGCGGCGATGAAATTAAAGCGCCGGGAGCTTCTTCCCATCATCGAGAAGATCCGCGAGGCGGTCGAGGAACGAGCCCGGGAGCGCGAGGCGGCAAAGGCCGCGCAGGCCGCTGAAGCCGCCAAGGCGTAAGACACAGAACACCAGTTTTTTAGTCAACGAAAATTTTTGAGGACACACTAGTCATGCAGATTCGTCGTTTGTCGTCTGCAGATGCAGACTTTCAGGAGAAGTTCCGTTCCCTCGTGGCGGTCGACGCGAGCGTCGATCCCGAGATCACCCGCCGTGCCGAGGCGATCGTTGAGGATGTGAAGAAGCGCGGCGACGCCGCGGTGCTCGAATACACCGCGCGCTTTGACCGTCTTCCGGCCGAAAAGCTCACCGATCTGATGATCACCGCCGAGGAGATGCACGAGGCGCTCGTCACGCTCCCCGAGGATCAGCGCAAGGCGCTTGAGGAAGCCGCCGAACGCATCCGCGTGTTCCACGAAAAGGAGCTCGAAGTGAGCTTCTCGATGACCGACGCCATGGGAAGCGTCCTCGGCCAGCGCATCACCTCGATCGACTCGGTGGGGCTCTACGTCCCGGGCGGCAAGGCCGCCTATCCGAGCTCGGTGCTGATGAACGCCATGCCCGCGCGCGTGGCGGGCGTCAAGCGCATCGAGATGACCGTGCCCACCCCGGGCGGTGAAAAGAACCAGCTCGTGCTTGCTGCCGCGAGCCTTGCGGGCGTCACCCGCGCCTTCACGATCGGCGGCGCTCAGGCCATCGCCGCGCTTGCCTACGGCACCGAGACGCTGCAGCCCGTCGACAAGATCGTGGGCCCGGGCAACGCCTATGTGGCCGCCGCCAAGCGCTACGTCTTCGGCCGCGTGGGCATCGACATGATTGCCGGCCCCTCGGAAATTCTCGTGATCTGCGACGGCAAGACCAATCCCGACTGGATCGCCATGGACCTCTTCAGCCAGGCCGAGCACGACGAGCTCGCGCAGGCCGTGCTGCTCACCCCCGATGCGGCCTTTGCCGACGCGGTCGAGGCCTCGATGGACAAGCAGATCGAAACCATGCCGCGCCGCGAGATCATTCGTAAGTCGCTTGCCAACCGCGGCGCCATCATCGTGACGCGCGATTTGGCCGAAGCCTGCAGCATCGCCGACACGATCGCTCCCGAACACCTTGAGATGAGCACCGACGAGCCCGAGAAGTGGGCCGAGCACATCCACCACGCGGGCGCGATCTTCCTCGGCCGCTTCTCTTCGGAAGCGCTCGGCGACTACTGCGCCGGTCCCAACCACGTGCTGCCCACGAGCCGCACGGCGCGCTTCTCGTCGCCCCTGGGCGTCTACGACTTCCAGAAGCGCACGAGCATGATCCACGTCTCCGAAGAAGGCGTGCAGCACCTGGGCCGGATTGCCTCGACCCTTGCCATGGGCGAGCACCTTCCCGCGCACGCCCAGAGCGCCCGCTATCGCTTGAAGGACAACAAGTAAATCGCGCTTATGCCGCAACGGGCGCCATCAAGGTGCTCATTGCGGCGGGCGCTTGAAAACGGGGCTTCAAGGGGAGGAACCCCCGGGGCCCTCAAGGACAACAGGACAATCGCATGCGCAAGGCTCAGATTTCCCGCGTGACGGGCGAGACCGACATCACGGTCGGCATCAATCTTGACGGTACCGGTGAAAAGGAAATCGACACCGGCATCGGCTTTTTCGACCACATGCTCGATCAGATCGCCCGCCACGGCATGATCGACCTCTCGATCAAGGCCAAGGGCGACCTCGAGGTCGACGGCCACCACACGGTCGAGGACGTGGGCATCGCCCTGGGCGACGCGATTGCCAAGGCTCTGGGCGACAAAAAGGGCGTCACGCGCTACGGCATGAGCTACGTGCCCCTGGACGAGGCGCTCTCGCGCGTGGTCCTTGATCTCTCGGGCCGCCCTGGTCTCGTCTTTGAGTGCCGCTTCACGGCGCCGATGATCGGGGCTCTCGACAGCCAGCTCGTGCGCGAGTTCTTCCAGGGACTTGTCAATCACGCGGGCATGACGCTTCATATCGACAACATCCGCGGCGAAAACGCCCACCATCAGGCCGAGACGATCTTCAAGGCCTTCGGTCGGGCGCTGCGCATGGCGGTCGAACCGGATCCGCGCGCAGCCGGCCGCATTCCGAGCACGAAGGGCGTGCTCTAGCCGAAAGCGCAAAGCGCGAACAAGAGTCAGAAAAAAGGAGCGCCCGGAGTTCTTCGGGCAGTTTCTTCAAAAGGGAAAAAAGGGAGATCAAGCAGATGAGCACGATTGCCATCGTCGACTACGGAACGGGCAACTTGAGAAGCGTGAGTCAGGCCGTGCACGCCGTGGCAGGCAAGGCTGACGTCGTCGTCACGGGCGAGCCCGCGCGCATTGCCGCGGCCGACCGCGTGATCTTTCCCGGTCAGGGCGCCATGGGCGACTGCATGCGTCATCTCGAGGAAAGCGGTCTGCGGCCGGCGGTCGAGTCGGCCCTGCGAAACAAGCCGGTGCTTGCGATCTGCATCGGTCTTCAGATGCTCTTTGATAAGAGCGACGAAGACGACTGTCCGGGACTCGGGCTCTATCGCGGCAAGGTGCTGCGCTTTCCCGAAGCGGCGCTTGTGACCGCCGACGGGCGCAAGCTCAAGGTGCCGCAGATGGGGTGGAATACGATCATCCGCCGCCAGCAGCACCCCCTTTGGGAAGGCATCGCCGACGGCAGCTGGTTTTACTTCGTGCACAGCTACTTCGTGGCGCCGGTCGACGATTCGCTCACGGCGGCCACCACGAGCTACGGGCTGCCCTTTGTGTGCGCCGTGGCGCGCGACAACGTCTTTGCCACGCAGTTTCATCCGGAAAAGAGTGCGGCCGACGGACTGCGGCTCTTTTCGAATTTCGTGAACTGGGATCCGGCCTAAAGGAAGCGTTTATAGCGCTTCCGCCTACGTCCGCGCGACGGGAGGACTGACTCCTCCGGCACCGGTCTTCGGCGGGCCGCCTCCGATTCACGTCAAACACCCAATTCCGTCTTACCACCGAAGCAAAGGTTTGAAAGGAACATCATGCTGTTGATTCCGGCCATTGACCTGCAGCAGGGCCGCTGCGTGCGCCTGCGTCAGGGAGATCTCAATCACAACGTCACCGTCTACAACGAGGATGCGGTCGATCAGGCCGCGCAGTGGGCCGACATGGGTGCCGAGCGCATCCACATCGTCGATCTTGACGGCGCCAAGACGGGCAAGCCCGTCAACGCCCGGCTGATCGGCGAAATGATCGAGGAGATCGGCGAGGATGCCGACATCGAGCTCGGCGGCGGCATCCGCAGTCTCGATCAGATCGAGAAGTACATCGATGCGGGCGTCGACTACATCGTGATCGGCACCGCGGCCGTCAAGCAGCCGGGTTTTCTGCGCGACGCCTGCTCGGCCTTCCCGGGCCAGATCATCGCGGCGCTTGACGCCCGCGACGGCGTCGTCGCCACCGACGGGTGGGTAAAGAGCACGGGCCACGACGTCGTCGATCTGGCGCGGCGCTTCGAAGACTACGGCGTCGAGGCGTTTCTTTACACCGACATCAGCCGCGACGGCATGCTCTCGGGCGTGAACGTCGAGGCCACCGCAGCTCTCGCGCGTGCCGTGAACGTGCCCGTGATCGCCTCGGGCGGCATGCATACGTTGGACGACGTCAAGTCGCTTCTTACGGTTGAAAGCGACGGCGTCATGGGCGCCGTGCTCGGACGCAGCCTCTACGAGGGCACGATCGACTTTGCCGAGGCGCTTGAGCTCGTCAACCGCACCGAAGCCGAGCAGACGCGAAGCTTCTAAATCTGAGGAATACGTCAGCCGCCCTTCGGATTGAGGCTCTTCTCGGAGCCTCAATCAGGGTGCGCGCAATGAAAGGATTGGGGAGGAAGAAAAGGACATGCTTGCCAAACGCATCATTCCGTGTCTGGACGTCACCGCCGGCCGCGTGGTGAAGGGCGTCAATTTCGTCGACCTGCGCGATGCGGGCGACCCGGTTGAAATCGCCCGCCGCTACAACGAGCAGGGCGCCGACGAGCTCACCTTTCTTGACATTACCGCAAGCAGCGATCAGCGCGACATCATCCTCTCGGTGATCGAGGCCGTGGCGAGCCAGGTCTTCATTCCGCTTACCGTGGGCGGCGGCGTGCGCAAGGTTTCCGACATCCGCCGACTTCTCAATGCGGGCGCCGACAAGGTCTCGATCAACACCGCAGGCGTCGCCAACCCCGATCTCATCGGCGAGTCCGCGGCCCTGCACGGGTCGCAGTGCATCGTCTGCGCCATCGACGCGCGACGCCGCGTCAAGGACGATCCGTCGGCGGGCTGGGAGGTTTTCACGCACGGCGGCCGCACGCCCACAGGGCTTGATGCGATCGAATGGGCGCGCAAGGTGACTGAGCTCGGCGCCGGCGAAATTCTTTTGACGAGCATGGACTGCGACGGCTGCAAGAACGGCTTTGACATCGAGCTCACGCGCGCCGTGAGCGACGCGGTGAGCGTTCCCGTGATCGCCTCGGGCGGCGTCGGCAACCTGCAGCATCTCGTCGACGGCGTTACCGCGGGCGGCGCCGATGCGGTGCTCGCGGCCTCGATCTTTCACTTCGGCGAATACACGATCCGCGAGGCCAAGCAGTACATGGCCGAGCACGGCATCGTCGTGCGTCTTTGAGGCAGGCGAGGTGCGGTCATGAGTTGGCTTGAATCCGTCAAATTCAACGACAAGGGCCTTGTGCCCGTCATCGCGCAGGATGCCCAAAGCGGGCGCGTCCTCATGCTTGCCTGGGCCAATGCCGAGGCGCTCGAAGAAACGGTGCGCACCGGGCGCGGCGTGTACTTTTCGCGCTCGCGCGGCAAGCTCTGGCGCAAGGGCGAGGAGTCGGGCAACGTGCAGCTCGTGCGCGAGGTGCGGCTTGACTGCGACGGCGACGCCGTCCTCTACAAGGTCGAGCAGGTGGGCGGCATGGCCTGCCACACCGGCCGCGAAAGCTGCTTTTACCGCAGGCTTGAGGAGGGCGATTGGCGCACCGTTGATCCGGTGATCGTGCCGCCAGAGAAGCTCTACGGCGGCAAGCACTAAAAGCTCTTCTCAAAAGACGAAGGCGCCTGGGCGCGAAGGCAGTTTTCCTTTGCGCCTGCGGCGCCTTTTTTTGCGTCTGCGGCACGGGGAAAAAGTGCGACGCAGCAAACATTTTTGATATTGGGGTTTGATCGTATAACACCTCGGGGAGGGTGCCTCCATATAGCCCTGTAGAAGGGGATGTGAAGAGAATCCCCGACAGATATCGAGTGAATAAAGTTTGACGCGATGCCCCGCCAAAGCCTTTGGAATCAAGCCTTCGGGCTTGGGTTCAAACCCGCTGTGGACACCGTAAGGAGAAATAAAATGGCTATGCTTCCGCGTCTTTTTGATGATGACGATATGTTCGGTGTGTGGGATCCGTTCATGCAGCTGCAGCAGCGCCGCGATCCGCTTTTTGGCAAGCATGCCGACCGCATCATGAAGACTGATATTCATGAGACGGACAAGGCCTACAAGTTCCAGATCGATCTTCCCGGCTTCAAGAAGGAAGATGTGAGCGCTGAGCTCAAGGACGGGTATCTGACGATTACCGCCCAGAAGAACGTTCAGGATGAGAAGACGGCCGAAGAAGGCAAGCTCATCCGCCGCGAACGCTACACCGGCAGCTGCCAGCGCAGCTTCTACGTCGGCGACGCCGTGAAGGAAAACGACTGCAAGGCAAGCTTCAGCGACGGCATTCTGACGGTTGAAGTCCCGAAGGCTTCAGCTATTGAACGCGAAGAACGCAAGCTCATCACGATCGCCTGATCGTCTGATTGTCTGAGTTCTCCGGCGCGAGGTGCTCCGAGGGCGTCTTGAGCCGATGAAGAAAAACGCGACCTGTGTTTTGTGCAGGCCGCGTTTTTTTGACCCTGGATCGGGGGCGTCAAACGGCGCTCTGGTTGGTTTTTCCTGTCGACTGGTTGGTTTTTTCTTGTCGCAAAAGAGCAGCGGCAAAAAAAAGCGGCTTGCCGAAGCAAGCCGCGTTGTTGATGTTGTTGGATCCCGTACGCCTGACTTAGACGCGCGTATAGATGAGATCCCAGACGCCGTGGCCGAGCCGTTCGCCGCGGGCTTGGAATTTCGTGCAGGGGCGCTCGCAAAGCGGATTGGCCATGACCGGGGAATAGCCCGTGCCGTGAAGGTTCTTCAGAAGCGGCTCGGCCTGCAGCACTTCGAGCATCTGCTCGGCGTAGTTCTCCCAGTCGGTTGCGCAGTGCACGTAGCCGCCCGGGGCGATGCGCGTAGCAAGCAGCGACACGAAGTCCGGACGGATCAGGCGGCGCTTGTGGTGGCGCGCCTTGCGCCAGGGGTCGGGAAAGAAGATGTGCACGCCGGCAAGGCTGTTTTCGGGGATCATGTCGCGCACGACGTCGATGGCGTCGTGACGGCAGATGCGGATGTTCGAGAGGTTCTTTTCCTCGATGAGCTTCGAGAGAGCGCCCACGCCGGCGCCGAAGACTTCGCAGCCCAGAAAGTTGATCTCGGGGTGCGCCTCGGCGATTGCGGCGGTCGTCTCGCCCATGCCGCAGCCGATTTCAAACACGAGCGGCGCCTCGCGCTCGAAGAGCGCGGCGGCATCAAGCGGCTTTTGTTCGTAGACGAGCTCGTAGCGCGGAAAGACCTCCTCGAGCGCGCGCTGCTGCGCATGCGAGATGTGGCCGCGCCGCAGCACGAAGCTGCGGATATGGCGTTTCTTGAGCTCTTCGATCTGCTCAGGCGTGAGTTCGGACGTGGACATGCGTGCCCTCTTTGTTTTGCTCGAATGCTGTCGTGGGTGCGGTGCGGCCGGCGGCGGAATTGGGAAAGCGCATCGGCTGAGCCGAAGAAAAAGCGCGCCGCGGCCGGTTGAGGCGCCGGCAGGTGCATTGTCGCAGGTTGCCGGCCGTAAGACACAAAACGGATCGCGTTTGGCGCGATCCGTTCAGGCTGAAATCTGGAGCGGGCGAAGGGAATCGAACCCTCGTATAAAGCTTGGGAAGCTTTCGTTCTGCCATTGAACTACGCCCGCTTGGAGTCAGCAATTATAGCGGCTTTGCCGACCGCTGCAAAAGCGGCCGGCATCCGCTTCAAACGAAGGACTACTTGACCGTCTTGATGTACTCGGCGGCCGAATCCACGGCGATGCGCGCGGAGTTCACCGCAAAGCCCACCGTCGAGCCCGCCATCAGCAGGTCGTAGCTGTCGCCGTACATGCCGCCCACGTCGTTGCCCGCGGCATAAAGACCCGGAATCGGATCTTCGTTCTGGGTGACGACTTCAAAGCGCTCGTTGGCCTTGATGCCGCCCAGGGTGCCCAGGGTGCTCGCGACCGACTTGATGGCGTAGAAGGGACCGGTCTTCACTTCACGCAGGTACTTCGGGTCCTTCGCAAATTCCGCGTCGTGACGCACGGCGCAGTAGCCGTTGTAGTCGGCCACGGTCTTCTTGAGCTTCTCAGGATTCATGCCGGTCGCCTTGGCAAGGCCATCCAACGTATCGGCCTTGAAGGCCCAGCCGGCCTTGACGGCCGCGTCCCACTCCTTGCTGAAGTTGGCAAGCTTCGTGCCCACGGGAACCATCACGCCCACGCCGAGGTCGATGCCTTCTTCTTTGACCATGTGATCGAGCGTCTTCTGATCGTAGACGACGTACATCGTGCCGCCGATGCGCTCCAAGGCATTGCCCGCAAACGGCCACTCAAGCATGATGATTTCGTTGCAGAAGCGCTCGCCCTTGGGCGTGAGCCACAGATGCGGCTGCTTGGCGGTGGCGCTCACGTGGTTCGTGGTGCCGACGCCGCGCGGACCCGGACGATAGGAAGCCTGCACTTCGGTGCCTTCCTTGCCAGCGCCCACCGACCAGGCCATGCGGATGCCGTCGCCCGTCTTTCCGGTCTGCGCCAGACCGTCGGCGTTGGGGAAGCGCAGGTACTTCTCGCGCATTTCCTTGTTGTCGAAGAACCCGCCCGTGGCGATGACGGTCGCCTTGGCGCGGATGGTGATTCTGTCGCCCGCCTTGTTGGTGGCTTCAACGCCCACGATGCGGCCGTTTTCTTCAATGAGCTTCTCGCCCCAGGTCTCGGTCAGAAGCGTCTGGCCTGCCTTCTTGTACTTGTCAAGGAACAGGTTGATCCAGCCCGCGCCGCGGCCTTCGTAGATGTGCCAGGTGTAGAGGCCGTTGGGGTAGTTCGAGAAGAGCTTTTCGAACTTCACGCCGTTTTTCATCATCCAGTCGATCGTGTCGGCCGAGCGGTCCACGAAGGCGCGCACCATGCGGGCGTTTCCGCGCCAGTGGCCGTAGTTCATGATCATCGTGAAGGCCTGATCCTTGGTAAGGCCGTAGTTCCAGTCCTTCTGCAGCTTGGACTCAACCGCAAAGATGCCTTCGCTGAAGGCGCCGGTGCCGCCCGGGATGGCCTTCTTCTCGAGGGTGACGACCTTGAGGCCCTTTTCGGCCGCAGCCCATGCGGCGGCCGTGCCGGAGGCGCCGGCGCCGATCACCACGAGGTCGGCCGACATCGTCTGGTCGGCGGCGAAGACGGGCGTCATGGATGCGGCGAACGCAGCTGCAGCAAGCGTGAACTTGAAGCTCGATTGCATGAGGGAGTTCTCCAAAAAGTGAAATGGTGTCGCGTACGGATGCCGCACAGGCGGCAGGCGTGAACTGAAACGGATTTTGACGGAATTTCCCGACGGATGCCTCGTGCCCGGGGAGGAGGGTGGATCGGCCGGAAGAAGGACGAAGGCGTACAAAAAGTTCGGCAACAAACGGGAAAGGGCGGCAAGGCGAGCCTTCAGACAACGAAAATCCCGGGCGGCGCATTGTCCGACCGGGATTTTCGTGTGGAAAAAGAGGCAATAGAAAGCCAGAAAAAGGCAAATGCCGGTTGCCGTCGGGCGCCGGCCCGCGTCAAGAAGCGACAGCTGCGGGCGTCGCCTGCGGAAACAGGCGTCGGAGCGTTAGAGCGGCTTTTCGGTTTGAAGCTCGCCCGCGTCCGTCGTCTTTTCCGGCTGCTGCCGCAGCAGCCGTGCGTACTCCTCATAGGCAAGAAGCACGTAGGCGGCATTTCCGCGATTGGTGATGATCACCGGTCCCGAGGCGGCCGCCCGCTTGGCGCGGCACACATTGCGGTTGAAATCTCGGTTGGTGATGGTTGTCGTCACGAACGCCTCCCTTGTTGATGTTGCTTTGAGACAACGCGAAAAATAGCATATTCCAACGATTTGAGCCACATTTTTCGGGCAGTGGAATTGCTGATAAAGCATTGATAATCAAGGGGTTGATACTACTTTTGAGTGTGCATCGAACGCTGGATCATGAATTGATCCATGAATGAGATTTTTCTGCAATTTTGGCAAAAAAAGGCAAGGCGTTTTTCAGACTTTCGCGGTTTGCAGGCAAAAAAAATCGCCGCCGCTTTCAATCGAAGTGAAAGCGGCGGCGTGAGTCGTTGCCGGGGGACTGCAGATGCAGCACGTCCGGCAGTCTTTCTACTTGTGGCTCAGGCGCTTCACAAGCCAGTCGCCGAGGCTTTGCATGAGCTGCACGAAGACGATGAGGATCACGACCACGGCGAGCATCACGTCGGGCATGAAGCGCTGATAGCCGTAGCGGATGCCCATGTCGCCCAGACCGCCGCCGCCGATGGCGCCTGCCATGGCCGAGTAGCCCACAAGGCTCACGAGGCTGATGGTCAAGCCCGCGACGATGCCCGGGCGCGCCTCGGGCAGCAGCACCTTGGTGACGATCTGAAGATTCGTGGCGCCCATGGCCTGGGCGGCTTCAACCAAGCCCTTGTCGACTTCTCGAAGGCTCGTCTCCACCAGACGCGCGATGAAGGGAGCCACGGAAATCGTGAGCGGCACCACAGCCGCGGCCGTACCGATCGAGGTGCCCGCGATGAGGCGCGTCAGCGGAATGATCGCCACGAGCAGGATGATGAAGGGCGTCGAGCGCACGGCGTTGATGATCCAGCCCAGAATCTTGTTGAAGACGGGCATCGGGTGCACGCCGCTTGAGTCGGTGACGTTTAAAAGAATGCCGAGCGGTATGCCGAAGGCCGCGCCGATGACGCCCGAGAGCCCGACCATGATGAGTGTTTCAAGAAACGACTCCCAGAGCATGCGGATCAGTTCAGAGGACATGGCTCGTTACCTCCTCGACGGTGATGTTGTGACGGCGCAGGTAGTCAAGCAGTCCCGAGTAGACGTCGTTGGCGCAGGTGATGAGCACGGTGAGCGTGCCGAATCCCTTGCCCTGGACCTCGTCGATCTGGCCGAGCAGGATGTTGAAGTTGATGTTGTAGATGCGGCTTGCTTCCGAGATGACGGGGCGCGTGACCTCTTCGCCCACAAATGAGAGGCGCAGCACGTGTGAGGGCTCGGGCGAGTCGATGGCCTTGATCTGGGTGCGCACGCGCTCGATCATCGAAGGCGGCAGCTTCTGGGCCATGATGTTGCCGATCAGGGCCTGCGTGGTCTCGTGCTTGGGATGACGGAAGACGTCGATTACGCTGCCTTCCTCGACCACGACGCCCTTGTTCATGACGGCCACGCGGTCGCAGATCTGCTTTACCACGTCCATCTGGTGGGTGATCATCACGATCGTGAGCTTGAGCTCGCGGTTGATTTTCTTCAAAAGCTCGAGCGTCGCGACGGTGGTCTCGGGGTCTAGCGCACTTGTGGCTTCGTCGCTTAAGAGTACCTCGGGGTCGTTGGCCAGGGCTCGGGCGATGCCCACGCGCTGCTTCTGGCCGCCCGAGAGCTGCGAGGGGTACTTGTTGCGGTGCTCCGAGAGGCCCACGAGCTCAAGGAGCGAGTCGACCTTCTTTTTGATCGCGGCCTTGTCCATGCCGACGAGCTCAAGCGGGAAGGCCGCGTTTTCAAACACGGTCCGCGAGGAGAGCAGGTTGAAGTGCTGGAAGATCATCCCGATCTTGCGGCGCTGGGCGCGCAGCTCGGCCTCGCTCATGGTGTTGAGGCACTTGCCGTCGATCACGACCGTGCCTTCGGTCGGACGGTTCAGAAAGTTGATGCAGCGCACGAGGGTCGACTTGCCCGCACCGGAGCGGCCGATGATGCCGAAGATTTCGCCGGCTTCGATGGTAAGCGAAACGTCGTTGAGGGCGAGAAAGACACCGCCTTCCGGGGTGTTGTAGCGCTGCGTGATGTGCTGAAGTTCAATCATGTGTCACGCAAAGATTCGAAGGCTCGCGTCGGGGAGCCGTGGTTCGTGTGCAAAAAATGCGCTTGTGTTGGCGCCCTGAGGATTGCCGCAGGCTCTTTGTTTCGCGGCGGGCTTGGGGCGCATTCGCATTCTTTTGACGCAGAGTTCGAATTGTAAACGGTCAAGCCCGCCTTTTCGGCCGCCTTCGGGCTGTACGGCAGGGCCTGACGGCCTTTATTGGCCTTGATCTGCAGCTAGCTTGCGGTATTGCCGAAGGGGCGCGGCCCTTCGCTTAGAAAAAGCGCCGCAGGCCCTTGCATGCCTTGAGCGCAAAGTAGGTCAGTATCGAGCCCAGCATCCCGAGCAAGGCCTGGATAAGCGAGAGGATGAGGTCGAGCGCCTGAAGCGCGGGCATGGCGGCCGCCTTTGCCCAGCGGGCGATGTCGTCCATGAGGCGCCGGGCGGGCGTCTTTTGAAGGCGGCTCACGGCGCGCGGGCCGAACTTTGCGGCTTCAAGCACCCCTTGGGCGCCCGCGCGTTCGGTGGCGCGCACGACGTCGGGGCCGGCAAAGCGCAGCACGCGTCCTGCGGCAGGACCAAAGGATTGCGCTGCGCGGATGGTGCGGGGAATCTCTGCGAGAGCGTCGCTTCTTGCAAGTACCTCAAGGGCGTTGGCAACCCCCTCCTTCTTGCCGTAGGAGGCAAGTTCCGCCAGGGGTTTGACGATCGCATCGGCCCGGCGCGCGGCGGCAGCCGTGGGCTTACCTGCGGCGTCGGTTTCGCGCACGAGAGCTTTGACAGAGCGCACGATGCTCTCCTGCATGGGGTGCGAGAGTTTCCCTGTGCGGCGCGCGATTTTTACAAGCGCAAGGCCCGACTTGGCGGGGGCGGCAAGCGCCGCCTGCGGACCCACCGAGGCAATTGTGAGCGCCAACCCCGCGCCTGCAAGCGTCGTTGTAAAGACGTCGACCTCCTCGTCGTTTGCCCAGGCGGCGCCTTCGCGCGCGAGGTCGCGTATGTCGGCAACGCTCGTCAATTCCGAAATGAGTCCCGCGGCGATCCCGTAGTCCTCCTCGCCCCTGCCGAGGAAAAAGCCGCGGGCGACTTCGCTCGTGCGATAGGTTAGCGTCGAGCGCTCTTTGGCGATTTCGTCTTTCAAGGGATCAAGCCTTCTGGCCTCGGCTTCGGTCACAAGGGGAAGCGATTGATAGAAGTCGATGTAGTCGGCCGCCTGCCGCAGGTGGCCTGCGTCGGCATAGCCCTGCGCCACCGCAAGAGGATCCTCGATGAAAAGGCCCGCGATGTAGCGCACCTTGTCAAAGAGCGCGTATTGAAGAATCGCCGCCGCGGCAAAGAGCACAAGGCACCCGACGGCCCAGCGAAGCGGGCGGTTTTTGCGGGGCTGCGGCGTGCTCTCTGCGGTCATGGCGTCTGAAGAAAAGAAGCTCCGGCGGCTTAATTGCCTTAATCCTGAGTTTAGAACAGCATTTTGGCAAAAAAGCCAGCAACTGCGGGCAGGAGCTGGCTTTTCAATGAATCAAAAATCTGTGTCTAATCGAGGAGATCAGCTTGACGTTCGACTTCGCTTTGAGCTTGCGGGCGAGGCCCAGGCTGTCCTCGATGGTTGCGAGAAGATCGATGCCCACAACTGAAAGTAGCTGGTCCGCGTTTTCCGCAAACCTTTCGTTTTTCTGTTCGTTGGCCGAAATCCCTTGGCGCAGGTACAAGGTTTTCTTCGTTTTGTCCTGCTCCTGTCAAGCACAATGACTTTTTTCCGCCAACCCGTTTTCCATTTCCGGCGACAAGCGGTATCTCGTTCTCGGACCGGCACCGCTTCTGACAAGCACGTTCCTTTCAACCAATTCCCTGAGCAGGAGTGCACAAGCCGGCTGAGACAACCCCAACAGCTTTTCCAGATCCTTTCGCGTGATTGATCCGGATGCTTGCGCAAATTCAATTACTCTGGTCTGTCGCTCATCCAATGCGGACAGGTTAATCAATCGGCTTCGCGGCAAAGAAATCTTCACCGCACTATCGGTGATCGTCACCAACCGATCCAACGGCGTACTCTGATAAATCTTTCGAATCAGCTGAAAGCCGCTTCCGATTCCTTCCATCAACCGCAACCGCGTCAGCAACGACGCCAACTTCATATTGCGGCAGCTTGTGGCAAGGTTCTCAAGAACCTCTTGAGGCAAAAGGTTATGCGGTCCACCGGCTGACCAGAAATCGATTTTGCCGGGCGTAATGTGGATGAGGTTCGGAACATTCCTGCTGTAGTCACAGTGAGCCAGTTGGTTGACAACGGCCTCTCGAATCGCATCAGGATTGACTCTGTAATGATCGATTCGCTCCAAGGAGCCGTCCGTCGGTTTTTCCATGCCGGCGTAATTGGATCTCGAAACAAACTCGAGAGCTTGTTCCAACAACGTGAAGATGCTGCCGGAAATCTTTTTCACGTCGGCTATCTCCGTCTTGTTTTCATCGCGAAAATGAATCAAAACAAATTGAGCCGTGCCCTGGTCAGAACACAATTCGGCAAGATTTGTCCATCCTTTCCTCTGAGGATCCCAAAAACCAAAATTCGTGTTTGTTTCCGGATCAAAAATTACTCCGCGCTCTCGGCAATAAGCCAAACACGCGTCAAAGGTCAACGCTTGATTGAGCGCGAATCTCCCCTCAAACGGCACCGGATTGTTTCTTTCAACCATCCGTGCAATGTCATCAATTCTTGCCGGTGAACTAGAACACCCGACGCGAACAAACACCTGTCGAGGATCATCTCGAGCCAGCGAGTATGGAGGAAATTTTCCTTGGTCAACGTGCACCCACAACACGTTCTTTCCATCCACCATCAATCTTGAGGTTGAAACGAAGCTGTTGATCGAGGGAAAAATCGCATCACGAATGACGGAGCAGAGTCGCTCTTCCACATCATGGATATCCTGCACACCGCATACAGTTCCATCATCGTTCACTCCGATGTATAGATCTCCGCCATACGTATTGGCAAAGGCAACCAATGTCTTTTTGATCGTCTGTCCGTCGTTGTCGCCCCATTGGGACTTGAACTCGACAACATAGTTTTCATAGGGAGGAATGGAATGCATGGTCGTTGAGTCTTCATCGGATCTTATAATCTTATTATAAGATTATAAGATTTTTAATGAGTCTTGCTTGCAGTATCAGGAGGATTTCCATGCTCTCACTCCGTTAGCCAAAAGCGCTTGAAAAGCGTCCGGCTCGACTTGCAACTGTCACCGGACGATCCAAAAGCTTCTGCGTATGAGAAACGATTCTGAAACACTTTGACGATCTCGAGGACGTTTATCTGTGTCAAGCGTCCTTTAAATTGACCCCCGAAAACGTCGTTTAAATTGACCCCCCTGTTGGTTAATCAGTCGGAGCTCTACCAACAGCCCTAGGACAAGCAACTGTGCTGCTGCGAAATGGATGCCAACGATGCAGTGATGAAGTCCCTGATTGAAACCATCCATCGGCATTTCTACAGCTCCTTTGCCGATTCCTGGAAATTCTGGTACCGGCACTTTGAAATCCCCTATCCGGACTTGGAGCTTGAGCGGCCATAGGGGCATGGCACCCCGAAACTCATATCACCGTTGAGGTGAATGGTTCCGCTAAACCCGCTCCA